>ERZ791908.108-NODE-108-length-113705-cov-14.368975_pt1 | contig 113705 bp, 108 predicted proteins | sample MGYA00510144_ERZ791908 | MGnify/ENA primary metagenome ERZ791908 (study PRJEB30046, sample SAMN00792105) | human gut metagenome | study: EMG produced TPA metagenomics assembly of the A metagenome-wide association study of gut microbiota in type 2...
GCAATACGATGTTGCTTATTGAATCGATTTACACAAAACTCTTGACACACCCGATTTTAATGAATTGATACAGACGACAGATGCATATGACCGGGGATTCCGCGCATATTGTAGAGCGAAAGAGAAAAATCGTGGGGATGATAGGATACAAGAAGAAATAGAGGATACAGCAGAAGCGATTGTGCAAGAACTACATAATGAGAAGATTAATGAAGACGATGTGAAGAATCAATTGAAAAGAAATTGGCTGGGTATTGGAGATAATATTGACGAAGATACGGATGAAGACCAACTTTTCCGTGAAGAGGAATATGATGCGTTAGATGGTGAAGCGGCGAACGCCAATGAGTCTAATTTCTTCAAACGAGAAGAACAAGAGATAGGGCCCTATCAGGAAACGATTCCTAGCCTGAAACAAGTGGTATTGATTCATAAGATGAGAGAAGTCCAGGCTTTAATCGGCTTTTCCCGGATTAATCCTATATCTGGGCCCGATGATGAGGAACATTTTGTTTGCGTCAAAGAACCGGGGACGAATTGGTATCCTGGATATCAAGTGCTTGGAGAAGGCATCTTCATCCGCTTTGATGAAGAGCAAATCGAAAGATGGATTAGCCAGTACGGAGAAAAATTATCAGCTCGTGCAGATATCATTAAAAATAATTATGAAAATTCTTTTTATGCTACGAGTAGTACAGAACATATAACTATTAAATTCTTATTCTTACATTCTTTTGCTCATGCCCTGATACGGCAATTGAGCTTTGAATGTGGATATAGCATTGCTTCTTTAAGGGAACGCATTTATTGTGACAAAGGCGATGGTACAGGGAAAGTCATGACAGGTTTATTCATCTATACGGCTAATGGTGATTCTGAAGGGACATTGGGCGGTTTGGTGCGTCAAGGATATCGGGAAACGTTACCGGACATCATCAAAAAAGCAATAGAAAAAGCAAGGTATTGTACGAATGATCCTGTTTGCAGTCTAAGCCAGGGGCAAGGTTTATATTCGACGAATTTGGCAGCTTGCCATTCCTGCTTGTTATTGCCTGAAACGAGTTGTGAACATTTTAATGCTTTTCTCGACAGAGGTGTCCTGATAGGTACGATGGAAGAACCAGATATAGGCTTTTTTAGCAAAGGTTTCGATACATACAGCAATAAATAAAAAAGAGGCTGTCGCATTATGCGTTTTTTGCTTAATGCGACAGCCTCAGTTTTTCATAATTCTTTTTCAATAATCGTATCTAGCACTTTTCCCATCCTCGTAATCATCGGGACGACGAGGGCGTTGCCCATACAGAAGTAACGCATACGGCGCGGCATGGGTTTTCCGTTCGATGTAATGCAGCCTGTCCAGCCTACAGGGAATCCTTGGATTTTTTCGGCTTCTTCCGGTAAGAGGATGCGGAGCCGTCCCGTTCCGGGGTCAGCGACGACGTGGGAACTGCGGTTCAATGTACTTTCACTGGTGAGCATCGTCCGGGCTGGTCGGTCCCATGGGTCGGGGAAGGCGACTGGTCCTTCGGAAAAGACGTACTGGTGACCGTTGGCGGCGGTGCGGGGAATTTTCTTGGCCCCTTTCAGGTAATCCCATTTCTGCAGGCGGTCGCTGGTCAGATAATAGTCTTCGTCTTTACATTTTTCGAGGAGGCTTCCCAGCAGGATTGGGTCATCGCCTGCGACGGTGACGGATGCCGTATAGATATGATTCTGGGTCATATAGCCGGCGGGCTGGAAGGCAAAGCCAAAGGAATCAGATACTTCTACAATATCTTCTGGCAAAATCGTGTCTGCTATGTCGGAAATTCCGCTTATCGGGAAGGATTTGGCCATGAATCCCTTTTCTTGCAAGATGGCTTCGGGTGTTCTTTGTTCGGTTTCTACCCCATATCGGGTATCGTTGCGATAGGCGAAGATGAAAGTTCGGCGCCGACGTTGAGCTGCTCCGTATTCAGCGGCATTGACGACACGCCATTCTGCCGAATAGCCTAATTGAGCGAGGCAGGCGAGGATGACTCCGAAGTCGCGGCCTCGTTGCTTGGCCGGGGATTTCAATAAGCGGTCGACGTTCTCGAATAGACAGAATGGCGGGCGTTTGGCGATGATTGTATACCGGATTTGCCACCAGAGTACGCCTTTTTTCCCTTCGATACCCTGCGAAGAGGATAAAGTATGGGCTACGGAATAGTCTTGGCAGGGGAAACCGCCAACTAATAAGGTGTGGTCCGGGATGACCGATTTATCTACGCTGGCGATGTCATCGCCTGTATGCAGTTCTCCGTTCTTGTCGGGACTGTCCCCGAAATGGGCTACATAGCAGTCGTGTGCCCATTGCATTTTCTTACCCGGTTCCCATTGAGAGAACCAGACTGTCTCCCAGCCTGAGTTTAGCGCATCGAAGCCCAGCCGGAAGCCACCGACTCCGGCGAAGAGCTCACAAATTGTCTTGTTCATAGAAAGTCCTCCTTGGTCTTTGTGACCATCTCACTTGTTCTGCGGCCATGAGAGTATTCGTTAGCACTGCCCGTGGGCAGATCGATGACCGCTTTCATTGTACATGATCCGGAAGGTTCGATAATATTTCATCGATACAGCCTTCGAGGTCCTTATTGATTTGATGTTCCCAGAAGTGGAGCGGCAGCCAGCCCATTGCAATCAACTGCTCATCATAATCCCGGTCGCGCTGGATATTATCTTCGATTTTTTTGATCCAGTAGTCGCGATTCGATTTAATCTTGCATCTCTTGGCATCCCATTGATAACCATGCCAGAAATCGCTGTCACAGAAAATGGCGATATGGTATTTGGTCAGGGCAATGTCTGGACTGCCAGGAAGTGCCTTGTAATTCTTCCGATAGCGGATGCCTAAGTGCCATAAGGCTTTTCGAAGCTTGACCTCGATTTTCGTATCTTTGCCGCGGATTTTGCTCATGATGGCGGAGCGTTCCTTTGTTGTCTTGAATGGGTATTTCATAATCAGGACCTCTTGGCTTGTACAATTATGATATATAATATATGATACAAATGTTCTTGTCAAGATCGATGAAGGGTATCCATGGAGTATTTGACTTAGAAATATAGATAAGTTATACTTTAGTAAAACATAATTTATTAAAGTACGATTTACTAAATTGCGATTTACTAAATGAACGAGAGAGAGGGGAAGGGCTATGTTCGTCGGCCGCAGGTCTGAGTTAGCTATGATGCAGCGCCGTTATAGACGGCATGGGTATGAATGTGTTGTTCTTTATGGGCGCCGCCGTGTGGGGAAGACGGCGCTGATTCGGGAGTTCATCCGGGATAAGGCAGCGATTTTCTTTACTGGGATGGAAACGACGGCCCAGGAAAACCTGGACAGTTTCAGCCAGTGTATTTATGATTTCCAGGGCGGCCATGGGACGGCGCCGGTATATCCGGATTTCCAGGCGGCTTTTGACGCGGTTACGGGATTGGCTGAAACGAGGAAGCTGGTCCTGGTCATCGATGAGTTCCCGTATCTGGCTAAATCGTACCCGGGGATTTCTTCACTGCTTCAGGTCCAAATCGATCATGTCTGGAAGGACCGGGATATTTATTTGATTCTTTGTGGTTCTTCCATGAGTTTTATGGAAAAACAGGTCTTGGGTCATCAGAGCCCCCTTTTTGGGCGCCGGACGGCTCAGTTGAAACTGCAGCCGTTCACGATTTTTGAAGCCCAGGAGTTTTTTCCCGATATGGAACCGGAGAAACTGGCCGTCCTCTATGGGTTGACCGGCGGGATTCCGCTCTATCTGGGGCAGATGAGCCGCGACGCGACGATTGATGAAGATGTCATGGAGAATTTCCTGGACCCTATGGCTTATCTCTTCGAGGAACCGTCCAACCTCTTGAAGCAGGAAGTGCGTGAGCCGGCTACGTATAATGCCATTATCCAGGCCGTCGCGACGGGGAGTACGAAAGTCAGTCAGATTGCGACGAAAACGGGGCTGGAAGCCAGTGCCTGTGTCGTGTACTTGAAGAATCTTATCGGCCTCGGCATCATCAAGAAAGAATATCCTTTCGGGGAAAGTCATTCCCGTAAAAGTCATTCCCGTAAAAGTATTTATTTGTTAAAGGACAGCCTGTTCCGCTTTTGGTATCGTTTCATCCCCACACACTATTCGCAAATCCAAAACGGCATGGCTGAAGTGGCCTGGCAGCGGATCAAGCCGCACCTGCCGGATTTCATGGGCCAGGTCTTCGAAGATATTTGTCTGCAATGGTTATGGCGTGAAAATGCTGACGGCCGTCTGCCTTTTGTCTTTGATGATGCCGGGCGCTGGTGGGGGGGCGACCCGCGGACCCATAAGCAGACAGAACTGGATATCGTAGCGGGCAATGTGGAAGGAGAACGGCTCTTTGGTGAATGTAAATGGCGGAATGAATTGGTTGACCAGGATGTGCTGGAACTGTTGCTTTATCGGGGCGGACTTTTCCAAGCGTCACGCAAGGAATACATGATTTTTGCCAAGCGTGGGTTTTCTGAAAGATGCTTACGTGAAGCGGCAGGAAATGAGCATATCCATCTCGTTACGTTTGCCCAGATGATGCATCGCTGAGGGGAATCTGACGGCTGTAAAAACTTTACCTGCCACCTGTGGTACATTGACGGGAAATGTGGTAAACTAGTATAGTTATAGAAGTATATACAAAGGGGAGGTGTTTTTTTACTCTATGGAAGATAAATATGAATCGAATCATGATGGGCCGAAATCGAAGAAGTTCAATGGCCGCAATGTGGCCGATAACATCATAAAAGGTGTCATCGTCCTGATTATGGCCGTCATCTTCGTCATGATTGCCGACCAGGTGATTACGACGCCCTTCATCAGTGCCGAAATCGAAGGGGAATTTTTCCACGGCAGTATTTTCGGTACGACTATCATCACCATCGTAGCCTATATCGTCGGCATCATCGTCGGGGCCCTGGTGGGCTATGGGATTTCGCCGTTCGTGCTGCGCCTCATCTGGGCAGCGATTCACCGCATCGAATCGGGCCTGAATGATTTCGAGAGCCAGGACATCATCGTCGGGACGCTGGGGTTGCTTTTTGGACTTATCATTGCGAATTTAATTGGCCTAGCGTTCGCACGCCTGCCGATCATCGGGGCCTACGGGCCTATCGTCTTCAGCATCGTCTTCGGCTACGCCGGCATGAGCATCGCCATCCGCAAGAAGAGCGAAATCATCGCCCTGGCAGGCAATCTGCGCCTGGGCAAGTCCGGCAAGGATCACGGCAGCAAGCATAAGGACATGGAATTTTCCGGCAAGCTCCTCGATACGAGTGCCATCATCGACGGCCGCATCGCCGAGATTTGCAGTACCGGCTTCCTGGAAGGGCCGCTGCTGGTGCCGGTCTTCGTCCTGGAAGAATTGCAGCTCATCGCTGATTCGTCGGACCTGTTGAAGCGCAATAAGGGCCGCCGCGGCCTGGATATCCTGAAACAGATGCAGGAAGATAATTACGTCGAAGTCCGCATCATCAACGACGATTTCGACGACGTCCAGGGCGTCGATTCCAAGCTCGTCCGCCTGGGCCGCAAGATCAATGCCAAAGTCGTCACTAACGACTATAACCTGAATAAAGTCGCCGCCCTCCAGGGCGTGGCCGTCCTCAACATCAACGACCTGGCCAATGCCCTGAAACCGGCCCGCATCCCTGGGGAACACATGAACGTCCTCATCGTCAAGGCCGGCAAGGAAGAGAACCAGGGCGTCGCCTATCTCGATGACGGCACGATGATCGTCGTCGAAGATGGCCAGAAATACATCGGTTCTACTGTGCCCGTTACGGTGACGTCTGTCCTGCAGACGTCGGCTGGGCGCATGATATTCGTTAAGATTGCAAATGAGTAGGTGAAATGTGTGAAAGTATCTGTCATCGTCGTAGCGGCCGGCACAGGGAGCCGCTTCGGCTACGAGCGGAACAAGCTCTTCTATCCCTTGTGCGGCGAGCCTGTCCTGACCCATACGCTGCGCCACATTTTCGCGGCCCGGTCGGTCAGTGAAGTGGTCATCGTCCATTCCCGCGTCGATGAGAAGGAAATCCGCCGCCTCGTCGATGACCTCCATCCTATCCAGCCCGTACGCTACGCCTTGGGCGGCGCCGAACGGGAAGATTCGGTCTACAACGGCCTCATGGCCGTCAGCCGCGACGTGGATGTGGTCATGGTCCACGACGGCGCCCGGCCTTTTGCCGGCTCGGACTGGTATGACCAGGGCGCGGCCATGATGGAAACGACCCGAGCTGCCATTTACGGCATCCCTCTCAAGGATACGGTCAAGGTCCGCGGCGACGACGGCCGGCTCCATACGCTGAACCGCAGCCGCCTGGTCGCCGCCCAGACGCCGCAGATCTTTCACCGCGACCTGCTCATGGAAGCCCATGAGCACGCCCGGACCGAGGGCATCCAGGCGACAGATGACGCATCCCTCGTCGAAGCCCTGGGTATACCCGTGGTCATCCTCGAAGGGAGCGAGAAGAACCGCAAGGTGACGACGCGCGACGACATTCCCATCCTGTCCCTGTACATGAAGGGGAGGGAAGTCCAGCGCATCGGTACGGGCTATGACGTCCACTGCCTGAAAGAAGGGCGGCGCCTGGTCCTGGGCGGCGTCGAGATTCCCTTTGAACGGGGCCTCGATGGCCATTCCGATGCCGACGTCGTCATCCACGCCATCATGGACGCCCTGCTGGGAGCCGCCGGGCTCCGCGATATCGGGACGTATTTTCCCGATACGGACCAGGCCTTCAAGGATATTTCCAGCCTGGTCCTCTTGGAAAAGGTCCGCCATCTGCTGCGGGAGAAATGCTGCCGCATCGTCAACCTCGACGTGACCTTATTGGCACAACGGCCTAAAATCAAGCCCTATGTGCCGCAGATGATCGCTAATATTGCCGAGGCCCTGCGTATCCCCAAGACTGCTGTCTCCGTCAAGGCGACGACGACAGAGAAACTGGGGTTCGTCGGCCGGGAAGAAGGAATGGCCGCCCAGGCGGCAGCCATGATCCTTAGCTATCAATAATACATATATATAGTCTTTAGGAGGAATTTTTTATGTCACAGGAAGTACGCGTTCGTTTTGCTCCGAGCCCGACAGGCCCGTTCCACATCGGCGGTGCCCGTTCGGCACTGTTCAACTACCTCGTTGCCAAGCACAACCACGGTAAGTTCGTCGTCCGCATCGAAGATACGGACCGCAAGCGTTCGACGTCGGAATCGGAAGAAAACATCAAGGAAGCCCTGAAATGGCTGGGCATCACCTGGGATGAAGGCATCGACGTCGGCGGTCCCGATGGCCCGTACCGCCAGACTGAACGCCTGGGCATTTATCAGAAATATACGGAAAAGCTCTTGGCCGAAGGCAAGGCCTACTACTGCTTCTGCACGCCGGAAGAACTGGAAGCGGAAAAACAGGCTCAGCTGGCCAAAGGGGAAACGCCGGTCTACTCCGGCAAATGCGCTGACCTGCCCAAAGAAACGGTCGAACAGTACCTCAAGGAAGGCCGTCCCCACGTCATCCGCATCAAGACGCCGAAGAACGAAACGATTGAACTGGACGACCTCGTCCGCGGTCACGTATCCTTCGATTCCAACAACGTCGGCGACTTCGTCATCGTCAAATCCGACGGCATCCCGGTCTATAACTACTGCGTCGTCCTCGACGATGCCCTCATGCACATCACCCACGTCATCCGTGCGGAAGAACACTTGTCCAACACGCCGCGCCAGCTGGTCATCTACAAGGCATTGGGCTTTGAAGCCCCGCAGTTCGCTCACGTATCGCTCATCCTCGGCGCCGACAAGAAGAAGATGAGCAAGCGCCATGGCGCTACATCGGTCCAGCAGTACCGCGATATGGGCTACCTGCCCGACGCACTGGTCAACTTCCTGGCCCTCCTCGGCTGGACGCCGGAAGGCGATCAGGAAATCTTCAGCCGCGATGAACTCATCGAACAGTTCACCCTCGACCGCGTCGCCAAGAACCCGGCCGTCTTCGACATCGAAAAGCTCAACTGGATCAACTTCCATTACATGAAGCAGCTCGATGAAGACCAGCTCTATGCCGTCTGCCTGCCGCACCTGCAGAAGGCAGGTTATGCCAGCGAAAATCCGGACGAAAAGGAAGCTGCCTGGTTGAAAGCCATCTGCGCCGCCATGCGCGAACACGTCCAGTACGGCGCTCAGATCGTCGACGCTGCCAAGGTCTTCTTCACCGACGACTATGCGCCGGAAAATGAAGAAACCGCAGCAGTCCTCAAAGAAGAAACGGCTCCGTCCGTCCTCAAGATGTTCCGGGATGAACTGGCTGCCCTCGACGACGTCACGCCCGACACGGTACAGCCCCTGTTCAAGAAAATCCAGAAGGGCCTCAAGGTCAAGGGCAAGTTCGTCTACATGCCTATCCGCGTCGCCGTCACCGGCGTCATGCACGGCCCGGACCTAAACGTCATCGTCGCCCTCATGGGCCGCGACAAAGTCCTGGCCCGTCTGGACGAAACGTTGGCATAAAGGGCTTGACATGAGCCCGGTTATTGGGTACTATATACATACGTATTAACTAATAATATGTATCAAATAAGAATCTGCGATGATCAAAATGAGTTGCAGTGGCATCCGACAGAGAAGAAGGGTCATGGCTGAGAGCCTTTCCAGGTCATAAAACTGCAATGCTGCCTTTGTGAGCAGGCCGGGTGAAAGGAGTAATCCGGTCCGGGGGGCGCCCGTTACTGCGCAGTAAAGATTACGGCACTGCCGTAAAAACAGAGTGGAACCACGGGCCACCGTCTCTGTCATAGGGGATGGTGGCCTTTTTGTTCAAATTTCAGGGAGGTTACCGTATGAGAGAACTGAAAGTATATAATACATTGACCCGTAAAAAAGAAATCTTCGTGCCCGTTACGCCGGGCCAGGTCAAGATGTATGTCTGCGGCATTACGCCGTACAACCATTCCCACATGGGCAATGCCCGTCCTTTCGTCACGTGGGACGTCATCAAGCGCTATCTGGAACACTTGGGCTATGAAGTCACGCACATCCAGAACTTCACCGACGTCGACGATAAGATCATCAACGCTGCCAACGGCGAAGGCGTCACGTGGGATACCATTTCCAACCGCTATATCGCATCGTACTTCGACGTCATGGACAAGCTCCACATCCGCCGGGCCGACAAGTATCCCCGCGTATCGGAACACATGGATGAAATCATCAACATGGTCCAGACCCTCATCGACAAAGGCTATGCCTACGTCATCGACCACAACGTCTATTACAGCGTCGAAAAGTTCGCCGACTACGGCGAATTGAGCGGTCGCAGCCTCGACGACATGATGGCCGGCGCCCGTATCGAAGTCGACGACCGCAAGCACAATCCCATGGACTTCGCCCTCTGGAAAGGTGCTAAGCCCGGCGAACCGTCGTGGGACAGCCCCTGGGGCAAAGGCCGTCCGGGCTGGCACATCGAATGCTCGGCTATGAGCAATAAGTACCTTGGCGATACCTTCGACTTCCACGGCGGCGGCAGCGACCTCATCTTCCCGCACCATGAAAACGAAATCGCCCAGTCCGAAGCCTTTACGGGCAAGAAACCGATGGTCAAATACTGGCTCCACAACGGCTTCATCACCATCAACTCGGAAAAGATGAGCAAGTCCCTGAATAACTTCTTCCTGGTCAAGGACGTCCTGGAACACTACAGCCCCGATGCCCTGCGCTTCTTCCTCATTTCCAACCACTACCGCAGCCCCTTGGACTTCAGCGACGAACGGCTGGAAGAAATGACGCGCAGCCTCGAACGCCTGGGCACGGCCATCGACAACGTCCTGGAACTCCTGGCTATGCCGGCCGGTGCTAAATCGCCGGAAGCCCAGCAGCTCCTGGAAACGGCCCACAAGGACGAAGAAGACTTTGAAAATGCTATGTGCGACGACTTCAATACGGCCCTGGCCAGCGCGGCCATGTTCGATTTGGCCAAGAACGTCAACATCTTCAAGAATGCCGTCGTCAACAACGGCGTCCCCGTCGATTCGGCAGCCATGTCGGAAGTCAAGCGCGTCTTCAAGACCTTCACGGATATCCTCGGCATCCTCGAAGACCGCTGGACCGGCAAGAAGGAAGACGCCAGCAGCAAGGACTACGACGACCTCATGCAGGCCATCCTCGACATCCGTCAGGAATGCCGCGCCCAGAAACAGTACGCCCTGGCCGACGCCATCCGCGATAAACTGGCCGCTCTTGGCATCACTATCGAAGATTCGCCGCAGGGAGCGCGCTGGAAAAAGTGAAATTCAAACAACTGCAAGCACTGAAGAAACGGGCCTACCAGGCCTTTGCCGACGGCAAGCGCCTGGACGTGCCCGACCAGGATGCGGCCCATCTCGACTCGATCAACCTGGCCTTCGTCGGTGACGCCTATTACGCCCTGACCCTGCGCCGGCGCCTGGTGGAAACGGGCATCCCCCACGTCCAGGTCCTGCACACGCTGGCGGCAGAATTCGTATCCGCCAAGGCCCAGGCCTATGTCTACCGCCGCATCCACGACGGCCTGACGGACGACGAAAAGGCCGTCTGCCAGCGGGCCCGCAATGCCTATACCCTGGCGCCGAAGAGCGCCACCGTCGCCGAGTACCACGACAGCACGGCCCTGGAAGCCCTGGTGGGCTACCTGGTCATGGCTGGCCGGACGGAACGCCTGGACGCCGTCATGGCCCAGGTCTATGAAGAAACGAAAGCCTATTGTAACGAAAAACATGGAGGAATGGAATGAGTGAGGCAAATATCATCATCGGCCGCAACAGCGTCACCGAAGCCCTGAAGGCCGGCCGGTCCATCACCAAGCTGTACGTCGCTGCCGGCAATGAGTCGCAGCCGCTGCAGCGCATCCGCGACCTGGCAGACCGGAAGGAAATCCTCGTCGAAGACGTGCCCCTGAAGGTCCTCAACCACCTGGCACCGGGGAACCGCCACCAGGGCGTCATCGCCTTTGCCAAGCCCGTGGAATACGCCGATTTGACAGACGTTCTCATCGCTGCTGATGAAAAGGGGAAGGTACCGTTCCTGGTCCTCCTCGACGGCATCGAAGACGTCCACAACATGGGGGCCATCATCCGCACGGCGGAATGTGCCGGCGTCGACGCCGTCCTCCTGCCCAAGCGGCGGACGGCGCTCATCAATGAGACTGTCGGCAAGACGTCGGCCGGCGCCGTCGAATACATGCCCCTCGTGCAGATCGGCAACATCGCCCAGACCCTGAAGCAGCTCAAGAAGCGCGGTTTCTGGGTCATCGGCGCCGATATGGACGGCGAGACGGACTATTTCCACAGCTCCCTGACGGACCCGGTCGTCCTGGTCATCGGCAGTGAAGGCCGGGGCATCTCGCACCTGGTCAAGGAGACGTGCGACGTCCTGGTCCAGATTCCCATGTTCGGCCACGTCAACTCCCTCAACGCCTCCGTCGCAGCGGCCCTGCTCATGTATGAAGTCGTGCGGCAGCGGCAGGCAGGCGAATAATTTAAAATAAGCGAGGTAACGATTATGCAGGCAGCGTCCAATGCAGAAGAAAAACATGACCGCTTTGCAGGCATGACAGATGAAGAAATCGTACGCATCGCCCAGGAAGAGCACGATGGCAAAGCGGCCGATTATATCGTCAACAAGTATCGCAACTTCGTCAAATCCAAAGCCCGCGCCTACTTCCTGGTCGGCGCCGACCGGGATGACATCATCCAGGAAGGCATGATCGGCCTCTACAAGGCGACGCGGGATTTCCGCGGCGACAAGCTGTCGTCGTTCCGGGCCTTTGCCGAGTTATGCATTACCCGGCAGATCATCACGGCTATCAAGACGGCGACGCGGCAGAAACACATACCCCTTAACTCGTATGTGTCTCTCAACAAGCCCGTCTATGAAGACGAATCGGACCGGACGCTGCAGGACATCCTGTCCGGCATCCGCGTCAGCGATCCCGAAGAGCTGGTCATCAGCCGCGAAGAATTCAATGATATCGAACTGAAGATGAATGAGATCCTCAGCGATCTGGAATGGCAGGTCCTGACAGCCTATCTCGACGGCAAATCCTACAACGAGATGTCCCGTCAGCTGCACCGGCACGTCAAGTCCATCGACAATGCCCTGCAGCGGGTCAAACGCAAGCTGGAACATTATCTGGAAACGCGCAATGCCGAAAAAGAAACGGAACCCGATGAGAAAGCCAAAGAACCTATTGATAGAAAAGCTAAATGAGTGTACAATAGTACTGTTAGCGTCATTGTGTGAGGAGGATTAACGTGATCACAGCATTAGAAATCATCGTTGTCATTTTGGCACTGCTCATCATCGGTGTCGTCGTGGCACAGAAGAGCAAGACCCAGGGCATGGGCGCCGGTTTCGGCGGCGGTGCCGAAGACTTGTTCGGGAGCCGGGCCCGCGGCATGGATGCCCTGCTTTCCAAACTGACTATCGTCCTGTCGATAGCATTTGCCATTTGTACATTGCTGTTAGGCAGACTGATGCATACTTTTTAATGAATTCTTAGGGGCTGTCGCATATGCGGCGGCTCCTTTTTTATCCTTTGCAGAACGGCGATTTGAGGAGGGGAACTATGGATTTACAGCTGGCTCATGATATAATAAGTATATGTAATGAAGACAGCGGCGGCGCAACGGTCGAAGACTGTGCCGAACAGCTCGGCATCACCGGCGCCCGGCTGGCTGACGTATTTGACACATTTGAAGAATTAGTGAGGAGTGAAAAGCTCATGAGAATCGCAGGAGACCGGTATATCTCGGCCAAACAGCCCCAGGAAATCACCGGTATTTATAAAGGTTATACGCCGACCTTCGGGTTCGTCCTCAGCCAGGACCTGACGGAGGACGTATACATTGCCGAACAGAACCGCCATACGGCCATGAATAACGATAAGGTCACGGTCCGCATCCTGCACAGCGGCGATGGCCGTCATAAACAGGAAGGGGAAATCGTATCCATCGTCGAACGGGTCAACAAGACCCTGGTCGGTACGTTCCAGCTGGAAAAACACAGCGCCTTCGTCACGCCGGACGACGAACGCATCCGCGAAGACGTCTACGTGCCCCTCGACAAGACCGGCGGCGCCCGCAGCAGTGCCCGCGTCCTGGTCAAGATCACCAAGTGGCCCGAAGAAGGGCGCAAAGCCGAAGGGGAAGTGACGGAAGTCCTCGGCTATGACGGCGACAAGGACCTGGATATCAAGGTCATCATGGCCCGCCACGGCCTGCCTTTCGACTTCCCGGACGACGTCAAGAAGGAAGCCGCCAAGATCGACACGACGGTCACCTTGGAAGAAGGGCGCCGCGATTACCGCGACCGCCAGCTCATCACCATCGACAGTGAAGATGCCAAGGACCTGGACGATGCCATCGACGTCGTCCGCCTGCCCAACGGCCATTTCCGACTGGGCGTCTACATCGCCGACGTCAGCTACTACGTCCGCCCGGGATCGGCCATCGACCAGGAAGCATATAACCGCGGCACCAGCGTCTACCTTGTCGACCGGGTCATCCCCATGCTGCCGACGGTCCTGTCCAACGGCATCTGCAGCCTCAACGCCAATGAAGACCGTTACTCCATGACCTGCGTCATGGAAATCGACGAAGAAGGCAAGGTCCTCAAGGCCGACATCGGCCCGGCCGTCATCCGCGTCAAACGGCGCTGCAACTACGTCGAAATCCGCAAGGCCCTCCTGGAAGGCATCGTGCCTGACGACTTGCAGCCCTTCATGCCCATGCTCCACGAACTGCGGGCCTTGTCGACGATCCTCAAGAACATGCGCCTCCGCCGCGGGGCCATCGACTTCGATTTCCCTGAATACAAAGTCATCCTTGATCCGGACGGCGTACCGCTGCGTCTGGAAAAACGGGAACGGACCATTGCCGAACAGATCGTCGAAGAAAGCATGCTCATTGCCAATGAAACCGTAGCCTGCTATCTCCGGGACAGCGAAAACCCGTCGGTCTACCGTATCCACGAACTGCCCGAACCGGAACGGCTGGATATGATGCGCACCGTCCTGTCGAGTTTCAACCTGCCCATGCCCGATACGGAATCGGTCAAGCCGGCAGACTTCCAGAAGCTCCTGGAAATGACCAAGGGCACCGATGAAGCCGCCGTCGTCCAGACCATCGCTCTGCGCTCTATGCAGCAGGCCCGCTATTCGACGACTAATGCCGGCCACTTCGGCCTGGCTTCGGAATGTTATACTCATTTCACGTCGCCTATCCGCCGCTACCCGGACCTCATGGTCCACCGTCTGATCCGCCAGTACCAGCGCCGGGGCAAGCTGACCGAGGAAGAATCGCAGCAGTCCCTGTCGTACCATACCATCGCCGCCGACCAGGCCAGCTCGCGCGAACGCATTGCCGTCGAAGCCGAACGGGAAACAGACGACCTCAAGAAGTGCCAGTACATGCTGCCCTTCATCGGTCAGCCTTTTGAAGCGCACATTACGGGCATTACGTCTTTCGGCCTCTTCGTGGGCCTGGAAAACGGCATCGAAGGCCTGGTCCACATTTCCCTGCTCACTGACGACGACTACGAATTCGACGAAGCGTCGTACACCCTGCGCGGCCAGCACGGCGGCAAGGTCTACCGCTTAGGCGATGCCATGGAAGTCACCCTGGCTCAGGTCAATGTGGAAAAATGCGAAATCGACTTCGTCCCGGGCCGCTACGAATCGCTGGAAGACGTGCAGCAGCTCATGGCGGCCAGTGCCGAACGGCGCCATAAACGGAAACACAGCGATAAGAAGGACACCGACACCAAGCACAACTGGTTCGCCGGAGCCATCGGCAAGAAGGGCAAGAAAGACAAGAAGGATAAGAAAGGCTGCAAGGACAAGAAATCCGGCCGCAAAGCCGCGTGCAAGGGCAAGGGCAGCAAGAGCCGCCGCGGCAAAAAGAAGAAGAAATAGGAGGAATTCGTTTTGGCAACGTCACCGACAAAGGGTGTGAAATATATTTCGGACAACCGCAAGGCCCGTCACGATTATTTTATCCATGAAACGTATGAAGCCGGCATTGCCCTGACGGGGACGGAAGTCAAGTCCCTGCGCCAGGGCAAGGTCAATCTGAAGGACAGCTTCTGCCGCATCGAGAACGGCGAAGTCTTCCTCCTGGGCATGCACATCAGTCCCTATGATCAGGGCAACCGCTTCAACCACGATCCCCTGCGGACGCGCAAGCTCTTGCTCCATAAATATGAAATCATCAAGCTCCTGGGCAAGATCCAGGAAAAAGGCTATACCCTCATCCCGCTCAACCTCTATTTCAAGAAGGGGAAGGTCAAAGTGACCGTCGCCCTGGTAACAGGGAAGAAGCTCTACGACAAGCGGCAGGCCCTGGCCGAAAAAGAAGCCAAGCGCGACATCGAACGCCGCATGAAGAGCCGTAACTACTAATCAGGAGGAGAAGTATCTATGAATTCAGAAGACCCAAAAATCCTTTCGGATCACGAACGGGATAGTTTCCGCGGCCAGACCATCGATGAAGATGGGACGGTCCAAGACCAGAAGTCCCTCTATGAAGAACGGCTGCGTCAGCAACAGGAAGCGCATCATGGCATCCACATCGTCACGTCCGGCCTTTCGTGGCGTGTCAAACTGGCCCTGGGCTTCATCGTCTTCTGCATCGTCGCCGTCATCATCGGCGCCCTGGGCTTTATCATCATGGCCATGCCCTATCTCTTGGGCATCTTCGTCATCTACTGTATCTACAGCATCGTCAGCTCCCTGTTGCATCGGTGAGTGGGCGTAGGGAGGTTCTATGAAAGAAAATATCGTCATCATCGACGGCAGCAGTCTGCTCTATCGGGCATTTTATGCCATCCCGCATCTCACCGATGCCCAGGGGCACCCGACGAATGCCGTCTATGGTTTTTTGAATATGTTATTGAAATTGTACGGAGAACTGGACCCGCAGTACGTTGCCGTCGCCTTCGACAAGAGCAAGCACACCTTCCGCAACGACTTGTTCGACGGCTACAAGGCTACGCGCAAGCCCACACCGGATGACCTGCGGCCCCAGTTCGCCCTGATCCGCGAAGTCCTGGCCTGCCTGGGCATCTGCGTCCTCGAACAGGAAGGCTACGAAGGGGACGACATCATCGGCACCCTGGCCCGCCGCACGGCAGCCGATGGCTATGCCGTCGCTGTCGTCACCGGTGACCGCGACGCCCTGCAGCTGGTCACGGACGACGTGACGGTCTATCTGACCAAGAAGGGCATCACCAACATGCTGGCCGTTACGCCGGCCGTCATGGAAGCCGAATACGGTTATACGCCGGGCCAGGTCATCGACATGAAGGCCCTCATGGGCGATACGGCCGATAATATCCCCGGCGTCCCCGGCGTCGGCGAAAAGACGGCGCTCAAGCTCATCAGCCAGTTCGGCAGCGTCCACGGCGTCTACGAACACCTGGACGAAGTGAAGGGCAAGAAGCTGCAGGAAAAACTGGCCGACAACAAGGACAAGGCCGTCTTGTCCAAGGACCTGGCCACTATCCGCTGTGACGTGCCCCTCGATTACACCATGGACATGTTCCAGCCCCAGCCGCGCCAGGAAGACGTGGCCCAGCTCTTCCGCAGCCTGGGCTTCCGCAATCTTCTGGAACGCTTTGCCGCCTTCGACCGCTTCTCTCATCTGGCAGACGCCGCGGCACCGGCAGCGGCCGTCCAGGTCATGGACGCACCGGGCGCGGCCAGCCTGAAAGGGAAGACCGTCGCCGTCGCCGCCCGCTATGACGGCAGCCAGCCCATCCCGGCTGTGACGGCCCTGGCCATGGCCGTCGATGATGGCGCCTTCGTCGTTCCCGAAAGCGATTACGACGCCTATCTCGCCGTCCTGACCGAAGCGGCAGCCGTCGTCACCGATGACGGCAAGGACCTGACCAAGGTCGTATCCCGCGTCGCTCCGGGCCGCCTGCCCTTGAAGGACATCATCCTGGCAGCCTATCTCCTCGACCCGACGCGGACGTCCTATGGCCTGACGTATATTTCCGAAACCTTCGACGTCAGCCTGGACGAAGGCACAGAAGACGACGGACAGAAGCTGGCCTGCGATGCCGCTTTTGCCCTCCAGGTCTGGCCCAAAGCGGCAGCTGAATTGGATAAGGCATCCCTGACACAGCTCTACGATACCATCGAAGAACCGCTCATCCATACGCTGGCCGTCATGGAAATGAACGGCTTCACTGTCGATACGGACCGCCTCATGACCATGAAGAGCGAATTGTCCCGCCAGGCTGATGCCCTGGAAGAAGCCATTTACGACGACGCCGGCGAGACCTTCAACATCAATTCGCCGAAACAGCTCGGCGTCATCCTCTTCGAGAAGTTGCAGCTGCCGGTCATCAAGAAGACCAAGACGGGCTATTCGACGGACAGTTCCGTCCTCGACGCCCTGCGCGACAAGCATCCCATGATCGACAAGATTCTGCACTTCCGGGCCTTGAAGAAACTCATTTCCACTTATCTCGATGGCCTGGAACCGCTCATCGTGCCGGAAACGGGGCGCATCTATACCCATTTCAACCAGATGGTCACGTCGACGGGACGTCTGAGCAGTTCCGACCCGAATCTGCAGAATATCCCCATCCGGACCGAACAGGGCCGCAAGATACGCTCCCTCTTCGTGCCCGGCGAAGGCTATGACTACATCGTCTCTGGCGACTATTCGCAGATCGAATTGCGCCTCCTGGCTCACTTGTCCCAGGACCCGACTATGATCGACGGCTTCAAGAAGGGCCAGGACATCCACCGCCGGACGGCGTCGGAAGTCTTCGGCATCCCCCTGGACGAGGTCACGCCGGAAGAACGGTCCCATGCCAAGGCCGTCAACTTCGGCATCATCTATGGCATCAGCGACTTCGGCCTGGCCCGGAATATCTCCATTTCCCGCCAAAAAGCCAAGGAATACATCGATTCGTATTTTGCCCGCTACAACACGGTCCACGACTACATGAACGGCCTCATCGCCTCGGCGAAGGAATCGGGCATGGCCGTCACCATGTTCGGCCGCCGCCGGGCGTTGCCGGAAATCAACAGCAAGAACTTCACGCGCCGGTCCTTTGCCGAACGGACGGCCATGAACACGCCTATCCAGGGCAGCGCCGCCGATATCATCAAGCTGGCCATGAATGCTGTCCAGGACGAATTGGAAAAGCGCCATTTGAAGAGCCAGCTCCTGGTCCAGGTCCATGACGAACTGGTCCTGGAAGTCCCGGCCGGGGAAAAGGATGAAGTGGAACAGCTCCTCAAGGATACGATGGAACACATCGTCGACTTGTCCGTGCCCCTCGTCGTCGACATCCACAGCGGGACCAACTGGGAAGAAGCGAAGTAGGTGAGACTATGCCGGAATTACCGGAAGTAGAAACGATACGGGCCTTCCTCGACGAGCACGTCCGGGGCAAGACCATTACGGCCATTGACCTGGACCTGCCCAGGCTCATCAAGAATACGACGGCAGACCATTTTGCAGCCGCCTTGACCGGCCAGACCCTGGAAGGCGTGGAACGCCGCGGCAAGTACCTCTTTGTCCGCTGCCGCGGTCCCTGGTCCTTCCTGGCTCACCTGCGCATGACAGGAAGCCTGCTCTATGAAGAAAAGCCCGGCCAGTATGCTGGCCGGGCCATTCATCTTATTTTTACGCTCAGCGAAGGGCGCCTTCTCTACCGCGACATCCGTACCCTGGGCTGCCTGTGGCTCGTGCCGTCAGACGGGCCGACAGGCGTCAAGGGCTACGATAGCCTGGGACCGGACGCCATCAACCCGGACTTCACGACGGAGCGGCTCTATGACCTCCTCAAGGGCTGCCACCGGCCGGTGAAGACGCTGCTCCTGGACCAGACCAAAGTGGCCGGTTTGGGCAACATCTACGTCGACGAAGCCCTGTTCCGGGCGGGCATCCGGCCCATGCGCCACAGCGATACAGTGACCCAAAAAGAAGCGGCCCGCCTTCATGAAGCCATCGTCGCCGTCCTCCAGGAAGGCCTGGAACACGGCGGCACGACAATCCGCAACTTCATCAGCAGCAACGGCAAAGAAGGGCAGAACCAGGAAAACCTCCGCGTCTACGGCCGCGAAGGCACGCCCTGCACCGTCTGCGGCACGACCATCGAATACACCAAACTGAACGGCCGCGGCACCCACTACTGCCCGAAGTGCCAATCGTAGGGGCCGCCTAAAAGGCGGCCCGCAGGTCGCAGGTCGCCGGCCGCCCGCCAATCATAGGGACGCCCAAGCCTCCCTTCATAGGGGAGGTGGCCCGCAGGGCCGGAGAGGTTAAGCAGGAGCCGTCCCAAAGGAGGAGTACTATGTACGGATTGAGTGTCAGACAGTGGCGGCAGATCTTTGCCATTTTATCCCGCTATGGCAAGCGGATTGACTGGGTGAAACTCTTCGGGTCGCGGGCCCGCGGCGATTATAAACCCGTTTCCGATGTGGACCTGGCCATTGCTAGTACGGAAAATCTGGTGACGCCGCTGCAGCTCGATTTCGACCAGAGCCAGCTGCCCTTTACTTTTGATCTCATTGATTACCGGCGTCAGCCGAATCAGAAATTGAAAGATGCCATCGACAGGGAAGGGAAACTGCTCTGGGCTGTCGACGGCAAAGGAGAATGGATGATGACGAAAGAACAATTACGGCTGAAGTGGGAAGACTACCACAAAGCCCTGAACCGCCTGGAAATTGCCCTGACCAAGACTTTGGACGAAGACGACCTCTATCTCGATGCAACCATCCAGCGTTTTGAATTTACCTTTGAACTGGCCTGGAAACTGATGAAGGGCGTCCTGGACTATGAAGGCATCGAAGCGACCAGCCCACGCAGCAGTATCCGCGAAGCCTGGAAACAACATCTCATCGGCGATGCGGAAAAATGGCTGGACATGCAGGTCAAACGCAACCTTTCTTTTCATACCTATAATGAAGAAACGGCACAGGACATCTACCGCCACATCAAAGAAGACTACATCGGCCTGCTGCAGGTGCTGGATCAGGAAGTACGTTCGAGACTTGATATTTGACCTTACTAACAACGTAAAAGGGCTTATTGCACGGAGAATCGTGCATAAGCCCTTTTGCTGTATGCAAAAATATCATAGCTTTATGGTCATATTCTTTAAATCTATGGTAAAAGACGATAATTATGGGGAACTGAGATGTGGAAAATGTCAGACAGGAGATGGGCAGCTTCTTCTTTTCCAGAAATGGGAAGACGCTTTTCTACTTTGCCATTTCGATACACTTTCATTTCATCTTTTACGATAGTCAAATCGGCATCCTGGGTAAACAGGCTGATTTTCATGTATTTATTGAACCGGGAATCGGGATGTTGGTCACAATAGAAAGAGGGCATGATAAAATCGTCATCGATCTGCGGTTCATCGGTAAAACCATAGATCGGTTTCCATGAATGCGGATTGGTTGTCTGGGGGATTCACTATTGACGCCAACATCAGTGAGCCAGGGGATACTGTCTATGGTAACTATCAGGACCCGGTGACGCCGCATCTGGACAATACCGGGCTCGTCCATAAAACGGCCTGCCCGCTGTTCAACGTGATAGCCAAGTGTCGTGAGCAGTAGAAGAAACAGCCCTTGCAGTTCAAAGCAATATCCGCCCCGTCGATGAAGAATCATTTTTTTATAGAGGTCTTCTGAATCCATGGATGTTGAAATGCCATTCATAGGGTCCAGATTTTCATAAGGAATGGATAAAAGATGATGGATTTGGAGTTCCTTCAAGCCGTCTATATCGGTTGCCTTCGGTGGAGATACCAGATGGATCCGTTGGAGATAGTTTGCGAGTTCTTGCGAGGATAATTTGTGATGAGTGACATCCATGACAGGTTCCTCCCTTTTTTGATTCATGGGATATGAATTTTATCCTGGATCTTCAAACATGACTTTTGTCTAAAAAATAGTATACCATACTCTGGGAAATGTGCCAATGCAATAACAATCCATACAATGTCGCCAGGTTGCATTATGGTATTTGTAGCAAGATACAAAAGATATGTAAAAAAAGTTTTGCCGAACTGGATTTTGATGCTGCAAAAAGAGATGTCGCTCCTTTTTTGGCAAACACATAGCTCTTTGAAGTACTGAGTTTTTTCAAGCGATTACAGAAAAGTTAAAGATAGATTCATCTGCTATCAAGCCAGAGTAAATTAAATAAATAACAAAACGACCCCCTAATCGTTAGAGTTTTGGTCTAACCATTGGGGGTCGGTATACTTTTCAGCTGCTTAAAGCAGTTTTGATTTTACCATTGAATCCCGTTGCCATAGTATTCGCTGGGAGCATTGCTGGTCTGGACATTCAGAATGACAGGCATGTTTACCTGACCTTTGATCCAATCATGCAGACGCAGCGCGTCATCGGCACTAAGGGGAGTTCTGACGGTAACTTCGGCCATGAAACGGTCGTAGCCAAATGTACCGTCTTTCGTATCGTTATCTCGATGCAAGGCTGTTAGCGTGCCACCCCGGACAGACTGGATTTCCGGGAATAATAAAGGAGCCTGGCTGTTTAGAATCTGGATGACCTGCTGGTCTGCTGCAGCACGTTCGTAAGCTGGGTAATATTTACTGGTCAGCATCTTGTACGAAGCTTCTTTTTCGGCTTTGCCTTGTTTTTCTATACGTGAATTGATTAATCGCTGCACTTCCTCAGTGTTCAGATTCCTGTTTCCCTGGATAATAGAAAGAGATATGCCTTGAAGACGTGGATAGTTATTTATGTTCGATTTAAGCTGGTCTATTTGTTCTTCCGTCAGGACAGCCCCGACAAGATCAATTGTCAAGGTCTTATCTTTTAGTGTGTAAGAAACGACACTAGTTTTTTCAAAATTCATGTTTGTTTCTATAAAAGATTTGACCTGGACTTCCTGGAGCGCATCTTTTACCGTTATATGAGCCATATAGATGCTTGGAATCGTAATTAATAGGCCGAGGATAACTAAAATGAGACGCTGTTTGCGAAAATGAGCTTCAGCGACATTGCCGTGAGGCGGGACTTTCAGAATCTTAAATACCAAGAACGAAGACAAGGCAATGAAAAAGGCATTGATGAAGAACAGGTACAAGGCACCCAGGAAAAACGTGTGGTTCCCGGAGGCCAGCCCATAGCCGGCCGTACAGAGGGGCGGCATCAGTGCCGTGGCGATGGCGACGCCGGGGATGACATTGCTCTTTTCTTTCCGCGTGTTCCCGACCGCACCGGCAATCCCGCCGCATAAGGCGACGAGGACATCCCAGATTGTCGGGGTAGTCCGGGCCAGGATTTCATCTGTCGGCGAGGTAAACGGCGAAAGGAGAAAATAAATCGAAGCTGTCAGCACGGCCAGGCCGACCTGGAAGGATAATTTGATGAGGGATTTGCGGATAAAAGGGACGTCATATGTGGCCATTCCGTAGCCCGTCGCTACGATACCGCCCATCAGCGGGGAAATGAGCATGGCGCCGATGATGACGGCGACGCTGTTCAAGTTCAGGCCGATGCAGGCGATCATGATGGCCATGACTAAGACGATCAAGTTCGTGCCTTCGATGGTGGCGTCGGATAAGATGCGCTGATTGATGACTTCCATCGGGGCCGAGTCGCCTTTCAAATCGATTAAGTTATTCCAGCGGTTCATGATTTTCCTCCTTGTCCGGGATGTACTTTATCTGTCAGGTATAAGTCGTGTTTGCCGGCTGCCAGCATCTTGACATATCGTTCATATTGACGGAGGACGTCGGTGATCAATTCATCTTTCTGCATATATTTGATGCTGTATCCGCGTCGGCCGTCGGCAAAATAACAAATGGGTTCATAATTTTCCTCTTCCGTAATGGTCGGGAAGGACAGGGAGCCGACGACAGTATCGGATACGTCATTGGCCCGGTAGCGGATGCCATAAATGAAATTGCGGAGGCTCCCGCTTTCGACAATCAATTCCCGGCAGGCCGTCTGACTATCATCACTGCCCTGGATGTGGACGGAAATTCCATTCCGCAGAAATTCCTGGCGCAGTTCCTGGAAAGCCGGGTCGACGGTCTGTTTGAGGAACTGCTGGAAATCGTCCAAGGTCCCGACGGATACGATTTTTTTCAGCCGGTCCTGCCAATGGGAGCCATCCCAGTAGACGGTACTTTCTGACAATTTTCTGCTGAAATAGGCGTTATCGATCGTCAAGCCCCGGAGCAGGCAGAACACCATCAGGATCATGATGACGGCAAAGGGCAGGGCGATGATGACGGTCATCGTCTGCAGGGCTTGGAGGCCGCCGGAATAGAGCAGGGCGATGGACAGCAGGGCAAGCAGGGTTCCCCATAAGACAGTCTGCCACTTGGGAAACGTATTCTTCCCTTGCGAGGCGATGCTGTTGATGACGAAAATCCCCGAGTCAGCCGAAGTGATAAAGAAAATGACGATGACCAGCAGGGCAATCAGTGAGGTGACCAGGGCCAGGGGGAATTGGTCCAGGAACAGGAATAAGAGCTTTTCCGTTTCCGCGGCGGCCTGGGTCAGGATGCCACCGGTCTGGCCGTCGACCCAGATGGCCCCGTTGCCGAACACGGTCATCCAGAAGATATTGAACAGGGTAGGAACCAGGAGGACGCAGACGACAAATTCGCGTATCGTGCGGCCTTTGGAAATCTTAGCGATGAAGAGACCGACGAAGGGCGCCCAGGAAATCCACCAGGCCCAATAGGTGATGGTCCAGTTCGTGAACCATTCTTCTTTGGTGCTTTCGTAGGCGAAAGTGCGGAAAGACAGTTCGATGATGTGTGTCAGATAGTAGCCTACGTTTTCTGTGAAGGCCGACAAGAGATATACCGTCGGGCCGGCGAAGAGGATGAACAGGAGCAGGGCGATGGCCAGGATCAGATTTCCCTGGCTCATGTAACGGATCCCCTTACTTACGCCGGAAATGGCCGACAAGATGGCCAGGCCGACGGTGATGACAATCAAGAGGACGATGTGGGAAAAAGAGGCTGTCGAAAAAATGCCGACAGCACTCAGGCCGGCGTTGAGCTGCATGGCTCCGAAGCCCAGCGTCGTCGTCAGACCGAAAATCGTCGCACAGAGGGCGACGATATCGATCAGGTTGCCCCAGAAACCGTTCAGTCTATGCTTCAGGAGGGGATAAAAACCGGAACGCAGGGTTACGGGAAGCTGATAGCGGAATCCGAAATAGGCCAGGGCCAGGCCGATGATACCGTAAATCGCCCAGGCATGGATTCCCCAATGGAACAGGGTGTTCAGCATGGCTTCCTTCGTTTGGACCAGTGATGAAGCCGACCCGTGCAAGGGGGCCGATAAGTGGGAAATCGGTTCGGCTACACCAAAGAACATCAGGCCAATGCCCATACCGGCTGAAAACAGCATGCACAGCCAGGAAAAAAAGGAAAATTCTGGTTTTTCATCTTCGTTTCCCAAGCGGATGTCACCGAGTTTTCCCAGGCATAAGATGACCAGGAAGAGGAAAAAGAAGGCGACACAAAGAATGTATACCCAGCTGAATGAACTGAATATATATTCTTTTACAATACTTAAAATTGTATCTGTCCGGTCGGGAAAGAAGATACAGCTTATGATGACGATCCCAATGAATAAGATACTGGGCAGGACAATACTTGCCTGCAAGTTGTTTTTTGGAATTTTCAAAGAAAAACCACCTTTCCAAAATAAAAATGAAAGATATGAACAAATTAATTGTATTATATAAATTGTATCATATCGAAAAGTACGTGACAAATGGAAGGAATCATTGACTTTTTCCATGGCTTATGTCATTCTTAGTAAGTCAGACTATGTATTGATTGGGGGAAAACTATGATTTTGAATGGATTGATGGCGGTCTCCGATGCTTTGTGGGGGACGCCGATGATTGTCGTGCTGGTCAGTATGGGCTTGTATTTGAGTATCCGTTTTCATTTTTACTATAATTTCCGGCACATCGGGTTTCATTTCCGCAATACTTTTGGCAAGATGTTCCAGCACCATGGCAGCGGCCAGGGGTCGGTATCGGGGTTCGCCGCAGCTTTGTACGGCCATGGCCAATACGATAGGCGTCGGCAATATCGGCGGCGTGGCGACGGCCATCGTTTCCGGCGGCCCCGGCGCCGTCTTCTGGATGTGGGTCTCAGGCTGTCTCGGCATGTCGACGAAGGCCTGCGAAATCATTTTGGGCCAGCGCTTCCGCGTCAAGTATTCTGAATCCATGGATGAATACATGTGCGACCGGTCCTTTGTCATGCGCAACGCCCTGGGCTGGCGGAAAGGGGCTTTCCTGTTGGCCATTGCCTGTTTTACCCTGGGTCCCTGGACGTGCAGCGTCCAGACGGAATCCGTCGTAGGCGCCCTGCGGGAAGCCTTCGGCATCGACCCGCTCTGGTCAGCCGCTTTTCTGGGCCTCACCTGTTTCGTCACCATCTTCGGCGGCTTGCGGCGCATTTCGGCCGTCATGGAACGGGTCGTGCCCATCATGGCCCTGCTCTACATCCTCGGCGGCCTGGCCATCCTCGTCCAGCATCTGCCGCAGGTACCGGAGACGCTGGAATTGATCGTCCGTCAATGATTTCTGGTTCCGTTTCCTGCCGGCGCAGGAACGAGGGGAAAATCCGCCTGTCGTCGCTTATGGGACGGTGCCTGTGAAAGGGGAAAGAAAATGAAAAGTACATTGAAACAGATTTTGGACCGCGAGGGCATCCTGGTCCTCGACGGCTCCATGGGGACAGCTTTGGAAAATCTCGGGGCCGATTTGAACAACAAACTGTGGACGGCCCGCGTCCTGGCCGACCGGCCGGAACTGGTCAAGGAAGTCCACATCCAGTATTTTCGGGCCGGTGCCGATGCGGGCATTACCTGCAGTTACCAGGCCTCTTTGCCGGGCCTGATGGAAACGGGGTACAGCCGCGAACAGGCAGAAGCCCTCATCACCCGGGCAGTCCAGGTCTTTTTGGACGCCCGCCAGGAATGGTGGGACGCCGAAGGGAAGCAGGCCGGCCGGTCCTGGCCGCTCTGTCTGGCCAGTGCCGGCCCGTACGGGGCTTATTTGGCCGATGGGTCCGAATATAAGGGCCATTACGGCGTCAGTGCCGATACGCTGCGGGACTTCCATCGCCGCCGGGCGGAACTCCTGTGGCAGGCCGGTGCCGACGTCCTGCTCTTTGAAACGGAACCGTCCCTGATGGAAGCGGAAGTCGAAGCGCAGATCGCCGAAGAACTGGGCGCCCCCTATTGGATCAGCTTTTCCTGCTGCGACGGCCGCCACAACTGCGAAGGCCAGCTCCTGGCCGATTGTGCCCGCCAGCTGGCCCGTAACTATCCGCACCGGCAGGCCATCGGTGTCAACTGCACGAAGCCGGAATACATTGCCAGCCTCATCGGCGAATTGAAAAGGGCGTCGGACCTGCCGATCATCGTCTACCCGAACAGTGGCGAAGAATACGACCCGCAGACCAAGACCTGGCACGGCGTCGGGACGGACCGCCGTTTCGGCGATTATGCCCTGGATTACATGAAAGCAGGTGCCGTCGCCGTCGGCGGCTGCTGTACGACCGTAGCCGACCACATCCGCCAAGTCGTCGCCGCCCGCAGGACGTATACGGGAAAATGATGGTTTATCGTACAGTGTTTGTAGTTTTCAGCAGATAGTACATACTCTTTGGAAAGGGATTGTCGCACGAGGGCAGACGCCTTCATGTGGCAGTCCTTCTTTTTGAACCTATCATATTGACAATCATCTATATCACTTGTATAATCTATGACATAGACAAAAATCTATGTGATGGAGGCGGAGGATATGTGGCTTTTTATCCAGAACCAGGTTTTAGGGATGCAGTGGCTGAATGAGGTCGTTGCGGCAATTTTACAATATGCCGGTGTCGATGTACAGAGCCGGGTCGGCGGCAGTTTGCAGTTTTTCTTTTATGATGTCGTGAAGATTACCGTACTGTTATGCGTATTGATCTTTCTTATTTCTTATATCCAGAGTTACTTCCCACCGGAACGGAGCCGGAAAATCATGGGACGGTTCCGCGGTATCTGGGCGAATATCATGGGGGCTTTGCTGGGGACGGTGACGCCGTTCTGCTCTTGTTCGTCCATTCCGCTGTTCATGGGATTTACCAGTGCCGGCCTCCCCCTGGGCGTTACTTTTTCTTTTTTGATTTCGTCACCTATGGTCGATTTAGGCAGCCTGGTATTGCTCATCAGTATCTTTGGCTATCGCATTGCCGTGGCCTATGTGGTTTTTGGCCTGATCATCGCCGTTATCGGCGGTTCCGTCATAGAACGCCTGCACATGGAGGCGGAAATTGAAGATTTCATCCGTCAGGCTCCGGCTGTCAGTGAAGCGGAGATTCCACAATTGACAAGGCGCGACCGTTTGGACTATGCGAAAGAACAGATGACCAGTACGTTCCGCAAGGTCTTTCCCTATATCCTGATTGGCGTTGGAATCGGTGCGTTGATCCATAATTGGATTCCTGAGCAGTGGGTCGAAGACGTTCTGGGGCGCCAGAATCCGCTTGGCGTAATCCTGGCCACCCTGGTAGGGGCACCGATGTATGCCGATATCTTTGGCTCTATCCCCATTGCCGAAGCCTTGCTGGGGAAGGGGGCGCAGTTAGGCGCCGTATTGAGCTTCATGATGGCCGTGACGACGCTGAGTCTGCCTTCGCTTATCTTGCTGCGAAAAGCCATCAAGCCGAAATTGTTAGGCGTCTTTATCCTGACTTGCGTCATCGGAATCATCTTGGTCGGCTACAGTTTCAACGCCCTTCAGGGATTTCTATTGTGAGGTGATTCAATGAATGCCGTAGATGTATCCTTATTATGTAAAGCCTTGGGGGATGCGAACCGCCTGCAGATTGTCCAATTGTTGACGCAGGGGGAAATGTGTGCCTGCAAGCTGCTGGAGTATTTTCAAATCACCCAGCCTACCTTATCTCATCATATGAAGGTGTTGACTGAATGCGGTCTGGTGACTAGCCGGAAAGAATGGAAGAATACCTATTACTCCCTGAATTGCCAGACCTTGACGGCTTTCCGCACCTTTATAGATACTTTAAAGTGTACGCACACTGGCTGCGTACCGGGCAAAGCCTGCCAGCCATCAGCGCAGGCCGACAAAGAATAGGAGTTGATCATATGGTAATCAAAGTATTAGGCAGTGGCTGTAGCAAATGTGAATCCCTCCTGGCTGCTGCGAAAGAAGCCGTACAGCATTTGGGGATTGACGCCGAAGTCCAATATGTCACGGACTTTGCCCAGATCGCCCGCTATGGCATCATGAGTACGCCGGCACTGGTCGTCGATGATAAAGTCGTTTCGACAGGCCGGGCCCTCAAAGCGGACCAGGTCGAAGCATACCTGAAGTAAGGGGATTATACTGCAAAAAAAGGCGCTGTCTTCATGCGACAGCACCTTTTTCTGCACTTCCTAGAACCACGTGCGCACGATGAACCAGGACAGGGCCAGGATGACGAAGGAGCAGGTGATGGCGCTGACCATGGGGCGGACGCCTTCTTTGGCGATGACTGAGAAGTTGACGTTCAGGCCCAGGGCGGCCATGGCCATGCCCAGGATGAGGTAAGCTATCTTGACCAGCATGGGGACGGCCAATCCGATGGCGGGGATATAGGAGCCGATGGCACTGGCTGCGATGAAGCCGCCCATGAACCAGGGGATGGGGACTTTGAATTTCTGATCCCTATCCTGGGACTGACGGCGCTGGCGCCAGGCTTCGACGATGCCCAGGATGATGGCAACCGGAGCCAGGAGCAGGACGCGGGATAATTTGGCGATGATGGCGCTGTCTGTCCCGACCGGGCCGGCACTGCCGCCGGCGGCGACGGCGTGGGCGATTTCATGGAGACTCAGGCCGGCCATGACGCCGAACTGGCTGTCCGTAAAGCCCAGGATGGGCTGGGCGAAGACTTCGATGAGTGTAAAGACCGTGCCCAGGATGGCTACGATGGCGACGGCCAGGACGGACTGGTCGGCCTTGGCCTTGAGGGCGCCGGACACGCCCATGACGGCGGCGGCGCCGCAGATGCTGCAGCCACAGGCCGTGAGCAGGGCCAGGGTGTGATCGACGCGCAGGAAACGGGCGGCGGCGTAATTGAGGGGAATCATGATGGCGACGACAAAGACTGCCGCTTCCAGACTTTGCAGACCGGCGCTGACCAGGACGATGAGATTCAGCTTGAACCCCAGGAAGATGATGCCGGCCCGGAGGAATTTGTTGGCAATGAAGCCCGTACTTTCCCGGGCTGCCAGGGTGACGGGACGGCAGACCTGGATGACCATGCCCAATAGCAGGGCCAGGACGAGATGGCCGATGAGGGAAAAGCCCGGCAGGGCTGCCAGGGATTGGCCGGCCAGGGAACAGGCCAGGGTCAGGACGACACCGAGCAGGGCGTGGCGCCAGTCGATCATAGTGGATAAATGCATGATGAAGTCACTCCTATACTGATATTTGAGATGACTCCAGTATAATCTGTCTCTTTCAATAAGTAAAATACTAGGATATAATATAAATCATAAGTATTTACCTATGAAATGAGGAGGAGAAGTCCATGACCTTGCGCCATTTCCGCATTTTCCTGGCTGTCTGCGAGCGGCTGAGCATGACCGAAGCGGCCCGCCAGCTCCACATCAGCCAGCCGTCAGTCACCCAGGCCATCCATGAAATGGAAAACCATTACGGCATATTGTTATTCGAACGCCTGGGTCGTCATATTTACCTGACCGCTGCCGGCGAGAACTTGAAACAGTATGCCTATCAGATTTTATCGCTCTGCCAGCAGGCTGAAGACAGCCTGACGGCCATGCAGCATCAGCTGCCAATCCGCCTGGGCGTCAGCATCACCATTGGCGACATCTTCCTGGTCGAACTCCTGACGCATTGCCGTCAGATACATCCTGAATGGGACATCCTGTCGGCTATCCACAATACGGAGGAACTGGAACAGCTCCTGATGGAAGATAAACTGGACCTGGCCCTTGTCGAAGGACGAGTCCATTCGCCATACCTCGTATCCCGGCCCATCCTTACGGATTATCTGACCCTCATCGCTTCGCCGAACAGCGAATGGAGCCGTAAGGCCATTACAGCGCCGCAGGACCTGGACGACCTGCCCGTCTTCGTCCGCGAACAGGGAAGCGGCACGCGGGACCTCTTTGAGCGCGTCCTGGAAGACCACCACCTGACCTGCCGCATCATCGGCGTCTACAATAACTCCGAAGCCATCAAGAAAGCCGTCATGGCCAACTTAGGCGTATCCGTCCTGTCCCGCCGCCTGGTTCAAAACGAAATCGAAACGGGCCGCCTCGTCGAACTCCCTTTGCCGGGCCTCGAATTCAAGCGCCATTTCCGCCTAGTACATCACAAAAACAAATACCTGATACAGCCCATGCAGGACCTCATATCCATCTGCTGCCACAGTGATGAATGGCTGTGATGGAACCTAAAAATGACCGCCATCTGTCTGCCGACGGAGCGGTCATTTTTGATTGATTTATTTCTTTTCCCGTGTGCTTTCGCCGACGATGTACGGCGGGCGGCCTTTGCTTTCGTTATAGATGCGGCCGACGTATTCGCCGAGGATGCCCATGAAGGTGAACTGGACGCCGCCGATGAAGAGGATGAGGGAGATGAGGGACGGATAGCCTGGGACGTCTTCGCCGAAGAGTAGGGTGCGCAGGACGATGAAGACGAGATAGATGGCGGCGACGATGGCCAGGAAACAGCCGGTAAAGGCGGCGATGCGCAAAGGCGCCGTCGTGAAGCTGGTAATGCCGTCGATGGCCAGGTTGAAGAGCTTCCAGTAGTTCCACTTGGTCTTGCCCGCAGCCCGGGGCGGCCGGTCAAAGAGGATTTCTTTCTTCTCGAAGCCAATCCAGCTGAACAGGCCCTTGGTATAGCGCTGACATTCGCGCAGGCTGCGCAGGGCCTTGACGCAGCGCCTGTCGAGCAGGCGGAAGTCGCCGACGTCTTCCTGGACCGGGACGGGGGACAATTTCTTGAGCAGGCGGTAATAGACATGGCTCGACCACTTCTTGAAAAACGTTTCCCCTTCGCGGCGCCGGCGGCGGGCCGAGACGTCGCGGTAGCCTTTTTCCCACCAGGCGATCATGTCCGGCAGGAGTTCCGGCGGGTCCTGGAGGTCGGCGTCCATGATGACCAGGGCGTCGCCTTCGGCGTAGTCCATGCCGGCCAGCATGGCTGCTTCCTTGCCGAAGTTGCGCGACAGGGATACGTAGGCCACGCGCTTATCTTTTTCGTGGAGCTGGCGCAGGATGGGCAGGGTCTGGTCGCGGCTGCCGTCGTTGACGAAGATGAAGGTAAAGGCGTAGTCTGGCAGGGCGTCGATGACGGCGCACGTCCGCTGATAGAACTGGGGCAGGACGGCTTCTTCGTTATAACAGGGGACGAGGATGTCGATTTGCTTCATCGTTTGTCACCTCCGGCGGCGGCCCGGTTCAGGAGGACCGTATAGTCTTCGACGTCGAGGCGCTGGGCCGGAACCGTTCCCAAAACGCGCAGGGCTTCGTCGCGGTATTTCGGCTGGACGACGACGATAGCCGGCTGGTCGCTGTTCCAGAGGTCATACAAGTCCTGGCTGCCGTAGTACATGTTCGTCTGGTCCGTATGATGGATGCCGAATTCCAGCTCGCCCATGAAGTTGCCGGCGGCGATGGGACGATCCAGATAGTAGACCAGGCCTGGCATGAACGAGCCATACATGATGATCGGCGTGCTGTCCGGGACGTTCAGGGACCGGATGTCCTGGCTGACTGTATAGGCCGTCTGATGGTCGTGAATCTGGCCCTGAATCTGATGGGCGCCGAGGCCGAAGCCATAGGCCATGCAGCTGAGGATGACCAGGACCGAGAGGAAGTCCTTCTTGCGATGCCAGACCCAGGCCGCTGCCAGGGTGCCGACGAAGAGCGAGGCGATGAGCAGGCCGCCGTGGGTCAGGAAGTCGGCGACGGTCAGGAAATCGGTGTGCATGAGGTAGGCGATGCCCGCTGCCGTGAACAGCAGGCAGAGGATGGCATTTATGAGAAAACTGTGGCCGAGCCAGCGCCCTTCCTGACGGCACCGTTCGATGGACGCGGCCAGGAGGACCGACAAGGGCAGCCAGCAGGGCAGGATGTACGTCGGCAGTTTCGAGTCGGAAATACTGTAGAAGACGTAAATCAGGCCGGCCCAGAGGGCGAGCAGCAGCAGGTCCCTCTTATGCCGCAGGGAACCGGGCTTGCGGAAAATCCCGTCTTTGCTGAATAACGTCGCCACGAAGCCCGTCCAGGGCATGAGGCCGGCGATGAGGACCGGGACGAAGTAGTACCAGGGATGGAAGCGTTCGTGCATCTTGGTGGCGAAGCGCAGAAAGTGTTCGCGGATGAAGAAGAAATAGAAGAAGTCCGGATTCTTCTGGCAGACCAGGTAGTACCAGGGCACGGCGATGACCAGGAAGAGGATGATGCCCGGCAGGTAGAAGAGTTTGAGGAAGAGGCGCGGCCGCTTGCTCAGCAGGGCATACCAGAAGAGGATGCCAAAGGGGAAGACGATGGCGATGAGGCCTTTCGTGAGCATGCCGAAACCCATGGCAGCGTAGAAGACGAGCAGGTATTTCTTGTTTTCCGTCCGTTCAAAGACGTAGAACGAGACCAGGCAGGCATCGATGAAAAAGGTCAGGGCCATGTCCATGACGCCGATAGAGGCGACGATGAGCTGCAGTGCCGACGTAGCCACGATGACGGCAGCCAGGAGCCCTGTGCGCTGGTTGTACATGGTCTTGGCCAGCCAGAAGGCCAGGAAGACGTTACCAAGGCCCGTCAGGGCCGGCAGGATGCGGCCCGTGAATTCACGGATGCCAAAGAGCTCCATGGACAGGGCCGTGACCCAGTATTGGAAAATAGGCTTCTCGAAATAGGGCATGTAATCGAAGTGGGGCGTGATGTAGTCGCCGGACAGGACCATTTCCATGGCGACCCGGTGATAGCGTCCTTCGTCGAGGTCGATGAGATGATACGACCCGATGTGGGCCAGGTACAAAAAGGCCGCAGCGGCGATGAACAGGCCCATCAGAAAGCGCCGGTGGCGGCGAAGTGCGTCAGTCATAAAATACCTCCTATATATGTGCGTTACTATATAGTATACAGGAAGATTATAAATAAATCATAAAAGAAATGACAATTTCCTGTGTTTTCATATTTCTGTGACATATGTCATTTTTACCTTAATGCGTCAGGGACAGGCGCGGCCGTCTGGGTTTGACGATGAGCAGGACGCCGCCCAGGACCAGGAGAATGCCCAGGGCTGTATGCCAGGTGAAGGCTTCGCCCAGGACGAGGATACCGCTGACGACGCCGACGACGGGGACGACCAGTATGGCGACGCCGGCCTTGCCGGCTTCCATGTGGGCGAGGATATAATTCCATAAGAAGAAGCCGACAGCTGCAGCCAGGATACCGTTATAGAGCAGACAGGCGGCAGCTGTTGTTGTCCAGTGGATGGAAGGCTGTGGGACAATCAGGGCGACGATGAAGAGCAGGAGCGAGCCGACGACCATCTGCCAGGCCGAGTACTGCAGGGGCGGACTGTCCTGGAGGTGCCGTTTCAGGATGATGCCCGATGCGGCCCAGGCGGCGGCCCCGGCGAGGACGATGGAGACGGCTGTCATATTGCCCAGGTCATGGATGTCCATGAGGACGAAGAGGCCGGCGATGCAGATGGCTATGCCGGCTATTTTCCGGAGCGTCAGCCTTTCTTTGAGGAAGAGCTGGGCCAGAATGGCCATCCACACGGGCATGGTGTAGTTCAACACGGAGACGACGCCGGCTGTCAGCGAATACATGCCGATCTGCATGCAGACATTGTTGACGGCAATCTGCAAGATGCCCGTAGCGGCGATCCACTTCCAGTACTTCCGTTCCGGGACGGGAATACGGCGCCAGGCGCAGACCGAGAGCATGACGGCGGCGCCGATGAGGAAGCGGAAGGCCACGAACAGGACGGGCGGGAAATAAGCATTGGCCGTCTTCATGACGACCCAGTTGAAACCCCAGATGGCATATAATAGAAATAGAGCGCGCATCATAGGAAAACACCTTCTTTTTTAGAAATTGGTTAGCAACCTTATTTTATCGGACGGGAGAGGAGAAATCAAGGCAGCGGCCCGTCCGGCAGGGCATGGACAGACAGGCCGGGAACGGCTATAATGGAAGAAAAGATTTACAGGAGGAGCGATTCTTATGTTACATATTGGCCTGACCGGCGGCATTGCCTCCGGCAAAAGTACTGTCGTCACCATGCTGCGCGAATTGGGGGCAGGTATCGTCGACTGCGACGTCATTGCCCACGACGTCGTCGAACCCGGTTCAGAAGGACTTGCGGCCGTCGCTGCGGCTTTTGGGCCGAAGACGCTCTTAGCCGACGAATCCATGGACCGGGCCTACATCGGCAGCGTCGTCTTTGGCGATAAGGCGAAGAAAGCGCAGCTCGAAGCCATTTTATTCCCCCTCATCCATGCCGGCATCGACGGGGAAATCAAAAAAATCGAAGAAAATAAAAAAAATCCTGTCATTTTCCTTGACATGCCCCTGCTTTATGAGGTAAAATACGATTCGTACGTTGACGAAACGTGGCTGGTGTACGTCGATCCGGTAACGCAGCTTACGCGGCTGATGAAGCGGAACGGCTATCCCGAAAGTGAAGCACTGGCACGGATTCATGCACAGCTTCCTATCGACGACAAACGGTCTTTGGCACAGGTCATCATCGACAATACCGGCTCTCCGGAAGAGACGCAGAAACAGGTACTCGTCGCATGGCAGGCCTTGATGGACCGCATCAAAGGGTAGGGAGAAGACGTTGAGAAAAAGAGCAAGCACCAAAGGGAAAATCATCATAGCGGCATTATTGATATGTCTGTCCGCATCGTACTTTTATTCTTGGAAAGATGATGTCATGCGGAAGTTCGTATACCCTCTCCAGTACGATTACCTGGTTCGGCAGTATGCCTACGAAGACAAAGTCGACCCCGCCCTGGTGGCGTCCGTCATCTTAGTGGAAAGCAAGTTTGACGAACGAGCTGCTTCCCAGCCCGGTGCCCATGGCCTCATGCAGGTCATGCCCGACACGGCACAATGGATTGCCGATGAGATGGGGATGACCGACTACACGCCTGAAAAACTCAATGACGTCCGTACAAACATCAGGTTGGGAACCTGGTATCTGGCCTACTTATTGAAGGAATACGACGGGAATCAAGTACTGGCCTTGGCTGCGTATAATGCCGGCCGGGGACATGTCGACTCGTGGATCCAGAAATATGGCTGGACGAAAAATTTTCAAGAAATTGAAAAAATCCCCTTTTCAGAAACGCGAGAATATGTTAGAATAGTCTTGCTGAACGAAAAGCATTACAAACAGCTTTACGATTTCTGAGTTATGCGGTTGTGGCGGAATGGCAGACGCGCTGTCTTCAGGCGGCAGTGATCTTCGATCGTGCGGGTTCAACTCCCGCCAACCGCACCATTTTTACTATGGATGCTACATTGATTGAAACACTCAAACAATGGAATATCACAACTGTTCTCCCACTTTCAGTGGGAGATTTTCAGTTATTGGAAGAATATCGCATGATCGAGAAAGACGGCAAGCCCGTCGAGTACCGCTTGTTCACCTATGAGAATCACGTCAACGGCTGGACCGTGCGGGCTATCTTGAATCCCGAATCGGAAGAATTCTCTATCCGGACGGATATCGGCATGCTGGAATTCGCCCTCATCGAATTCATCACCGATTCCTTCGACCTCTTCCGGTCCATGGTCGAAGAGCGCCTGGCCCGTATCATCCACGACGATTACGTCGAACGGAGCCGCAATTTCAGCGTCATCCTCAAGAACAAGGGCGTCCCTGACGTCGCATGGGATGAGTTCCTGCCCGACAGCTATCAGGGCTTCCGGCGCCTGGTCAAGCCCAACGATGCCGTGCGCATCATCAACGGGTCCTACATGATCCTGGCTTATTACGACGCAGCCACGCGCAGCGGCCTGTCCCTGATGTACAACGTCCTGCGCGACGATTTCTTTGCTGAACGGCGGGTGCAGAACTTCCCGCACCTGGTCCACGACTTCGATACGTCGTCTTTGAAGGAGCTGGAGAAAGCCTTGCGGAAACGCCTCCTGCCCGTCCTCGACGAAATCGCGGCTGACCGGGACAAATCATTGTCAGAATGAGCAGACAGTGGTATACTAAAAGTAATTTAGATGTTTAGATGCGAAGAGTGGGTGAAAGCCCACTCTTAACTTTTACCTGTAGGAAATTTTGAAGATAAGCTGGTGAATACGATGAGACGTGAACACATTGAAGATTTGATTGCCAAGGAAGTAGAACAGATTATCGAAGGGACTGACCTGGAACTGGTCGACGTCGAATACGTGCGCGAACGGAACTGGTACCTGCGCGTATTCATTGATAAAGAAGGTGGTGTCGACCTGGAAGACTGCCAGGCCGTCAGCGAGAAGCTGAGCAAGGTCCTCGACGAAAAGGACCCGATCAGCGACAACTATCTCCTGGAAGTATCGTCGCCGGGACTGGACCGCATCCTCAAGAAGGACAAGGACTTCGTCCGCTATGCTGGCCGGTCCGTAGACATCCATTTCTTTAAGGCCCGCGACGGCGTCAAGGACCTGACGGCAGATCTCGTCGAAAAGACAGCTGACGGGCATCTCATCGTCCAGGTCGATGGCCGTGAAGATAAGATTGACATGAAAGAAATATCGCAAGTCCGTTTGCATATTGATTTTTAGTGGAGGTTATTAACGTGAATAAAGAATTGCTCAATGCTATTGCTTACTTATCCAAAGAGAAAGGCGTATCTCCGGATGTCATCTGTGACTCCCTGGAAGCCGTCCTGATCACGGCTTACAAGAAGGAACCCGATGCCAATCCGACGGCTGAAGTCGAACTGAACCGCTCGACGGGCGACTATGCCATCAAGGCTGCCAAGACCGTCGTCGACGAAGTCGAAGACCCGCATACGGAAATCTCTCTTGATAAGGCCCGCCTCATTGATGTCAATTACGAAGTCGGCGACGTCGTCAACGTCGATGTCACGCCGGACAATTTCGGCCGCATCGCCGCCCAGGCTGCCAAACAGGTCATGATCCAGCGCCTGCGCGAAGCGGAACGCAACATCGTCTATGATGAATTCTCGGACCGCACGGACGACATCATCACGGGCATCATCCAGCGCATCGAGAACCGCAACGTCTACGTCGACCTGGGCAAGGCTGAAGCCATCCTGCCGGCATCGGAACAGATCCCGTCGGAAACGTACAGCGTCGGCCAGCGCATCAAGTGCTATGTCGTCGAAGTCCGCAAGACGACGAAAGGCGCCCAGATCCTCGTATCCCGGACCCATCCGGGCCTCTTGAAGCGCCTCTTTGAACTGGAAGTACCGGAAATCTACGAAGGCGTCGTCGAACTGAAATCCGTCGCCCGCGAACCGGGCCGCCGTTCTAAGATTGCCGTCTATTCCCGCGATGCCAATGTCGATTCCGTCGGTGCCTGCGTCGGCCCGAAAGGCTCGCGCGTCCAGAACATCGTCTCGGAATTGCAGAACGAAAAGATCGACATCGTCAAATGGGATGAAGACCCGGCGGTCTACATCGCCAACGCCCTCAGCCCGGCTCAGGTCATTTCGGTCACGGTCGATGAAGACGAAAAATCGTCGAGCGTCGTCGTACCGGATTACCAGCTGTCCCTGGCCATCGGCAAGGCCGGCCAGAATGCCCGCCTGGCTGCGAAACTGACCAACTGGAAGATCGACATCAAGAGCGAAAGCCAGGCTGCCGAACTGGCTGCCCAGGCAGAAGCTCCGCAGGACAGTGAACCGGCCGATGACATCGACATCCTCAGCGACCTGGCCATGCCGGCAGCTGACGAAGGTACAGCCGATACGGAAGGAGAATAAGCCATGAAGACCCGAAAGACTCCCATGCGCGTCTGTGCCGGCTGTCAGGAACAGAAGAGCAAGAAGGAAATGATCCGCGTCGTCCGCACGCCGGAAGGCGCTGTCGAGATCGACAAGACCGGCAAGAAGTCCGGCCGCGGCGTCTATCTCTGTCTGAACAGCGAATGCCTGGAAAAAGCCTACAAGGAACATCGCCTGGAACGGTCCCTGAAGACCAAAGTGTCCAGCGAAATCTATGAACAGCTGAGGAAGGAACTGCTGTGAGCGACAAGGTCCTGAATCTCCTCGGCCTTGCCTGCCGGGCTGGCAAGACCGTCTGCGGTGATGGAGCCGCACAGAAAACATTGAAGCGCCGGCGCGTCCCGCTCTTATTCCTGGCCTCCGACGGCGGCAGCGATAACGTCGAGAAATATCGCCGCCTGGCGGAGCGGAAAGGGATCACCGTCGTTGATACATATACGAAAAATGAATTAGGCAGTGCCGTCGGCAAAGCCCAGAGCGTCATCATCCTCATTGATGACAAAGGCTTCGCCGGGGCCATAGAGAAAGTGAAGCGTGATGAATAGAAGGGGGTAACTAGATGACGAAACGAGTATACGAAGCCGCAAAAGAATACGGCGTTCCCGCAAAGACAGTAATCAAGACGCTGGCAGATCATCACATCAAAGCCGGTAATTTCACCGGTATTGACGCCAATATGAAGTCCATCCTCGATGCATCCTTCAAAAAGGGTGCCAAAGGGGAAGCACAGCGTGGACATAAACAGGAAAATAAACAGACAGGGGAAGGAACTAGCCGAAAAGTGAACGAAACGAGCCGACAGAACAAAAACAAAAAACAGGGCAATACGCCGAAACAGAATAACCAAAATCAGGACAAGAAACGCCAGAACCAGGGCAATACGCCGAAACAGAATAACCAGAATCAGGACAAGAAACGCCAGAACCAGGGCAATGGGCAGAACCAGCCGAACCGCGGTGCCAAAGCCGCTCAGGGCCAGAACCAGGGCAGCCGTCCGCATAACCATAAAGGCGGCAATAACGGCGGCCAGAGCAGCCAGGGCCAGCAGGGCGACAACAAGCGCACCAAGTATTTTGGTCATTCCCAGGGCGGCAATGACAACCGCAGTGGCAACAAGAACAAGCGCGGCGGCCAGAATAACCGCAATAACAACAAGAATAACGGCGGCAACCGTCCCCATACGCTGTTGTCCAATGTCCTGAACAAAGGCAAGCACAACAAGAACAAGCGCAACCAGAAGCATCAGGCACCGGTAGCGCAGGAAGCTCCGAAGAAGAAGAAGAATTATCCGACGGCTATCGAACTGCCGGAAACAATCATCGTCAAGGATTTTGCCGAACGCCTGGGCCGCGATGTCGGCGAAGTCATGAAGAAGCTCCTCATGGGCGGCATCATGGCGACAATCAACCAGGAACTGGATTTCGATACGGCCTCCCTCGTTGCCGATGAATTCGGCGTCACCGTTACCAAGGAAGCACCGCCGGAAGACCCGACGGAAATCGAAGAAATCATCGACCCGCCGGAAACCCTCAAGACCCGTCCGCCTGTCGTCACCATCATGGGCCACGTCGACCACGGCAAGACGAGCCTCCTCGACGCCATCCGTCAGACCAATGTCACCAGCCACGAAGCCGGCGGCATTACTCAGCACATCGGGGCTTATCAGGTCCGCTACCAGGGCAAGAAAATCACCTTCATGGATACGCCGGGCCACGAAGCTTTCACGGCTATGCGTGCCCGCGGTGCCCAGGTCACGGATATCGCCGTCCTCGTCGTCGCAGCTGATGACGGTGTCATGCCGCAGACTGTCGAATCCATCAACCATGCCAAATCGGCTGGCGTCCCCATCATCGTCGCTATCAACAAGATCGATAAGGAAAGCGCCAATCCGGAACACGTCATGCAGCAGCTGACGGAATACGGCCTGGTCAGTGAAGACTGGGGCGGCGACACCATCATGGTCCCCGTTTCGGCACATAAGAAAATCGGCCTCGACGATCTCTTGGAAAATATCCTCGTCCTGGCAGAAGTACAGGATCTCAAGGCCAACCCGAACCGTCCGGCTCAGGGTGTCGTCATCGAAGCCAAGCTGGATAAAGGCCGCGGCCCGGTCGCTTCCGTCCTCATCCAGAAAGGGACCCTCCGCGTCGGCGATACGATCATCGTCGGCACCTGCTTCGGCAAGGTCCGCGCCATGAACAACGAACGGGGCGAACGCGTCAAGAAAGCGGAACCGTCCATCCCAGTCGAAATCCTCGGCCTCAACGACGTACCGGAAGCCGGCGACATCCTCAACGTCACCGACGAAAAGACGGCCCGTTCCGTTGCCGAAAAACGCCTGGAAAAGAAACGTTCGTCCGCACTCCACGTCAATGCCAAAGTCACCCTGGATGACCTGTTCAACCAGATCCAGCAGGGCGAACTGAAGGAACTGCCCCTCATCATCAAAGGCGACGTCCAGGGTTCCGTCGAAGCCGTGAGCCAGTCCCTCATGGGCATCAAGAGCGACGAAGTCCGCATCTCCATCGTCCATGCCGGCGTCGGCGCCATTAACGAATCGGATATCATGCTGGCTTCGGCATCGAACGCCCTGATCATCGGCTTCAACGTCCGCCCCGATGCGGCAGCCCGCAAGATGGCAGAACATGAAAAAGTCGACATGCGCATGTACCGCGTCATTTACGACGCCATCAACGACGTCGAAGCGGCTATCAAAGGGATGCTGGAAAAGAAATACGAAGAAAAGATCGTCGGCCGTGCTGAAGTCCGTAAAGTCATTACGACGCCGAAAGTCATCGTCGGCGGTTCCTATGTCAAGGAAGGCAAGATCACCAGCACGTCCAAGATACGCCTCATCCGCAACGGCATCGTCATCCACGAAGGCGAAATCGACGGCCTGCGCCGTTTCAAAGATGATGTCAAGGAAGTCGCAGCCGGCTACGAATGCGGCATTACCCTGGAAAAATACCGCGACATCAAGGAAGGCGACGAAATCGAAGCCTACGAAATGGTCGAAGTCGAACCCGAATAAAGGGAGGTACGTACTATGGGAGAATTACGAGTACGCAAGATACAGGAATTTATCAAACAGGAAGTATCGAAGATGCTCCTGAATGAACTGAAAGATCCGCGCATCGGTTTCGTCACCGTCACCGATGCCCGCATCACCGGCGACCTGCGCGATGCGACAGTCTACGTCAGCCTTTTCGGCAGCGACGAAGCCAAGCAGGAAATGCTGAAAGCCCTGAAGAGCGCGACCGGCTATATCCGCACGGAAGTCGGCAAGCGCCTGGGTATCCGCTATTCGCCGACCATTGTGTTTAAAGAAGATACATCCCTCGATTACGGGATGAAGATCGATAAGATTCTTCGCGACATTGAAAAGAAGGACTGATACCCATGAATTGTTCGGCTCAGGAAATCTATACCTTACTGCGCCATTACGATAAGATCCTGCTGACAGCCCATGTCAGTCCCGATGGCGACGCCATCGGCAGCCTCCTGGCCTTGTGGCACTGGCTGCAGCTGCAGGGGAAGAAGGCCGTCATGGTCATCGACGACGATATCGACGACCGCTATGACTTCCTCGACGGCCTGCAGTACATCAACAAGCCGGAGCAGGTCGAAACGGATGATTCCTGGCTGACCGTCGTCCTCGATGCGACGGGCCTCGGCCGCATCGGCCAGGCTGAAAAGCTGGTCCGCGGCAAGGTCCTCAACATCGACCACCATATTTCCAACGAGCATTTCGCCCAGTGGGAATACGTCCGGCCCGACTGCGCGGCGACAGGCGAAATCCTGACCTATCTCTTCGACCTCTGGCAGCGGGGCTGGAACACGGCCATGGCCGATGCCCTCTATACGGCTATCGCCACGGACTGCGGCTTCTTCAAGTTCAACAACACGACAGGCCATACGCTGCGCATGGCAGCCCTCCTCGTCGACCACGGCGCCCGGCCCGATTTCATTTCGGAACACCTCGACGCCCGGTCCCTGGAAAAACTGAAGGCCCTGTCCAAGGTGCTGGAACACCTGGAGCTCTTTGATGACGGCCGCATTTCCTGCCTGTCCTACACGCCGGAAGTCCTCAAGATCACTGGCGAACACACGGGGATGTACATGGATTACGCCCGCAACGTCAAAGGGTCGGAAGTGGCTTTTACGGTCAAATACGTCAGCGATAAGGAAACGCGGGTCAGCCTGCGCTCGAAGGGCATGGACGTCAACGCCGTAGCCGCTGTCTTCGGTGGCGGCGGCCACGTCCGCGCAGCCGGCTGCACCTTGGATAAGCCTTTGGATGAAGCGAAGAAACTCATCGTAAAGGAAATCGAAAAGCGCCTATGATACACGGAATCATCAATGTACTGAAACCGACGGGCATGTCCAGTCACGACGTCATCGGCTGCCTGCGCCGTATCTATGGCATGAAGAAGATGGGCCACGCCGGCACCCTGGACCCTTTGGCGGCCGGTGTCCTGCCGGTCTATGCCGGTCAGGCGACGCGCCTCATCGAATACGGTGACAGCGACGTCAAATCATACCATGCCGAATTCGCCTTAGGGTTGGCGACGGATACGGAAGACAGTACGGGGACCGTCGTCGAAACGGCGGCCGTACCGGATCTGTCGGCTGACGACGTGCGCCGCGCCCTGGCGTCCTTTGTGGGCGACATCGAACAGGCACCGTCCAAATATTCCGCCATCAACGTCAACGGCGTCAAGGCCTATAAACTGGCCCGGCAGGACGTCGATTTCACCCTGCCCGTGCGCCACGTGACCATCCACGACCTGCGCCTGCTGTCCTTTGACGGCCGGCGCGGCACCTTTGCCGTGACCTGTTCCAAAGGGACCTACGTGCGTTCCCTCATCCGCGACCTGGGTCAGGTCCTGGGGACCTGCGCCTGCATGACCTATCTGGTCCGCACCCGGGCCGGGCTGTTCACCATCGACGACGCGGCGACGCTGGAAGAGCTGGAACGGGATCCCATGGCCTATGTCCGGCCGGCCGATATGGCTATCCAGGACCTTAAAAAGGCGAATTGCTCCGCCAAACAGTGTGTCTTCCTGCTCCAGGGCCGTCCCGTGCCCTTCGCCGGGCCGTACCTGGCCGATGGCGACGTCATCCGCGTGTACGGGCCGGACCAGCGGCTCATGGGCATTGCCCACTACGACGGGGAACACCATATCCTGCGGCCTCATAAGATGTTCGCAGAGGGATTGTGAGGTAACTAACGATGGAAATATTCCACTCCTTTCAGGAAATAACCGGCTTTACCGGAGCCGTCGTGGCCCTTGGGACCTTTGACGGCGTCCACCGGGGCCACCAGATGGTCATGAAGACGGCCATCAAACGGGCCGCTGCCGGCGGTGTGAAAACCATGGTCGTCACCTTTACGGCCCATCCGCTGTCCGTGTTGTGTCCGGAAAAAGAACCGCTGCGCCTGGCCACAATCGGCCAGAAAGCGGAATATATCGAAGCCGTCGGCATCGACGGCCTGGTCCTCCTGCCCATGAGCCAGACCCTCTTGCAGGAATCGCCGGAAGAGTTCTGCCAGAACCTCCTGACCTACATCCATCCGTCGGCCATCGTCGTCGGCTCGAACTTTACCTATGGTGCCAAGGCGGCAGGCAATACGGAGACCATGAAATTCTTCATGAGCCAGTACGGCATCCCCGTTGTCGCCCTGACCCTCCTCGAACGGCCGGGCCGGACGACACCGATCAGCAGCACCGTCATCCGCCGTCTCATCCAGATGGGCCACATGGAAACGGCCGAGAATCTCCTGGGCCGTCCCTTTGCCCTGACCGGCACCATCGTGCCCGGCGACCGGCGGGGGAGGACCATCGGTTTCGCTACGGCCAACATGCTCATCCCCATCAACATGGCCATCCCACCAGACGGCGTCTACATCACCGAACTGTGGTGGGACGGCAAGGGCCATCCGGCCATGACCAACATCGGCGACAACCCGACCTTCGAGAACCAGTACCGCCGCATCGAGACTCACGTCCTCGACTGGGACGCTGACCTCTACGGCAAAGAAGTGAGCCTGCGCTTCCGCAAGCGCCTCCGCGGCGAAAAAACCTTCGCCACTGCCGACGACCTCGTCGCCCAGATGAAAAAAGACGAAGCCGCAGCGCGCCAGTTCTTTCAAAGATAATTTGTAGTACGGAGTTTGTGGTCGTATACTGTAGGGGCTCGCACGTGGCGAGCCCGTCAGGATATGTGCGATTTTCTAGCCAGCTTGCCAGGAAATTATCCACAACCGTAAAAAATAAGCCGTCACAGGAAGTGATTTTTGCTTCCTGTGACGGCTTATTTTTTTGCGGTCTAATTATTTGATGAAAGAGAATACAGGTTGCAAAATAAATACACGGCCAGCGGCCCTGTGCGTAGGGGTCGACCTTTAACCTCTCAGACCGCCTTTGGCGGCCAGCTCCCCTATAAAGAGAGCCTTGTGCGGCCCGTTGCGAGATGCGACCACAACCTATCCGAGTATAATGTCAGGCTTTTACGAGCCACGAACCACGAACAACGAGCCACTATTTTTTCGCGAGCCGAGGGTCACTCGAGGCGATGTCGTTATTCTGAGTTTATTGCCGCGTATGTCATTGGGGATGTACACAGGATTCACGCGGGACGCCCGCTACGGCTGTCCGTTCTGGCAACCGTCTTGCGCCTTCCGTTGGTCGGCGCCTTACGGACCAGAAAGGCTTTGGGCGTCCCCTACGGAGGCGGCCGGCGGGCCGTCAGGCCCTAAACTCGATGAACGATGAACGACCTACGACGAACGGCTTTTCTCCGACCGTCAGGCCCTAACATTAAAAGAAAGGCAGGGCTGACTATTGATTTAATTAGTTTGAAATTTTTGGCATTTTCCGTAAAATTTGTAGATTAATAGCCCATATCGTGGTATAATAAGTATCGTTACGACGCACATTTGCCTGCCGTAGCTAAAGCCATAAAAGAAAGAGAATAGATTGGAGTGAAGTTTTATGGTAAAGTTTTCTGAAGAAGCAAAGAGTTTACACGCATCGGATATCCGTGAAATTTTGAAAGTAACAGAAAATCCGGAAATTATTTCCTTCGCCGGTGGCCTTCCTGCACCGGAACTTTTCCCGATTGACGAAATGATGAAGGTCGACGTGGAAATCTTGAAAAAAGAAGGTCGTCAGGCCGTGCAGTACAGCACGACGGAAGGTTATGTGCCCTTGCGTAAACAGATTGCTAAACGCATGAAAACATCTTTCCATACAGACTGCACTTATGAAGATATCATCATCACCGCTGGCTCCCAGCAGGGCCTTTCGCTCCTGGGCCAGCTCTTCCTCAACGAAGGCGACATCGTCCTCGTTGAAAGCCCGACCTACATGGGTGCTACGACGGCTTTTGCCGTTAACTTCCCGAATTTCGTCGAAGTTGAAACGGATGACAAGGGCATGGTTCCGGAAGCCCTGGAAGCAGCTCTCGAAAAATACGGGGACCGCGTCCGCCTGATGTACGTCATCCCGGAATTCCAGAACCCGACGGGCATCACCTGGCCCCTGGAACGCCGCAAAGCCATCATGGACATCATGAACAAACACGACATCCCCATCATTGAAGACGACCCGTATGGCGAACTCCGTTATGAAGGCGAATCGATGCCGACTTTGAAATCCATGGATACTCAGGGCAACGTCATCTTCCTCGGCTCCTTCTCCAAAATCTTTATGCCGGGCCTGCGTATCGGCTGGATGGTCGCCGCTCATGATATCCTGGAAAAGGCTGTCATGCTCAAACAGACCGTCGACTTACAGACGTCGTCCTTCGCACAGCGCCAGGCTTCGTACTACATCGACATGTACGACCTCGACGCCCATGTCAAACAGATCCGCGCCCTCTATGGCAAACGTCGTACCCTCATGTACGATTCCATGAAGAAATACTTCCCTGAAGGCGTTTCCTTCACCTATCCGGAAGGCGGCCTGTTCACGTGGGTTACCTTGCCGGAAGGCCTCGATGCCAAGGCAATGATGCCGGAAGTCATCGAAAAGAAAGTCGCTTACGTACCGGGCGGTGCTTTCTACCCGAACGGCGGCCATGCCAACCACTTCCGCCTGAACTATTCCAACATGCCGGAAGACCGCATCGTCGAAGGCATTAAACGTTTGGCTGAAGTTTTGAAAGAAAAAATCGGTAAATAATTAAATTTTAAGGAAACAAGGCGCTCTCTCGTGAGGGCGTCTTTTCTTTTGCAAATTTTTTTAAAAATTTTTTACAGTCATTCTTTAATTTTTTTTAAGCTGGATATTTACTATTATCAGTAATTCTCGTTATTTACATTTGGTTTATAAAGGTTGTACGAAACGCAACATATTTATAACGCAAACGTTTAATTGCATAAAAGTAATTTTGATGATACTATATACACATAGATAAACGCGTGATGTACATAACCTGAAGGAGTGATTGATATGCATTTTTCCGACTTAGCTATGAATTTGAAAGCCTCTGAAATCCGTGAACTCTTGAAACTGACGACCATGCCGGAAGTCATTTCCTTTGCTGGCGGCCTGCCGGCACCGGAACTCTTCCCGACGGAACAGCTGAAGAAAGTCGACGACGCCGTATTGACCAAAGAAGGCCGCGAAGCCTTGCAGTACGGCACGACAGAAGGTTACAACCCCCTGCGCAAACAGATTGCAGCCCGCATGAAACAGGCTTTCATGGTCGACTGCGATATCGATAACATCACTATTACGTCTGGGTCCCAGCAGGGCCTGTCCATGCTGGCCCAGATCTTCATTAACCCGGGCGACGTCATCCTCGTCGAAAGCCCGACCTACCTCGGCGCTATCAACGCATTCAAACTCTGTAAACCGGAATTCGTCGAAGTGCCGACGGACGATAAGGGCATCATCCCGGAAGAATTGGAAAAGATTCTGGAAAAATACGGCGACCGCGTCCGCATGATGTACGTCATCCCGGAATTCCAGAACCCGACGGGCATCACTTGGCCCGTAGAACGGCGCAAGGCTTTCATGGACCTCATCAACCAGTATGACTTCCCGGTCCTCGAAGACGACCCCTACGGCGAACTGCGCTATGACGGCGACAAGGTACCGTCCCTGAAATCGATGGATACGAAAGGAAATATCATTTTTCTCGGTTCTTTCTCGAAAATCCTTATGCCGGGCCTTCGTATTGCCTGGATGGTAGCCGACCCGGTCATCATCGATAAAGTCGTCAAGCTGAAACAGGCCGTCGACCTCCAGTCGTCGTCCTTCGGCCAGCGTCAGACCTCGTACTACATCGATATGTTCGACCTCGATGAACACGTCGCCAAGATCAAGGCCCTCTATAAGAAACGCCGCGACCTGATGTGCGAATCGATGAAGAAATACTTCCCTGAAGGCATCACCTTTACATACCCCGAAGGCGGCCTGTTCACGTGGGTAACGCTGCCGGAAGGCATGGACGCGAAAGAACTCATGCCGAAAGTCCTGGCTAAGAACGTTGCCTACGTGCCGGGCGGTCCCTTCTACCCCCACGGCGGCCATGCCAACCACTTCCGCCTGAACTACTCCAACATGCCGGAAGACCGCATCGTCGAAGGTATCAAACGCCTGGCCGACGTCTTGAAAGAAGAATTGGCAAAATAAGGCTAAAGATGATATGATATAAAGGAGCTGTCGCTTACGACAGCTCCTTTTTGAGCATTAAGTTTGTAGTTTGTAGTTTGTAGTTTTTAGTGAATGGCTAAAAAATTTAAAACCAACTGCTACAAACTACAAACTCTATTCTATAAACTCAAATTTATCAGCAGTAAAGCTGAGTTGTTAGTCTTTCGTAGATGGGTTGATTATCTTGATGGAACTCGAATCTCTTTTGAAACAATATTTTGGCTATACGTCGTTCCGGCCGGGCCAGCATGAGGTCATCCAGACCCTTCTCGATGGCCGCGACTGCCTGGCCATCATGCCGACAGGGGCAGGGAAGTCGATATGCTTCCAGCTGCCGGCCCTGATGATGCCCGGCGTGACGTTGGTCATTTCGCCGCTCATTTCCCTCATGAAGGACCAGGTCGACAGCCTGGTCAACCAGGAGATACCGGCGACGTATATCAACAGCCAGTGTACTTTTGAAGAGGCCAAGGCCCGCTTCGCCGCCATCCGCGCCGGCCGGGTCAAACTGGTCTATATTTCGCCGGAACGCCTGGAAAACGAATTCTTTACGTCCTTCATGCAGAGTTTGCCCATTTCCATGTTCATCATCGACGAAGCACACTGCGTATCCCAGTGGGGCCATGATTTCCGGCCCAGCTACTGCGCCATCAAGGACTGGATTGCGGCCCTGCCCGAGCGGCCTGTCGTCGGGGCCTTCACGGCGACGGCGACGGAAAAGGTCAAAGAGGACATGATGAACCTCCTGGGCCTGGAAAAGGAACGCATCTTCATCGGCGGCTTCGACCGGCCGAATCTGTATTTCCGCGTCGTCCGGATGAACCGCAAGCTCGACTTCGCCTTGTCCTACGTCCAGCAGCATAGGGAAGACAGCGGCATCATCTATGCGGCGACGCGCAAGGAAGTGGACCGCGTCTATGAAGAGCTGACGCGGCGGGGCATCCGGGCCGGCCGCTATCATGCCGGCCTCAGCGACGACATGCGCCGGACCATGCAGGACGCCTTTACGTATGACCGGCTCCAGGTCATCGTCGCTACCAACGCTTTCGGCATGGGCATCGACAAGAGCAACGTCCGCTACGTCATCCATTACCAGATGCCCAAGAACATTGAAAGCTACTACCAGGAAGCGGGCCGGGCCGGCCGCGATGGTGCGCCGGGGGAATGTATCCTCCTCTTCAGCCGCCAGGACATCATGATCCAGAAGTTCCTCATCGAACAGTCCGTCCACGATCCGCAGCAGCAGGCCGTCGAATTCCGCCTGCTCAACGCCATGGTCCGTTACTGCGAAGGCAATCACTGCCTGCGCCATTATATCCTGACCTATTTCGGCGAACATCCATCGTGGCAGCGCTGCGAGAAATGCGGCAACTGCGACCAGGAAACGGTCGAAGAAGACATGACCGAACAGGTCCGCAGCATCTGCCTCTGCGTCGACGAATTGAAAGGGCGCTTCGGCATGACCATGGTCTGCGACATCCTCAAGGGAAGCCAGAACGCCAAGGTCCGCCGCTATGGCTTTGAACATAATTCGGCCTTCGGCATGCTCGGCGATTTCACTTTGTCCGAAGTCCGCGACATGGTCCGCCAGTGCATCGACGACGGCTATCTCGACCAGTCCGATGGGAAATATCCCGTCGTCTCCCTGACGGCCGACGGACGGCAGGCCCTCAGCGGCCATCAGCGCATTGTCCAGCAGAAAGTCGTTTCAGCTGAACCCGTGCCGGAACTGCCCAAGCGCCAGCAGAAGCGCCGCGCCGGGGCCATCGACGAAGACGCCTTGCGGCCCCTGTTCGATACCCTGCGGGCAGTCCGCCTGGAACTGGCCAAGGACGAGCATATTCCGCCGTTCGTCATCTTTTCCGATGCCACGTTGTGGGATATGGCCGCTCTCAAGCCGGACAGTCTGGAAGCCATGAGCGACATCAAGGGCGTAGGCAGCTTCAAGCTCCATAAATATGGCCGCCAGTTCGTCAGCGCCATCCAGTCTTATATAGATAACCATTGATTTTGAGGTGACATACATGAGCATTGCCGATACACAGTATCTGAATATCGTCGAAAATATCCTCGACCACGGCTATTTCGACAACAACCGCACGGGCGTGCGGACCTATAAACTGCCCCACCAGATCATGCAGTTCGATTTGGAAAAAGAATTCCCCATCTTGACGACGAAGTTCGTCGCCTTCAAGACGGCCGTTAAAGAAATCCTCTGGATCTGGCAGCTCCAGAGCAACGACGTGCGGGAACTGCAGAAGATGAACTGCCACGTCTGGGACGAATGGATGCGGCCCGACGGCACCATTGGCAAGGCCTATGGCTATCAGATCCGCAAGTACAAACAGGTCGACAAGCTCCTGGAAACGCTGAAGACGGATCCTCAGAACCGGCGCATGATCGTATCCCTGTGGAACATCGAAGACCTGCCGGACATGGCCCTTCAGCCCTGTGCCTACCAGACCTTGTGGGATGTCACTGACGGCCGCCTGAACTGCATGCTCATCCAGCGCAGCGGCGACATGGGCCTGGGCGTCCCCTTCAACATGACCCAGTATGCCGTCCTCATCCATCTCATCGCCCAGTCCGCCGGCCTGCGTCCGGGCCTGTTCACGCACGTCATCAACAACGCCCACGTCTATGAGAACCACGTCCAGGCCATGAAGACCCAGCTGGCCCGCCGTGACCAGGCCTTTCCGGCACCGAAGCTGGTCCTCAATCCCGATGTCCACGACTTCTATGATTTCACCATCGACGACATCGCCCTGGACAATTACCGGCACTTGGGTAAACTGCCCATGGAGGTGGCCGTCTGATGATCCATCTCATTGCAGCCGTCGACCGGAACGGCGGTATTGGCAAGGACAACGACCTCTTGTGCCATATTTCGGCCGACTTAAAACGTTTTAAATCCCTCACCATGGGCCATACGATGCTCATGGGGCGCAAGACTTTCGAAAGCCTGCCCGGCGTCCTGCCCGGCCGGCCGCACTGGGTCCTGACCCATCAAAAGGATTACAGCGTCAGCCATGACGCCGTCACTATCTTCCACAGTGTCGAAGCCATGCAGCAGGCCATGGAAGCCGGGGAGGACTATTTCGTCATCGGCGGCGCTTCCATGTACGAAGCCTTTCTGCCCCTGGCCGACAGCCTGTACCTGACGGAAATCGACGAAGCCTTCGACGGCGCCGACACTTTCTTCCCGGCCTGGAAAAAGGACGAGTGGGAGGAACAAAACCGGGAATTGCACCGTCCAGACGGACGGGAAAAATATTCTTTTTCTTTCGTCCACTATGTCCGCCGTTTCGATTGACATTGTTAATCCGTTATGTTATACTAACGTAAGAGCTACAAGATAGCTGGATTTGTTTTTTTAGGAGGATTTTGTTATGCACGGTAAAGTAAAATGGTTTAGCGCAGAAAAAGGTTATGGCTTCATCGAAAGAGAAGATGGCGGCGACGTTTTCGTTCACTTCTCCGCTATCCAGGAAGATGGCTTCAAATCCTTGACCGAAGGTCAGGAAGTTGAATTCGACATCGTTGAAGGTGCGCGCGGACCGCAGGCAGCTAACATAGTTAAATGCTAATCGGAAAGTAAAATAGACCTTTTAAGGGGCTCACAGGAAGGCTTCGGCCAGCCTGCGCGGCCCTTTTTTTTGCACCTTGTATATGTATAAAAACACGAAAAAGTTTGCATAAATACTTGCAATATTCATACGGCTGTGCTATGATATATCCATCGAACAAGTTCTGGTCTTAACTATTGGAGGATGGATATACATGAAACATGCAAACAGCTTCGCAGATTATACAACCGATGAATTGAAAGGCATTTTATTGCTGGCCGAAAAGATCAAGCAGCATCAAGATGATTACGGCCATATCCTGGATGGCAAGAAATTGTACACGCTCTTTGAAAAGACGTCGAACCGGACGTACCTTTCCTTTTCCATCGGCATGGAAGAATTAGGCGGCAAAGCCTACAACCAGCTGTGGAAGGACAGCAATTTCACTATCGGCGACCTCATGAGTGAAGTCAAATACGTCTGCCGCAACGTCGACTGCATCATGGGCCGGTTCAAGAAAGACGAAACGACGGAAGGCTTCATGAAGAACGCCACGGTCCCGGTCATCAACGGCTGTGACAATACGTTCCACCCGACGCAGGCCCTGGCTGACATGCTGACGCTCTACGAAAAGACCGGCCATTTTGAAGCCAAGGTCCTCTACATCGGCGCCAAGAACAATACGTATAACTCGCTCAGCGAAATCGTCACCAAGATGGGCGGCATGATGTACGGCCTGACGCCGTTCAGTCAGATTACCAATGTGCCGGCCGATTTCTACGACAAACTGACGGCTACGGGCCATTATAAGGAACTGCCGACAGACATTTCCAAAGAAGACCTGAAGAAAGTCGTCGCCGACGTGGACTGCGTCTATACCGACACCTGGGTCGACATGGAATTCTTCACCAATCCGGACTATGCCGAAAAGAAGAACCAAATCATCAACATGATGATGCCTTATCAGATCGACGCCGCCCTCATGGAAGGGACGGATACCATGGTCTTCCACGACATGCCGATTCATCCGGGCTATGAAATCACGCAGGACGTTATGGAAAAACACCTGGAAACCATCCTCGACGAAGCCGAAAACAGACGCCACGCCGAAAAAGGCCTGTTAGTCTACCTCATCACGGGGAAATTGGATGTTTAGGTCATATGAAGGTTTCTGCCATCATGCAGGGATTCTTTCGCTCTATAGTTTGTAGTACGGAGTTTGTAGTTTTCAGCGAAACCTTTAAATTTAAAACCATCTACTAACAACTAACTGCTAGCCACTAATAACTTAAAAGGGATTGTCGCATGTGCGACAATCCCTTTTTTCATCCCAATCCCAGGCAGACCAGGGGCAGGGTGACGATGGAGCAGAGGGTCGTGACCAGGATCATGCCGGCGGCGTAGTTACCGGCTGAGTGCTGGTTCTGGGCCAGCATGACCACGGCGGCCATGCTGGGCAGGGCCGACAGGAGGCTCATGGTGACCGTCACGTCGTGGACGACGCCCAGGGTTTGGCAGAGCATGTAGAAGAGGGGCGGGAAGAGGCACATCTTGATGGCGACGGCGCCGTAGAACTCTTTCTTGCGGATGTAGCGGGGAATGTCGATGTAGCAGAACAGGCCGCCCATGTAAATCATGGCCAGCGGTGTCGTCAAGGCGCCGGCTTTGGTCAGGGCCGTATTGACCGGAGCCGGGAGCTCGATGCCCGTAAAGATGCCGACGATGGCCAGGACGATGGCGATGGTCGCCGGGTTGACCATCTTCTGCAGGCGGCTGGCGATGGACATGGCATTTTCCCGGTCCACCGGTGCCGTCAGGTTGACACCCAGCGTCCAGAGCAGGAGCTGGTCGATGACCGTGAACAGGGCGATGTAGAGCATGCCTTGTTCCGGGAAGACGGCGGCGACGATGGGGATGCCCATGAAGCCGATGTTGCCGAACATGGCACAGGCCCGGTAGACGTGATTTTCATTGCCTTTCAGGCCGAAGAGGCGTGCCAAAAACAGACAGAGCAGGTATAATAAGAAGTACATCAGGACCGTCACGGCCAGGACCGGCAGGGCGCTGATGAACTGCTGGCGCGTCGCCCCGTTGAGGGTGTTGGAGAATAAGAGCAGGGGCAGGGAAATCTTGGTGATGAACCGCGAGAAGACGCCCAGGGAGCGGCTGCCCAGGACGCGCATGCGCACGGCGGCGATGCCGATGAGGATATAGATGACGAAACCGATGATTTGCGATAAGACAATGGAAAAATAGGCCATTGGCCAGCCTCCTTTCTAAAACGTCCCCATTTTATCATGCTGGTGGCGGCATGACTAATGAAACCTTTGACCATGGCCATGAAAAAAAGTGATGGATAGGAAGACCGATTATGGACCTTGCGAAAATACAATATTTCCTGGAAGCAGCACGGCTGACGAATTTCACCCAGGCCGCCAGGAATTGCCACATCGCCCAGACGACGATGACGAAATACATTACCCAGCTGGAAAAGGAATTGGGCTGCCGCCTCTTCCGCCGGGAGCACCGCGGTGTCTCGCTGACACCGGAAGGACGGCACTTCTATGAAGGCATGGCGAAGATCTGCCAGGAATATCAGGACCTGCGCGACTCATTGCGCCTGAAACGGCGGAAAGGCCTCTACCTGGGCATTGCCATGCAGGAATACATCGAAGCCCTGTGGCTGCGCCGCTTTGAAGAAGCCTTTCCCGACTGTAAGCTCTATTTCAGTTTCCACGACATCGAGGAATTGGAAGAGAGCCTGGAGAACGGGACCTTGGATGGCTTCCTCTTTTCCGATGCCCAATCCCTGATGGGCCGCTTCACCTGCCAGCGCCTATTCGCCATCCGCCAGTCCTTCATCTGTTCCAAGCCCCTCCTCGAACGCTACGGTACGGTAGGCGACATCATCGCCCACAGTCCCTTTGTGACCAAGTCCAACAGCCCGGCCTATGCCGCCAAGATACGCCAGCACTGCCGCCACGCCTTCCATCAGGAGTTCCTGTCGGTACACCTGTGCAAGACTCTGTCGGAACAGTTGCTGACGGTCAGCCTGTCCCAGGGCTTTGCCATCCTGCCCATGCCCGAAAGCGATGCCTATCCCGGCCTGAGCGTCATCCCCCTGGGCGACGACTTTACAGAACATGCCGTCCTGGCTTATCGCTAGGACGGCATGACAGACGAGCTGAAAAAGTTTTTATCCCTTTTTGCCGGGATGCCATAATTCGCTGAGGGCGACGCCGCCGAGGATGCAGGCAGCACCGATCCATTGCAGGAAGGTCAGGCTTTCGCCGAGGAGGATGGCCGACAGGGCCAGGGCCGTAAAGGGTTCCATGTAGCCGCAGATAGAGACGCTCTGGGCCGACAGGCGCTGGACGCCGGAAAAATAGAGATAGTAGCCGAGGCCCGTGTTGACGATGCCCAGGCAGACCATGCAGGCGATGTTGGTCATATCCAGGCTGGCCGGTGCCGTCGGCATGGACAAAGTGACGGCGGCGACGACGAGCGACGCCACCAGGAGCTGGCAGGCCGGGGAGAGGATGCCGCCGATGCCGCTGACCTTTTTCATGGCAATGACCAGCAGGGCAAAGCAGACGGCGCTCAGGAAACCGCAGACCAGGCCCCACGACAGGCCGTGCGCCTGAACGTCGGCGCCATTGATGCAGAGGATGCCGACCGTAACGATGACCATGGCGCTTACTTTCGGGACCGTAAAGGGCTCATGGAAGACGAAGTACGACAGGATCATAATCAGGATGGGCCCGCAGTAGCACATGAGGGTTGCCAGGCTGACGCCGATATGCTGGTAGGCTTCGTAGAGGAAGAGCCAGTTCCCGGACAGGAAGAGGCCCGACAGGACCAGCCAGACCAGGGACGTGCGGGACGCGCGGCGCAGGCTGCCCCATTCGCGGCGGGCCGTCGCCAGGATGAGCAGGAAAAAACCGCCCAGGACCGTACGGGTCAGGACGATTTCATAACTCGACAGGGGAATATGGCTGGCGATGATGCCGTTCGTGCCGAAAATGACAGCAGCCAGGATGAATTTGATGTACGCATTTTTCATGAGCGTCCCTCCTTCGCATTGATAAGTTTACTATACCATATCTGACGCCATCTGTCTGTATGGCTGACGCCATGAAAAAAAGTGATTGAAAATGACGCGTCTTTCATTTCACAACGATCTTTATCTATGATACGATTCCGGTAGTGAATGAGAAAACATTCCGTGAACAGGAGGAACTATCATGAAAATATTTCATATCGATGAAGACGTCTTTCGCATGCTTCCCGACTATTATGTCGGAGTCGTCGCCGCTGAAGGCCTGGTGAACCGTCAGGACAATCCGGCCGTTGCCGACCGGCTGGACCAGGCCATTGCTGCCTTTGCCGATGATTTCCAGGGTATCAACCTGAAAGAAGACCCGCATATCGTCCCGTACCGCAATGCCTTCCGCCTCATGGGCATCAACCCCAATAAATATCTTTGCTCTATCGAAGCGCTGGCCAAACGGGTGCAGAAGAAGAAGGCCCTGCCCCATATCAATCCGGCCGTCGACCTGGGCAACGCCATTTCCTTGGAAGAACGCCTGCCCATCGGCGCCCACGATGTTGGGAATTTCTGCGATGGCCGCATGGAAGTCCGCCTGGCTGCCGAAGGTGATACTTTTTTACCGATGGGCGGTGGCGAGCTGGAAAAGCCGGACGAACGGGAACTGGTCTATGTCAGCGGCCATACCGTAAAGACCCGGCGCTGGACCTGGCGCCAGAGCGATGATGGGAAAATCAGCGAAGATACGCAGGCCATCTTGTTCCCTATCGACGGGTTTTACGGAGTCAATGAAAAAGCCGTCGCCGAAGCTGTCCAGAAGTTGTCCGACGCCGTCTACCAGGCCTTTGGCTGTATGACCCATACGGGCATCATCGACCGGGACCATCCGACCTTTTCCTGGTAAGCGCTTTTTTGTTGACAGCCATTTTGTTTTGTGATAAAGTGAAGCTCGTAACCTCAGCGAGGCTGCTGTAAAATTAAATCAGATTACCGCCGGGTACGCTTGTACTATTCCGTTAGGCCTTTGAAGGAATAGTATGGGCGTACTTTTTTTCGGCGGAAATGAAAAGGAGCGATTCGTATGTCTTGGATGTATTTATTGATTGCCGGTGTCTTTGAAATGGGCTGGGCCATTGGCCTCAAGTATACCCAGGGATTTTCACAACTCGTACCGAGTATCGTCACCCTGGCCAGCATGGCAGCAAGCCTGGTTTTCCTGAGCCTGGCCCTGCGCCACCTGCCCATTGGCATTGCCTATGCCGTCTGGACGGGAATCGGCATCGTCGGTACGGCCGTAGCCGGGATTTTCCTCTTCCATGAATCGACGACGCCCTGGCAGGTCCTGTCCCTGGTACTGATCATCGCCGGTATCGCCGGCCTGCGCCTGACCAGCGCGGCCTGAAGGGCTGTTGCATGAAGACTTCTGTCATGATTTGGGAAACCTCTCAGTCAGCTGCGCTGACAGCTCTCCTATCAGGAGAGCCTTTGCGAGCCAATAGCCGCGAGCCACGAGCCACGAGCCGCGAGCCACTAGCCACTAGCCACGAAATATATGGTATAATAGGGGAAAACAGAAAAGGGGAACTGCCATGAGTATGCATCATGAAGTAGGCATTACTTGTCCGAAATGCCAGAAGGCCGGCGTCTTCACGGTATGGGACAGCATCAATACGAAACTGGATCCGGACATGAAGGACCGCGTCAAGTCGCTGGAAGCTTTTCGCTACCACTGCGGCCACTGCGGGACAGACGTCCAGGTCGATTACGGCTTCTTGTATCACGACATGGACCATCATTTCATGGTCTTCTACGCGCCGACGGATAAGGACCAGGAAAATGCCGACCGCGATATGGCCGACGGCCAGGATAAATTCAAGGCCATGGTCGAGAAGGCAGGCTATGTCTTCCGCCTGGTCCGCAGCAAAGCCGATTTGTTGGAAAAAATCGCCATCTTTGAAGCCGGTCTCGACGACCGCCTGATGGAATTGACCAAGGCCGCTGCCCTGGCCCAGGTCGGGGAAAAGGATAAGGATTTCACCGTTACCGAGAGCCATTTCGGCACGGCTGACGACGGCTCCCTGCGCCTGAATCTAATCGACGGGACCCATGGCCAGCAGGCCTATGTCGACTTTGCCAACGGTCTGGGCCAGCTCTATGGCCAGTTTGAAAAGAACTTTGCCGCCGACCTGCCGGCAGAAGATGCCGTCCTGGCCCGCATCGACGCGGGATGGACTCAGCAGTTCTTGAATAAATATTTATATAATTAGGGGAGGGATTTCCATGTCGAAACTCGTCGTCGTCATCCAATGCGATATCGTCACCAAACGCTGTAGCGGCTATGCCTGCATGAACACCTTTGTCAACCGTAAAGATACTTTTGCCGATTATCCGCCCGATACGCGCTTCCTCATGATGACCTGCGGCGGCTGCTGCGGGGCAGGGCTCTCGGCGAAACTGGAAAATCTGGGCAGGAAGCTGAAGAAATACGGCGATGCCAAGGAAAATGTGACCATCCACTTCGCGTCGTGCATCGTGTCCGACAGCTATCACCGGCCGCCCTGTCCTTTCCGCAATTATATGGCCCAGATCATCGAACGCAAAGGCTATCCCCTGGTCCACGGGACCTATATTTCCCGCATGACCGAAGAAAAACGGAAGCAAGGGACTTATCATGCCTTATAAAAAGGGGAGGAGCCTGGTCGCAGCCGTCCTGATGGTCAGCCTTCTTGGCGGGGGACCGGTCTTCCTGCCACTGCCCGGCGTGGCTGCTGCAGGAAATGCCGTCGTCGATAAGAAAGCTATGAAACAGGCCGATTGGCAGCTGGCTGAGGCCTACGGCCGGCCCATGCTCGACGTCCCGGCCGGTGCCGATACGATTATGGGTCCGGCGACGATCCCGGCCCGCCAGATGGTCCATTTCATCCGCCAGCGCAATCCTCATCCTAAGCTGAATGCGCCGCTGGAAGAGGTCGTCCAGGCCTATTATGACGAAGCCGGCCGCGAAGGCATCCGGCCCGACGTGGCCCTCTGCCAGGCCTTGAAGGAAACGGGCTACTTTGCCTATGGCGGCGATGTGTCGCCAGACCAGAACAATTTCTGCGGCCTCGGCGCGACGGGAAATAAAGTCGCCGGTGCCCGTTTCGCTACGCCTCAGCTCGGCGTGCGCGCCCATATCCAGCATCTCCTGGCTTATGCCAGCACAGAGCGGCCCAAGACGGCCATCGTCGATCCCCGCTATGAACTGCTGGCCGAAAAACATCCCGAACTCTATGGTAAGGTCGATTCCTGGACGGGCCTCAATGGCCGCTGGGCCGTGCCGGGGAAGCATTACGGCCAGGAAATCCTCTGGATGTGGACCGAAGCCCAGACGCCGGACGGTACGAATGACAGCCTGATTACGGGCTTCGAGAGAGTCTTTGCCCATCCCGACGACGCCCAGGCCTATCTATACCGGGGCATCCTCTTCTTCAACCGCCAGGACTACTGGCTGGCCGAACGGGACTTCCGGCGCGCCCTGGAACTGGACAAGACGTCACCGGCGGCCTGGTACGACCTGGCTTTGACGCAACAAAAAAGAGGGGAGCCCGAAGCTTCCCTCACCAGTTATGACCAGGCCATCGCCTGCCGCCCGGAATATCTGCAGGCCTGGTATAACCGCGGCCTGGCCGCCATGGACCTGCACCGGGACGACGAAGCCCTGCGGTCCTTCCAGGAAATCCTGCGCTTTTCGCCGCAATCGGCCGATGCGGCCAACGCCATGGCCATCGTCTATCTCCGCCAGGGAAAATATGACGACGCCGGCTCGTGGCTGGAAAAGGCCGGCCAGATCAATTCGGCCAATCCCAGGGTCCAGGCCAATCGCCGGCAGTTCCAGGCCTACCGGCGGTAACTGTATTTGAATTTCATCAATTTATCCATCAAATATTCCAAGTGACTCTTTTCTGCCTTCATCGGTCCATCGGTCGTCTGTACCAGGTGGGCCGTTTCTTTTTTCTGATTGAATTCCACGTCATAGCCATGGGTTACCATCAAGGCTTGTTCCAATCCATAGATTAACATAAGCACTGCCCCCTTTTTTAGTCTGGAAACAACAAAAGATGCAACGGCGAAATAAATGCTACGTTGCATCTTTTGTCTTGCTATTCTGCTTGTACTTATATCATATAACTTTATGACGTAAAAATCAATAAAATATTTTGAGAAAATGTTAAAAAGCTTAAATAAAGCGTAACACAAAGGCTCTCCTAATAGGAGAGCTGTCAGCACAGCTGACTGAGAGGTTGCATTTGCCCAAGAGGTTGCGTTTGAAAGTTTGACATATGTAAGCATGAGATGTGGTGAAATATCATAACGGACCGCGAACTGCGACCTGCGACAGGCGACCGGCGGGACGCCTTTTAGGCGTCCCCTACAACTATTTCCTTATCTATGAGGTCGCCCAGGCGGGCGGCGTGGTGGCTGGCGATGATGAGGGTCTTGCCGGCTGCTTTCAGGCTGGGCAGGAAGTCTTCCAGCCAGGCCAGGCCGTCGGCGTCGAGGTAGCTTTCCGGTTCGTCCATGGTCCAGACCTGGGGGTTCATGGTCAGGATGGAGGCGATGGCCGTCCGTTTCTTTTCGCCGCCTGACAGGGTGTAAGGCGGACGGGATGCCAGCCGGGTCAGGCCCAGGAGTTCCAGGGCATCGTCGACGCGCTGGCGGATGTCTGCCGGTTTCAGGCCCATCTGGACCGGGCCGAAGGCCAGTTCTTCGCGGACGCTGCTGCAAAAGAGCTGGGAATCGGGATTCTGCCAGACGTAGCCCACGCGCTGGTGGAACCATTTGGAATAGGCGTGGTCCCGCATCTTGCCGGCCGTGATGATTGTGCCGTCAAAGGAATACGTCCCCTGCTGGGGGAAAATCAGGCCGTTCAGCAGGCGCAGGAGCGTCGACTTCCCGGACCCGTTGGGACCGCTCAGGAGGACAGCCTGGCCCGGTTCGATGGTTTCTGTAAGGTGGCTGAGGATGGGCCTGTCGTCATAGGCGAAACAGACGTCGTCGAGTTGAATCATGAGAACACTCCTTCCAGGCGGATGAAGAGATAGGCATAGGCCAGCAGAACCAGGATGAGCAGGGCCGCAGCCGGCGTGAAACGGCGTTTCTGGCCGTCGTCATAGGCAGCGTATTCGCCGGTGAAACAGCGGCAGCGCATGGCTTCATACATGTCCTGGGACAGGCGCTGGGACTTTTGCAGCATGATGCCGGCGACGCCGCTCAGGGCCGCTTGTTTATCGGGATTGTGGCCGACAGAACGCAGCTTGAGGGCCGTCAGCAGTTCCGATGCTTCCTGGCCCAGGATGGCGATGTAGCGCAGCGTCGTGTCCAGGATGAAAATGACCAGCGACGGGATGCGGAAGGTCCGCAGGGCGCCGGTCAGTTCGTGCCAGGCCAGGTTTTCCTGCAAGAGCATCAGCGCCGTCACGGTGAGGAAGGTCTTGCAGGGCAGGAGCAGGGCGTAGCGGCCGTTGCCCAGAAAGAAGGACGGCGCGACGATGACGGCGCAGAACAGAGCGGCTGCCAGGGCGGCGCCGAGGACTTGGCGCAGCTGCCGGCCGCGATGGAAGCAGAGGAGGACCAGTTCGCCTGCCAGAACGGCCCAGAGGAAGGCCGTCGTCCGGGCCAGGACGACGAAGAGGACCATGACCAGGGTTGCCAATAAGGCCGGCGCCGCGCCGATGGGACGGGTTGGCCGCAGGCCCTGGCTGCGCAGGGCCGTCAGGATGGATACGAGGCGGAGCAGGGAGCGGGAAATGAAATAATCCCGGTCGCTGCCGGGATTATATATTTCCTCGCGGGCCGCCCATTCAGGGAGCTTCATGGGCAATCCTCCCTAGTGCTGGGCCGGCGTATCGAAGGTCGGCCGGGATGGCAGGAAGGACGCGATGACTTTGAAGATGATGATGAGCAGGGCTGTGCCGACGATGGCCGAAATGATGTAGCCTGCGGCATCGGGCAGGCCGGCGATGGCGTAGTCCGGCATGAGGGCGTCGAAGGAAAAGCCCTGTTCCATGCCCGATGGCGTATAGCCCAGGGCAGAGCCGAAGAAATCCGTATCGGCCAGTTCTTCGGCATCCCATTCGCCCCAGGCCGTGCCGGCGGCCAGTAAGCCCAGCGGCGTGGCGGCGATGAGGGCGGCCAGGAGTCCGAAGAGGGACTTGCTCGACGACGGGGCCTGGACCGCATGGAAGAGGTCTGGCGACGTCTTGCGCAGATAGGTCAGGATGCCTGTCGTGAAGACGACTTCCGCCAGGCCGAACAAGGTCAGGTGGCCGATCATCATGGCTGGAATGGAAATCCATAACGGATAGGGGCAGTACAGGGCCTGGCCGGCTCCGTCCGTAAAGAGCAGGGGCTGGATGCCGAATTCCACAGCCGCACAGAAGGCCGCGGCGTTGATGCCGATATAAGCGCCGATACCGGCGGCTATCGTTTCTGACGGGATGACTTTTTTCAGGCCGTGATAGATGAAATATCCTGTAAAGGGCAGGACGAAGGCCATGTTGAAGCAGTTGGCACCGAAAGCCAGGATGCCGCCGTCGCCGAAGAACAGGGCCTGGATGAGCAGGGCCACGCTGACGGCCAGACAGGCCGCGTACGGCCCGAAGAGGATGGCGATGAGCGTACCGCCCACGGCGTGTCCCGTCGTACCGCCGGGCAGGGGGATGTTGAACATCATGGCCAGGAAGGAAAAGGCCGCAGCAATGCCGAGGAGGGGCAGCTTTTCACGGGGCACCGTTTCCTTGACCTTGCGGATAGAGAGCAGCCAGATGGGAACCATGACGGCGCCGAGGACGCCGCACGTCGAAGGGCTCAGATAATTTTCAGGTATATGCATGAGTAGACCTCTTTTCCTTAATAAAATAACCATTATCCCTATTTTACTGAAAAACAGCAAAAAATATAAGCCCATAGGGGGGATAGAAAATGCGGAGGCCTCTGTTCCATGATATAATATGATATTGAATCTATAGAAAGTGAGTACAAAGCATGATTGATTTTCACGATATTCTGGACCGCATGAATCAAAACCAGCGGATCAACTTCGATAAAGTTTTCCAGCGCATGGCCCGGCGCTGGCAGCAGGACGGCGTCAAGCCGCGCATCCTGCTCCATTCCTGCTGCGGCCCGTGCAGTACGGCCGTCCTGGACCGGCTGACCGGCGTGGCCGACGTGACGGTCTACTATTTCAACCCCAATATCCATCCGGAAGCGGAATACCGGCGGCGGGAACTCGTCCAGAAACAGTTCATCGCGGCCTATAATGAAAAAACGGGGCACGCCGTCCAGTTCCTGGCCGCTCCGTATGAACCGGATACGTATTTCAAAGCTGTCCAGGGCCTGGAAGACGAACCCGAAGGCGGCGCCCGCTGCCGCGTCTGCTTCATCCAGCGCATGAAAGCGACGGCCGAAAAAATGCAGGAACTGGGCTATGATTACTTTACGACGACCCTGACCGTCAGTCCCCATAAGAATTCCCAGGTCATCAACGAAGTCGGCCGGGACATCGAAGACCAGTACGGCTACGCTTATTTGCCGACGGACTTCAAAAAGAACAACGGCTTCCTCACATCGACGAAAATGACCGAAGCCTACCACCTCTACCGCCAGCCCTACTGTGGCTGCATCTTCGGTGCCCGCGACCAGGGCCTGGACTTAGAAAAAATCCGCCACGATGCCGAAGTTTTTCTGGCGGAACATAAGTAGGGAACGCAGGCCGCAGTTCGCCGTTCGCAGGTCGCCGCGGTCCTGCGGACCGCAAAAAAATACACGGCCCATGGCCTTGTGCGTAGGAGACGTCCAGAGCCTTTTTGGCCCGTCAGGTGCCGACCAACGGAAAGCTCAGGACAGTTGCCAAAACGGACAGCAGTGGCTGGCGTCTCGCTGTGAGAATCTCGTAGGCGATAAACTATTGGTTTGTGAGCTATTATGGGAAGAATATTTTTGCCCCGTCAGGTGCTGGCCGATGGAAAGTGCAGGGCCGTTGCCGAAACGGAGGAATGCTGGAGCTCTTGATAAAGGTGGATGAGGAGGTCTTCCTTTGGTATTGGTGTATCTTTGCTTGAGGTTTTTATACTTTATAATGTATAATATGTTTTAAGTATTATGTTACGATATTTAGATTGCATAGGCTTATAAATCAGAGAGGGATACATCATGGAAAAACAAATTAGTGATCGAAGCTTAGTTGATTTGTTGTTTAAAACTATTAAAGAATTTTATTTGAAAAGCGAAAATATTGTTTCTGACTGTAAAAAATATGATAGATGTAGATTGATATCGACTTTGTTATCATTAGACGAAAAACATGAATACATAAAAATTTTCTGTGATGACGAAAAAGGAAGAATATTATCTGTACAGAAACCGATGCAGCTTCCTCTCTGTCCAGAACCTACCCCATCAATTTCTCCGTGGTTAATGAAGGATTGGATGGATTATCGGGTAGAAATAAAGATACAAAATGTTAATGAAGAAACAGGTGAAAAATTTAGTGATGTTCCAGAACGAATAGCTTCATTTCATTGTTGGGAAAATAAACGAAAAAATTGGGTAGCAGAACGAGTTCGGTTAAATAAGATTGATAATGTTTTTAAATCTTTTTATACATTACATAATGATTTTCAAGGCCAAGCAGATGAAAGCGAACTTTTGTATGCGTTTGGCTTATTTGTTGACTCGTCTGATAAAAATATTTGTCATCCTTTGTTTACGAAAAGAATACGCATTGCTTATGAAAACATAGAGAACAATATTATTTCTTTGTTTGATACGGATGAAGAAATTAAATTTGAAAGCTCATTTTTTAAAAATATAAGCGATGCAAAAATGTTACATTTAGGGGAAATTTCTACTGATTTAGAAAATACAGAAATTCATTTAAATCAAGAAGAAGGTACTGCTGAATTTTTGAAAAGAGTCATTCATTATTTAACTCCTAATGGAGAATTTTTAACACACGGTGAAGAAATGACTCAGCGATTTATTGTTACTTATTCACCAATGATTATTTTACGGAATAAAAATTCTGGCATTATTGAATATTTGGATAAATCTATGGACGCTATTCAAAATGGATTGGAAATTCCGCCACATTTGGTTGATTTGCTTCACCCGAAAAATAAAGTATCCGATATACATGAAAAAGTAGAAACTCTTGAAAAACGCTTAGCTGCTGCTAGTGGTGAAGCACCTGAAATTTTTATGACAAAACCGGCTAATAAGGCGCAACTTCGTATTGCGCAAGATATAGAGCAGAATAATGCTGTTGAAGTGCAAGGCCCTCCGGGAACTGGTAAAACACATACCATCGCAAACTTGATTGGTCATTTTTTGGCACAGGGGAAAACTGTTTTAGTTACTAGTGAAAAAATTAAAGCATTAAGTGTTTTGCGAGATAAATTAGATGAAGAAATTCGTCCTTTGTGTGTACCTGTTTTTGATGGCAATCAAAGTGAAATGAATGATATTATTTCTTCTATTAGCGCAAAAGTAAATGTAGTAAATATTCAGGATTTGTTAAATGATATTGCTGAAGAAAAAAAGCGAAGGGATGAACTTATAAAAAATCTTGATGAAGAGAGGAAAACTATATTTAATATTCGTAATAAAGAAAATCAAAACATTGTATATGGTGGACAGAGCTATTCTATTATTGAAATTGCCAAACTCATTGCTGAAAACAAGGAACAGATGCGTGTGATTCCTGGTCCTGTAAAACAAAAAGAAGGACTTCCTTTGACGCAGGAAGAATTTCAAAAATTATATGCCAGCAATGGTGAGCTTTCTTATCAAGAAGAATGTGAGTTATCTCTTCCGTTGCCAGATTATTCTAAATTGATGGTTCCGAAACAATTTCAATACCTGTTAAATAATATTGATCAGTATAAACAAAAAAAGCAATCTATTACTTCGATTAATATAGAAGATATTCAAGAAAATTTTGCAGAAAATCAATTACTGTATAATAATAAACTACTATTTATAAATCCTGATGAAAATATAATTCAGAAAGCTCTTAATGTGGCTGAATCTTATCAACCTATGGTGTCTTGGCAGTTTTCTGTTGTAGAAGACAGCATTGTAGGTGGTGGTTATCAGGAAAGATGGCAGTCGCTCATTCAAAGTATTAAAGATTTTTGTCAGGCTGATCAGGATTATGAAGGAAGTCGTCTTGGAAAGCAAATTATTGTTAATGGAACCTTTGAATTAGATGAATTAGTAGAAAAATTACCGGAAATTAAAGAAAAATTAGCTAACGGTGGTTTTCACTTTTGGGATAAGCTTGTAAATTCTACGTTAAGTAAATTGGCTGAGCAGATTATAGTTGATGGGCATGCGTTACGAAATGTGGAAGAGGCTGAATTGGCTATAAAGAAAACTCGGCGTGACTTAGCGTATCATACTGTCAGAAATATGTGGGCAGAAAGATTTGATAATTTTACTGATGTTCCCGAATTAGAAAAACTTACGGGTAATATAGTTATCCAACTAAGAGATTATGAGAATAAAATAAACAGGGCTCTTTTGTGGAATCATACGTGGTATGCACAATACGTTGAATTATTAAAAAAAGCGGGATTCAATTTAAAATTATTAAAATCTGAACTTGAGTATAGTAAAAATATCTCTAGCTATGAACATTATTTGACAACAAATATATTTGATTATGTTAAAATAGTAAGCTTTTTTTTGGCGGAAAGAAAAATTCGTCAAGAGATTGATTATGCAAAAACGATATTTGATGATAAACGTTTGGCAAATTCTGACTTATGCCATGAAATCTTAAAGGCATTAACTTACAGGGATGGAACCGCATACGAAGAAGCATACCATAACTATAGCATTGTTTGGGGGAAACGAGATATTTATGCGATGCGTGAACAACTTTTGTCAAAATTGGAAAAATATGCTTTTGATTGGGCAAAATCGATTCGTTCACGTACGGGTAGCAATGGCAAAGCGAGTATGCCTGATACTTTGGAGAAACTCTGGATGCTTAAACAATTTGAATATATACTGGATGAATTATTTGCCATGCCCCTTGAGAAGCGAGAAAAGCGAGTTGATGATTACTGTGTACAATTACGTGATTGCACAACTCGGTTAGCCAATCAATTAGCCTGGTATCATCTAAAATGCAGATTGGATGGCAAACAAGAAATACAAAGTGCAGTAGCCAGCTACGCATCACTTATCAAACGAGCTGGCAAGCGGACGGGGAAACAGGCACCTAGATTATTGAAACAAGCAAGAGAACAAATGAAAATGGGGCAGAAAGCCGTACCTGCTTGGATTATTCCCGTTTATCGTGCATTAGAGACTTTTGACCCGGTAGATACAGTATTTGATGTTGCTATTATTGATGAAGCTAGTCAGTCCTCTTTGGAAGCCTTAGTTATTACACTTATGGCGCATAAGATTATTGTTGTCGGTGATGATAAACAGGTCAGCCCGATGATGGTGGGGGTTAATTTTGACGAACGAGATGAAATTTTAAAGAAGTATTTAGGGCCTTATTTAAAAAACTCATTAATGTTTGATGGTAACATCTCTTTTTATGAAATTGTAGCTACTGCTTTTAAACCGGTTATGCTGGAAGAACATTTTCGGTGTGTACCAGAAATCATTGGTTATAGCAATGAAAAAATGTATAATAATCGAATTTTGCCATTGCGGGATTCTCATTCTTCAGAATTAATGCCACCTGTTATTAACTATCGAGTGGATGGTAGACGTAATGGTAAAGCAAAAATTAATGACAAAGAGGCTGAGTGTATCGTTTCCTTGATGTTGGCTTGTTGGGAACAAACTGAATATGCTGATAAAACGTTTGGTATCATTTCGTTATTAGGTGATGAACAAGCTTTTTATATTATGAATTTTGCATATAATCATGATATCAATATGCAAGAGTGGAATCAGCGACAAGTCGTGGTTGGAAATGCAGCATCCTTTCAGGGGGATGAACGCGATGTCATGTTTCTAAGTATGGTAGATGACGATGAATCGGCAAATCGTAGTCGTACTAAACTGGATTTGCGAAGAAGATATAATGTTGCGGCTAGTCGGGCGAAGGATCAGTTATGGGTCGTAAATTCTCTAGACTATACTAAACTTAAACATGGGGAAAATCTTGAAGATGAAGATGTTCGTTTTGGACTTTTAGAATATGCTGAAAATTATCAGGAACATAGAGCGCGTTTCTTGGAAGCGGAAGTTAAGGCTGAATCACCTTTTGAAGCTGAGGTAGCTAAATATCTATTGGCGAAAGGCTACCATATCCAGCAACAGTATGAAGCAGGTCCATATCGCATCGATATCGTTGTATCTTATGAGAACAAACAAATTGCCATTGAATGTGATGGAGAAAGATTCCATAGTGGAGCTGCGAAAATTGAAGAAGACATGGAAAGACAATGTATATTACAACGTATTGGATGGAAGTTTATTCGTATTCGTGGTGGCATGTATTACCGGGATAAAGACGGTACCATGGAGGATGTTATTAAAAAGCTCACCACTTACGGGATTTATACTGAAAATTCTCAGAACAGCGCGGACGATGATCAATATCATTCATGCGGTTTGTACCAGCGTGTTGTTAATCGAGCTCAACAAATTAGAGATGAATGGCATAAACAAGATAATGTGATAAAAACTGCTGCTAATAAAATTGTTCAATATCCAGAGTCAATAAGCGAAGTTCCATTAAAAGCTGTTATGTCGCCTGGAAATCAATATAAGGTTCATTATAAAAAAGAAACAGTGGCCCCCAAAACACTGAATTTGAAGCAACAAAGAAAAATCAAGATGGGTGATAAAGTAACGGTTAGATTAAATGAAAGTACAAAGACATATATCATGATGAAAAACTCTAGAGGTTCTCTTACTGAATTAACAAAAGCATGTTTAGGGCACTCTGTAGGAGACGAGATTATCTACCAAAATAATAAAGGAAAAATCTTAGGAATTAAGTAGTCTAGCTGAACACGGCTGAAAAGGAGATTTTATGGATAAAACAATATTTTCTATAGGCGGGAAAAACTGCCTTATTTATTCAGCAGGGCAGCCGGTGTATCTATTGATACAGCCTGTTGATGACCATGATTGGGAGGTATTGGACGAACAGGTAACAGCCATTGCGAAGGCTGTCCAAGTACCTTTCGTTTTTGTCGCTTTTCTGGTAAAAGATTGGAATCAGGAATTATCTCCCTGGGATAGTCCTGCTGTTTTTGGGTGTTCTGATTTTGGGCATGGTGCAGCCGAAACACTACACTTCGTAGAAACAGTTCTCTTGCCAGCTGTCCGCCTGCGATACCATTTACCTGAAGGCATCCCTGTTATTTTAGGCGGATATTCCCTGGCAGGGCTCTTTGCTTTGTGGTGCGCCTGGCAGACGCCAGCCTTCTCGGCTATTGCTGCCGCGTCGCCGTCGGTCTGGTTTCCCCATTGGCTGGATTATGCCAGTCAGCGGCCGCCGCAGACCCAGGCCGTATACTTGAGCCTGGGCGACAAAGAGGAAAGGACGCGCAATCCTGTCATGGCGGCGGTAGGGGACTGTATTCGTCAGCAGTATGCCTGTTTAGTAGAATTGTCCCGCATGCAGGTGCTGTTGGAATGGAATAAGGGAAACCATTTCCAACAGACTGGGCAGCGTTGTGCTAAGGCTTTTGCATAGTGTGTGTCATCATTGGCGCAGGGGCCAGGCGGCGCCAGCAGCACCAGAGGATAGCCAGCCAGACGGGCATGATGAGGACGGCTGTGAGCATGTCCGGCATTTGGGTCATCATGAGGACGATGAAGCAGAGGAAGGCCAGGCAGAAATAGTCCGCTGCCGGATACCAGAGGGACGGGAACTTCGTGGTCTTGCCCGTTTTCTGGCAGTAGGCCTTGAATTTCAGGTGCGTCACGATGATGGTGATCCAGTTGACGATGGTGGCGCCGACGGTGAGGGACAGGAAATACATGAAGATTTTTCCCGGGAAGAAGTAGGTCACGGCGACGACGAACAAGGTCAGGCCCGAGCAGAGGCAGAGTGTGTGGACCGGCACGCCCCGGGACGACAGCTTCTTGAACCACTGCGGGGCGTTGCCTTCTTCTGCCAGGCCGAAGGCGATGCGGGAATTGCCGTAAATGGCCGAGTTATAGACGGAAATGGCTGCCGCCAGGACGACGAAGTTGAGGAGATTGGCCGCTGCCGGGAAGCCGACGTTAGTGAAAATCTGGACGAAGGGACTGTTCTGTGTGCCAATCTGGTTCCATGGCCACAAGGTCATGATGACGACCATGGTGCCGATGTAGAAGACGAGGATGCGCCAGATGATCTGGTTGATGGCCTTGGGCAGGGACCGTTCGGGATTTTCTGCTTCTCCCGCCGTGATGCCAATCAGTTCGACGCCGCCAAAGGAAAAGATGACCGTCACCATGGCCAGGCAGAAGCCCCAGATCCCGTTTGGCAGGATGCCGCCGTAATCCCAGAGATTGCTGAAATTCTGCGGGAAGGGCCGGCTGTCCTGGCAGATGAGCCAGGCGCCGAGGGCGATCATGCCCAGGATGGCCGCCACTTTGATGAAGGACATCCAGAATTCCGTTTCACCGTACGCCCGGACATTAACCAGGTTGAGACAGGTGATGGCCATAAGGCAGACCAGGGCCGTCACCCATTGCGGCAGGTCCGGCAGCCAGTAATGGACGTAGATGCCGACGGCTGTCAATTCGGCCATGCTGATGATGACATAAGAGAACCAGTAATTCCAGCCCAGCATGAAACCCGGGAAAGGGCCTCAGTACTTGTCGGCGTAATAACTGAAGGACCCGGACACCGGTTCTTCCACGGCCATTTCCCCCAACATGCGCATGATGAGGAAAATGACGATGCCGCAGATAAGATAGGCTGCGATGACCGACGGCCCGCCCAGGGAAATGGTCGACGCCGACCCATAAAACAACCCCGTACCGATAGCGCCGCCCAGGGCAATCATCTGGAGATGACGATTCTTCAGGCCGCGCTGCATCTGTGATGCTTCTTTCATGAAAAAGACCTCCTAACAAAAAAAACGGCCGCACGAAAGTTTACACCCAAGGTGGTGTACCCCTTCGTGCGGTCGTTTGACGATTACACTCTGCCTATTAGTATAGAACAAAAATAGCGCTTGTCAATCCGGGAAAAACAGTGAAGACAGATTACGACGCATCAGCCATATTATGACCGGGCCTGCACAGTTCTGTTACAGCTATCGTGGAATGCTATCTTTTTCTTTATTGAGAAGCTATAATGAAATAGAAATAGGCGGCTGCTATCTTTTGGCTTGCAAATAGCTGGCAGCGGCTCCTCAAGAAAGAAGGATGATTTTTGTTGCAATATATATGCAGGTCTCTCGATTGTGTTATAATGGCAGAGGAGGCGGGGAAAATGGGCCAATTCGTCAATGCGGACGGAGAACGGTGCAGTGTCGATCAGATCGTCAGGAACTTATTGAAGGAAGACGTGACCTATGAATTCATTGCGCACGTTGCCCAATGCCCGTTGGAAACGGTGAAACGCATTGCCGCTAAACAAAAAAAGCAATAGGGAGTGATTCGTTTGAAGATTTTAGTTGTCATGGATGTCGATGCAAAACAGAAACAGTGGCTGGAAACAGCTGCTCCGGAAGCGGATTTTTGCTATTGTCCCGGTGATGGGACCCAGGCCGGCAAGGCGCTGGATGAAGCGGACGTCATCATTGGCAATATCGCTCCTGACCTGGTGAAGAAGGCCTCGCAGCTGCAATGGCTCCAGCTCAACAGTGCCGGTGCCAACGAATACTGCCAGCCCGGTATCCTGCCGGCCGGCGTCACCTTGACCAATGCGACCGGTGCCTATGGCCTGGCCTTGTCGGAACACATGCTGGCCCAGACACTGGCTATGATGAAGAAACTCTATCTTTACTATGACAATCAGCATCAGGCCCTGTGGCACGACGAAGGGCCGGTCACATCCCTCTACGGCGCGACAGTCGTCGTCGTCGGTTTTGGCAATATCGGCCGCAACTTCGGCCAGCGCGTCAAGGCCATGGGGGCTCACGTCATCGGCTTGCGCCGCCGTCAGGGTGCCGTACCGCCGGAAGCCGACGAAATGGGGGATATGGCCCATTTCAATGAATACCTGGCGAAAGCGGATATCGTCGCTTCGTGCCTGCCCGATACGCCGGAAACGTATCATATCTATGACGCCGCGCGCTTTGCGGCCATGAAGAAAGGCGCTTATTTCGTCAATGTCGGCCGCGGCACCAATGTCGACCAGGCCGCTTTGCAGGAAGCCGTCGCCCAGGGCCATCTGGCCGGCGCTGCCCTGGATGTTACCGACCCGGAACCGCTGCCGTCGTCGGCCCCCTTGTGGAAGACGCCGGGCATCTACATTACGCCGCACATCTCCGGCGGCTATCATCTCCGGGCGACGCACGACTACATCGTCCGCATCGCCGCAGATAATCTCAAACGCTACCGGGCCGGCGACCCTCTGGAAAACATCGTCGACCTCATGACCGGGTATAAAGCATGAGAAAATGGCTTGTCACTAAGCGACAAGCCATTTTTTTAGGGGCTAGTGGTTAGCAGATGGTTTTGAATTTAAAGTCCTCTCTGCGAACTACAAACTCTCTGTACTACACTTATAGAGTAAAAGGAAGCTAGCCCCTAACCCCTAACCACTAACCACGGGCTTGACGATGGTGCCGGTTTTCCGGCAGGTGACGCGGCCGCTGGTCGTGTCGGTCAGGCTGGCGGCAAAGGCGTCGCTGCCGCTTTGCGGGACTTCCATGGTGAAGGTCACGTCGGCGGCGAAATCCCTGCCGGTAATGGTGCCGCCGTGGTCGGGGACGAAGCGTTCCATCGTGCTGACCAGGGGATAGGCGACAGTCGCCGTCAGGATCGTGAAGGGCGTATAGACGGCGATATCCGCGGCTTCCAGGGCCAGGGCGGCAGCGTGGCTGTAAGCCCGGATGAGGCCGCTGGCGCCGAGCTTGATGCCGCCGAAATAACGGGTGACGACGATGGCCGTATTGGTCAGGCCCTGCTTCTTGAGGACTTCCAGGATAGGACGGCCTGCCGTACCGGCTGGTTCGCCATCGTCGCTGGAACGCTGGAAACGGCCGTCCGGCCCGACCTGGTAGGCCGAGCAGTTGTGGCGGGCATCCCAGTATTTCTTTTTCATTTCCTCGATGAAGGCTGCTGCCTCGTCTTCGGATTTCACTTCGCAGACCGTCGCGATGAAGCGGGACTTCTTGATGACATATTCAGCGTCGGCCCGGCCGTAGACCGAGCGGATGAGAGATTCCATAACACACATCGTCCTTTACATTTTTCTTCCATCATACCATGGTTTAGTGGCTCGTGGCTAGTGGTTCGTGGCTCGTGGCTCGTAGGGGCTCGCACGTGGCGAGCCCGCCAGGGGATATGTGAGATACTTGTGAATCGGATTTGCATGAACTTTAAATTTAAATCCATCCGCTAGCTGCTAACCACTCAAAAAGAGGCTGTCTTAATGCGACAGCCTCTTTTTGTAACACTTTATTTTTTGCCATTGATATTCAATAATGTTTTAATGGCCTCCTGTTTTTCCGGCGGCAAGGCGTGGATGGCCCGGATGATGTGGCTGTCGTCTTCGGTGATGGAAGCACAGAAGTCGCAGCTGTTGCCGTGCTCTTCGCTGCCTTTGCAGTACATGCCCGGCCGGCCGACGAGGATACAGATGGGAATCTGGAAGAAATCAGCCATCTTCAATAATACAGAGATATCCGGTGAATAGAGGCCCGTTTCCCAAGAATAGACGGCTTGTTTGGACATGCCAAAGAGGGCACCGAAAGCCGTCTGGGTTAAGCCCTTTTTTTTGCGATAATATCTAATTTCTTGTCCTAAAGTCATGCGCGTTCACTCTTTCTGTACACAATAGTCTCTGTTGTACACATTCAATTTCGTATACTATACAACACAATGTAATATACACTGATCATTATAATATGGAAATCATTATAATATGGATGATAAAAAGCGTCAACCGTATGATTCTAAGAACTTGCAAGTATTATGCTTAAATATAATATTGGGACGAAAAATGATACTTAAATTAAGAAAAATATTGATAAAAACATAGAGATGTATACGGAGTATAGAATAAAAAGCTATTTATGGCTGAAAAAGGCACGAATCAGGCGGACCAGGCTTTCCTGGTCGGCAGCGCCCATCAGTTCCCGGCACGAGTGCATGGCCGTAATGGGGATGCCGATATCCATGGCCCGCAGGGGGAGATTGGCTGAGAGCAGGGAGCCCAGGGTCGAGCCGCCGGGGATGTCCGACCGGTTCATGAATACCTGATAGGGGATATCATTTTCACGGCAGAGGGATTTGACGACAGCTACGGCAGCGGCGTCCCCGGCATAGCGCTGGCTGCTGGCGATCTTCAGGGCGACGCCGCACCCCATGACGGGCTGGTTGGTGACGTCGCATTTTTCCGGCACGTTGGGATGGATGGCGTGGGCCACGTCGACAGAGAGCATGAAGGCCCGGGCCAGGTCGGCCGAGAAGTCATCGTCCGTCAGGCCGAAGGCGTGGTAGATGCGGTGCAGGATGTCCGGCAGGACGTGGGAGTCCGCCCCTTGTTTCGTCTGGCTGCCGACTTCTTCGTTGTCGAAGAGGGCGACGACGTTGAGGCCGTCGGAAGCGGCTGTTTCGGCAAGGCCCGTCAGGCAGGCCAGGACCGACGTCAGATTGTCCAGGCGCGGCGACGATACGAATTCATCGTGCCAGCCCAGGCGGCAGCCTTCTTCATAGGGATAGACCGTCAGGTCCCAGGACAGGATGGCTTCGGGCAGGCAGCGGCATTTTTCCGACAGGAAATCGAGGAAGAAATGGTCCGTCAGCTCGCGCTGGTCCAGGCCCATGAGGGGCAGCAGGTCTTTCTGCGGGTTGAGTTCGACACCTTCATTGGCCCGGCGGTTCATGTGGATGGCCAGGCGGGGAATGGTCAGGATCGGTCTCCCTGCGTCGACGAGGCGGATTTCCGGCTGGAAGGCATCGCTGCCCTGGAGGGCCACGGTCCCGGCCAGGGACAGGGGACGGTCGAGCCACGATTCGCGCAGCAGGCCGCCGTAGACTTCGGCGTTCAGCTTGAGGTAGCCGTGCTGGCGGATTTCCGGCCGATATTTTATTCGCAGACAGGGGAAATCCGTATGGGCCGCGCTCAGGCGCAGGTGGCGGCGCACATCGGAACCCGTGCGGAAGGCGATGAGGCCCGAATCATAGAGGGGGACGTAATAGGCACCGTTCGGCGCCAGTTGCCACGCTTCGGACAGGGACAGGGCCTGGAAGCCGGCCCGGTCGAGATAATCCCGGCTGGCCTGGACCGTATGGTACGGCGACGGGCTGTGATGGATAAAATTCAATAAGTCCTGGATATAATCATAAGTCATGGAGGTCATCCTTTCTGACGAGATAGGTCGGTTATTTCAATAGTAGTTCTTATTATATCATATATATAAGATTCTATGGAATGATATGTTTTTTTGCGGCTTCCTCGCCAGCCATGGTATAATAAAAAGGATTTTATTTTTTGAAGGGACGCTTATGGATTTACACGTAATCTGTCAATTTTTAGGAAGGATCGCCTGGGCCCAGGCCGGCGTCATGGGTCTGCCACTGCTCATGGCCCTGGCTTTCGCCGAAGACAGCTGGCCGGCCTTTATGGGCACCATGGCCGTCTGTGCCCTGGCTGGCTGGGCTTTCCTGCGCTATGGCCACGTGCGGACGAAGAAACTGACCATGCGCGAAGGCATTGCTATCACCGGCCTGGGCTGGCTCCTGGCAACTTTTTTGGGGATGCTGCCTTATTGCCTCGGCGGCTACCTGAACTATTTCGACGGCCTGTTCGAGAGCATTTCCGGCTTTACCGGGACCGGGGCGACGGTCATCCCCGACTTGGAGGTCCTGCCACAGAGCCTCCTCTTCTGGCGCAGCCTGACCCACTGGCTCGGCGGCCTGGGCATTGTCGTCATCTTTATCGCCCTGCTGCCGGAAGCGGGCCAGTCGACGGTCTACATGTACAACGCCGAATCGACGGGGCCCACGCGGGAGCGGGTTCTGCCCAGGCTCCACGACATGACCCAGGTCCTGTTCCGCATGTACATGGCCTTCACGGCGGCGGCCTTCGTCATCTTCCTGCTCTGCGGCATGGATTTCCTCGGCGCCCTGAACCATGCCTTATCGACGGTCTCAGCCGGCGGCTTTTCCACGTACAACGCCAGTGCGGCTCACTTCGAGAGCCCGGCCGTCGAAGCCTGGATGACCTTCTTCATGATCCTCACGGGCGGCAACTACGGCCTGTACTACCAGGCCTGGCAGAAGGGCTGGCACGTCCTGCGGCGCAATACGGAATTCAAGGCCTACCTGTTGATCATCGCCGCGGCGACAGTCCTCATCGGCCTCAACCTCATGGACGGCTTCGACGTATCGGCGCCGACAGCCCTGCGCTATTCGTCGTTCCAGGCGGCGTCCATCGCGACGACGGGCTTCGTCTCGGCAGACTACGACCGCTGGCCGCCCTTTTCCAAGGGCATCCTGCTGGTGCTCATGATTTCCGGCGGCTGTGCCGGTTCGACGGCAGCGGGCCTCAAAGTCTCGCGCGTCGTCATCATGGTGCGCTACATCTGGCAGGCAGCCAAAGCCAAGCTCCATCCTCATCAGGTCTGGGGCCTGACCATCAACGGCCACCGCGTCGGCGACAATACGGTCGTCCGGGCGGCCCAGTTTTGCTTCCTCTACCTGATGTTCATCGCCCTCTGGGCCCTGCTGCTGACCTTTGACGGCATCAATACCTTCGACGCCATCGGCATCAGCGTGTCCACCATGGGCTGCATCGGCCCGGCCTTCGGCATCACCGGCGCGACCTGTACCTATGCCGAACTCTCGGTCTTCTCCAAATCCATCCTCTGCCTGTCCATGCTCCTAGGACGACTGGAAATGTTCACCCTCCTGGTCATGCTGCGCAAGAGCTTCTGGAAGTCCAGGAGCAGCTGGTAAATGAGAGAAAGATTAAATTTTGCTGAATTCAATTAAAGGACGATTAAATTTTCGAAAAGGGGTTAAAAAATAGGGCATACTATACATATAGATTCTTACAGTATATGTATAGGAGGGATTGTCATGAAGAAATTCGTAGCTTTGGCCCTGATTTTGGCAGGCGTGGTCCTGTTCCAATTCGCCTCTGACTTTGAAAACGCTTTTAGTGAGCCACCGCCGGCCGTAGAAGAGCCATTGCCGGAAAAAGCCTTTGTCTATGTCACGGGAGCCGTTAAGAATCCTGGCCTCTATGCGCTGGAAACGGGGAAAACGGCTGGCGAAGCCGTAGAAGCAGCTGGCGGCATGATTGCCTATGCCGATACGGGAGCCGTCAATTTAGCAGACCGCGCAGAAGACGGTGCCCATATCCACGTGCCCTATGATTTCCAGGGGATTCCCGAAAATCCGGCGGAAGCCGGCAAGGTATCTTTGAACCGAGCCGATGAGAAAGCCCTTACGGACCTGCCCGGCATCGGACCAGCTATGGCGGCTAATATCATCGCTTATCGCCAGGAACACGGCTCTTTTGGCAGTATCGAAGAACTACAGAAGGTCAAAGGCATCGGTCCGGCGAAGTTCGCCAAGCTGAAAGATTTGGTGTGCTTATGATGGGAAAGGTTAAACCGGAATGGGTCAGCCTGTCCCTGGTCCTGGCCCTGGCTGGGGGCATTACCCTGGCAGATGTGCTTTCTTTGGCTTTGAGCCTTTGGATTTCTTTGTTCCTGCTGTCTTTGCTGGGCCTATTCTTTTTCCGGTCCCGCAGCCGTATTGCCCTAGTTGTCTGTCTGGTCCTGGCGGCTCTTAGTCTGGGCGCCGGCCGTCTCCAGCTGGAGGCAGAGCGCTGCGAAGCCCTGCCGCATCAGGCAGCTGGTGCCAGGCTGACCGTGGAAGGGACGCTGCAAGAACGGCGCAGTACCTATACGAATGAAAAGGGACAGGTCGGACGGTACATTATGCAGGTCCGGCGCTATTCCTATGACGGGGAAGCGGACGTACAGCCTGGAAACGGCTGTATCTATGTGACTTTGCTGGAACCGCAGGTCGTAGGCAGTACGGTTGTCGTCACTGGCGACAGCCGGCCTTTGACATACTATAAAAATGACGGCATGTACGACGCCCTCCATCGCGACCGGGAAAAAGCGATTTACTTGCGGCTGTTTGCCGATGATGGGGAAAAGGTGGTCGTGACGGCTCCGCCAGGTCGCTGGGAGGCCTTTTTGCAGGATTTGCGCCAGGCTTTGACCGGGCGTTATGAGGTCATCCTCGGCGAGACGTATGCACCGGTACTGGCTAGTCTGCTCTTTGGCGGCCATTACGAGGACTTGCCGCCAGGTCTGCTGGAATCGTTCAGTACGACCGGGCTGATTCATATATTATCTGTTTCCGGGTCTCACGTGGCTTTGCTGCTGGCCGTCATCCAGCTCATAGGCCGCGTCCTGGGATTGCGGCCGCGCAGCTTGTGTTGTATTTCTGTGACTTTTCTCTTCTTATACGGCGCGTTGTCGGATTTTTCGTCGCCTGTCGTCCGGGCGTCCCTCATGGGGGCCGCCAGTGCCTTGAGCCTGACGGCGCGGCGCGAATACCTGGCCGGTCATGCTCTGGCCCTGGCTATGGCCGGGATGCTGCTTTACAGCCCATACCTTTGTTTTGACTTGAGTTTCCGCCTGTCCTGTGGCGCCTCGGCAGGCATCATTCTTTTTCAGCGGCCCGTAAGCTCCTGGTTTGCGGGTCTGCCTTTGTTTTTGCGGGATTGCCTGACTGTCTGTGTGGCGGCCCAGATTCTGGTCGTGCCCCTCTTGTTTTCGGCGTTCTTTTCTTTTCCCGTCTATTCGCTGGTGGCCAATGTCCTGGTCGCACCGGTCTTGGACCTGGTCATGGTCCTCGGCCTGTTGGCGTCGGTCCTGTCCCTCTTGTGGGGCAGCGCTGCCGATATGGTGTTGTGGCTCATCAAGCCCTTGCTGGTCCTGGCTCTGAAGGGCAATGCCTTCATCGCCGCCTTGCCGGGGAGCCGCTTCTGGGCCGGTCAGCCGTCGAAGTGGGCCTGTTTGGCCTGGTATCTGGCTGTAGTCTTTGTCTTTTGCCCCTCTTTTCGCAGGCGCATGGGTCCGCCCTTGCTGGCCTGTCTGGCGGCGGCCTGGTTCCTGCGGCCATCCGGGCCGGGCGTCCTGGTCCTCGATGCCGGACGGGACCAGGTGACGGCTGTCATTCATGAGGATAAATCGGCCGATATATGGTATAATAAATCGAGATTCGCCAACCCCGACCAGGCAGCTGTCGTCGTGACGCCGGCTTTGCGGGCTCATGGCGTCTTCCGGCTCCGCCAGTGCCGTGTCGATGGCGACGGGGCGGATCATACGCTGGCCTTGCTGCGGCGGGATTTTACTTTCCTGTCCGGGAAGGGGGGAGGCGACGTGCCCTTTTGTTGTCTGGCGTCGGTGGCCAGGCCTTTTCCGGCAGGACCGCTTTGTCTGGAATTCCGGTCCCTGACGGGCTGGAATGGCCGGGATTTCCCCGTATCGGCCATGGCGACCATTGTCTATGGCTCGCGCCGCAGCGATGAAACCCTGACAGAGTGGGGCGAGACGGCGGCCGGTTACGGTGTGCCTTGTTTTTCGCCATCCCGGGACGGCCAGGTCCGTCTGTACCGCTGGCGGGGGCAGTGGCGCATTTCTACGTTTAATGAGGAACAGTCATGGAATATAAGAAACATATAATGATTATTTATGGGACAGAACCGTATGTCATGGAAGAGAGTCGGAAGCGGTTCCTGGCGGCGGCCCACGAGCGGGCCGGCGGGGAAGCCGAGATTCAGTCTTTCCAGAAGGATGCTGTGGCGGCGACGGTCGTCGAATCCTTCCAGGGGTCGAGTCTCTTTAGCAGTGGGACGGTCACGATTTGGTATGACTGTCCCTTTCTGCCGCTCAAGCGCGGCGGCCGGTCGCGGAGCAAGCTCACCAAGGGTGAGCAGTGGTTCCTGGACGAGGCCCGGCGGCTCAGCGACGAGAACAGTCTTTTGTTCTATAGCAAGGGCAAGATGGATACGGGCAGTGCTTTTTTCAAGGCCCTGAAGCCCATGGCCGACGTCGTGGCGGCCGAAGCGGTGACGGAAAAGACGGTCATGCCTTATGTGACGGACTATTTGAAAGGGAAGGGCAAGCGCCTGACCAGCCGGGCCGTCGCCTATTTGCGGGCCCTGTTCCAGACCTGGGGCGATATTTCCCTGCTCTATGTCTTTTCGGAGCTGGAGAAATTGTGCATCACTGTGCCCGACGACCGGCAGACCGTCGATGTGGCCGATTTGCAGGACCTCTTTGCCGGGACGATGGAAAAGAATCTCTTCACCTTTATGGATGAATTTTTGCGGCGCAATGGGGAAAAGACCCTGCCTTTTTTGGAAGGCCTGTTCAGCCGGCAAGATGCTTTTTTGAAGAATACGGGCTATATGTTGTCGCGCCTGCGCCTGCTCCTGGCTTATAAGGAATTGCGCCGGGCCCATGCCGGCCAGCACCAGTGCGAACAGATCCTGCAGACCATCAATAAGGGCCGCAGCGTAAAATATGTCTTATACCACTTGCAAAAAGTGGCATCTTATTGGAAAATAGAAGAGTTGGAAAGTTGTATTTGCCAAATTTTTACGCTCCAGCTCCATATCCGCCGCGGCACGGCGTCGCCGGCCGATATGGGACCCCTTATTTGTTTGTATTGTAGGTAGGGGCCGCCTACGGCGGCCCGCAGGTCGCAGGTCGCAGTTCGCCTCCCCTCATAGGGGAGGTGGCCTGAAAGGCCGGAGAGGTTGATTTGCCGTTTGCAGGAGCAGTTGAAATATAGAGAAAAGGTAGGTTAGCATGTGAGAGATGTAGGGGCGACCACGTGCCTTTTCAGCCCGTCAGGTCATGACTGTAAGGAATGGCAGGACGGTTGCTGGAACGGACAGCTGAGGCTGGCGGCCCGCAGGTCGCAGGGGAGAACCTCTCAGTCAGCTTCGCTGACAGCTCCCCTATGAGGGGAGCCAGGGGCGATTGAAATATAGAGAAAAGGTAGGTTAGAATGTGACTGACGAAGAACGAGCACGGAAAGAACGGATGAAGGAATATCGCCGGCGGTACCGGGAAAAGCATGGATTGCCTCCGGAAAAGGACACGCCGTCCTGGAAGAAGCGGGCTGCTGTTGTCTTGGCCTTGTGTGTGATTGGTTTCGGCGGCTTTTTTGCGGCCCAGAGCAAGGCGGAACAGATGGTGACCCTCAATGGGCAATCTATTGCCGATATGACGGATGACGAGATCACCAATTATCTCGACCTCCACGAGAAGGAAGCGGAAGACCGCAAGCTGCGCCTGGCCGCGGACGGCGTCGATGTGACGCTGGACCTGGACGAACTGGGAGCCAAATTGGACCGCAGCTATATCGATGATGAACTGCATCTCGTCGGCCGCCGGGGCCTGCCCTGGCAGCGCGTGGCCGATGTGGTGACGACGCTCACGCAGGGCAAGGATGTGCCCCTGGCCATTGCCGTTGACGAGGATAAATTGGATAAGGCCCTGGCCGATGTCCACGACAAGTACGATAAGGATCCGCAGAATGCCTATGCCTATGTCAAGGACGACCAGAAGACTGTCGCCATTGAAGATGCCAAGGACCGCATCGTCATCAATACAGATAAGCTGAAAGATGCTGTGACGGCCAAACTGCATACGGGCAGGACGGACACGCTGGACGTCCCCGTAGACAGCCGGGAAGGGGCGGACATCAAGGCCGACGACCTCAAGAATATCGACACGGTCTTGTCGTACTATACGACCCATTTCGATGATACCAACCCGGACCGCAACGTCAACATCCGCCTGGCACAGAAGCGCCTCAACCACGCCGTCGTCATGGCCCAGAAGGATTTCTCCTTTAACAAGTATGTCGGCACGCGGACGCCGGACAAAGGCTATAAGCAGGCACCGTCGTATTTTGAAAACAAGCTCGAACAGTCGACAGGCGGCGGCGTCTGCCAGGTCAGTACGACCCTGTTCAATGCGGCTTTGCGGGCGGGCTTGTTCATTGCCAGCCGGGAACCGCATTTTGCCCCGGCCGCTTATGTGCCCGTCGGCATGGATGCGACTGTCGCCGATGACGGCCTGGATTTTGCCTTTACCAATCCTTTCCAGCATCCGGTCTGCGTCTATACCGTCGCCGGTCAGAATACGGTGACGACGTATATCCTGGGCAATCACGCCGATACGTGCAGTGTGTCCTTTGAAACGACGCATCTCCAGAACCTGCCTCATAAGGTCATCAAGAAGCACGACGACAGTGTGACCGAAGATAAGCGCAAGCAGGAAGGCTACGACGGCCATGACGTGACTATCCGCCGGACCGTGGCTTACAGCGACGGCGACCGCCATGTCGATACCATCGAGTCCCATTATGAACCGAATGATGAAATCATCCTCACGCCCGGCGACGATAGCGAAGAAGTCGTCAGCACGGCGGACCTGGAACCGCAGGACCCGCTCCTCAACGCACCGCACGACATGATGGACTTCAATGTCCCGGCGCCCGATGCGGTCAACACGGCCGATGAGGAATAACTCATCGGTTCATGTAGTAGGGGCTCGCACGTGGCGAGTCCGTCAGGTCATGACGGTAAGAAATGGCAGGATAGCTGCTGAAACGGACCGCTGTAGAGGGTGAGTCCGTTTGGATTTTGTAGGAATTTCACCAACAGGTAGCGAATGTTCCCACACTGTGTGCGACGGGCGTCCCACGTGGACGCCCCTACCCATGGATGGGAAGCAGGGGAGGCATGTAGGGGCCGTCCCAGTTCAGTGGTTAAAATTTAAAGCCATTGTCTGCAAACTCCAAACTATAACGTAAAAGGGACCGCGCATGGTGGTAAAAACTTTGTGCGACAGGCCCGCTTATAGAAAGGAAAATATATGAAAGTCTGGCATATTGTTCCTAAAAATGATATTTTGATCCCCGTCGACGGCGGGCGGTCGGTGACGGTCGCTTCGATTGCGGCCGATCTGGCCGGTCATGCCTGGCATGTCCGGACGGAATCGCCTTATGCCATCGGCGATATGGATCTTCTCCGCGACCGGGTCAGCCGGAAATTGGGCCTGGACGGGACGGTATCGGTCGAACACCGGGTGACGTCGGTCTTTCACGGCGGCGATATGTCTCTGGCCGTGCCCGACAATGACCCGCTGCGCCAGGTCGCCGATATTTCCACTGATGATATGGAAGGCTACGGGATTCCTCATGAAGACTGCTACGATTCCATTTACGATGTGGACGACGAATTGTACGCCGATGAAGATTACAAGAAGGCCTGCCAGTCGGCGTCCCAGCCCGGTACGGGCAGTACCAGGACGGGCGGCAAGGCCAGCGGCACCAAGACCGGCGGCGACAGCCGGGTCTGGATGGGCCGGGCCTTTGGCGGCGATGCCGTCGCCATCAACGACGTCCTCGGCGAGGAACAGAACGACGTTATCCTCAAGGGGAAGGTCGTCAAGGTCGAGTTCCGGGAACTCAAGTCGAAGCGCATCCTCCTGACCTTCCAGATGGCCGACAGCACCAACGGCATTTCAGCCAAGAAGTTCCTCGACGTCAGCAATCAGGGCGGAGGCGGCAAGTTCCGCCGCAAGAACACGCTGACGCCGGAAGAATACGACAACCTGGTCAAGAAGCTCAAGCCCGGCGTCTACGTCCGGGTCCACGGCAATATCCAGTACGACAATTACCAGAACGACTACGTCCTCATGGCCTACGACATGATGGAAGCCGACGGCGGTACAGTGGAACGGGAAGACCATAATCCCACGCCGCGCGTCGAACTCCACCTGCATACGGTCATGAGCGACATGGACGCCCTGATCACGGTCAAACAGCTCATCAAGACCATCAAGAAGTGGGGCCATCCGGCCGTTGCCGTCACCGACCACGGCGTCGTCCAGTCCTTCCCGCTGCTCCAGGAAATCTCGACGGACAAGACCAACAACGTCAAGGTCATCTATGGCATGGAAGGCTACCTCTTCGATGATAAGATCGACCAGTCGTACCATATCATCATCCTGGCCAAGAACCAGATCGGCATCCGCAATCTCTATAAATTGGTCAGCATTTCCCATTTGAAATATATCTACCGCGGCCGGCCGCGCATCCCCCGGGCGGTCCTGTCAGAATACCGCGAAGGCCTCATCCTGGGCTCGGCTTGCGAAGCCGGCGAGCTGGTCCGCTCGATGGTCCAGAAGAAGCTGCCTTATGAAGAATTGAAGAAAATCGCATCGTTCTACGACTATCTGGAAATCCAGCCGCTCACCAACAACGGCTTCCTCGTCCGCGAAGGCTTCGTCGCCGATGAAGAAGGCCTGCGCGACATCAACCGGACGATCCTCAAGCTCGGCGATGACCTGGGGAAATTGACCGTCGCCACCTGCGATGCTCATTTCATGAACCCCGAAGACAAGATTTACCGGGAAATCCTCATGACTGGCAAGGGCTTCAAGGATGCGGAATTCCAGCCCGACCTCTACCTGCGCACGACCGACGAGATGCTGGCTGAATTTGCCTACCTCGGCGAGGAACGGGCGCGGGAAGTGGTCATTACCAACCCCAATAAGATCAACGATATGATCGACGACTGCCGGCCGGTGCCGAAGGAAACGCTCTATTTCCCGCAGATCGCCGGTTCGTCGGAAGCACTGAAGAACATGTGCTATAAAAAGGCCCATGAAATCTACGGCGACCCGCTGCCGAAGATTGTCGAAGACCGATTGGAAGAAGAATTCACGTCCATCCTGGGCCACGGCTTCGGCGTCCTCTATTACATCGCCCACAAGCTGGTCAAGCACTCCAACGACGACGGCTACCTCGTCGGCTCCCGTGGGTCTGTCGGCTCGTCCTTCGTGGCGACTATGTCGGACATTACCGAAGTCAACCCCCTGCCGCCGCATTATGTCTGCCCCAAGTGCCAGTGGAGCGAGTTCTTTACGCACGGCGAAGTCGGCGGCGGCTTCGACCTGCCCGACAAGGTCTGCCCGAAGTGCGGCACGCCGCTCCACAAGAACGGCCACAACATCCCGTTCGCTATCTTCCTGGGCTTCGACGGCGACAAGGTCCCTGATATCGACCTCAATTTCTCCGGCGAATACCATCCGAAAGCCCATAAGTACACGGAAGAACTCTTCGGCAAGGACAACGTCTTCCGCGCCGGGACCATCGGTGCCGTCAAGGACAAGACGGCTTATGGCTACGTCATGAAGTGGGCCGAAGCCAAGGGCATCAAGGTCAACGATGCCTATGTCAACAGCCTGGTCGCCGGCTGCACGGGCATCAAGAATACGACGGGCCAGCATCCGGGCGGCGTCATGGTCATTCCCCGCGATATGGACGTCCATCATTTCACGCCCGTCCAGTATCCGGCCAACAAGAAGGACAGCGGCATCATTACGACCCATTTCGATTATCACTCCATCGAAGGCCGTCTGGTCAAGCTCGATATCCTCGGCCATGATGATCCGACGGTCATCCGCATGCTCGAAGATATGACCGGCATCAAGGCTACGACTATTCCCTTTGATGACCCGGCGACGCTGAGCCTGTTCAGCTCGACCAAGGCCCTGGGCGTGACGCCGGAAGAACTGGGCTCGAAAGTCGGCAGCCTGGGCATCCCGGAATTCGGCACGTCCTTCGTCCGCCAGATGCTCGTCGACACCAAGCCCAAGACCTTTTCCGAACTGGTCCGCATTTCCGGTTTCTCCCACGGCACCGACGTCTGGCTGAACAATGCCCAGAATCTGATTACGTCGGGGACGGTCCCCCTGAAGGAAGCCGTCTCGACGCGTGACGACATCATGAACTATCTCATCCAGCACGGCATCAAGCCCAAGACGAGTTTCAAGGTCATGGAAAATGTCCGTAAGGGCAAGGGCATCGACAAGCTCAATAAATTGGGCCAGAAGACGACGGACTACGAAGGCGAGCTCAAGGCCGGCCACATTCCGCAGTGGTTCATCGACTCGTGCCACAAGATCGGCTACCTCTTCCCGAGGGCCCATGCCGTGGCCTACGTCATGATGGCTTTCCGCATCGCCTGGTACAAGATTAACCAGCCTCTGGCCTACTACTGCGCTTTCTTCACGATCCGCGCCAAGGCCTTCAAGCTGTCGGCCATGATCCACGGCCTGGAAGGGCAGGAACGGGCCATGAAGGAAATCGCCGCCAAGGGCAAGAGTGCGTCGAAAATCGAACAGGACCTCTATTCGGCCCTGGAACTGGCCAAGGAAATGAGCCTCCGCGGCTTTTCCTTTATGAATGTCGACATCAACCGCTCGGCAGCGACGAAGTTCACCATCTGCGACGGCAAGATCCTGCCGCCCTTTACGGCCATCGACGGCCTGGGCGCCAACGTAGCCGAACAGATCGTATCGGCCCGCGAACAGGCGCCGTTCAGCTCCAAGGCCGACCTCAAGATGCGCGGCAAAGTGTCCCAGTCCCTGGTCGACGTCATGAGCCAGGAAGGCTGTCTCGGCGATTTGCCCGAAGATGAACAGATCGACCTCTTCGCCATGTAGGCGGAAAAAACATTTCCTCGACAGATTGACTTTCGTGCCGTATAATGTTTTTAGTATTTAACGAACTAAAGGAATCTGTCTTAGAAAGAGGGATTGTCATGGCAGTGAATGAAAAATTGCGAGACCATTTGCACGATCAGTTATTTCGTGCTATTTTGGAATTGAAGAGTGTCGAAGAATGTTATGAATTTTTTGAAGACCTTTGCACCATTCAGGAAATGAAGGCCATTTCGGCCCGCCTGGAAGTGGCCCGTATGCTCAAGGCCGGCGATATCTATGAAGACATCGTCAAGAAGACCGGCGCCAGCACGGCGACTATCAGCCGCATCAAGCGCTGCCTGGTCTACGGCAGTGGCGGCTACGAGAAGATCCTCTCCCGCATGGCCGAAAAGGACCCGGATTTCCTGAAGTTATCCAAGTAGGAGGGTAGCCGATTTCATGAAGGCTAAGATTGATGTCACCATTTTCCATAATGGTGATATGGATATATTGCATGCTTCCATTTACGAAGAGTTGTGGAAGGATTATTGTACATTTAAAAAACGGGCTGCCATGCAGCAGGACAAGGGGACCAAGAAGGGCACGTTCCTGGCCCGGCGCTATTACCGGGCGGCCCTCTTGTCCCTGTTCGCTTTCTTTGAAGGCGTCTTGAACAGCTGGGTCAAGACCGTCATCCAGGAACGGCAGGAATTTGCCGGCGTCGAACGGCAGGATACGCTCAAGAAGTGCGACGCCATGGTGGAATACTGCTTTTTCTGCTCCTATACCAAGCGGCCCGGTACGTTTTGTTCGCTTTACGGCTATATCAACCGCTATGAACAGCACGACCTGGCCCTCATCGAGCACATCGACGGCCAGACGCTGGGGCAGATCGAGACGGCCATGGAAGAGTTCTTCTGTTACGTCGAAGCCATGACCGCCCTGCGCCGCTTCCCGAAACCGAACGAGTCGACGACGGGCCTCGTGAGCCGCCTTGGCGGGATGGTAAAGGATTGCCGGGGCTGAACGGAAAGGATGTGTTACCTATGAGTGACAAGTATTACCTCGGTTTCGATGCCGGGACGCAGAGCGTCAAAGTCGCCGTCTACGACGAAGACCAGCACTGCCTGGCTATGGACACGGCCAAGACCCATCTGGCCTACCCCCAGCCGGGCTGGGTCCAGATGGACGTCGATGAATATTACCGCCTCATCAAGCAGTGCATGGCTTCGTGCAGCCGCCAGATGGAAGAGAAGGGCTGGGACGTGAAGAACGTCCGGGCCATCATGGGCGACGGGATCATCTGCGGCATCGCCGGTATCGACGCCGACGGCAACGCCATCACGCCTTATGTCAACTATCTCGACAGCCGCACGGCCGACGACGTGGAAGCCCTGAAGGCGCAGAAGCTGGCCATCTGGGGCAAAGAAACGGGCAATGCCGAACCGAACATCATGTTCCCGGCCATGTTCGCTCGCTGGTTCATGAAGAACGTCCCGGCCTGGCAGGAAAAGGGCGTCAAGTTCGTCCACAACTGCCCGTACGTCCTCATGCACCTGGCCGGCCTCAAAGGGGAAGACGCCTTCATCGACTGGGGCGCCATGTCCGGCTGGGGCCTGGGCTATGACGTGGTCCAGAAGAAATGGTCGCCAGAACAGCTGGATATCCTGGGCATCCCTGAACGCTATATGCCGCGCATCGTCAAGCCCTGGGACATCATCGGCAGGCTCTGCGAAGAAGATGCCATGGAAACGGGCTTCCCTGCAGGTATCCCCATCTGCGCCGGCGCCGGCGACACGATGGAATCCATGATGGGCAGCGGCATCCTGGAAGCGGGCCGCGCCGTCGACGTCGCCGGGACGTGCGCCATGTTCTGCGCCGCCACGGACGGCATCATTCCGGAACTGTCCGTGCCGGGGAGCAACCTCATCTTCAATTCCGGCACCCTGCCGGGGACGTATTTCTACTGGGGCATGGTCCGCACAGGCGGCCTGGCCCTGCGCTGGTTCAAGGACATCATTGCCCGCGAAGAAGGCGATGACTACTACGGGACCCTGGACGAACTGGCCCGGCGCCATCAGCCCGGCTGCGACGGGGCCATGTTCATTCCCTACCTGACCGGCGGCAACGGCGACTATCCCAACGTCCGCGGGACCTTCACGGGCCTGACCCTCGACTCCGACCAGGGGGCCATGTGGCGCTGCGTCCTCGAAGGCATCGGCTATGACTATATGGAAATCACCGACCGCTACCGCAAGGCCGGCATCGACCTGACCCAGCTGACCATCACCGAAGGCGGCAGCCGCGATGAACTGTGGAACCAGATCAAGGCCGACATGCTGGATACGAAAATCGTGACCCTCAAAGTCGCCGGCGGCGCCGTCCCGACCAACTGCATCGTCGCCGCCTATGCCGCAGGCGACATACCGGACCTCAAACAGGCCCTCCAGCGCCAGCTGGAAATCAAGGCCACCTACGTGCCCGACGAAAACCATACGGCTACCTACCGCAGGGCCTATGACAAACGCGAAAACCTGCTCAAAGCCCTGAACGGCACTTTGTGAGTCGTGGCTCGTGGCTCGTAGGGGCCGCCCAAAGGGCGGCCCGCCTGAATCCCATGAGCAACGCTATCCGTAATTCGCCGGCCGCTTCGGATTCCGATGCGGCGGCCCGCCGCGACAGACTCAAAATGAGAACGACGCTTCGGGATACCCTCAGCGCGTAGCGGGCCGCCCTCTGGGACGGCCCCTACGAATGCCGTTGCACGGCAGCGCCTCAAAGGGAAAGCATCGCCTTGGGTGATTTTCGACTCGTAAAAATGGCCCCGATTGGGGCTTTTCGTAGGGGCCGTCCTGATAAGGCGGCCCGCCTGAATCCCGTGAACAACGCTATCCGAAGGGCGGTCCGTTCGGCTCTCCTCATAGGAGAGCTGTCAGCGAAGCTGACTGAGAGGTTGTCCTTTCGTGATAGTTTATCGTACGGAGTTTGTAGTTTATAGTTTGTAGAAGTTGGTTTTAAATTTTTTACCATTTGCTGCAAACTAAAAACTACAAACTTAAAACTCAAAAAGAGGCTGTCTTAATGCGACAGCCTCTTTTTTGCGGTATTCCCACAAGCGGGCCATCCGTAAACGGAATTCCCACAAGCGGGCCGCCCGCCACGGCTGTCCGTTCCAGCAGCTGTCCTGTGCCTCCCGTTGGTCAGCACCTGACGGGCTGGAAAGGCTTTGGGGCGGCCCCTACATGCGACATCTTTGATGTCGCGGCGACCTGCGGGTGGGGATTCCCAAAGGGAATCCCTACCCATGCACTTTGTGAAAAATAGAAGTATCTCCCATGACGTAAGTTCATAACGTCACATAGATCTATGAGATAATTCTATCGAATGATGCAAAGAAGTAATTTGACTTCTTGATTATTGCATAAAACGCATGTCATAAATGTGAAAAATTGAAAAAAGTGCCGTTTTTTAGTGGATTTTTTTGGGAAGTGTGGTATACTATCAGTGTAAGCAGTGAATCTTATTTAGAACGTGCGTGATTTTTTTAGAAGAATCTAGTGAAAAAAATCACGCGACGAAGGAGGAGTTAAACATGAGTAAAGTAATGGTTATTGGTGCAGGTACAATGGGTTCTGGCATTGCACAGGTTTTCGCAACGCACGGCTGGGATGTCGTCTTGAACGATATTAAAGACGAATTCATCGCTGGCGGCAAAGCTAAAATCGAAAAACAGCTGACCAAACAGGTCTCCAAAGGCAAAATGACCCAGGAAGACAAAGACGCAACTATGGCTCGCGTTTCTGGCTTCGTAACCCGTACGGCTGATAACATGAAAGACATCGACCTCGTCGTTGAAGCAGCTATCGAAGACTTGAAGATCAAATCGGCTATCTTCAAAGAACTCGACGAACTCTGCCCGGAACACACGATCCTCGCATCCAACACTTCGTCCCTGGCTATCACCCAGATCGGCGCAGCTACGAAACGCCCGGACAAAGTCATCGGCATGCACTTCTTCAACCCGGCACCGGTCATGAAATTGATCGAAGTCATCAACGGCATCGCTACTTCTGAAGAAACGTATGAAAAGATCGACAAACTTTCGAAAGACCTCGGCAAAACACCGGTCAAAGTTAACGACTTCCCGGGCTTCGCTGGCAACCGTATCGTCATCCCGATGCTGAACGAAGCTATCCAGGCTTTGATGGAAGACGTTGCTTCCAAAGAAGACATCGATAACGTCTGCAAACTCGGCTTCAACCATCCGATGGGACCTCTGGCTCTCTGCGACCTTATTGGTAACGACGTCGTTCTCCACGTTATGGAAGTCCTCTACGAAGGCTTCGGCGATCCGAAATATCGTCCTTGCGCATTGCTCAAGAAATATGTCCAGGCAGGTTACCTCGGCCGTAAGACTGGCAAAGGCTTCTACGATTACACGAAATAAGTTAGCGATCTGCTAATCGAATACGGGGCGTGACTTTCACACCCCGTATTATTTTTAGAATCTCATGCGCGTATTGACAGTGCGCCTATCCTGTCGGCAGGGGCGGTCTGACTGGCAGGAGTCCCTTTGGGGAGGGCAGCCTGTTGTACATACTATTTCTATACTATACTATTAACACTATTATATGTATTTAGGAGGTTTTTCTCATGGATTACCAGAACATTCTTTTTGCTGTCGAAGACGGTATTGCAACGATCACCATCAATCGTCCGAAAGCTCTGAACGCCCTGAACCAGGCTACGGTCAGCGAATTGAAGGACGTTGTCGAAAAAGTCGCAGTTGATAAAGCTATCAAAGTCGTCATCATCACCGGCGCAGGTGCTAAATCCTTCGTCGCTGGCGCTGACATCAAAGAAATGGCTTCCAAGAACGCTGCTGAAGGCCGCGAATGGGGCCAGTTCGGTCAGAACGTCTTCACGGAAATCGAAAACCTGCCGCAGCCTGTCATCGCAGCTATCAACGGCTTCGCTCTCGGCGGCGGCTGCGAACTCTCCTGCGCTTGCGATATCCGCTATGCAGCTGAAAACGCTAAATTCGGCCAGCCGGAAGTCGGTCTGGGCATCACTCCGGGCTTCGGCGGCACACAGCGCCTGACCCGTGTCGTCGGCCGCGGCCACGCTAAAGAACTCATCTACACGGGCGGCATGATCGACGCTGAAAAAGCAAAAGCTATCGGCTTGGTCAACGAAGTCTTCCCGCAGGAAGAATTAATGCCGGCTGCTGTTAAACTGGCTAAGAAGATCGCTAAGAACGCTCCGATTGCTGTACAGCTCTCCAAAGCTGCCATCAACCGCGGCATCAACTGCGACGTCGTAACCGGTATCGCTTATGAAGCTGAAGTCTTCGGCCTCTGCTTCTCCACAGCCGACCAGAAGGAAGGCATGGCTGCTTTCTGCGAAAAACGCAAAGCAACTTTCGAAGGTAAATAATTCCATTGTTTGACTCCTAATAGAAAAGGGCCTGTCGCTATGCGGCAGGCCTTTTTCTGTTGAGCAACCTCTCAGTCAGCTTCGCTGACAGCTCTCCTATAAGGAGAGCCACGAGCCACGAATTACGAGCCACTAGCCTTTTCACAAAATTGTGTTACAACGGCCACAGGAAGGCGAACCAGGCGTGGTATAATGAATTGCAAAAAAATTTCAATTCGAGGTGACCTCTTCATGAAAGGTAAACATATTCCCGCTCTGGCTGTGCTCTGCTGTGCCCTCAGCCTGACGGCTCCTGTCTGGGCCGCACCGGCAGTGGATGGCTTAGATCAGACGGCCGTGACGGCGACGGCAGCGGCGACAGCGGCTCCATCTTCTATCCGCGACGTGACGGCCTTGAGTACGGTCTATGATGACGGCGAAAGCGTATCGGCTGTAGCCCTTCATTATCCCAAGACCATTGATGCCAGCCGCCTGAAGGCGTCGGATTTCACCGTCGCCGGCAAGACGATCGACAAGGTCTATACCAATGATGCGCCGGAAACGGCCCTGGCCGGCAAGAAGGGCAGTTACGTCATCGTCAGCCTAGTCCATCCGGCTACGCCCTTGCCGACGGCAGCTTCCCAGAAGAAGCCCAAAGATGACCAGGGCGATAAGGGCAAAGAAGGCTCCAACGCCTTGAACGGCGGCGATGCGCCCATGTATTCCGACCGCAAGGCACCGGACCTGAGCGTCGCTGTCAGCCAGACCGGGACGATCTACGCGACGGATGGCACGGCTTATGGCCCGACGACGACGGCCCTGGCTGCCGACAAGACCGTCGATGCCGTCAAGGACGCCTTTAAAACTTATATATATAAGGACCCGGCTACGGGCTATGAAATGCCGTATAATATTTACCTGCCCAAAGATTACGACGCCGACAAGGCCAAGACTTATCCCATGGTCGTCTTCATCGCCGATGCCAGCGCCAACATCAACGACCCCAAGGCCGTCCTCTATCAGGGCAACGGGGCCATCGTCTGGGCAACGCCGGAAGAACAGGCCAAGCATCCGGCCATCGTCCTGGCGCCGCAGTATACGGAAGACCTCATCCGCTCTATCGGCATGATGACCACCGATACCCACCAGTGGACCCAGGGCCTGACCCTGGTGACGGACCTCATCATGGATGTATCCAATAAGTACCGCGTCGACAAGGACCGCATCTACGGGACGGGCCAGTCCCAGGGCGGCATGGCCAACATCGCCATCAGCGACGCCTATCCGGAACTCTTTGCCGGCCAGTACCTCGTCGCCTGCCAGTGGGATACGCAGGAAATGGAAAAACTCAAGGGCAAGAACCTCTGGATCACCGTCTGCCAGGGCGACAGCAAGGCCTTTCCGGGCATGAACGAAGCGACGGCCCTGTGGGAAAAGGACGGCGCTGTCGTCGCCCGCAGCCGCATGTGGGACAGCACGGGCGGTACGCCTGTCTTTGAACAGATGATGCGGGTCATGGAAGACCAGCAGGCACCCATCAACTATACGGTCTTCAAGGACGGCAGCCACATGTATACCTGGTCCTTTGCCTACAATATCGAAGGCATCCGGGACTGGCTCTTTGAACAGACCAAGGCCGAAGATGTCCTGAAGAAAAAGGCACCGGCCGGCATGGATGCCAAACAGCACGGCAAGGACGGCGCCCATAAGGGCAGCCCCCAGGGCAAAGCCCTGCTCAACACGGGTATTGCCTACTTGTACGGCCAGGACGGTGCGACGGACTACGACGTCGCCCGCGAATGTTTCCAGAAGGCCTGGAACGACGGCAACATGAAGGCCGGCCGCTACCTGGGCCTCATGGCCGCTAACGGCTTGGGCGAAAAACAGAGCGATGCCCAGGCTGCCCAGTGGTACGACAAGGCCTAGCAGAAAGGTGATACGACCAGTATGTATCTTTTGGGCAAGTGCTACGAACAGGGCAAGGGCGTCAAACAGGATTACGCCAAGGCCAGGAGCCTCTACGAAAAAGCGGCTCAGCGCATAAAGCCTCCCTTACTAGGGGAGGTGGCCCGAAAGGGCCGGAGAGGTTGAATTTCACTGTAGGGGCTCGCACGTGGCGAGCCCGCTGGGTATATGTGAGATACTTGTGACCGATGGGTGTGAGCGGGCGCCCAACGTGGCGCCCCTACAGAAAAAAGAGCTGTCGCATGTGCGGCAGCTCTTTTTTTACAACTAATTTGACTTTTTGACTTATATTCTCTTGACAAAACATATTCTCCATGCTATCTTATATATAGTCTTAGAAGTCAAATAGTCAGACCACTAAAAATGGTCAAATGAGCAGAAGGTGAGTACGATGGATTTGGATGCACGAAAACAGAAAATACTGCAAGCCATTATTCAGGATTACATCTCCTCTGCCGAACCTGTCGGGTCGAGAACGATTGCCCGCAAGTATGACTTAGGCGTCAGCGCCGCGACGATCCGCAACGAAATGTTCGATCTGGAAATAATGGGCTACCTGGAACAGCCTCACACGTCGTCCGGCCGCATCCCGTCGCTGAAGGGATACCGCTTCTACGTCGACTGCCTGCTCAAGCCGACGAAGATCACGGACGCAGAAAAGCAATTCGTCCGCGCCTGGTTCCAGGACAAAGTGAGCAGCGTCGACCAGATTTTTCAGTCGACGGCCAAGTTACTGGCCAGGATCACTCACAACGTCACCCTGGTCATGGCGTCACAGCGGCTCAATTCCAAGCTGAAGTACATCCGCTTCTTACCGCTCGATGACCGCCGGGCCATCATGATCGTCGTCACCGATACGGGACAGGTAGAGAACTGCATTTACCCCAAACCGGCCGGTGCCAGCCTGGACGATCTGAACATCATCGCCCAGCGGCTGACCAACTACCTGGCCGGCATGGCCATGGACCATATCGATGAAAAGGCCATCGAAGCCTTTCACGAGACCATCGTCGACGACGTCGAATTGTACCGCCTGGCCTTCCGGGCCATGGGACGGGCCTTCCACAAAGACCAGCAGTTCTACAAAGGCGGGACCATGGAGCTCCTGAACAAGCCGGAGTTCAAAGACGTCGACAAGGCCAAGAGCCTCTTTACCATGCTGGAAGAACAGGATGTCGTCGCCAATCTCCTTCACGACGAGGGCGAAGGCGGGGCCGTGACGGTCCGCATCGGCGAAGAAGCGAAATTGTCGTCTATCAATGATTGCAGCATCATTGAAGCGACCTTTACCGACCATGATGTAGTCCTCGGCAAGCTGGCCGTCTTGGGACCGGCTCGTATGGAGTATGCCAAGATCATCGGTCTTTTGGACTTTATGAAACAGCATGTGACACATATGCTGGCACATTACCACGACGATAAGTAGGGAGGGGTACACAGACATGAGTAAGAAAGAAAATAAAGAAGAAAAAGATACCGTATTAGCAGAAGACGCGGAAAAAGTCGCCGAAGATGCTGCTAAGGAAAAGGTAGACGAAGCCAAGGGAACCGCGGCAGATGAAGGCGCCGATAAAAAGGCACCGGATGCCAAAGACGCTGCTGCCAAAGCGGAAGCCGACAAGGCCGCCAAGCTCCAGCAGCAGTTCGTCCGGCTCCAGGCAGATTTTGCTAACTATAAGAAACGCACAGCGGCTGAAAAGCTCCAGATTTCAGAAGTCGTCAAGATGGACGTCATCACTAACATCCTTCCGGTCATCGACAATTTCGAACGGGCCCTGCAGGTCCCGCAGGATAAGGTGGCCGATGATGTGAAATCCTTCATCGACGGCTATGAAATGATTTACAAACAGCTCCTGGGCGTCCTGGAAAAGGAAGGGGTCACTAAGATCGATGCTGTCGGCAAACCTTTCGACCCCAATTATCATCAGGCCGTCATGCGCGTGCCCAGCGACGAATACGATGACGACGTCGTCGTAGAAGTCCTCCAGGAAGGATATCTCCTGGGCGACAAGACGCTGCGTCCGGCCATGGTCAAAGTTGCATTCAACGGTTAATCATCGTTTGAAATAAGATTGGAGGAATCTTTTATGAGTAAAGTTATTGGTATTGACTTAGGTACAACAAACTCCGTAGTAGCTGTCATGGAAGGCGGCGAACCTACGGTCATCACGAATACGGAAGGATCCCGCCTCACACCGTCTGTCGTCGGCTTCTCCAAGACGGGCGAACGCCTCGTCGGCCAGCTGGCAAAACGTCAGGCCGTATCCAACCCGGAAAACACCATTTCGTCCATTAAACGCCACATGGGTGAAAACTACACCGTAGACATCCAGGGCAAGAAATATACACCGCAGGAAATTTCCGCTATGATCCTTCAGAAATTGAAGGAAGACGCTGAAAGCTACCTCGGCGAAAAAGTCACCCAGGCCGTCATCACCGTTCCGGCATACTTCAACGACGGCCAGCGCCAGGCTACCAAAGATGCTGGTAAGATCGCCGGCCTCGACGTTCTCCGTATCGTCAACGAACCGACGGCAGCAGCCCTGGCTTATGGCCTCGATAAAGGCGGCGACGGCAAGATCCTCGTATTCGACCTCGGCGGCGGTACTTTCGATGTGTCCATCCTCGAACTCGGCGACGGCGTCTTCGAAGTAAAGGCTACCAACGGCAACACGCACCTCGGCGGCGATGACTTCGATAACAAAGTCATGGAATGGATGATCAGCGAATTCAAGAAAGAAACGGGCATCGACCTCTCGCAGGATAAGATGGCTGAACAGCGCCTCAAGGAAGCTGCTGAAAAAGCTAAGATCGAATTGTCCACGGTCCTCTCGACCAATATCAACCTGCCCTTCATCACGGCTGATGCTACGGGCCCGAAACACCTCGATTTGACCTTGACCCGTGCTAAATTCAACGAATTGACGGAAGACCTCGTCCAGGCTACGATGGAACCGACCAAGAAAGCCATCGCTGACTCGGGCTACACCATCGACGAAATCGACAAGATCATCCTCGTCGGCGGTTCCAGCCGTATCCCGGCTGTCCAGGATGCCATCAAATCCATCCTCGGCAAAGAACCGAGCAAAGGCGTCAACCCCGATGAATGTGTCGCTATCGGCGCAGCTATCCAGGCCGGTGTCCTCGTCGGCGATGTCAAAGACGTCCTGCTCCTCGATGTTACGCCGCTTTCTCTGGGCATTGAAACCCTCGGCGGTGTCTTCACCAAGATCATCGACCGCAACACGACGATTCCGACTTCCGGCAGCCAGGTCTTCTCGACAGCTGTCGATAACCAGCCGTCTGTCGACGTCCACGTCCTTCAGGGCGAACGTGAAATGGCAGCCGACAACAAGACCCTCGGCCGCTTTGAACTGACCGGCATCCCGGCTGCTCCCCGTGGAGTACCTCGTATCGAAGTCACCTTCAACATCGACGCCAACGGCATCGTAAACGTTTCGGCAAAAGACCTCGGCACAGGCAAGGAACAGAAGATCACCATCAAATCTTCGTCGGGCCTCGACAAGGACGAAATCGACCGCATGGTCAAAGAAGCTGCCGCTCACGAAGCGGAAGACAAGAAACGTAAAGAAGGCATCGAAGCTAAGAACAACGCTGACTCCCTCATTTACCAGGCCGAAAAGACCATCAAGGATATGGGCGACAAAGCCGACGCTTCCAAAGTTTCGGAAATCAAGGATAAGATCGCTGCCTTGAAAGAAGCCATGAAGACCGACGATACGGATAAGATCAAAGCCGCTTCCGAAGCCTTGACCAAACCGCTCTATGACCTGACCAGCGAAATGTACAAGAACGCAGACGCTGCCCAGCAGGCTCAGCAGCAGGCAGCCGGTGCCCAGGCCGGTGCACAGCAGGCCCAGAGCGATGGCCAGAAAGATGAAAAAGTAGTCGACGCCGATTACACGGTAGTCGACGATGACAAGAAGTAAGATAGATAAGAGGGGCTGCCCACATGAGTAAAAGAGATTATTATGAAGTCCTCGGCGTTCCCAAAGACGCCAGCGACGCAGAAATCAAGAAAGCTTTTAAGAAATTAGCGCTCAAATACCATCCGGACCGCAACCCGGACAACCCGAAGGCAGCAGAAGAAAAATTCAAGGAAATCAACGAAGCGTACAGCGTCCTGTCGAATAAACAGAAACGCGCCCAGTACGACCAGTTCGGTCCGGCAGCATTCCAGAACGGCAATGCTGCCGGTTCCGGTGCCGGTTTCGGCCAGGGCGGCTTCGGAGGTTTTGGCGGCTTTGGCGGATTCGGCCAGGGCGGCCAGGGCTTCGGCGGCTTTGAAGATATCTTTGATTCCTTCTTCGGCGGCCAGGGCAGCCGTCAGTCGGCCAATGGCCCGCAGCGCGGTGCCGATTTGCGCTTCGACGTAGACATTACCTTTAAACAGGCTGCCTTTGGTACGGAAATGGAAATCCAGGTCCCGAAAGAAGAAACGTGCGATCACTGCCACGGCAACGGTGCCGAACCGGGAAGCAAGGTAGATACCTGCCCGGACTGCCACGGCACAGGCCAGCAGCGCGTCGTCCAGAACACGCCTTTCGGCCAGATGGTCAATGTCCGCACCTGTTCCCGCTGCGGCGGCACAGGCAAGATCATCCATGACAAGTGCAAGAAATGCCATGGCACGGGGACGGTCAAGGTCCGCAAGAAACTGAAGATCAAGATCCCTGCCGGTGTCGACGACGGCGCACGCCTGCGCGTAGCCGGTGAAGGCGAACCGGGCGTCCGCGGCGGCGGTCACGGCGACTTGTACGTCTATATCTTCGTCCGCCGCGATCCCAAGTTCACCCGTGAAGGCAACGACATCTTGTCCCAGGAAACGATTTCCTTCGCCCAGGCCGCCCTGGGGTCGAAGATCCTCGTCGAAACACTGGACGGCAAAATCGAGCTGACCATCCCGGCCGGCACCCAGACGGGGACGGTCTTCCGCATCCGCGGCAAAGGCGTACCGGTCCTGGGGTCCAAGAACCGCCGTGGCGACCACCACGTCCAGGTCACGGTCTCCGTACCGACGCACCTCAACGCCAAACAGAAGGAACTCCTGCGGGAATTCGCCTATGCTGGCGGCGAAACGTGGGTGGGGGAGCCAAAGCCGGCTGAACAACCGGCCGACGGTGACGCCACGAGCGCGAAGAGCGACAAGAAAGATACGAAGAAGACCAAGAAGAGTTTTTGGAGTAAGTTAAAAGAAGATCTGTAAAGATAAAGGGAGTATGAACGATGCAATGGAATGAAGTAGATTTGCTCGTTTCCCCAACGGCCACCGATTTGGTGGCCCTTCTTGTTTTTGAATGTGGAAGCAATGGCTCGGTCATCGACGACGAGCACCCGGACCACAAAGGGCGCATCCGCATTACGGCGTATTTCCCGCTGGCACAGGAAGGTCTTGTGGAAACGATACGAGAAAAGATGGGCGCCCTGGAAAAACGGGGCGTCGACCTGGGCGACTGGAAGGTCGTCGAAAAGAAAGCTGACGATAAGGACTGGCTCTTTGCCTGGCAGGAACACTTCCATCCCAAGAAGATTTCCCGCCATTTCTGGGCGGCCCCGGCGTGGGAACCGGCCCGTCCGGCCGACGGAGAAGACGTCCTTTCCATCGATCCGGGCCTGGCCTTTGGCAGCGGCTTCCACGACACGACGTGCATGTGCGTCCAGTACCTGGAAGATACGGTGAAGGCCGGCGATACGGTCTTTGACATCGGCACGGGCACGGGCATCCTGGCCATTGCCGCCGCCAAACTGGGCGCATCCCACGTGACGGCTGTCGACTTCGACGGCGTCGCCGTCAAGCAGGCTGCGGTCAATGCCAAACTGAACGGCGTCGAAGACAAATTGACCATCGCCAACAGCGACCTCCTGGCGGCCATCCCGCAGGGGGAAAAGGCCGACGTCGTCGTCGCCAACTTGGTGACCAATGCCGTCCTGGCCCTGCTGCCGACGCTGCCGCCGTATCTCAAGGAAGGCGGTACGCTCATTGCTAGCGGCATCATCGACGAACGCATCGACGAAGTGCGCCGCGCTGCCGCTGCCGTCGGCTTCACCTGGGTCGATGAACAGTTCCGCAGCGGCTGGTATGCCGTCCAGATGAAGAGGTGAGACTATGCGTAAGATTTTCACGGATTTCCCCATTTGCGGGACCTTTGAATTGTCTGCCGACGATGCCCATCACGTCGTCGTCGTCCTGCGCCATACCGTCGGCGATACGCTGAACGTCACGGACTGCACCGGTGCGACCTATGAATGTTTCATCACCCGCATGGAAGGCCATTCGGCGTACCTCACGCCGGCGCGCAAGATTTCCGACGGGCCGTCGTCCAACGGCAGGGTCATCCTGGCGGCAGGGCTCCTCAAGGGCGACAAGTTCGACTGGGTCGTCCAGAAGGCGACGGAACTCGGTGCCGGGCGGATCGTTCCTGTACAAATGGAGCATTGTGTAGTAAAATTAGATGATAAACGGCGGCAGGCACGGCTCGAACGCTGGCAGCGCCTGGCCCTGGAAGCGGCCAAGCAATGCGGCCGCGACGACGTACCCGACGTGGCACCGGTCATGAGCTTCACGGAACTCGTCGACGCCTATGCCGACACGCGCTTCGTCATCCCCTATGAACAGGAGACGGCGCCCTTGTCGGAAGCCTGCCACGACGTGCGTACCGGCGACGTCGTCATCGCCATCGGTCCCGAAGGGGGCTATGCCGAAAAAGAAATCGCCTATGCCACGCAGCGTCTGTCGTGGTGCCGCACGGTCTCTCTCGGGCCCCGCATCCTGCGCGCTGAAACGGCGTCGCTGGCGGCCCTGTCTATCATTATGTACGAAAGAGGATTCAAGTAATGCCAACTATCGCTTTTGCCACTCTTGGCTGCCGTGTCAACCAGTACGATACGGACAGTATGCGCGGCCTCTTCCTGGCTGCAGGCTTCACGGAAGCCGATTTCAATGGCCCGGCCGACGTCTATGTCATCAATACCTGTTCGGTCACTCAGGTCGGCGAAAAGAAATCGCGCCAGCTCATCCGGCGGACGAAGAAGCGCAACGATGCGGCCAAGGTCATCGTCACCGGCTGCTATGCCCAGCTCGACCCGGAGCTTTTGACGTCCATGCCCGAAGTCGACGCCGTCGTCGGGACCAATGAACGCAAGCGCATCGTATCCATTGTCCGCGAACTCCTGCACGACGAAGACGACGAAGCCATCACGGCCGTCCACGACGTGCGCCGCCACGATGAATTCGAGGAAATCCCCCTCTATCCGTCGGCAGTGGAACACACACGGGCCGACCTGAAGATCCAGGAAGGATGCAACAATTTCTGTTCCTACTGCATCATTCCCTATACGCGGGGCGCTTTGAAATCGCGCCAGCCCGACGCCATCGTCGCCGAAGCCAACCGCCTGGTCGCAGCGGGCTTCAAGGAAATCGTCCTGACCGGCATCCACCTCGGCGCCTATGGCCGCGACCTCAACGACCATCCGTCGCTGGCCCACATCCTGGACCGCCTGGTCAAGGAAACCGACGTGGCCCGCATCCGCCTGGGTTCCATCGAGTCCCTGGAAATCGGCGACGACATGATCGACGTCATGAACAGCTCGGACCGCATCTGCCCGCATCTACACCTGCCCCTCCAGTCCGGTTCAGACCCGATCCTGAAGGCCATGAACCGCCATTACACGGTGGCTGAATATGAGGACCTCATCGCCCGCCTGCGCAGCCGCATCGACGGCCTGACTGTCTCGACGGACCTCATCCTGGGCTTTCCCGGCGAAACGGAAGCCCTCTTCGAGGACACCATGGCGACGCTGGAACGCCTCTCTTTCTCGCATATCCACGCCTTCCCGTATTCCCAGCGCAAGGGGACGCCGGCAGCGGATATGAAGGACCAAGTCGAAACGGCGGAAAAGAAACGGCGCGTCGAACTCGTCAATGAACTGTCGGCCCGCCAGAAAGCGGCGCTCCTGACGGCCCTGGTCGGCAAGAAGGCCTCGGTCCTCATCGAAAAACAAGACGGCACGACAGGCGAAGGCTTTACGGAGAACTACGAACGGGCCGTCGTCGAAAATCTTCCGCCTCATGCCGAAGGCACCGTCGTCGAAGTCACCCTCATCGGCACTGACGGGCAGAAGCTGGAAGCGCGTTGTTAGTGGCTCGTGGTTTCGGCCTGAGGCCTAGTGGCTCGTGGTTTCGACCTGTGAGCCCCTAACCCCTAACCACTAGCTGCTGACTGCTAACCCCTAACCCTTGTAGGGGCTCGCACGTGGCGAGCCCGTCCGGAATATGAACGCATTCTGCCTGCATGATTACGACGGTCTGGTGGGCCAGAAAGGCTTTCAGGCCGGCCCCTACGTACACCTACCTAAGGAGGAATTTATCATGGAAGACTGCATTTTCTGCAAGATCATCGCCGGGGAAATCCCGAGCACGAAAGTTTGGGAAGACGATAATTTCTTCGCCTTCAAGGACATCAATCCGGTCGCTCCGGTCCATGTCCTGGTCATCCCCAAGAAACATATCCAGAGTATCGCCGACTTGACGCCGGACGATGTCGCTGTCGCTGGCAAGATGCTCTATGCCATCCAGAAAGTCGCCCAGGTCATGGGCCTTGATAAAGACGGCTTCCGCGTCGTCTTCAACACCGGTGAAAAAGCAGGCCAGACGGTCCATCACATGCACGCCCACATCTTAGGCGGCAAAGAAATGGCTTGGCCCGGCGTATGAGTGAACGGCAGCGGAGACGGAAGCCCCAGCGCCAGGTGACGATTACAGCGGCGGCCCTTACCCGCATCATCGCCATCGTCCTGCTCGTCGGCGTCGTCGCTTTCCTGATGATCCACAAAATTTAATCTTCTTCTCATAAAAAAAGACCCGGAAGGGTCTTTTTTTCATGTAATTTTAATCTTTCTCGTCTACGATGGACGTAATCGGATACATTGAGAAAGGGGAATCGCCATGGAGAAGAATCTATTAGGCTATTATGGAGAACAAGCGGCGCTGGCCTTTGTGCGCCAGGAAAAGGGCTATCACGTGCGCTGCTGTAATTACCGCAACCGCCTGGGAGAAATCGACATCATCGCCGACGACGGCCATACGCTGGTCTTCATCGAAGTCAAGACGCGGACGACAGGTTCTTACGGCCTGCCCTGCGAAGCCGTCGAGAAACGCAAGCGCCGTCAGATCACCCGCGTGGCCTCGGCCTATCTGGCCCAGTTCGATCTTTGGGAGCGGCCATGCCGGTTCGACGTCATCGAAGTCTGGCCAAGAGATAACGGACAGCCTGGCATCCGCCACATTGCTCATGCCTTCCTGGCCGAAAGGCGGTGACGCCGTGTTCGCGCGTATCTATGGGGCGGCGACACTGGGCCTGAACGGGCACGTCATCGCCGTCGAAACGGATATTTCCAACGGCCTGCCGTCGTTCGACCTGGTCGGCCTGGCATCGACGTCGGTGAAAGAGGCCAAAGAGCGGGTCCGGGCTGCCGTCAAGAACAGCGGCTATGAATTTCCCATGCGCCGCCTGACGGTCAACCTGGCGCCGGCTGACCTGAAGAAGGACACGTCCGGCCTGGATTTGAGCCTGGCCGTGGCTATCCTGGTGTCGAGCGGCCAGATTCCCGAAGAGGCCTGCGAAAAATGTCTCTTCATGGGCGAACTGGCCCTGGATGGGCGCATCCGGCCGGTGAACGGTATCCTGCCCATGGTCCTGGAAGGGGCCGCCCAGGGGATGAAGACGGTCTTCGTCAGCCGCGACAATGCCGCCGAAGCCCTGCTCTGTCCGGACCTCACGGTCTACGGTGTCGATACGCTCTGCGACGTCGCCGCCTGCCTGACCGGTGAAAAGCCGCTGGACGCGGCCCGGCCGGAACCCTTGGCGCCGGACCAGCTGGACTATGACGTCGACTTCGCCGAAGTCCAGGGCCAGGCCGAAGCCAAGCGGGTCCTGGAAATCGCCGCAGCCGGCGGCCATAACGTCCTCATGATCGGCCCGCCGGGAAGCGGCAAGACCATGCTGGCCAAGCGCATCCCGACTATCCTGCCGCCCATGAGCGAAGCCGAGGCCCTGGAAGTGACCAAGATATACAGCGTCGCCGGCCTTTTGGGCAAGGGGCGGCTCCTGCAGCAGCGGCCTTTCCGCAGCCCTCATCACACCATTTCCATGGCCGGCCTCGTCGGCGGCGGGTCCATCCCCAAGCCGGGCGAAGTGACCCTCAGCCATCACGGCGTCCTCTTCCTCGACGAACTGCCGGAGTTCCCCCGGTCGGTTCTGGAAGTCCTGCGCCAGCCCTTGGAAGACGGCGTCGTCCACATTGCCCGCGTCCAGGCGGCCCTGTCCTATCCGTCGCGCTTCGTCCTGGTGGCGGCCATGAATCCCTGTCCCTGCGGCCGCTACGGCTTCGACGAAGGCTGTACCTGTTCGGACAGCGAGATACGCCGCTATACCCATAAGATTTCCGGCCCTCTCCTGGACCGCATCGACCTCCACGTCCGCGTCGAACGGCCGGCCTACTGGGAACTGACGGCCCGGCGGCGGGCCGAACCGTCGTCGGCCATCCGCTCGCGGGTCCTGTCGGCGCGCCATCGCCAGCAAGAGCGCCTGGCTCCTTATGGCTGTACCTGCAACGCCCATATGGGCCACCGGGAGATACGGGCCACGTGCCAGCTGACCGAGGCGGCCCAGCAGTTGTTGCGCGAGGCCTTCGACGCCCTGCGCCTCAGTGCCCGCAGTTACGACCGCATCATCAAAGTGTCCCAGACCATTGCCGACCTGGCCAAAGAACCGGTCATCGCCAAGGATCACGTGGCCGAAGCCATCAGTTACCGCAATAAGATGCACCAGCCATGAAGGGGGGATGAAGGTGGAACAGGAAACGATGTACGCAGCGGCCCTCCAGTCCCTCAAGGGCTGCGGCAGCCGCCGCCTGCAGGCCCTCCTCGACGTCTGCCGCTCGCCCAGCCAGGCCTGGGGTGCCGTCTGGGATGAAGACCTGCGGCGCCGGACGGGGATTCCGGCCAAGATTTTTTCTCAGCTCAGGCAAGAACGAGATGTTTTTGATTGGGATACCTTCCAGCGCAGGCTGTCTTTTTATGGCGTTCGGCCCGTCGCCCTGTGGGACGACGATTACCCCAGCTGGCTGCCCTTCATCGCCCAGCCGCCGCTGGTCCTCTTTTGCCAGGGGACGATGGAGCGCGACAGCAGCAGTATCGCCATCGTCGGCTCCCGCAAGGCCAGCCCCTATGGCCTGAATGCCGCCGAGACCCTGGCCGCTGAGCTGGCGGCCCAGGGCCTCACCATCGTCAGCGGCGGTGCCAGGGGCATCGATACGCGGGCCCATCGGGGCGCCCTGAAAAGGAAGGGGCGGACTGTCGTCGTCGCCGCCAACGGCCTGGACCGGACCTATCCCAGGGAGAACAAGGCCCTGTTCCGGCAGGTCGTCGATAGCGGCGGCGCAGTCATCTCGGAATATGCCTTCGGCGTCGAGCCGCTATCCCGGAATTTCCCGGCCCGCAACCGCATCATCGCCGGCATGGCAGCGGCGACGATCGTCGTCGAAGCGGCCCTGCGCAGCGGCTCCCTGATTACGGCTGACCTGGCCCTCGACGAAGGGCGCGACGTCTTTGCCATGCCGGGCAGTGTCTTTTCCGAGACCAGCCGGGGGACGAACCATCTCCTCCGGCTCGGCGCCATTCCCCTGACCTGTGCTGACGATGTGGTCCGGGAATTCCGCCGCCGCGGCTGGCAGGGGCCGGAGACGGCCTGCCATGAGGAAGGACCCAGCCTGAGTCCGGCCGAACAGGCCGTCATCGACGCCATCCCCTTCGACCGGGCGGCGCCGGTGAGCGAGCTCCTGGAAAAGACGGGCCTCGCCGTCGCCGACCTGCTGCCCATCCTCCTGGCCCTGCAGATGAAGAAAGCCGCCGAGGAACTCCCCGGCGGCTATATCCGCTGTGCTGCGGCCTTTTCTGCCCTATAAGGCGGTGATATACGCTTGGGCTTTGTCGACGGAGACGACGTCGATCCAGCCGAAGGGGACCAGGGCATGACAGCAGGCAAAGAGGGTATGATGGTCTGTGATGAATTCTTTCAGGGCGGCCATGGTCTGGCTGCTGCCTTCGACGCGGCCATAGCCGGCGACGGCTGCGTCGATGAGGGCATTGTCCGGCCATTCCTCGCGGAAGCAGCTGTGCAGGAAGAGGAACAGGTCCAGGACGGGCGCCGGCGCGTCGACGAATTTCTTTTCATTTTCCCAGTCGAGGAAGGTAATCGTCCCGGTTTCCTTATCGTAGGCAATGTCCCGCAGGGCCGGCCGACCGTGGTGCAGGCCGGCGGCGTGGAGCTGAGCCAGTCCCTGGCCGGCTTTTTCAAAGGCATCGTGGCGGACGGCGGCGTATTCCGCTTCCTTGGCTACGCCCTGCAAGGTCTTGCCGGCAGCTTCCATGACGAAGAAGTCTTCATCCAGGAGGACGACCTTCGGCGCCAGGGGAAGGCGGGCGTTGACGGTCATGATCTTGTAGGCTTCGCACCAAAAGGCGGCCGACGGATTCTGTTTGGCAAAGGCATTGCGGCCATTGCCCATGCGGCGCTTGACGAAGTACGTTTTATTTTCAAAAGAAAGTGATAAAATCCGCTTGTCCGGCGCTTTTGTGATGGCAGATTGAACGGATTTTAAGAGAGACCTGTTGAACAAGAAAGTCACACCTTTCAAAATTTTAAGATATAATTTCAATATTTACAGTTTCTACACATAAGAACGTGCCTACATTATAACAAATTTTGTCAGTAAAATAAATGGCCTGGCCTTTGAAAATAAGGTATTTTCCTGCGAACTCCCCTCAAAATAGACCATCTTGTAAACAATATGTTATATTGAATTTGATAAACAATATTGACACGTGAAAGAAGACACTTTATAATAATAGACGTAAATGAATATCAATTTTTTCAAGGGAGATGTGTCGTATGTTTCAGAATACAGATTTTTGGATTGGCTTAGGTATCGGTGTCGTCGCTGGTGTTTTCGGTTATAAACTCATGTCCGAACGGGAACAGCAGCTCCTGGCTATGCAGCAGCCCGCTGCCGGTGCGATGACCGCTTCGGTACCCCTGGCTGAATTGCAGCGTCAGAAAGAAGAATTGGAAGACATGATTGCAGCTCAGGAAGCCGCACAGGCGAAATAAGTTTGTAGGGAAGGCCTTTGCGGTTTCAGCGGAAGCCTTTAAATTTAAAGCCATCTGCTAACAACTAACCACTAGCCACTAACCATTTAAAAGGGGCTGTCGTACGAAGATTTTTGCCATCATGCAAGGCCCTATTTACTTTATAGTTTGTAGTACGGAGTTTGTAGTTTGTAGAAGCTGGCTTTAAATTTTTACCATTTGCTGCAAACTAAAAACTACAAACTTAAAACTCAAAAAGAGGCTGTCTTAATGCGACAGCCTCTTTTTAAGAGGAACAACACCAGGAAGGACTGCTTGTATGATCATTCCGACGTTGAAATGGGACCTCATCATGAGAGCCGTTTCTATTTCGTCTTACTTACCAGGCCGTATCCGCCTGCACAGTAAAAAACTCATTGGCAATGCCGAATTGGGCCGCAAGGTCTACTCCTACATTGCCAGTTATAAAGAAATCGACAAGGTCGATGTCAATGTCCTCACGGGTTCCGTCCTGATCACCTACCGGCCGCAGGTCCTGCGGGCCAATCGGGAACTCGTCCGGGTAGAGAACTATATCATGACCCATGTTGAAAGGAGAAGGTAATTATGTCTTATGCCTCAGGTTTTATGGTGGGCACGTCGATCGGCAAAGCCGTATACGACTTGTTCCACAATAAGAAGGGCAAAGCGGCTGCCGCAGCTGCGCCCGCCGGTGCCTTCCGGCCTCAGGTCCAGGCGGCAAAGGGAGTACCGGAAGTGCCCCGTTTCGCCTGCGTATCCGTCTTGAAAGGCCGTCGCCGCTATCGGGCAGCGGCCCTCGTCGGCAATGCGGAACTGGCCCGCTTGATCGAAGAAAAAGTCAGCACCCTGCCCAATATCCAGTTCATCCAGGTCAGCGTCGTCACGGGCAGCATCCTGGTCTTCGCCCACAGCGAAGGGACCTTGGACCGGCTGGAAAACTTCTTCCGCTTCCGCCTCTTCCCGAATGTCGTCGAAGGCATCGTCAGTGCCGTCTGCGATGCAGAAAAACAGGAAGGCCAGAAAAAGGAAGAGACGACGTATCTCAAAGCGGTCCGCGATACGGGGGCTTTTTTCAGCAGTATCATCCGCAATGAATCCAGTCGTTTTTTTGACTTGCGCACAGTCGCTGCCTTGCTCCTGACCCTTCGCGGCTTGCGCAAAGTCGTATTCATGGGACAGCGCCCGTCAGGACCACAGATGCTGTGGTGGGCCCTGTCGTTGTTGAGGGGGCGTTAAGTCATGTACATGCGCAATACCATCTTCCTGCACAGCGAGATCCCCAGCCGCATGCGCCCTGTCCTGAGCGTCAAGCTCCGCCAGGTCCGCGGCATCGTCTCGGCTGTCGTCGAAGAAAAGAAGGTCACCGTCTACTATGTGGGACAGCTGGACCTGCGGGCACTGAACCTGTTCATCCGTGCCTTTGAAGAAAAATATGGCCGCAAGAAGGAACAGAAAGACGACGACATGGATGTTGCTACGTACCGCCGGGAAGCCATCATCTCCGTCGGCGGCTTCATCGCCATGAACATCCTGCGCAAGGTCAACCCGGAATTCTACGGGTCGATCCTCTTGTTTCGCCGATTATTTACCTTATATATTGCACGCCGCTACATTAAGAACGGCATCATGGGGCTCGTAAAGGACCATCAGGCCAATGCCGATACCCTGACGGCGACGGCAGTCGCTGCGTCCGTCCTGGCTGGCAAGCCAGAATCGAGCCTGACCCTCCTGGCCCTGTCGAATGGGGCCGAAATGATGACCGAATACGCTGCCGAAAAGGCACGCCGTCAGATTTCGGGCCTCCTCAAACTGGACCAGCGCGACGTCTGGCTCGTCGAAAACGGCCATGAACGCAAGGTCCCTGTCGAATCGCTGAAGCGGGGCGACCTCATCGCCGTCCACTTGGGCGAAAAGATTTGCGTCGACGGCAGCGTCGTCAGCGGCAATGCCGCCGTCAACCAGGCCTCCATCACGGGCGAATCCAATCCGGCTATTAAGCAGGAAAAATTGCCGGTCTATGCGGGCAGTGTCATCGAAGCGGGCGACTTGGTCATCCGCGTCGAAAAGGTCGGCGCCGACACGTCCCTGGCCCAGATCATCCACCTCGTCGAAGAAGCCCAGACCCGCCGGGCGCCGGTCCAGAACTTTGCCGATAAGATGGCCAACCTCCTGGTTCCCATCTCCTTCATCGGCGCAGCCATCGTCTACGGGGCCACCAAAGACTGGCAGCGCGTCCTCAACCTCTTGTTCATCGACTTCTCGTGCGGCCTGAAATTGTCGACAGCGACGGCCATCTCGGCAGCTATCGGCGTGGCAGCCCGCAAGGGGATCCTCATCAAGGGCGGCAACTACATTGAAAACCTGGCCGACATCGACACGGTCGTCCTCGACAAGACCGGGACCATCACCATGGGCGTCCCCCAGATCGACCACATCGAAACCGTCGAAGGCGTAGACGATAAGGAAATGATCCTCCTCGCCGCTTCGGCTGAAATGCACTCCGTCCATCCTCTGGCCGTAGCCGTTCAGAAATACGTCAACGCCCAGGGCTGGCAGACGCCGCCTCATGCGTCGTCGGAAACCGTCGTCGCCCGCGGCATGAAAGCGACCGTTCCCGATTTTGAAGGCTACGAAGGCGGGGACATCCTCGTCGGCAGCCGCCGTTTCATGACCGAAGAAGGCGTGGAAGGCATGCCGGCGACGGATAACAAGACCTGGGGCAAGAACCTCTTGTACATCGCCCGCAACGGCGAATATCTCGGCTTCTTGGTCATCCAGGACCCGGTCCGTCCGGGTATGAAGAAGACCCTGAACCGCATGCGCCGCCTGGGCATCGACGAAGTCGTCATGCTCACCGGCGACTCGAAGGACGTCGCCGCCGAAGTCGCCCGCGACATGGATATCGACTCGTATCATGCCGAAATCCTGCCGGAAGACAAGGCCAACTACGTTATGAAGATGCAGAAGCGGGGCAACGTCATGATGGTCGGCGACGGCATCAACGACGCACCGGCCCTGGCCTTTGCCGACATCGGCGTCAGCCTCGGCGGCAACAAGACGGACATCGCCGCTGAATCGGCAGCCATCACCATCCGTTCGGAAGACCCGTCGAAACTGTACGATGCCCTGTACATCGGCAGGGAAACGATGCGGGCCATCAACCAGAACTTCACGGCTACCATTGTAGTCAACTCGGCGGCCATGCTGCTCGGCGCCTTAGGGAAAATCAGCCCCCTCTGGGCTGCTGTCATCCACAACACAGCCACCCTGGCCGTCGTCCTCAACAGCGTCCGCATCCTGAAACCGGCCCGCCCGACCAGACGCCCGGCATAGGGAATCGCGCATGCCAATGGTTTGTAGGGACCCGCGCATGCCAATGGTTTGTAGGGACCTGCACACGCCAATGGTTTGTAGGGGCTCGCACGTGGCGAGCCCGTCCGGGAGATGAATACATTCCCATATCAAGCAGAAACGGGCGCCCCACGTGGCGCCCCTACAAAAGGACTTGTCGTTATGCGACAAGTCCTTTTTATAAATGAATTTCAATAGCAACTATTGACAGGGTTTGTGAAAAAATATATAATGTTTATGGTAATGAAATGTATTATCATTAATTAGAAGGGATGTGTGAGTATTATTTACGGAGCTGAAAGGAGCGATGTAAATGAGTGTCGTCATCGTAGGTGGAAATGATTGTATGGTTTGTCGCTATAAGCGTATTTGCAAAGAGTACGATTATAAGGCAAAAGTCTTTACACAGGTACCAAGCGATTTCAAATCGAAAATCGGGTCGCCTGATCTTGTAGTGTTGTTTACCAGTACCGTGAGCCACAGTATGGTCCGTTGCGCCATCAAAGAAGCGCAGCGCAAGAACGTCGAAGTCGTCCGTTCCCATACGAGCAGCTCGAACGCGCTGAAGAACATATTAGCCGCCCGGATGGAAGAGGCCGTCTGAGGCAAGCAAAGGGGAGTTAGTCATGAAAATTGTTTCATTAGCCGATATGAAAGTCGGCCAGTCGGGCGTTGTCGATGCCTTGAAGGGACGGGGAAATATCCAGCACCGTCTCGTCGACATGGGCGTCGTCAAGGGCTCGCATATTTCAGTCTTCAAAAAGGCCCCGCTCGGAGATCCCATTGAGGTAAAAGTCAAAGGGTGCGCACTGGCACTGCGCATGAATGAAGCGGCGATGATTTCCGTCGCCGTAGAACAATAAAGGGGGTACATAGTAGTCATGGAAAATGCAGCGAAGATCAAGATTGCCCTGGCCGGCAATCCGAACTGCGGTAAAACGACGATTTTTAACAACATTACCGGCGCTAAACAGCACGTCGGCAACTATCCTGGCGTTACTGTCGAAAAGAAAGAAGGCCATCGTACCTTCAACGGCAAGGACCTGCTCTTCGTCGACCTGCCCGGCACATACAGCCTGACGGCACGGTCCCTCGATGAAGTCGTAGCCCGTAACGTCATCATCAATGAAAAACCGGACATCATCGTCAACGTCCTCGATGCGTCCAACCTGGAACGTAACTTATACCTGGCCGCACAGCTCGTCGAACTGGGCCGCCCCATGGTCATCGCCCTGAACATGATGGACATTGCCGAACGCATGGGCATCCAGATCGACCTCAAGAAGCTGGGCAAACAGCTCGGCGCCGTCGTCGTGCCCCTCGTCGGCAGCAAGAACATCGGCACGAAAGAACTGCTCGACGCCATTTCCAGTACGCAGACCCAGAACCTGGTCAATGCCAAAGTCGATTACGGCGCTGACGTCGAATCGGCGATTGCCAACCTGACCGATGCCATCGAAAAAATGGGCATCATCAAATACCCAGTCCGCTGGCTGGCCGTCAAGCTCCTGGAAAACGACTCCGACGCCATCGCCAAAGTCCGCGCTATGGAAGGGACCCAGTCCATCCTGGCCCTGGCTTCGACTCTGCGCGATTCCCTGGCCAACAAGATCGATTTGGACTTCTATTTCGCTCAATGCCGATATCAATTCGCAACTGATGTATTTAATAAATCGATTATCAATGTCGGTTCGAGCGACTCCTTGTCCGACAAGATCGACAGCGTCCTGACCCACCGTTACTTAGGGATCCCGATTTTCCTGGCCCTCATGTGGCTCATGTTCGTCGTCGTCATCAACGTTGGCGCCTACCCGCAGGGCTGGCTCGACACGGGCTTCTCGATGCTCGGTGACTGGTGCAGCGATGTCATCGAAGATGAACAGCTCCGCTCCCTCGTCGTCGACGGCGTCATCGGCGGTGTCGGTTCCGTCCTTTCTTTCGTTCCCCTTATCGTCCTCTTGTACTTATTCATCAGCCTTCTCGAAGATACGGGTTATATGGCCCGTGCCGCCTTCCTCATCGACCGCGCTATGCGTGCCCTGGGGCTGCACGGCAAGTCCTTCATTCCTATGATCCTCGGCTTTGGCTGCAACGTACCGGGCATCATGGCCGCTCGTACACTGGACAATGAAAAAGACCGTCTGGTCACGATTCTGGCCTGCCCGTTCATGAGCTGCGGTGCCCGCCTGCCGGTATACACCTTGCTCATCGCCGCTTTCTTCGGCGCTTCCGGCCACGGTGGTACGGTCCTCTTCGGCGTATACCTTTTAGGTATCATCATTTCCGTCTGCGTCGCCCTGGTCCTCCGTCATACGACCTTTAAGGGCGAACAGGAACCGTTCGTCATGGAAATGCCGCCGTATCACATTCCGACCTTGAAAGGCGTCCTCATGCACATGTGGGAACGCACGGTCTTGTACCTCAAGAAAGCCGGTACTTTCATCCTCGGCGCATCCGTCCTCGTCTGGTTCCTCACGGCATACCCGATGGACGTCGAATATTCCCAGGACTTCGATGCCGCTAAAAATCAGGTCACGGCTGAAATGGAACAGAAACAGTCTGACATCCTTCAGTCCTACGGCCTCAGCGCTATCGAAGACAATGCCGCTTTGAACGATATGTATGAATCCATGGTCGCTGCCGCTGATGAAGCCGCTGACGAAGCCGATGCTGACGAAGCCGATACGGGCAATGCCCTGAACCCGGCTGCCGCTTTGGGCTCCGTTGAAGACCAGGTCAAGAATTCCGAAGAAGAAGAAGACAACTTGTTCATGGGTAAATACCCCCAGAGCTTCGCCGACCTGCAGGAACAGAATCCGGCCGTCTTCGCCCAGGCTCTGCCGCTCTTCGATGCCAAAGCCGATGCTGACGACGAAACGTCCAAACTCGACGACCAGCAGACGGCTGAAAAACTGGAACAGTCCTATGCTGCCCGCCTGGGGCACTTCGTAGAACCGGTCATCGCACCGCTTGGCTTTGACTGGAAGATCGGCGTAGGCCTCATCGCCTGCACGGCTGCTAAAGAAGTCATGGTTTCGACCTTGGGTACGATTTACAGTGTCGGCGGTGACGACACCCACGAATCGGGCATCGTCGCTTACCTCCGTGATGACCCGGACTTCAACCCAGCCGTCGCCCTGTCGCTCATGGTCTTCGTACTGCTCTACATGCCGTGCGTCGCTGCCATGGCCGTCATCAAACGTGAAACAGGCTCGTGGAAAATGCTCCTTGCCAGCGATGCCATGTGCCTCGTACTCTCGTACGTCCTGGCCTTTGTCACCTATCACCTGGCCCTCATGGCCGGCCTCGGCGCTTAAGACTTGAAGCAGCCCCTTCCATAACGTATAATATTAGTGGCTCGTGGCTAGCCTCCCCTCATAGGCCCTTTTTGGCCCGTCAGGCGTTGACCGCAGGGAAAGGCAGGACGGCTGCCAAAACGGAGAGCCGGCTGGAGGTGGCCCAAAGGGCCGGAGAGGTTGATTTCACAACGAATAATTGCTAATCCCGAGAGGAGGTATATCTATGAGTCCTGCAACCATTATCGTCGCTATCGTCGTCATCATCGCCGTAGCGTACTTCATTCACCATATCCGCGGCCTGTTCAACGGAACGGCCAGCTGCTGCGGCAACTGCTCAGGCAGCTGCTCATCCAGTGGAAAAACAAAAACGGGGGACGATTCCAAATTGCCTCCGTGCTGCCGGAAATAGCATAAGAAAAGGGCCTGTCGCACGTAATCGTGCACAGGCTCTTTTTATGTATGCAAAAAC
>ERZ791908.115-NODE-115-length-110378-cov-6.142817_pt1 | contig 110378 bp, 105 predicted proteins | sample MGYA00510144_ERZ791908 | MGnify/ENA primary metagenome ERZ791908 (study PRJEB30046, sample SAMN00792105) | human gut metagenome | study: EMG produced TPA metagenomics assembly of the A metagenome-wide association study of gut microbiota in type 2...
CCCGTCTCGCGCTCTGGGAAAAGAGATACATCGCATGATGTATCTCTTTTTTTCGTACTTCTTCGCTCCGCTCCGGTCGGCGCAGAGCAGAGGCTAAAATAATATTTCCACCAGAAGAATTGATCATATCTGTATTGCATTCCTGTTTCTCTTTTATCAGCAGCTAAAAAGGCTCACCAAAAAGCACCTAATTGTACTTTTTAGTGAACCTTTTTATAATAAGCTCAAATCCAGTTCAATGCATGCATCTCCCCAGTAAAAACCTCCAACGATTTTTGTTCTATGTCTGATAGTGTACATTTTCTCTTTCTTCATGTCAATACTAAATTATAGGAAATTTGTGTGTTTCGGATTATGATTCTTTTTATCTATATACTCTATTATACTGCTTACAAAAAAGTACGCATCTTTTATATAAGAATTTTTCTCAAAGAACTCCTTATTTCTTTTCATTCTTCCCTTATCATCACAAAATAGTGTCCTTATCTCTTGCATTTTTTTATTTCTTACATTTTTTGTAGCTGATACCTTCATAACATCGTTATATACAAAAAGCAATGTCACAAAATCATGTATAACAGGATTTTTCATCATGCCTTCTCTATTCAAATGTCTCAGTTCCGGTGCTTTTCCCAACACATTTGCTAATTCTTTTGTTTTACTAAATTTCTTTACACTATTAGGTTTTTTCAATGAACTCAAAAGGCAATTATTATGTGCCGCAGCATTCCTAATAAATTTAATCGACTTCAAATATGGAATGTAATTAAATGATTTGTATGTTTGGTAATAAACCGTATACAATTCCATAAAATTCCCAAATGACAACAACTCCACAATATTCCACACCGCAAGTTTTTCTGGTTCATTATATTGATTTAAATGTTTCTCTGCTAAATCAGAGCAAAATGAATACGTACTTGCTTTTCTTTTTATGTCTTCCTGCGCCGATGGATTATATTGCAAAAACACCTCAACTATATTATATCCATCCTCAAGAGGATTATTACTTAAGTCATTCATCAAACGTACTTTTAAATAATGTTCAACATCCAATGACATTTCTAAAATTATTTTTCTAATATGCATATCTAGTTTTGAAAGTTCAACCAAATATGCAAAATCCAGATTATAATATTTCTTAGTCTGTGGATTTACAACATAGTTTCTGGCATATGATTTTAATTTAAAGTAATAATTATTATACTTCAAAAATTTTTTGGCATCTTCAATGGAACATATTTCAAATTGCACATTTTTGGTTCTCATATCCGTAATTTGTTCATCCACTGTCAGCTTAACTTTATCATCTGTCTGATTTTCCATATTACTCCATTCCGTTCGACTTATAACGCGCCATAATTAATTACGAAAGTGATTGATATTTCTATTCTCTTTTATAATGATACTGTATTATACATTATACTACGCAAGTAATCTTTTTAAAACATATTTTTGATTACAATTTGATTCCATTGCCCCTCCTCCTTTCATGCGGGTTTGCGCGTCGTGTTTTCGACCAAGTTTCTTTGCTCCGCTCCGGTCGTTGCCAGCGTCCACCAGATGCTGGCAACGTCTCGCACTCCGGGTACTGGTTTCTTCGTACCGCTTTAATCTGTATAAATATTTCAAATTTAGTGTTGACAAATTGTAACTCATGTTGTATGATATCAAATGTGTCTGGCAGATATAACCGACACAGCAACCTATGCGCGAGTGGCTCAGTTGGTGGAGCACGACCTTGCCAAGGTCGGGGCCGCGGGTTCGAGTCCCGTCTCGCGCTCTGGGAAAAGAGATACATCGCATGATGTATCTCTTTTTTTCGAGTCCTGCCGGACCAGGTCGTTCGAGTTTCTTCGCTCCGCTCCGGTCCGCGCAGAACAGATAAATCTATTTGCCCTTGTCTAATGGCATAATGATATTTCGTTAAAAGTTAAATCAAAAAAGACATCAAATTCTACCTGTCAAAGTAGATTGATGTCTATTTTTACCTATAAAAAATGGGCACTGCCATATCAGCGGCTGCCACACAGGCAGCTTATGTTACATATATTCACACACTAATATGGGCTTACATACCCCTCAAATTTCTATTGGTGTCCTAACATATAGTATATGAAAATACAAGCGTTTATTCCCGTTCTGCTCCGTATTTTATACCAATATTTTCAACACTATATGTCTTATTTTCCGAACTTTTTATAATGACATTCGGCTTCCGATGGATGTCATTTTTCCATACCGAGTCCTTCTCCTTTACTTGCAGGATTTACAATACAGCTCCGCCCACATCGGCACAAATCCCGCCCCAAGTGCTACTCTCTGCGATGCTATATGTGACATTGAGGTACCATAAAACGGAAGCTTCCCGCGCTTTAAAATCTCGTTTTTCAGGACCGCAACAAGCATGGAACCTATTCCAAGTCCTTCTGCCTCCGGCATCACATTAATTCCAATCTGCCACATGCTGTCGCTGTCGCTTGTAGCGCCCGCCATGCCAAGAAGGACGCCATCTCTGTAAGCTCCTACCCCAATTTCATCCTTTGGCAGCTCATGAAAGAGAAATGCTTCTCCAAAGCGTTCATCTCCTCTGAATGGCTCCAGTTCTTCTCCCTCAAAGATTCGGATCTCATAATCTTTCGTGTCTACCTCGGACATTTCGTTCGCAATATAAAATGGATGAGCCTGTGCAATCTGGCAGTGGAACATTTTTAAACCTGCTTCCAGCTCATGTAAAGCTTCCACGTCCATGAACCAGGCGCCGCTTCTGTCTTTAAATGTTTTCCTCACCCATGCAATAATATCCTTCTTACCGGATGCAAGAATCTTGCCATTGATGCAGGCAATCTTCAGAAAACATTCCCCTTCTTCAAAAATCCTGCGTCCCTGCAGCGGGGTATACACAGTGAAGATATTTTCCCTGCTGGTAACTGCTCCTTCCTCTGTACAGAAATCAATCGCCAGCTGCTTTACCAATATCTCGTTCATACTTTTCCACAATTCTTTTCTCTCTCCGCCATCCAGCGCTCTTTCGTCATTATATTTCGATGTTCGGTACGCACTTCCTTCATTAACGGCACGGATACCTTTTCCCGTGTGTGATGATATACAAAGCCAATCTTCTCCTGCACTCTTTTTGACTTCTGATTGCCCTCAAAATATCCGCACCATATGGTATTCATGCCGAGATCTTCAAATCCATGACGGATCATTTCTCTTGCTGCCTCCGGCATATAGCCTCTTCCCCAGAAAGGTTTTCCAAGCCAGTACCCCAGCTCACATTCCTCGTCATGATTTTCCGTATCGTTATGTCTGTTTAATATCAGTTCAATCGCACCGATTGCTTTTGGATTTCCCTTTTCGCAGATCGCATAGCACTCTCTGCCGTTTAGTACATTCCGGATCACATCCAGGCTTTCCTCTCTTGACCGGTGCGGCGGCCATCCTGCAATCGGACCAACCTCCGGGTCTTTTGCATATTCAAATAAACTGTCCGCGTCTTCCTCTGTCCACTTTCTCAATAGCAGCCGTTCCGTTTCTAACATATCGTATTCCTTTCCACTCCCTGCCTCGTAAACCTGCCCGCTTTCCAAACAGAAACGGTTCTACTCCGCGCACTGTTCTTTTGCTTCGGCATCGGGTCCTAACATTCCCAGCTTAAAATGTCTTCTGCAGAGCGCCACATAGCTGTCGTTTGCTCCTAACATGACCTGCGGGCCAGAGCGCACAATGCCATGCTCGTTGTATCTCGTATTACAGGTAGCTTTTCTGCCGCACCAGCACACCGTCTTTAACTCCTGGATCACATCCGCAATCGCAATCAGGCGCTCGCTCCCCGGGAACAGCAGGTTGCGGAAATCTGCGCGCAGTCCATAACAGACCACCGGCACATCCATAAAATCCACAATATCAGACAGAAAATCCACCTGCTGCGGCGTGGCAAACTGCACCTCGTCTACAATGATGCAGTCATATCCGCGAATCTCCTCCTCCTTCATCTGCTGCAGTTCTTCTAACAGAATGCAGTCATGTTGAAGCCCGATCCTTGAATATACCGTCCGCTCGCCATCTCTGGCATCGATCGCCGGTTTACATAACAGTGCTTTCTGTCCCACTTCCTCATAGTTAAAATGCGTCATCAGCGCATTTGCCGTCTTAGAACTTCCCATTGCACCATAGTAATAATATAATTTTGCCATCAATCCACCCTCTGTCGCTGCCTGCCGCCCACTTCCTGCATACAGTCATTTTCTTATTAAAAAGCGCTGTGCGCCACTTCTATCCATTATACCTGTACTTTTCTGCACCGGCAAGTACCTTTCCATTCTCCCGTGTCCACATTCCATTTCTCCCGTGTCCACATTCCATTCTTCTTGCACACCACCCATTTTTTCGCTATAATATCTTGTGCACGATTTACGAAAGGCATAGGATGATGATATATGAATAAAAAAGATATCTTGGAGTTAAAAAGACGTTTTAAAAAAGATGCCTGCACCTTCACCAGACTCTGCGGCTGCTACGTCGACGCAGACCACAACAAGGTCACAACCTTCGGGGAGACCTTCTTAAATCTGGAGGATGAGGAATTCTATAAATACCTGGAAATTGCCAAAAAGGTTATGTCCGGCACGATCGGCAACAACATTCTGGAACTGGAATTTCCGACTGCCGAGGAAGCACCGGGCGGAAGACAGCAGTTTTTGATGGGTCTGCGCGAGAGCGCATTAAAAAACGATGACCTCATGGACACCTTCTATGATCTTGTCATTGAGAATTACAGTTATGTCGGGAATTATCTGATTCTGGTGTTCCATGATGCCTATGATGTGATGACAAAGACCTCCGACAACAATAAGCTGGACGAGTCCGAGGAAGTCTACGAGTATCTGCTGTGCGCCATCTGTCCGGTTACCCTGACCAAGCCGGGACTTGGCTACCGCGAGGACGAGAACCGTATCGGTCCGCGCATCCGTGACTGGGTGGTCGGCGTTCCGGACACCGGTTTCGTTTTTCCGGCATTTACTGACCGAAGCAGCGATATTCACTCCGTGATGTTCTACACCAGGGATACCAAGACGCCGCACGCGGAATTCATGGAATCCGGTCTCGGCTGCGGCACCAAGCTGACCGCCACCGAGAAAAAGCTGACATTCCAGAGCATCGTCAAAGAAGTCATCGGTGAGGATGAGGAAGAGAGCGACGCTGTCTTCGGGGATATCCAGGAAAATCTGAACAATATGATTCCGGTCACGGAGGACGAGACGGTGGAACCGGAGCCGGTCATCGTCACCAGATCCGCCATTGCAGATGTCCTTGCAGAAAGCGGTGTCACCGAGGAACAGGCAGCCGTCATTGAGAACACCTATGAAAATGTGTTTGGCGAGGAGCTTCCGGAAGCCGGACAGTTAGTTGACCCGAAGCTTGTGGAAGCCAACGGAAAGCGCAAAGAAAAGCTGGAGCTGGTAAAACAGGTCGAAAACTTAAAGCAGCAGCTTGAGGAGACGCGCTCCGTTCCGGTCTCGGAGGGAGATGCCGATGGCGAAGATGTCCCTGCCGTCAAGACCTACGATGTCATCCTGCGCGTCAAGCCGGAAAAAGTCGGACAGATTCACTCCCAGGTCATCGACGGACAGAAATGTCTGGTCATTCCGATGGATGAAGATGAGCACGCCGCTGTCAACGGTGTCAATACCACCGTATAATACGGATCGATGCAATCGATGACGTATGGAATATGTTCCATACCGGCAGAAGCCAGCAGTGACGGCATTCATGCCACCGTATCCTATTTTGCATAAAACCCGTCATGAAATGATTTCCTTTCTCATTTCATGACGGGTTTTTCATAACAATCCTGTTTCAGACGCAGGCACAGCGTTTATTGCGTCAGCCGCTCTCTGATATACTGCTCCATCTCATCCTTCGGTATGCCGAGTGTGAGCGAGAGTTCACTGTACAGTTCATTCTCCGCTGTCCGCATGTAGCGCTCGTCCAGCGCCGTGATCTTCTTCCCCTGTGCCGTGCGCTCCTGTTTTCTGATGTATAGTGTCTTTACAATGCTGACCCACGCACGATAATCGCAGGTGTTCATTGCCTCCTTGTATCTCGCCTCTCTCTGCCTGTCATCCGGCACCCAGAGCTGCTCGATCTTAGGCATATCCTCAATCAGCTGATCCGCTTCCTCCCTGGAAATCACTTTGCGCATCGTAATCTTCTGATTGTCCGTCGGTGCATAGATCCTTCCACTGCCATCGCCAACCGGGGCAAGAACATAATACAAACGGTCTTTGTCCGCCCCGGAAATGTCAATGTGGGTAATATCCTCAATCCGGCATACACCCTTCACTCCATACACAATATACTCACCGATCTCAAACATCTTCCCCGATTCTCCTTTCATCACAGTTTTAAAGCATCCATTTCTATTTTAACACGAAAAATCCCGATTTAATCAATATTTTCCGCTTTTTTCCAATTTTCGTAACTATTGCCAGAAAACAGGCGGCGTATGATTGTACATATTTGCCAAAATAGGAAGTAAAAAAGACTCCTGTCACAGAATTTTTGCGCCGGGCGCGGTCATGCGGCATGCTTCCCATTCGCGCGGTCACGCATCTTCACAACGTATTTTTGTGTGACAGGGATGAATTCTCCCAATCGAGTAGGAGGCGGTGTATTGTTCACGTCTGTCCAAAATCTCTGCATCCGCTTTTTCAAATTGCTTGAAACTGTTGTTCTGTTTCGAGCTGCACAACAGTTTCAAGCAATTTGTCTTTGTCTGTGCCGTTTAATATACGCTGCACTATTTTTTTAGCATGGGCATCTTTATACGATCTTAATACAGTAAACCAGATCATTACACCTTTTTTTTATATTTCACGTTATACTCTTTGTAAGCAAGCAGAAAAAGGAGAAATATATATGCTTGAAATTATACATAGAAAAAAACGGCTGTCATCCTTTAAGCTGATTGCTCTGGGTTTTGCCGGAGTCATTGTACTTGGAGCACTTATCTTGATGCTACCATTTTCATCAAACACCGGATCTGTTACACCATTTCATGAGGCACTGTTCACTTCAACCTCCGCTGTTTGCGTTACGGGGCTTGTTGTGCAGGATACAGGCAGCTATTGGTCCGCTTTCGGGCAGGCGGTGATTTTGCTGCTTATTCAGATAGGCGGACTTGGCGTTGTGACGGTTGCTGCAACATTTGCCATGCTTTCCGGCAGAAAAATATCGCTGATGCAACGCAGCACCATGCAGGATGCCATTTCAGCCCCAAAAGTCGGCGGCATCGTTCGCCTGACTCGCTTTATTGTACGTGGGACTTTTCTGATCGAACTTATCGGAATGTTTGCCATGCTACCGGTATTTTGCAGAGATCACGGTTTCAAAGGAATTTGGATGGCGGCGTTTCATTCGGTCTCCGCTTTTTGCAATGCAGGATTCGACATACTCGGCACCACCGAAAACAAATATCCATCTCTTACGGGATACGTCGGAGAGCCGACAATAAACATTGTAATTATGATTTTAATTATCGTGGGCGGCATTGGCTTTTTGACTTGGGATGATATCTGTACAAACAGGTGGCATTTCAAAAAATACCGTATGCAAAGCAAGGTAATATTAGTAACATCGGTGATTCTTATTATCGTCCCCGCAATATTTTTTTTCCTCTTCGATTTCACAGGACTGCCGCCCGGTGAGAAGATCCTTGCCTCGCTTTTTCAGTCTGTCACACCGAGAACCGCCGGATTCAACACCGCCGACCTTACCGCCATGACTGAATCTTCCAAAGCAATTATGATCCTGCTGATGCTTGTCGGCGGCTCACCCGGTTCCACCGCCGGCGGTATAAAAACGACTACGCTTGCCGTTCTGATCTTGAACGCATTTTCCGTCTGCCGTAAAAAAAACGATACTGAAGTCTATGGCAGACGGCTTGAATGCTCGGCGGTAAAAAGCGCCTCAACCATCGCCGTAATATATTTCCTGTTATTTTTTATCGGCGGCATTATTATCAGCACGGCAGAAAGTATGCCGCTTAGCGCCTGCCTTTACGAAACGGCATCCGCCGTCGGAACGGTCGGCCTTACACTCGGCGTAACGCCGCAGCTCAGTGTTTTTTCTCAGTTTATTTTGATCGTCTTAATGTATCTGGGAAGAGTCGGTGGACTTACCCTGATCTATGCGGCGATCTCTAATAAAAATCAGAGCGGTGCAAAACTGCCGCTCGAAAAGATCACAGTCGGATAAAGGAGTTACTGTTATGAAAAACATATTATTGATAGGTCTCGGCAGATTCGGTAAGCATATTGCTTTGCAACTGAACAAACTCGGGCATGAGGTGATGGCAGTAGACAGCAACGAAGAAAGAATAAATGAAATCCTGCCGATCGTCACCAATGCACAGATCGGCGACAGCACAAATACGGAGTTTTTAAAGTCGCTCGGTATCGGCAACTTTGATGTATGCATCGTCACCATCGGAGGTAATTTTCAAAACTCACTTGAAACTACTTCTTTGCTGAAAGAACTCGGTGCAAAATTAGTTGTGTCCCGCGCCGAGCGTGATGTACAGGCAAAATTCCTTCTGCGCAACGGAGCGGACGAGGTCGTTTACCCGGAAAAACAGGTGGCAAAATGGGCTTCTATTCGGTATACCGCCGACCACATTCGGGATTACATCGAGGTTGATGATTCTCATGCCATTTTTGAAGTAGAGGTACCAGAGGAATGGATCGGCAAAACCGTCGGAGAGCTCGACATCCGCAGGAAATACAGCATCAATATTATGGCGACTAAGGAGAACAGAAAAATCAATATGGCAGTTTTGCCGGAAACTGTTCTTACAGACAAGATCACACTTTTGGTTCTCGGTGCTTATAAAGAGCTGCAAAAGTGTTTTCGCATTTAACAGAGGTGAACGGCATTGGCTGAACTATTGCTGATTATCAGCTTGCTTGGCGTATTTGCTTTCGGCTTTTATCTTATGAGCAGGCTGGACCGATTTCTTGAGAAAAACAGGAAGGCGCTGTTAAAAGGAAACGAACCCCGTGAGTTTTCCGAAATTTTGCTGCCGCAAGGACTGTCCGACAGTGAGATATTAAGCGAGATCCGCCATTTTCGGGAAACACACGGAAAAGTCGATATTATCCTTTCTGACGGAAAAGAGGATGCGTTTTAGTTTACGGTAGAAGATTTTACGATTTTGTTGTATAATGAAACCAAAAAGGCGGTGAAACCGATGCAAATACAAACCGAACAGCCAAAAAACGGTGCGGACGAGCATATCCTTGTCTGCCTTTCCTCTTCACCGTCCAATGCACGGATCATACATACCGCCGCAAAGATGGCTAAGGTTCTTCATGCAAAATTTACCGCCATCTATGTGCAAACCGATTCGGTTGAAAGCGAAAAAAATCGGCTGCGGCTTGAACAAAACATTCAGCTTGCGCAAGGGCTTGGCGCTGAGATCATTATGACGCACGGCGAGGATGTGCCGCTACAGATTTCGGAATATGTCCGGCTTTCAGATGTGACCAAAATCGTGATCGGACAAAGCAGCGCCCGCCGCAGAGGACTGTTTGGAAAACCCACCCTAACTGAAAAACTGATTTCGGTCGCTCCCAATGTGGATATTCATATCATTCCAGACGCACTGAACTATGTAAGACCGCACCGGCGCCGTTTGCTTTTCGGTGCAGAAACACCTTCGTTGCGGGATATTGGCGTGACCGTTCTGTCACTTGCCGTATGCACGGCGATCGGTTTTTTGTTCGATCATCTCGATTTCCCCGACACAAATATCGTTACGGTCTACATTCTCGGCGTACTGATGATCTCCGTTTTGACCAAAGGATATCTTTGCAGTATGGCAGGCTCGCTTTTAAGTGTTGTATTGTTCGGATTTTTCCTTACCGAACCACAGCTATCATTCAGAACCTATGCTGTAGGCTATCCCGTTACCTTTGCCGTCATGCTGGTAGCTTCCGTTCTCACCGGCACGCTTGCCTCGAAGCTTAAGGATCATGCGAGACTTTCAGCTCGTTCTGCGTTCCGCACGCAGGTGCTGTTCGACACCGACCGTCTGCTACAAAAAGCGAAAAGCAACGATGATATCTTAAGTGTGACCTGTATGCAGCTCTCTCGGCTGCTTGACCGCAGTATTGTTGCTTATACAAAAAGTGAAAATGGAATGTCGACCGGACGGCTTTTCGCCGAAAAAAAATACACATACTCTGAAAATCTACTGAACGATGCAGAGCAGAAAGCCGCAGAATGGGCATTTCAAAACGGTCGCCGTACAGGAGCAACAACAGCACAGTTCGGAAAATCCGAATGTCTTTATCTTGCGATCCGTGCAGGGGACAGAGTCTATGGAGTAATCGGAATACCGATGAGACCTGAAAAGCCTGATTCATTTGAAAACAGCATCGTGCTGTCGGTTGTAAACGAATGTGCTCTGGCAATGGACAACACGCACAACGCCGCTGAAAAAGAACGGGCAGCAGATCTTGCAAAAAGCGAGCAGCTGCGCGCCGACCTTTTGAGGTCGATCTCACACGATCTACGCACGCCTCTTTGCTCGATTTCGGGCAATGCGGACACACTTTTGCATAACGGAAACTGCTTGGACGAAACGACAAAGCAACAGATATATAAAGATATATATGACGATTCCGAGTGGCTGATTGACGTAGTGGAAAATCTGCTGTATGTTACACGGCTGAATGACGGACGCCTGAAGCTGGAGCTTACCAACCAGCTTGTAGACGAAGTGATCAGTGAAGCCGTTTCACATTTGAAGCAGAAGTCTGTCGGGCACACGATAACGGTGAAGTGTGACGATTTGATTCTTGCACGCATGGACGCACAGCTTATCGTGCAGGTCATCGTCAATCTTATGGACAACGCTTTGAAATATACCAAACAAGGCTCGGAGATCTGCGCAAGTGCAGAAAAGCAAGGAAAATACGCCGTGATCCGTGTTGCAGATAACGGTAGCGGAATCCCCGACGATATGAAATCGCATATTTTTGAAATGTTTTACACTGGAAAAAGTACAGTTGCCGACAGCCGCAGAAGCTTTGGGATCGGTCTTACCTTATGCAAATCGATCGTAGAACTGCACGGCGGAACGCTGACGCTTAGGGATAATGTGCCGTGCGGCTGTGTATTTACCTTTACTTTACCGCTTAGCGAGGTGACGCTGAATGAATAAACCGCTTATACTTGTTGTGGAAGACGACCGCCCAGTCCGCAATCTGATCGTAACAACATTAAAGTCGCACGATTACCGTTATCTGACTGCGGAGAACGGACATGGTGCGATTATGGAGGCGACCTCCCATAACCCTGATATCGTTCTGCTGGATCTGGGTCTACCGGATATTGACGGCACACAGGTGATCGAAAGCATCCGCTCATGGTCGAATATGCCCATTATTGTGATCAGTGCGCGTAGCGAGGATCGTGATAAAATTATGGCACTTGACGCCGGGGCGGATGACTATTTGACAAAGCCATTTTCCGTAGAAGAGCTTTTGGCACGGCTTCGTGTCACACAAAGAAGGCTGTTGCTCCTGCAAGCAAGTGGCGATGCCGACACCCCAATTTTTGAAAACGGCGAGCTTAAAATTGATTATGCCGCTGGCTGCGCTTACTTAAAGGGGGAAGAATTGCATCTTACCCCGATTGAATACAAGCTTTTATGTCTGCTCTCCCATAATGTCGGAAAGGTTCTGACGCACACCTATATCACACAGCAGATCTGGGGCAGCAGCTGGGAAAACGATATTGCCTCGCTGCGGGTGTTTATGGCGACACTGCGTAAAAAGCTGGAGCTGCAAAAGGACAGTCCGCAATACATTCAGACGCATATCGGCGTTGGTTATCGGATGCTGCGGGTAGACTGAGAAAAGCGAGAAAACAAGAAATTGAACCGATATGCAATAGAAAATCCTTTCGGAATTCAAGAGCGCAATATCGCCTGGTACGGAATCATCATCACCTACGGTATGGTGCTTGGCTTTGCTGTGGCAATATACCGTTTGATTTTCGAATGGGATAATAACAAAAACGACCTGCTTTCTGTTTTAGTAATCAGTCAAGGCGGCCTTGCCATTTACGGCGGAGTACTTGGCGGTGTCGTAGTCGAATTGATTTACCGTAAAGTAAAACGGATTTCCCCTTTTGGGCGCTTCACTCACCGTTAATATCACAGGTGCTGTCCGGCTACCTGATTATTTTCGGTATCGTTACAATTTTTATTATCCGTAAAAGAAAGGCGATGCGGCAATGAGAAAAGAATGGACTTTATTTTTTACCTTTCTTAAAATCGGCGCTTTTACCTTCGGCGGCGGATATGCTATGATTGCGTTGCTTGAAAACGAATTTGTAGAACGCAAGAAGTGGATCAAAAAGGACGACTTTCTGAATATGGTAGCCATTGCCGAGTCTACACCCGGACCGGTTGCAATCAACAGCGCCACATATATCGGCTACAAAATTGCAGGCTTGTTCGGTGCTGCGGCGGCTACCGTGGCGGTTTGTATTCCTTCGTTTACCGTAATTTTTTGCATCTCACTGTTTTTTGATCAATTCTTAAGCCTTACATGGGTTTCCCGTGCTTTCCGCGGAATACAGGTATGTGTGATCTATCTGATTTCCTCTGCCGGGCTGAAAATGCTGAAAACCATTGAAAGAAATGCCTTCAACACGGTCATTTTGCTGTCGGTCATTGCTGCAATGCTGGCGTGCACTGTTTTCGCCGTTTCTTTTTCTTCCGTTTACTATATTCTGATTTGCGGTACAGCAGGACTTGCGATTTTCTTCCTGAAAAAACTGCGGAAAGGAAACGGCAATTAACAATGATCTACCTGAAATTATTCCTGAATTTTTTAATGATCGGTGCCCTTTCCTTCGGCGGCGGATACGGAATGGTTTCCCTTGTAAGAGAAACAGTCATTTCAAACGGCTGGCTAACGAAAAGCGAATTCTTAAATTTCATTGCCGTTTCGGAATCGACGCCCGGTCCGCTTGCCGTTAATATGGCGACATTTATAGGTTCCACGCAAGGTGGCATTCTCGGCTCGTTTCTTGCTACGCTCGGCGTTGTTCTTCCGTCTTTCATTATTATACTTTTAATTGCGGCGGTACTCAAAAACCTGATGAAATATGCCGGTGTCAACGCTTTTCTCTCCGGCGTCCGCCCCTGCGTTATCGCAATGATTCTCGCTACGGCAATCGGTATGGCCATATCAACATTGCTTGGTTTTACGGATATTTATTCGGCGCTTGCTCCGGATCCTAAATCCATTTTGGTCTTTGCCATTCTGTGGCTGACACATTTCGAATATAAAAGAATCAAAAAAACTGCACCGTCGCCGATTATAATGATACTCTTTTCTGCCGCACTCGGCATACTGCTTTGGGGAGTATAAAATGCATCCTATGCCAATTTGCCGTCCGGGAATCGGGCGGCTTTGCTAATTGTTTGGGGATGCACTGTTCGTCACCTGTCTGAACGATTATCTGGAGTAAAACTCAGAGATAAACGTCGCGGAAACCTTTGAGGTTTATGCAGAAAATGAATTTAAGTATGGAACATACAACGAAGAACAAAACTCACGTTTAGCATCAGGACATAATCTAAAGCCTGTTACAACCAATTTCACAGGACCCAAACCAGATGAAATATATGCAGATTTTGTTTTTATAGATGCTGGTAAATATCTCATCAAATGTAAGAACAATTGTGTACCCGAAGAACGTGTTTTTCTAAAAACATGGGTGCGAAAGGAAGTATTTTGGAAATCCGTTGGTTGTACAAAGCAATTACATACATGCAAACAGAAGAATTCTCTGAATACTCATAATTTAGAAATAGAATTGAGGCAATTTCATCTCTTCTCCGCCAAAGGTACCATGTGAATAGGAAAGATACTTGTGCCCCAAAAACGTACGCGCTTATTCTTCAGATTCAAAATAGCAGCATTAGAAACTGTACTTTCGGCACCCTAATCCCATAAAGTCAAAAAGCGCCCCGCAATGCGGGGCGCTCTCTTCTGCACAGCTCAAATGGGTAAAAATTCACTGTGCTGCAGACTGTGGCAGGGAAACCACAGCCTCTTGGTATATTAAATTAGGGAAAGGAATTAACTTAAATTATTTGAAATGACAGCTTACGCTATTATCTCTGTACACGTCCGGAAGCATCGCCGCCAGCCAGTTTCTTGACCTCGTCAACGCTTACCATGTTGAAGTCACCCTCAACAGAATGCTTTAAGCAGCTTGCTGCTACTGCAAACTCGATCGTAGACTGCGGATCGTAGTCGTTTAAGCAAGCGTAGATCAGTCCGCCGCCGAAGGAATCGCCGCCGCCGACACGGTCAACGATGTGCATTAAGTACTCCTTGGAGAAGTAGCTCTGACCATCCTCGTAAAGCATTGCTGCCCAACGGTTATCGTTTGCGGAGATGGAAGTTCTTAATGTGATTGCAACCTTCTTGAATCCAAAACGGTCTGTTAACTTCTGTGCAACCTCTTTGTAGCCTTCCTTGTTCAGTTCGCCTGCGGTAACCTCTGTACCCTCAGACTTGATGCCGAATACGTCGTTTGCATCTTCCTCGTTGGAGATACATACGTCTACATACTTGCAAAGCTCGCCCATCACCTGTCCGGCTTTCTCCTTGGACCACAGCTTGTTGCGGTAGTTCAAGTCGCAGCTTACAGTAATGCCCTTAGCCTTTGCAGCCTTGCATGCCTCTAAACAGATTGCTGCAACGTTGTCACCAAGTGCAGGAGTGATTCCTGTGAAGTGGAACCAGTCAGCACCGTCAAAAATCTTATCCCAGTCAAAATCAGCAGTCGTTGCTGTTGCAATGGAAGAACCTGCGCGGTCATAAATAACCTTGGACGGTCTCTGGCTTGCACCCTTCTCAAGGAAGTAGATACCTACACGGTCACCGCCGCGAACGATATCGGAAGTGTCTACACCGTACTGTCTTAACGCATTCACACCAGCCTGTCCGATCTCGTGAGCCGGAAGCTTTGTAACAAAGCTTGCATCCATTCCGTAGTTTGCAAGAGATACTGCAACGTTTGCCTCACCGCCGCCGTAAGTAGCGCCGTAGGTACCAGCCTGTACAAAACGATAGTATCCTTCCGGTGCAAGACGAAGCATAATCTCACCAAATGTAACGACTTTCTTTGCCATTATTGAATCCTCCTAAATGTATGTTTCACTATGTGAAACCGTGTTTCATTTTCTATAATAAAATTATAACATCTAATACCAGAATGTCAAATATGTTTTTATTTAAGTCCAAAAAAATTCCAAATTATTTCCGATTTTCACTTTTCTATTTTAGCAGGATGATATATAATAAAAACAGATTGGTTCACATTACAGAACTATGTTTCGCAATGTGGAACATACATATCGTATCCATAGACACAGTGTGCTGCATTTTCTCATAAAACATTCTTTTTGAGATGCCGTGACGTGTCGGAATTTTTACTTTCTTATTTATTCTTACATCATCAGGAGGAGATTATTTATGGACCGTAAATACGATGTCATCACTTTGGGGGAGATTTTACTCCGGCTTTCCACGCCGATCAACGGACGTCTTGCACAGGGCGACACGCTGATGAAGCACCTCGGCGGTGCCGAGCTCAACATTGCTTCCGAGATCGGACAGCTCGGCCTTAAGACGGCAATCATTTCAAAGATTCCGAACAACCTGCTGGCCGCTTTCATCAAGAACCAGCTCAACGCTTCCCGCGTCAGCGAGAATTATCTGATCGAGGATCACTCGGACGACAGCCGCGTCGGCATCTACTACTATGAGTACGGCTCCTACCCGAGAAAGCCGCGTGTGGTCTATGACAGAAAACATTCATCCATCAACAATATTGACATCAAGGACGTTCCGGCTACCATGTTCTACAATACCAGGCTGTTCCATACCAGCGGTATCACCTTAGGACTCGGCGGCAACGCACAGAAGTTCGCGATCGAATGTATCCGCAAGTTCAAGGAAAACGGCACCCTGATCTCCTTCGATGTCAACTACCGCGCAAACCTCTGGAGCGGCGAGGAGGCAAGAAAATGCATCGAATCCATCCTTCCGTATGTCGATATCTTTTTCTGCTCCGCCGACACTGCCCGTCTGACCTTCGGCAAGACCGGCACGATTGAGGAGATTCAGAAGTCCTTCTGTGAAGAATATCCGATCTCCGTGGTTGCCTCGACTGAGCGCACCGTCATCACTCCGAAGAAGCACGACTTTACCTCCATCATCTACTCTGCGAAGGAAGACCGTTACTACAGCGAATCTCCTTACAACAGCATCGATGTGGTCGACCGGATCGGAAGCGGCGACGCCTATGTCTCCGGCGCCCTCTATGGTTACCTGAGACATCACGACTGCCAGAAAATGTTGGAGTACGGCAACGCCATGGCCGCCATCAAGCACAGCGTCATCGGCGATATGGTCTTTACCGATCTTGAGGAGATCGATGGCATCATTGCACAGCACAAGGATACCTCCGGATTCCAGCCTGAGATGAACCGCTAAGTATCATTTTCCTGCGAAGGAATGAAGCGTGCGCCTGCCGCACACTTTGCGCGGCAGATAAAAAAATGATGGCGGCAGTCCCGCGGATACTCTCCGCCGGACTGCCGCCGTTTTTATTCTGAATCTTCTCTATGGTTCCGCCGCCGGCTCCTTTCATCAGAGCCGGCTCTTTTCCGGAATCACAATCTTTTTCTCTTCTGTCGAAGGAGAATGTTCCTCATCCACCTCCGGAGCATTTCCGGTGCGGTGTCTCTTCACATTTTCGCAACCAGTGCATCCGGCACGGTAATGTGATCCAGATGCCAGATCTCATCCACATACTCCTGAATTGTGCGGTCGGAAGAGAATTTGCCTGCGTGGGCAGTATTTAAAATAGCGCTCTTCGCCCATGCCTGCTTATCCTGGTAATATTCCACAATACGCTTCTGCGCATCCACATAGGATCGGAAATCCTTGAGGATAAAATATGTGTCTGCATACTGCGTGCACTGCGTGTTGAGCAGCGAGTTGTAGAGATCACGGAACAACCCCGGATCGTTCGGCGAAAATGTGCCGTCCACAAGCTGATTTACCACCTTGCGGATACCCTCATCGCTGTTGTAGATCTGCATCGGATCGTAATCGCGGTTGCGCTCATGCGCAATGACTTCCTCGGAGCTCATGCCGAAAATGAAAATATTCTCCATTCCGACTTCCTCTGCCATCTCCACGTTCGCGCCGTCCATGGTACCGAGTGTCAGCGCACCGTTTAACATGAACTTCATATTGCCGGTACCGGATGCCTCCTTGCTGGCAGTCGAAATCTGCTCGCTGACATCCGCCGCTGCGAAGATCCACTCCGCATTGGACACGCGGTAATCCTCGATGAATACGACCTTGATCTTTCCTTTAATGTCCGCATCGTTGTTGATGACGTCCGCCACACTGTTGATGAGCTTGATCGTAAGCTTGGCGTTCCGATAGCCTGCCGCCGCTTTCGCGCCGAAAATAAAGGTTCTCGGGTAGAAATCCATCTGCGGATTTGCCTTTAACTCATTGTACAGGTACATCACATGCAGAATATTCAAGAACTGTCTCTTATACTCATGCAGACGCTTTACCTGCACATCGAAAATGGAATCCGGATCGACTTCGATGCCGTTATGCTCCCTGATATACTCTGCCAGGCGCACTTTGTTCCTGCGCTTGATCTCCATGAACTCCTTCTGGGCTTTTGCGTCCGATGCATACGGAACCAGACGTGCAAGCTGCATCAGCTCTGTGATCCAGCCGTCACCGATATGCTTTGTCACCCAGTCGGCAAGCAGCGGATTGCCGTGCATCAGGAAACGTCTCTGCGTGATGCCGTTGGTCTTGTTGTTGAACTTCTCCGGGAACATCTCATAAAAATCATGAAGCTGCTCGTTCTTTAAGATCTCCGTGTGCAGTCTTGCCACACCGTTGACGGAATAACCGGCTGCAATGGCGAGATGCGCCATCTTCACCTGACCGTCGTAAAGGATTGCCATGCGGGCAACCTTGCCGTCATCCCCCGGGTAGCGTTCCTGGATCTGCAGTACAAAACGGCGGTTGATCTCATCCACGATCTGGTAGATTCTCGGAAGCAGCCGCTGAAAAATCTCAATCGGCCATTTTTCCAGGGCTTCCGCCATGATCGTATGGTTGGTGTAGGCACAGGTCTTCGTGGTAATCTCCCACGCCTCGTCCCAGCCGAGACCTTCCTCATCCACAAGAATACGCATCAGCTCTGCCACCGTCACCGTCGGGTGTGTGTCGTTCAACTGGAACGTCACCTTCTCCGGCAGTCTGCGGATGTCATCATGATTCTTCTTGTAACGCGCCAGCGCACGCTGTACACTCGCGGATACGAAGAAATACTGCTGCTTTAAGCGGAGCTCCTTGCCCGCAACATGATTGTCGTTCGGGTAAAGCACTTCCACCAGATTTCTTGCAAGATTCTGCTGCTCGACCGCCTTCTGATAATCTCCCTTATCAAATGAATCCAGCTCAAAATAATCCTTTGCCGCCGCATCCCAGATCATTAACGTATTGACCACGTTGTTGCCGTATCCGACCACCGGCATGTCATACGGAATCGCCAGCACCGACTGATAATCCTCCTGCACAAAACGCAGGCTTCCATCCTCCCTGCTCTCCGTGCGTACATGTCCGCCAAACTTGATCTCGTAAGTGTACTCCGGTCTGTGCAGTTCAAACGGATAACCATTTTTCAGCCAGTTATCAGGCACTTCGACCTGAAAGCCGTCCTGAATCTTCTGCTTGAACATACCGTAGCGATAACGGATCCCGCAGCCGTAAGCTGCGTATCCGAGTGTGGAGAGGGAATCCATAAAGCAGGCAGCCAGTCTTCCCAGACCACCGTTGCCGAGTGCCGGATCCGGCTCCTGATCTTCGATCACATCGAGATTCAGGCCGATCTCATCCAGCGCTTCCCTCACTTCTTTATATTCCTTCAGATTGATCAGATTATTGCCGAGCGCGCGTCCCATCAGAAATTCCATCGACATGTAGTACACGATCTTTGGATCTTCCTTGTCAAATACCTGCTGTGTTGCAAGCCATCTGTCATTGATGACATCCTTGACCGCGAAGGAGACCGCCTGGAAAATTTCCTGCTGATCCGCCTCCTCCAATGTCTTGCGATATAAATTCTTCAGATTATCGCGCACACTCTGAATAAAGGCTTTCTTGTCAAAAACACCTGATTTCATCTAGTTTCCTCCTTTTTTCACTCCCAGAAGAACATGTTCGCCGTTAATATTCCATTCCTTGCTGTAAACTTCCGGCTCATCCGCAAATGCTCCGGCTGCATCCGCCACGACATTCACGCCGAGAACGTCCGATTTAATTGTATCACCATACTGTTCAAAAATACCAGATACTTTTTCATCTGACTTGTGATAGATCGTGATCTGATCCATCACCTCGAATCCGGCTTCCTTACGCATGGTCTGGATCTTGCTGATGATCTCACGCACAAAGCCCTCCTCGATGAGTTCCGGTGTCAGGTTCGTATCGAGCACCACCGTCACGGTGTTATCTCCCTCGGTCACATAACCTTCCATCTGCGTCATGGTGATCAGGAGATCCTCCTCTGCCAGCTTGACAGACTCGTCAACGGACGGAAGTGCAAGCACGCCGTTTGCCTTTAATTCTGCCATCGCCGCATTGCCGTCAAGCGCTGCGAGTGCTTTCTGGATCTGTCCTAAGAACTTGCCGTACTTCGGTCCGACGGTGCGCAGCTGCGGCTTGAACGTGTAGCTTGTGTAAGCGCTCACGTCGTCTGTAAATGTCACTTTTTTCACATTCAGCTCATCCTCGATGATCTCCACGAAGAACTCCGGCAGTACAGACGGAGCCTTTACGAACATGTTTCCGATCGGCTGACGGTTCTTGATGTTCGCGGAATTACGGCATGCACGGCCCATGACAACAATCTTTAAGACCTCATCCATATTTTTCTCAAGCTCTGCATCGATGTACACCTCGTTTGCCACCGGGAAATCGCACAGGTGAATGCTCTCCGGAGCCGTCTGATCCACGGAACGAACCAGATTCTGATAGATATCCTCGGTCATGAACGGAATCATCGGCGCCGCACACTTACAGATCGTCACAAGCGCTGTGTAGAGTGTCATGTAAGCGTTGATCTTATCCTGCTCCATGCCCTTTGCCCAGAAACGCTCACGGCTTCTTCTGACATACCAGTTGCTCATATCATCGACAAAATCATCCAGCGCTCTTGCAGCCTCCGGGATGCGGTAGTTGGAAAGGTTGTTGTCCACTTCCTTAATCACCGTATTCAGCTTGGAGAGCAGCCATTTGTCCATCACGGAAAGCTTCTCATAGTCAAGCGTATATTTCGATGCGTCAAAATTGTCAATGTTCGCATACAGCACGAAGAATGCATAGGTATTCCAGAGCGTACCCATGAACTTGCGCTGTCCCTCCTGCACGAGCTTGCCGTTAAAACGCTTCGGAATCCACGGTGCACTGCTCGTGTAGAAATACCAGCGGATCGCGTCTGCACCGTAGGCAGAGAGTGCCTCAAACGGATCTACCGCATTTCCTTTGGACTTGCTCATCTTCTGTCCGTTCTCGTCCTGCACATGTCCCATGACAATGACATTCTCAAACGGAGCCTTGTTAAATAACAGTGTACTCTCCGCCATCAGGGAATAGAACCATCCACGGGTCTGATCCACGCCCTCGGAAATGAATTTTGCCGGGAACTGCTGTGCAAACAGATCCTGATTCTCGAACGGATAGTGATGCTGTGCAAACGGCATTGCACCGGAATCGAACCAGCAGTCGATAACTTCCGGCACACGCTTCATGGTCTTGCCGCAGTCCGGGCAGGTAAAGGTCACTTCATCGATATACGGACGGTGAAGTTCTACCTCCGCAGCCTTCGGATCGCCGCTTTTCTCTGCAAGCTCCGCGCGGCTGCCGATGGACTCCTGATGTCCGCAGCCCTCGCACTCCCAGATATTTAACGGAGTTCCCCAGTAACGGTTACGGGAAATACCCCAGTCCTGAATATTCTCAAGCCAGTCGCCGAAACGTCCTTTTCCGATGGACTCCGGGATCCAGTTGACCGTGTTGTTGTTGCGGATCATATCGTCCTTCACTGCGGTCATCTTGATGAACCAGGACTCTCTCGCATAGTAGATGAGCGGCGTATCGCATCTCCAGCAGTGCGGATACTCATGCTCAAACTTCGGCGCGTCGAAAAGCTTACCCTGTGCCACCAGATCCTTCAACACCTCCGGATCCGCTTTTTTCACAAAGATGCCGGCATACGGCGTCTCCTTGGTCAGTTCACCTTTTCCGTCTACAAACTGCACGAACGGCAGGTCATATTTTCTGCCGACATTCGCATCATCCTCACCGAATGCAGGAGCGATGTGAACGATTCCGGTACCGTCTGACATCGTAACGTAGGTGTCGCAGGTCACGAAAAATCCCTTCTTGTGCTGTCTGTCCGCCACTTCTTTTGCACAGGCGTACAGCGGCTCATACTCCTTGTACTCCAGCTCGCTTCCCTTATAGGTCTCAAGCACCTCATAAGCCTTTACCTCCGGCGTATCCGGCTCGCCGTCCCTGCCCTTTTCAGCTGGTGTTCCAAGCCGTCCGAGCACCTTATCAAGCAGTGCCTCCGCCATATAATAGGTATAACCGTCGGCTGCCTTTACCTTGCAGTAGGTATCCTCCGGGTTCACGCAGAGTGCCACATTGGACGGAAGTGTCCACGGCGTCGTGGTCCATGCGAGGAAGTAGGCATCCTCCCCGGCAACCTTGAAACGAACCACAGCGGAACGCTCCTTGACCGTCTTATATCCCTGTGCCACCTCCTGTGAGGAAAGCGGGGTTCCGCAGCGCGGGCAGTACGGAACAATCTTAAAGCCCTTGTACAGAAGCTTCTTGTCCCAGATCTGCTTTAACGCCCACCACTCGGACTCGATAAAATTATTATCATAGGTAATATACGGGTTCTCCATATCCGCCCAGAAACCGACGATGTCGGAGAAATCCTCCCACATGCCCTTGTACTCCCACACGGATTCCTTACATTTTTTAATGAACGGCTCGATTCCGTACTCCTCGATCTGCTCCTTGCCGTTTAAGCCGAGCATCTTCTCCACGCCGAGCTCTACCGGCAGTCCGTGTGTATCCCATCCGGCTTTACGCGGCACATATTTTCCCTTCATTGCCTGAAATCTCGGGATCATATCCTTGATCGTACGCGTCTCCACATGACCGATGTGCGGCTTGCCGTTAGCTGTCGGCGGTCCGTCATAGAAAGTGTAAGTCTCGCCCTGCTTGCGCTGCTCCATACTTTTTTTGAAGATGTCGTTGTCTTTCCAGAACTCTCTTACCTGTTTTTCTCTGTCCACAAAATTCAGGTTCGTGTCTACTTTGTTATACATTTTTTCCTCCAAAATAAAACATTTAAGGCTCCCGTCCTGTAAATAGGACGAGAGCCTTTATCGTTATACCACCTAATTACATTGTACACAAACTTCTCCACGCACAGAAACCCTGGGTGTGCTTCTGCCGCTTGAAAAAATCTCTTCCGGAGAAAATCTGGATACCCGTTCCCTTTAACGCAGGAAAAGCGTCAGCGCCTACCGTGCTGCCTTCCTGTCTGACACAGGCTCTGCTGTGCCACATCTGCGGCTGCATTTCGGGCTGCGGCTTGGAAGGGATCTTCGTCTGCGGCTTACTCGCACCGGCTCTCACCGCCCCGGCTCGCTTTGCCTTTCATCCACAGCTTACTGTCTTCGTCACTGCCTTTGTCAACTATGTGTAAGTATAAGCCTTGCAAGCCCGCATTGTCAAGGTCTGAAATGCCGTTTCCCTGCCCTCCGGCTCTGCTCCACTTGCGGTCTTCCGCTTCTGCTTCACTTGCGTTCTTCCGGCTCTGCTTCACTTGCGTTCTTCCGGCTCTGCTCCAATTGCTGCCCTCCGGCTCTGCAGACTCTGCGTCTGTGCTATCTCCGCTTTGCGATCGTCGCAAAAAAACGTTCCTTGATCTGGTCAATCAGAATGACCGCCTTGCCGTCCGAACCGGTAAACGGTACAAAGCCTCCCGCCATGGCAGCGTGCCCACCGCCGTTTCCAAGTCCCTGCAGCGCCTCCGCCGTGATCTTGCCGGCATCGAGAGAAGTTTTTTCACTCCGGACGGACAGTTTGATGCCATCCCCTCTCCTTGAGTACACCACGGAAAAAGAGACCTCCACCAGCGCCAGCATAAAGTCTGAGACGCTGGCGATCAATGCCTCCGGGCAGTCCTCCCCCGTATCGGCGAAGCTGATATTATCGTACACCTCAATGCTGGAAATTGCCTTGGAATACGCCACCAGATCCTCAAAGCACAGGTTGCTGTTCTCCAGCATGTGGATCTCCTCATAATCGCAGTCATCGTACATCCGATAGAGCATCTCGATATCGAGCTTTGACACGCCGCGTGAAAGATTGTGCGTGTCAATGCGGATGCCGTATGTCAGTGCTGTTGCGATCTTTTTATCCATCGCAATGTCATTTTCCATAAAATACTGCGCGATCATCGTTGCGCACGCCCCGACCTCGGGGCGGATGTCCTGAAACCGGTACTGACACTTATCATTGTAAGGATGATGGTCGATGCAGATGATCTCATCTCCCGTAATATTGATGATGTTGGAATTACCCTTCTGGGAATCCACCAATATCACTTCGTCCTCATCCGTCAACACTTCGGTCAGATCCTCCACATTCAACAGTTCAATGTCAAGAATCTCACACAGACGGCCGGTACCGTACCGGTCGATCTTGCCCTTATAGCAGATACTTGCCTCGATGCCTCTCGTTGCAAGCAGCCGCTTCAGACCGTATGCACTTGCAATCGCATCCGGATCCGGGAAATTATGGGTCTGTATATAGACGTGCTGTCTGTTGATCTGCTGCAATAATTCTTCAAACTTTGTCATGCTTTCTCTCTCCTGCATGCGGCTGCCGGCTCACATGGTTCCGGTGCTCTGCACCCTGGCTGCCCGGTGCTGCCGTCTCACATGGTCCAAGCGCTCTGCGTTTTGCCCGCCGATGAAATATCAAAGGTTTTTAAGTCTGCAAAGGTTTTCAGTTCCGGGACCGGCTCCGCAATCTCTCCAAATCCATATGCTGCGTGGATAAACCCGACTCCTGCCGCCCGGCTCGCATCATAATCTCCTTGAATGTCTCCGACATAGACCGCCTCATCCAGCCGGTTCCGTTCTACGACCAGCCGGATATTTTCTCCCTTCTGCCGCAGGTTATTGCCGTAACACTCAATATCCTCCACCAGTTCCCACAGATCGTAGTGGTCAAGGAATGCCTCGATATATCCTTTCTGGCAGTTGCTGACAATCGAGAGATGATAACCGTCCTGCTTCAGCGCCGCGAGCGTCTGCGGCACCTGATCGTAGAGTATGCCCCCATGCTCCCGCAGATAATCATTTTCCACCTGACAGCATTCCTTTAGGAGCAGTCTCCGTTTTTCTTCGGGGAATTCCGCAAAGAGGATATCGGCGATTACGTCCATCGTTTTTCCCATTACCCCCTGAATGTCCTGCGTTGTCAGTTCTTTCTCCCTGACCCCGCACTGCCGGATTGCGACATTCCAGGACTTCGCCACATTCTCTGCGGAATCCCACAGGGTTCCGTCCATGTCAAATATGATTCCACGTTTCATGACATCATCTCCCGTTCTATCTCTTTTGCCTAGGCTTTCTCGGAAAGTCCATACAGTCTCGTGTATTTTTTCTTCATGTAGCGCACGAGCGGCTGCGCGGACACTTCTTTCCCGCACACTGCCGCAATTACCTCTTTCGGTGTCCGCGTGCTTCCATACCAGTGAATCTTCTCATTGAGCCATTTTGTGATCTCACCGATTCTGCCGTCTGTCAGGATCTCATCCACGGAGCCGAGTTCCTCCTCCATCTTCTCAAGGTACATGCCGTCATAGATGCTGCCCAGCAGATAGGACGGGAAATACCCAAACGAGCCGTCCGACCAATGTACATCCTGCAAGATGCCTTCGGCGTCATTTTTCGGAGTGACATGCAAGTATTCCTGCATTTTCTGATTCCAGAGCTCCGGAAGTTTTTCCACCGGCACATGATCGTAGAAAATCGCTTTTTCCATCTCATAACGCAATATAATATGGAAGCAATACGTTACCTCATCCGCCTCGGTGCGCACCATACTGTTCTCCACGCGGTTGATTTCACGCTCAAACGCTTCGAGTGTCACATTCTTAAACTGTGGAAGCAATTCTCCCAGTTTTTCATAGATCGGCTTCCAGAAATTGATATTTCTTCCGAGAATATTCTCATAAAAGCGCGACTGGCTCTCATGCACCCCCATATAGCAGCAGCTGCCCGCCACCGTATTGTCGTATTCCGGGTTGACATTCTGTTCAAAAATCGCATGTCCGCCCTCATGAATCGCAGAAAACATGGCGCTGAGCGGCTCCGTCTCATAGTAGTGGTTCGTCACACGCACATCCTTTGAAGAAAAATTCGTCGTAAACGGATGCTCCGTCTCCCCGACCGCTCCCGCATCCCTGCGGAATCCGATGTAATCAAGCAGCAGCCACTGTACCCTGCGCTGTGCGTCCGGATCAGCATAGGCATGAAATGTCGGATTTTCCGGCAATTTCTTTGCGGTAATCTGCTCTACTAACGGTATCAGTTCCGTCTTCACTTCCTCAAACAGCCGGTCGATCGTTGCCTGATCCATGCCCTCCTCACACTGTTCCAGAAGTGCGTCATACACATCCTTTCCCGGATCTGTATAGCCGATTACCTGCTTCGTCATCTCAATCATATTCCGGAGGTGCGGTGCATAAATGGAAAAGTCCGATGCATTTTTTGCTTCTTCCCATGCATTTCCGGATTCCGCCGCTGCCCGCACAAACGCCTCATATAAATCCGCCGGTATTCTTTTATTGCGGTCGTAATCGCGCTTCATGCGTTTTACAATGAATCTCCATGTGTCATCTAACGCATCATATTCCGCAGGCTGCGCCAGTTTCTCCAGAAATTCTCCCAGTTTCTCCGATGTCCCCATCTCAAAGCTCTTCGTGGAAAAATAGGTCAGCGCATCCACATGCGCCGCCTGCCCAAGCTTCGGCACTGTCGTCTGCATATCCCACTGCAATAATCCTGTCACATGATCATACTGGTTCATCTCTTTTAAATATTCTTTAAATTCTTCTAATAACGTACTCATCTTATCTCCTGATTTCTTCTTTATTCCGCCGGCATACCGTCAATATTTATCCCGGATTCCTTCTCCTGACCGCTGCTTTCCCATACACCTTCAGCCGCTCTTTGACGCATACTTTCCATGTCTGCGGGTCTTACCCTGCGAACCTGCCAGCGCTCATTTTATCATGCTGATTTTGTCATGCTGATTTTAAGTTCCGGCAAAAGTCCATAAACAGCGGCTTCCTGCGCATCCACGTCTCGGCGATGCTCTTCTGCACATCCGATATTGCGTGGAACTTCCGGAAGGCATCTGTCAGCATTCATTTTATCATATCTTACATAGACTGTCACGAATTATGTCGGGTAACGAAAGGCCAGGGGAGATAAGGCGGGCGGGGATAGAAATCTGATAGAATCCTGAGCCTCACGGGTCTGGGAGTATATTTTTTTCTCTCCAGACCCGTTTTCCTTCCTTGAGCGGGTCTGGGCGCGTATTTTTCTCTCCCCAGCCCCGGTTTCTGGGCTTGACTACCCAAAATGGTTGACATAATTTTCATTTTCTCGGGTCTAGCTGCTTATTTTCACATCTCCAGACCCGGTTCTCTTCCTTGGGCGGGTCTGGGCACGTATTTTTCTCTCTCCAGACCCGTTTTTCTTCCTTGGGCGGGTCTGGGCACGTATTTTTCTCTCTCCAGACCCGGTTTCCGGGCTTGACTACCCAAAATGGTTGACATAATTTCCATTTCCCGGGTCTAGCTGCTTATTTTCACATCTCCAGACCCTGTTTCCTTCCTTGGGCAGGTCTGGGCACGTATTTTTCTTTCCCTAGACCCGCTTTCTGGGCTTGACTGTCCAAAATGGTTGACATAATTTCCATCCCCGGGTCTAGCTGCTTATTTTCGCATTCCCAGACCCGGTGTCGCACAAAAACAATTCAAATAAGTTAGCATAATTCCAACTCATGGGTCTGAGCGCACCTTTTCTCCACTCCAGACCCGCAAAACATCTTTAGCACTGTTTCTAAAGCATATCCCACAAAAATATAGCTTTCTTATAATATTATAGCTTCCTTCTAACCCGCAAAAATGATACGATAAGAGCACAACCCATTGATTTTTCTGACATTTAGCACAGGTCTGCCGCACTACCGCACCGGCAGCCAGAAAGGCGGTTCCATTGAAACATTTTCTCCGATTGACAGACTATACCAAAGCTGACATTTACGAAATCTTCCATATCACCGATGAGATCCTGGAGGGGCACTATCAGAATCTGCTGCAGGGCAAAAGCGTCGTTTTATTTTTCCCGGAATCCAGCATCCGCACAAGGGTCACGTTTGAGAAGGGCATCGCGCTTTTGGGCGGTCAGCCCATTTTGTTTCCAAGTTCCGCTCTCGACAAAAAGGAAGATTTGCGGGACGTTGTCGGCTACCTCAACAACTGGGCCAATCTGCTTGTCGTCCGCCACCGGGATATGGCCGCTTTGGAAAAAATCGCCGCATCTGCATCCGTACCTGTCATCAATGCGCTGACCGACGCAAATCATCCCTGCGAAATGGCTGCAGATCTGTATGCGCTCTCAAAAATACGGAATGATTTTACCAAGGATCACTTTCTGTTCTGCGGTGTCACAGGAAATATCGGGCTGGCTTGGAAGGAAGCCTCCGAAGTGATGGGCTTTTCGCTGGAGCAGTGCTGTATTCCGGGATATGAGATGAATGGCGTGCCCTCACATCACTGCATCCGCGACGCCATCCGTGGAAAAGACATCATCTGCACCGACTCACTGCCGGCCGACCTTCTTTCCGCCTCCCGCGGCTGCACCGTCGATCTTGCTGCCATGAAGCTGGCAAACGAGGGTGCCATCTTAAATCCCTGCCCGCCTTTTTACCGCGGCGAGGAAGTCTCAAACGACGTCATCGACTCCGACTATTTCGTCGGATATGAATTTAAAAAGCACCTGCTCACCGTCCAGCAGGCAATCATGGTGTACTGCTTAACACACTAAACTTTTCATATAATGCATTAAGCTTTTCATTTTTTGACATAACACAATATTTCCTGCAAGAAAGAATCCTGTTTTGCAGGATTCTCCGCCTGCGGCGGGTTGCTCTAGCGACATAATTCCACTCCGACGCAGTGCGATCCTGCCCGGAGGGCTTTTTCATTCATAGGACGTAATTTCCTATGAATGAAAAAAACTCCCGTGCGCATGATACCTCTCTTTTCCACAGCACTCTGTAGAAAATACCGGCATCCCACGAACGGGAGCTTCCTGTTTCTTTCTATTCTACTTTACCTCTCTACTTTACCTCGTCGATCGCGCGTCCGATGTCATGGCGCATGTACTTATTCGCAAAATCAACCCACTCTGTCGCCTCGTATGCTTTTGCGCGCGCCTCCTTCAAATCTTTTCCGGTCGCCGTAATGCCGAGCACACGCCCGCCGTTCGTGACGATCGTGCCGTTCTCATCGAACTTTGTTCCCGCATGGAAGCAGAAATAATCGTTCTTTCCCTCGAACTTCTCAAGACCCGTGATCGGAAAGCCCTTCTCATAGGACACCGGATAACCGTCGGATGCAAGCACCACACATACCGCCGCATTGTCCTCAAACTGAAGGTCGATCGTATCCAGCTTTCCATCGACGCATGCCTCCATCACATCGATGATGTCATTCTTCATGCGTGGGAGCACCACCTGCGCCTCCGGATCACCAAAACGCGCATTGTACTCGAGCACCTTCGGTCCGTCTTCCGTCAGCATCAGACCGAAGAAAATAACGCCGGTAAACGGTCTTCCCTCCGCCGCCATCGCATCCACAGTCGCCTGATAGATGTGCTTTTGGCAGAACTCGTCCACTTCCTTTGTGTAGAACGGGCTCGGGGAAAAATTGCCCATGCCACCGGTGTTGAGCCCCTGATCGCCGTCCTTTGCACGCTTGTGATCCTGCGCCGAGGACATGATCTTGATCGTCTTGCCGTCCACATAGGAAAGCACCGATACCTCGCGTCCGGTCATGAACTCCTCCACGACCATCGTGTTTCCCGCGGAGCCGAACTTCTTGTCCTCCATGATCTCCTTGACGCCCGCCTTTGCCTCCTCAAGCGTGTTGCAGATCAAAACACCCTTTCCGAGTGCCAGTCCGTCCGCCTTCAATACGATCGGCATCTTTGCCGTCTCCAGATAGTGGAGCGCATCCTCTGCAGATGTGAAATTCTCGTAGGCAGCCGTCGGAATGTGATATTTTTTCATCAGATCCTTGGAAAATGCCTTGGAGCCCTCAAGGATCGCCGCATTCTTCCGCGGTCCGAACACCTTTAAGCCCTCCGCCTCAAACACATCCACAATTCCGCCGACGAGCGGATCGTCCATGCCGACGATTGTAAAATCAACTGCATGCTCCTTCGCAAACGCCACCAGTTTGTCGAACTCCATCGCTCCGATCGCAACACACTCTGCAAGCGATGCAATTCCCGCGTTTCCCGGCGCACAGTAGATCTTATCCACGCGCGGGCTCTTTGCCACACTCGTCACGATCGCATGCTCACGTCCGCCGCTTCCAACTACCAATACCTTCATATCCGCTTCCTCCTGCACTCTGTCACTCATACGCTTATTTTCCAACTGTCACATGTCCGTTTGCAACTGACACTCTGCCGTTTGCAATCAGATCGATCGCCTGCGGAAGAATGATCCACTCTGCCTGCTCCATCACACGGCGCTGCAAAATCTCCGGGGTATCTCCCTCTTCGACCACCACCGGCTTCTGCAAAATGATCGGTCCCGTATCCGTTCCCTCATCCACAAAATGAACCGTTGCCCCCGTAACTTTCACACCGCGCGCAAGCGCTCCCTCGTGCACCTTCAGCCCGTAAAAGCCCTTGCCGCAGAAAGACGGGATCAGTGACGGATGAATATTGATGATCCGGTTGCGGTAGCGCGCGATCATCTGCTCCGGAATTACAACGAGAAATCCCGCCAGCACCACCAGATCCACCTGATAGCTGTCAAGCTTCGCCAGAAACGCTTCATTGAATGCCTCACGGCTCTCATAATCCTTCGGGGAAATGCAAAGTGCCTCAATGCCGTGCCCTTTCGCGCGCTCCAACGCATACGCTCCGGGATTGTTGCTGATCACAACGTCTACCCGGGCGTTTGTGATTCTGCCCTCATCGATGGCGTCTAAGATTGCCTGCAGATTCGTGCCGCCTCCGGACACCAGTACCGCTACTTTTAGCATAAGGTTACTCCTTTTTCACCATCCTTGATCTCGCCAACGATATACGGTGTGTCTCCTGCCGCCTTCATTGCCGCGATCGTCTTGTCCACGTCCGCCGGATCCACTGCCACGATCATGCCGATACCCATATTGTAGGTATTGTACATCATCTGCTCCTCGACTTTGCCCTCGCGCGCCATCATCTGAAAGATCGCCGGAACTTCGTAGCTGTCCTTCCGGATAACCGCATGCTTTCCTTCCGGAAGCATACGCGGGATATTCTCATAGAAACCACCGCCTGTGATATGGCTGCATGCTTTTACGCGGACGCCCGCTTCCTTCACCTCACGGAGTGCCTTCACATAAATTCTGGTCGGAGCTAAAAGCGCCTCGCCAAGTGTTTTGCCAAGCTCCTCATGATAGGTATTTAACGTATCCGCATCCATGGAGAAAATCTTTCTCACCAAGGAAAATCCGTTGGAATGAACGCCGGAGCTTGCCATACCGATCAAAACATCGCCCGCCGCAAGATCAGCTCCCGTAATAATGTCCTTTTCATCCACGATACCAACAGAAAAACCGGCCAGATCGTACTCATCCTCCGGCATCAGCCCCGGATGTTCTGCCGTCTCACCGCCGATCAACGCACAGCCTGCCTGCTTGCAGCCCTCCGCCACACCGGACACGATCGTCGCAATCTTCTCCGGATAGTTCTTGCCACAGGCAATATAGTCAAGGAAAAACAGCGGCTCGCCGCCGGCACATGCAATATCGTTCACGCACATGGCAACACAATCAATACCGATCGTGTCATGCTTGTCCAGTAAAAATGCCAGTTTTACCTTCGTTCCGCAGCCGTCTGTGCCGGATACTAACGTAGGCTTCTCCATATTTTTAAAGCTCTCCATGGAGAACGCACCGGAAAATCCGCCAAGTCCGCCAAGCACCTCCGGGCGCATGGTTCCCTTTACATACTTTTTCATGAGTTCTACAGACTTGTATCCTGCCTCGATATCCACACCGGAATTCTTGTAATCCATCCTATTTTCCTCCTATATGCTTGTCTGTTGTCTATCCAACGCAACACGGGCGACTTTTTGCAAAATCATCCGTTCCTGTTCCTAGTAATTCTGATATCCCACTTCCTGCAGTCTGGCATCCTTCGCCTGCACCTGCTCTTTTAATTCTTTGGAATATTCTTTTAATTTTTGCAAAATTGCATCATCTGATGTTGCCAGAATCTTTGCTGCAAGTAATCCTGCATTTGCACCGCCGTTGATTGCCACCGTGGCAACCGGAATGCCGGACGGCATCTGTACGATGGAGTACAGGGAATCACGTCCGCCGAGGGACGTCGTGTGCATCGGGATACCGATGACCGGCATCGGAAAAATCGCCGCGCACATTCCCGGCAGATGCGCCGCCATGCCCGCGCCTGCGATAATGACCTTAAAGCCCTTCGCCTCTGCACTCTTTGCATACTCGAAAAATACATCCGGCTCACGGTGTGCCGAGATAATCGTCATTTCATAGTCAATTCCAAGCTTCTCTAAAATGTCGGCAGCCTTTGCCATTACCGGCATATCGGAATCACTGCCCATCACAATACCTACTTTTGCCATATTGTTCCTCATTTCTGCGCACATTCTGTCATACCGGGTCCGTGCCGGGTGCGCCGGGGCACGAATCCTGCGCGCGGAACCGAATCTTTCCCATGCGCCAGTTTCTCAATCTGCTCTTAGTATAGCGTCCACGCATTTAGAAGTCCAATTAACACTTTTTATGTGATTTATAAATATAGCTAATATAAGTATCTGTTCCTCCCGGCTCATCTTCCTACCGGTCCAGCGGCTCGTTCAATGCTTCCGTTCCGGCAAGCACAAAACGGCCGTCCACGATGATATCCTCTGTCGTGCCGTCCTTCCGGATCACGGTGATCTTATCCAGCTCGTCGTACGGAATCGTAATATCGGTGTGGCAGTTTAAATATGCCTTTTCCGGATTCTCGCGGCGCTGCGCCGATACCGTATTCTCCCGTGCCACAATCGCTTTTCCATCCGGATTGTAAGAGAGGTTGTCCTCCTCATGGCTGTAACAGGTGTCCCCCACCGCAAAGTGCGGGCCGGTCTTCTCCGCAATCAGAATCGGCAGTTTGTCCGCAATGTCATAGTCACGCGCCATGCGGTATGCTGTCGTGTTCGTGCCGATTGCAAATTCTCCCATCGGCAGCGTCTCATGGTGCATCAGCACATTGTCGCGGATATAGTTTTTGTTCTCCGCCTCATCCTCGAAATTGGTGCAGGTGTATTTTTCCACCATGCCGTCCTTGAAATCGATCTCCAGATTCTTATAATTCAGACCATTCAAATATACCTGTCCGACATGCAGTTTTCCGTTCGTCCCCTTAAGCACCGGCGACGTAAACACCTCGCCCACCGGAATATTCACGTCCGCCACACAGTTCTCAAATGCAGTCTCTCCTTCGGGATTCTGAAGCTTCCAGATGTTGACATATAAGTCGGTCTTATTGGCTCCTTTTCCGGTGATGTGCACACAGTCCGCCTGATCGAGCACGTCGATCATCTTCTGCTGCATGTTGCGGTAAAGCATGTAATCTAACGTATTGATCTTCACCGTCTCTGCAAAAATCTCCTCAAAGCGTGCACCGATCGACGGAAGCGGGTAGGCAATGATCGTAAAACTGCGCTCCTCCCCCTTGATGTACTGGTTCGTGATCTGTCCGCGCTGGCTCATCTCATACACACAGAGCTGCTGCTGTTTTTCACTGTAACGGAATGCCTCTTTTTTCGTCTCCGGAGAAAAAGGTTCTTCTCCGAATACCTCAATCACCGCAGGACCCGCCATACCGTCCGCATGTACTTTTTCTTCTTCAAATGCATTTTTCCACGTCTCAAGTCCGCGCTCCACGTACGCCTTGTCAAGATAGTACGCACGATCCTCCCTGTGATCGTAGTCATACTGCTTGTTGGCTACCGTTCCCGACGCTAACATGGTCACTTCGAGTCCCATTTTTTCAAAATTGCGCACTGCCGCACGCACCATGCGCTCAAAACCAATCGGATACCGTACCTGCGCCGCCGTCTTTTTGGACAGATCCTTGCCCGTCGTCTCAAAACCGATCCGGTAGCCTTCCGTGTATGTGTCCGCCATCGCCTGGATGTCCGCCTCCGGCAGTGTGTTTAAGTAAGCTGCAATCTGCCTCTCATTGTCCCCGATATAAGCACCGTAGCGGTAAAGATAACGCAGATCTGACAGATCCGCCTGCATCACGATCTCCTTTTCAAAATCCTCCGCAGGATTCACAAGACACCGCACCGACCGCTCGTCAAAAATCTCCCGGTAATCATGAAAATGCCAGTACAAAATCTGCTGCACTTCTTTCTCCTGCGGCAGGGCATCTGCCACTGCGCCTTCAAAGCAGTTATAGATCTCCACAAACAGCTCCATCGCGATCGTAAGCTGCATCAGATTTCCGCGGAAAACCTCCCCGCATGCCGTCCGGAGATGTGCCGCAAGAAGCGAGAGCGCACCGCCGAACGTCTCTCCCAGACGTGCAGCGGCGTAGGCCGGATTCGCATAGCTGCGTCCGTAGGCTTCCGGCAGGATCTCCCCGTAGAGCGCCGCATTGTCCGCCTCACATTCCTCCATGCTCCGCGCCACAAGACTGCCGCCTTTTCCTTTTTCATACAGTGCACGAAGGTTCTGTAAATATGCGGCGTTCTTCTGGAAATACTCCGCAAACGGCTCCGGTGTCTGTGCCGCCTCTGCAATCTCTGCAATCCGCTCCGCTGCCAGTTCATAGCGCTCCGCCGCCAGTTCATTTGTCTCCTTGTAACATTCCTGATATCCCAAATCCATTCCTCCTCACAAACAATAAATCCCGCGCCATTGCGGGATTTGTATCACATTCTAAAGACGCCGCCCGTCCATGCCTATACAGAAATCCATCCGGGTTCACGGCTGGAGACGTCCTTTTTTCACATTTTCCTCGATGAGTGACTTTGCATATGCCCACAGTTCCTCGGATCCCTCATGTGTTCTGCTGTTGCGCGCAAGCACCTGAGACTCCCTGACGCCGTGCTCCACCCAGGATTTGCCGTCCGAAGCATTGTTCAGAAGAAGCGGCTGTACCTTGTCCAGCATATTGGCGAACTTCGCCTCCGCCGTCTCCATCGCCTCAAACTCATCCCACAGACCGCGATATTCCATGCGCTGTGCATCCGGAAGCAGCCCGAAAATACGGTCCGCCGCCTTCAACTCGCGCTCCCGCTTGGTCTTATTGCCTTCGGTATCGTATGCGTAGGTGTCCCCGGCGTCGATCTCAATCACATCGTGAAGCAGCACCATCTTCATCGTCTTTAGCACATCAATCTTCTCGTTCGCATAATCTGCAAACACAAACGCCATCAACGCCAGATGCCAGGAATGTTCCGCATCATTTTCCTTGCGGCTTCCATCCGACAGATAAGTCTGTCTTGTTATCTTTTTTATCTTATCCAGCTCCATGATAAAAGCCATCTGTTTCTCAAAATCCGTCATATTCTTCTCCTATGCCAAAAAGCCGATCACATACAGCGCCACCCAGATTCCGGTAACCAGGAATGAGCAGAGCGTCGAAAGATACGGGAACAGCTTAAAAGAGTTCTCCTCCCCAAGGCTCTTCACCGCCAGAACGAGCGCACAGATGCCAACCAGCATCGATGTCACTCCGGCACTTCCCAGATACATGCTGCCGTTCCCGCGGCTGTCAAAAGAACTGACCACCGCCGCCACCAGTATCCCGATGGAAATAATCGACAAAAAAAGTGCTGCCACACCCCTCTTTGAGTGTGTCTTCTCTGTAAATCTGTATCCGTTTCTATGTCGTCTCGCCACTTTCTTTTCCTCTCTGATTTCTCTGATGATAATAACGCACAAACAGGCGATATAGGCCGTAACCCGCCATACCGCCCAGCGTATTTAACAGGAGATCGTCCACATCAAAGCTTCCGACTCGAAAGACAAGCTGCAGCAGTTCTACCAGAAGACTCAGTTCAAAACTGTAAAATGCCGTCCGCCAGAATTTTTTACACCTGCCTGAAAAAACGGGCAGAAAAAATCCAAACGGCAGAAACGCCGCCACATTTCCCAAAATATTGAGCAGTACGGCTTTCATGCCGAGGACTCTCCAGTATTTTACAAAACGCGCGATCTCCTTTAACGGAACCAGATTGTAATGATATGCCCGCTCGCTGTAGGTGCGCCCCATCTTCTCCGAAAAGAACAGAAAATAAAACAGCACCACAAAATAAATCAGAAATAAAATTCCTGCTGCAAGACGATGTTTTCTTCTAGTTGCAGCCATACTGCTTATAGTAGTCGTCAATGGCAGCCTTGATGGTATCGTCAATCACAACACGTCCCTGGCATGTGCGGTTGTACAGATGCTCTACCACCTCTTCCATGGTAACGATCGCATTCGTCTCAAATCCATACTTTTCGCGGATCTCCTCCAATGCGCTCTTCTCGCCGCCAAGCCCCTTTTCCATGCGGTTTAAGGATACCATCAGCCCCACGATCGTGACATCTGCCGCTCCTCTCACCTTCGGAACCGTCTCCTCCATGGATTTGCCTGAAGTCGTGACGTCCTCAATCATGACCACACGGTCACCGTCTTTTAACTTACTGCCGAGGAAGCTTCCCTTATCTGCCCCGTGATCCTTCTCCTCCTTGCGGTCAGAGCAGTAGCGCACCTCCTTGCCATACAGATTGTGAAACGCCACCGCAGTCACAACGCTGATCGGAATTCCCTTGTATGCCGGTCCAAACAGCACATCAAAATCATCCCCATAGGTCTCATGAATCGCTCTGGCATAATACTCGCCCAGACGCATCAGCTGGGATCCGGTCACATAAGCCCCCGCATTCATAAAAAACGGGGATTTCCTGCCGCTTTTTAAGGTAAACTCCCCGAACTTGAGCACATCGCTCTCCACCATAAATTCAATAAACTCCTGCTTGTACTGCTCCATTCTATCTATATCCTCCTGTTATCCTAAGCCGTCTTTTGTTTTCGTTCTATTCTACTCTACCATAAAAAAAGGAGAACCGCAATGCGTCCCGGTAGCTTTCGGCCTTCCTGTTGGCGTAAAAATATTAGCAGACTCCATCATAATGTGTCCACATTCTAATTATTTTCACGGTTCCATCATACCTCATCCCTTTCCATTCCACTGGCTCACTATACACCTGATAAACCAGCCTGTGCTGAATATTGATTCTTCGCGAATAAACTCCCTGCAAATTTCCAACCAGCGCTTCATAGGGTGGTGGATTTTGAAAAGGGGTTTCCCGGATGACCTCTATCAGCTTTTTCGCCTTATCATCAAGTCTGGCACTCTTCAAATTCTTAATATCTTTTACTGCCTGCTTATCATATACAATTCTGTACATAGATCTACCATTCTACATCTTCCTCTGGCACACAATCTTCTAACCGCGTATCCATCCCGCTTCTTATGGATTCAACCATACCTGGAATTGCGTTCAAATATATCGTTTCCTGAATTGCATTCCAATCATTCTCGGAAACAAGAACCGCATTTCCTTTTTTGCTTACAATTAAAGCCGGTTCGCTGTAGCGATTAACGTCTTCTACCAGACTGTAGAGTTCCTTTCTTGCATTTGTTATATTGATTGCCGACATAATAAATCTCCCTTTTGCTTGTAGTGTAATTTCTATATTTTTTTGTTATTTTGTCATTTGAAAATCTCTTGTTCCATTCTCGTACATTCTTGTTCTTCATTTTAGTTACATCAAATCCGATGTAGTTGCCTTATGTTCTTTTATGCTTATGAATGTCGAGATTTTTATGTCATAGTTATTATAGCGTACGTCATTGCGTACGTCAAGTTGCTATTTTATTCTATGCACAAGTCACACAAATTTTTCCCATAAGCAAATAAAATATCCAGAATCCCAAAGTCAGACTTGTCTTTTCCAACTCCGGTTTCTGGATATCTTCTGTTCCTCCGATATACGCTTATAACTTCTCCGCTTCTCTTCCGTATACTTCAATCTGCGTCAGCGCAGGGAACGGCGACGGGTCGTCCGCTTTTTTCAGCTTTTCCAAGGTCAGTTCTGTGATAACCCGCTCCTCGAATACGATCTCGTGCGGCTTTTCGCTTTTTTCCAGCTCTGCCACGACCTCGCTTCCATCCGAGAACCGGATCGTCACCTGCTTCCACCAGTTATCGTGCGGGAAATCCGCCCTTGTGTACAGACGGATGCGGCTGACCGCCACCTTTCTGCCGAATTCCAGCCTCATATTCGCATCCTCGCGTCGGTTGATTCCCCACGATTCATACGGCCATTCTCCGTGCGCATCATTCACCGTGACGCCGTCGATCGCGTTTCTGGCGGCGAACACCGCCTCCCCGCGCGTCTCCACATTCGCCGATGCATGCGGATAACAGTTGGTCTCCCCATGCTGGTCCATCACATTTTTTGCAAGATTCCTGCAGGAGCCGAAGCATGTCATATCCGCAAGCTTTGCGGTGATTAAATGCCGGTTCCCGGAAAATGTCTTGGGCGAGTAGGAAATCTTTCTCTCCCCGAACGGAATCCTGTAGTGGACATCCCCGGTCACATAGACGGTTGCCGCCCCGAGCGCATCATCCGCCATCAGTTCGTAGAAAGTATTTTTCGGGGAGATCTCAAAGATGATCTCATCTCCCTCCTCGTATTCTTTCGTGTAGACCAGTGCCGCCTCATCCTCTCCTCTGGCAACACTTAAGGTCATGCCATCCTTATTCTGTATCTTAATCGTTATCACTGCCATCTTTCCCCTCATCTCTCCATTCATACTGTGAAAAAACAAACGTCAGGATCTTCGCGTGTACATATGCGATTCCGCCGGCCGACACGAAAAGCAGCGGCCAGAACACAAACAGCGCCGCCGTGATAAACAGTGCCGCGGATGTCAGCATCAGAAGCGTCCAGCCGAAGTTCTTAAACGCCATCACAAACGCAAGCGCAAACGTCTTCTTTAAATCCGCGTCCGTCCATGCCAGCAGCGGGAACACATACAGGGCAACGAAGACAAAAATCACCGACAGCACCAGAAAAATCCAGAAAAACACCGTTCCGACGCCGCCTGCGAGGTGATAATAAAAATATAAATCCGATCCGAAAAAGATTCCGAGCGCCAGCATTCCGATCCAGGCGATCGTCGCAGATTTAAAATTCTCCTTAAACGCCCGCACAAAATCTTCCCGGATGTAGCCCTCCTTGTTGGACGCTAACGTCATGGAACAATAGCAGAGTGCGCACGTCGACGCCCCGATTGTTACGACCGGCAGTGAAAAAAGCAGCCACAGACATGTCAGAAAAAACATATCCGTCACCTTTCCCATAAAACGCCAGACCGGATTGTCCATATCAAACATTTTTCCCATCGTCTTTCCTCCCTGTCTCTTCCTGCGAAATCATCGCTTTGTATTCCTCTGCCGAAAACGCGGCTGCCACCCCGGCGTTCTCCTCAAAGATCCACCGGAGCATCCCGACCGCCTGCTCCTTCCTCTCTGATCCGCTCACAATCCCGATCACCGGGTCTAAGAGCGTAATCCCGTACTGCTTCACAAACGCGGTATCTGTCAGTGTGATGCCGCATGCCACACCGTTTTTTTCATAGATGCGCGCCCCCAGCGCTTCACATGCCCCAGCGCCCAGCAGTTCCCTAAGATCAGCAAACGCATTCAGGTTACAGTAATAGTCAAACACATCTTTTTCCAGAATCATGAAGTCGAGCTCGTGCGCATACACGTACGTCGTGATCGTTGCGAGGGAATCCTGCGTATTGGCATCGGCGATCGGCGTCTGCCCCAGCGCGGCTGCATCCATGGTAAGCGCTGTGTCCACGACGACCTCCTCCCCGTTAGGATCGCCCCCGATCCCGGCGAGGATCGCCTCCTCCATCCGGGTTGTCACCGCATCGTCCTGCACATTGTTGACCACTTCTCCCATGAGAATCTGTGTCTTTTCTTTTTTCCCCATGGTGCCAGCGACATAGAGGACCGCTGCTGCGAGAACCACTGCAAAAATAACGATACCCTTATGATAAGTCCACCAGTGTTCCAGTTTTTTTCGCACCGCGCATCCTCCTTTTTGCTTCTCTCCTACCAGTTCAAAACGTCGCCCACCAGCACGTCCCCTGCCTTGTCAAAAACGATCACATTTCCGTAACCCATGCAGCCGTCCACCTCCACGAGGTCGGTCGGCGAATTGACCTCCTGATGGCAGAGGATCACCACATATTCCTTTTCCCCTGCGGTAATCTTTAATGCCTCCGCCATCGTCTCCGGATAGTCTGTCTGCTTTAATGCCGAGCGCACCGGAAGCTTCTCAATCGAAAGCGGACGTCCCGGCTGTGCATCGATGACCGTGATAAGGCTGGTAAAGCCTTCTCCCTGCTTTGTCACCTTGCACACCGTATTTTCCTCTTCCACATTATAATGTCTTGCAATGTGGCCGCTCTTAAGCTCTGCCTTCACCTGCGCCGACACAAAATAAAAATCCGCTTCTGCCATTTTACCACGATAGGCCACACATGGAAACTTCTTTTCTCCCGGCGCATTTTGTGTCACCGTGCCGTGATTGTTAAAATGAAAATACTGCTGGTAGGTGTGACGATCCCCGGTGTACATCTCGTCCGCCAGAACATACAGATCCGGCTTTATGTAAACCACCTTCCGGTTCACATAGACACCGCCCGGAAGATCCATGTAGCCGAGCTGCCCCGCCTGTGCAAATTCCGCCAGCTCCATGCACCGGAAATTCTCTTTGACCGGCTGGGAAAGCTTCGAGCACTCCCAGGAATCCTTGCAGACGGTAAACGGCAGATCATCCACCGTGATCGTATTGTGTCCCGACGGATCCTTGTACGAAAAACGCTTTGGTCCCGACACGTAGGTATACCTGCCGCCGTCCATCAGCACATCCTCGCCGTTAACAACCAGATCAATGTGCAGCTTATCGGAATGTCCGTGCCCCGCTCCCATCGTCCCGGAATGCAGATGCAGAAAATTGGCACGCTCCGACCAGTCCGACCGGAAATAGGTATTCCCGCTGTGCTCCAGGAACAGCGATGTAAAGTCTGGTTCCCTGCGCTCCATCCCGGCGTATTCTTCCCCTGCTTTCATGCCGAGATCCCAGATACTCTCATAATCAAGACGGTCGAATCCACCAAACCGCAGCACCGGATTTAAAAACAGATACGCCGCCACGCTGATGCGGTCCCGCACATCCACGTCGTCGCTGTCCCCCATCATCACGATGTGGTGATCTGGCTTTAACCACGCGACATCCGCCATTGCCATCTTCTCCGTCTGGCGCAGGATCACGTCCGGCAGTGCAATGTCGTTCCGCTTTGCCAGAAGGATCACGTCTAACAGGCAGTGCAGCACCTCGTTGTGATACATCGGCGACTGCTCCCAGTGCACGCCGTCCGGCATGATCTGCATCCGCACCTGCACCTCAAGATTCTTTACGGCAAACGCGATAAACTGCTTTGTCTTCTCGCTCTGCGGGAGACACACGCCGATCTCAAACAGCCCGTGATTCTCAATGACGCCCCAGTTGCTCATATAGCGGTAAGCGGAATGACATTCCATGATGTGTTCCGCCTGCAGGATCATGCTGTCATAATATTTCTGTAAAAACGCTTCCGTGAGCGTCGGGCTATCATGAAACAGCCAGATCGCCTTGCTCCAGTATTCCCCGCGGAAGCCGGTGTCTAGACTTCTCCACGGTCCCGCCGCATACTTCTCGTTCAGCGGGACATGATCGATCCAATCCTCCGCAATCTCCATAAACGCTCTCGCATATTTCTCATCCCCGGTCATCTGATACGCCTGACCGAGCGTCATGAAAAAGCGGTGTCTGTTGAACTGCCAGACAAATTCCGGATCGTCTGCCGGCATATACGTCCAGTCGATCGCTCCGTCAAACTGTACCGGCTCGTCGGTCTGCTCCAGATCCCACTTGGAGTTGAACAGAAAATATTTCCGGCACACACCGTCCGCCACCGCAAGCGTCTGCGCGACATCTTCTGGAAATTGCTCCCTGCAGTACGCCCCGACCGCTTTTCCATCCTCACAGTAATAGTGTGATGCATCCCTGTCAAAAAATACTTCTCTTTTCATCCTGCCATACCTTCCTTTTTCCCTTGTTACCAATACGGATTCCAGTCTTTTTTCAGCCGCATGAGCGCTTCCATGTAAAAATAGTCTCCCCAGATATTGCACTCGTCCACCCCGTAATGATTGCAGGTATTATACGGAGAGTGGTTGGAATAGGTGCTGTGTAACACCAGCCCGTTCGACTCTTTGGGATCTTTCACCGCGTATCCGTCGTACAGTGCCTTCATCAGCCGCTTTGCCGTTGCACGGTAAGCTTCCGCCTCATCCGGCTTTAGATATTTTGCCATCTCAAGCATTCCGCATACCGCGATCGACGCCGAGGAGGAATCTCTCGGCTGATCGTCCCCGTCCGTGAACTCCAGATCCCAGAACGGTACCATATCCTTGGGCAGATGCGCCAGAAAAAAGTCTGTGACATCCCGGAACTTCTGAATGTATTCTTCCCTTTCCGTGTACTTGTAGGCGAGTGCCATCCCGTAGATGCCCCACGCCTGACCTCTCGCCCACGCGGAACCGTCGCGGTATCCCTGACAGGTGGCTCCGTGATCCGGTGCCCCCGTCTTCATATCGAAGAAAAAGGTGTGCCAGGTGGAATGATCCTCACGGATCACATTGGCGACCGCCGTGTGAATATGCTTCTCCGCAATGTCCCGATACTTCGGATCGCCGGTCTCCTCCGACGCCCAGTAGAGCAGCGGCAGATTTAAAAGACAGTCGATGATCAGCCGGTAGTTTTCCGGTGCATCCATCGCACCCCACGCCTGTATAAAATTGCCCACCGGGTGAAATCTGCGGATGAGCTGATCGGCTGCCAGTATGGCTGCCTTTCTTCCCGTCTCATTCCCGGTCAGTTTATAGCCCGCCACGCAGGACGGCGAATACAAAAATCCCATATCGTGGTGATCGACTTCGATCTTGTTTTCAATGCGGTTCAAAAAGCTGTCAATCTGGATTTCGCCGGCTTTTTTATAGATGTCTTTCCCGGTATCCTCGTAGGACAGCCAGATCTCGCCCGTCCAGAATCCCGTCGTCCAGTCCACATTGTCCGTCGGCGCGTAAAACCCGTTCTCGCTGTAAGCCTTCTGGAACTTCGTCGTGAACTCCGGCAGATTGCGCTTTACCTGCGCCGTGGAGAAATCCATCGCCTCTCTGATCTCCTGCTCTGTGATCTGCGGTTTTTCTTCGTATCGCATACCCTTCTTCTCCTTTTCCGTTTTCAAATCATGTTATGTTTATCCAACACGTTATTCCTGTAGAGTAAAACAAAGCCGTCACACAAACGATCTCTTTTTGTGTGACAGCTTTGTTACATACCTTCGACCTTAGCCCTTTAAACCGGTAGATGCAATTCCCTCTACAAAGTATCTCTGCAGACAGATAAATACGATGAGTACCGGTATCAGGGAAAGTACCGACCCTGCCATAATCAGTCCGTACTGGGAAGAATACTGACCGATGAACATTTTGAGACCTAACTGAATGGTCTTCTTCTCCTGGGATTTTAAGTAAATCAATGGTCCGAGGTAGTCATTCCACGTTGCCACGAAAGTGAAGATTGTCAGCGTGGACAGCGCCGGTTTTGACAGCGGAAGCATGATGTGCGAATAAATTTTGTATTCACTCATGCCGTCGACTCTCGCCGCCTCACACAGTTCGTTCGGAATACCATCATAGAACTGTCTCATCATGAACACGCCGAATGCGGAAAATGCCTGCAGACAGATCATTGCGAGCAACTTATCGTTCAATCCCATCTTACGCATCATGATAAACTGCGGAACCATGTATACCTGCCACGGCATAGCGATGGTCGCAATGTATGCCATGAACAGTGCATTCTTATGCTTGAACTCCAGTTTTGCAAAAGAGTATGCTGCAAAGCTGCTTGTCAAAAGCTGTAAGGCGGTCACCACGATTGTGAGGAACACGGTGTTCTTCACGAACGTGCCAAACGGAATCTTCGTCCAGATATCCACGTAATTGCTCCAGCGCGGTGTCTCCGGAATCAGAACAAACGGCGTCATCTGGAATACTTCACGGTCTGTCTTAATGGAAGCGGACAGCATCCAGATAAACGGGATCAGCATTGCCGCCGTGATAATCAGTAAAATCAGATACAGGAGGAACTTCTTGATCAGATTGTTTCGTTTCATTGATGTTTCTTTTTTCTGCTTTGTCATTATCTCTCTCATCTCTGTTCTCCCCCTTTCTAGTCCTCTAACTTCTTCTCATATGCAAACTGTATAATCGTTACAGCAAGTACCAGTACAAACAGTACCATTGCGACCGCACTCGCATAACCGAGTTTCCAGTAATCAAATGCATTTTCGTAAATGTAGTAAACAAGTACGGATGCAGAGTTGCTTAACTTGCCCTGGCTTCCGCCTGCCAGCATGATGGCGATGTCGTACACCTTAAAGCAGTTGATCGTCAGCATCACAACAACGAAAAAGGTGGTGGATCGCAGCTGCGGCCAGGTGATATATTTAAATTTCTGCCAGGTCGTCGCCCCGTCGAGGCTTCCCGCCTCGTATAATTCCGACGAGATTCCCTGCAGTCCCGCAAGGTAGATTACCATGTAGTAACCCATATATTTCCAGACACTGAATAAAATAAGTGTCAGCATAATCAGATTTCCGCTAAACCAGTTCGGCAGATTCTTCTGCTCGATCCCGCAGATTGTCATCAAAAGATAATTCACCGGTCCCTTGGTCGGATGAAAAATCATGGACCATACCGTTGTGATGGCAACGAGGGATGCTACATACGGGAAGAACGATACCGTTCTAAAAAATCCTCTTCCCTTCACCTTCTGGTTTAAGACAATTGCCAGTGCCAGCGACACAACCATGGTAAGCGGTACCGTGCCGACACAGTAGATAATCGTGTTTTTTAAGGATGCCGTGAAAAAAGTATCCGACGGCAGTTTCAAGAAATTGGAAAGTCCGACAAACTGAATCGGGTTGTTTCCATCCCATTCCGTAAATGCCAGAATAAAGGCAAATATGATCGGGATCAATGTAAATACGGCGAATCCGATGAAGTTCGGCGCAATGAAAGAATAGGCAACCAGATCGTCTCTGGTCTGCTTTGACAGTTTGCGGCCGCTTCGCATTGCAGCAGCCTTCCACTGCAGTTTGTTTCTGCTTTGAATCAGTTTCTGTTTTTTCTTGTTATCAGTTTCGTTCTGACTTTGTTCCCACAGTCTTGCCATCTCGGCTTCCATCTGCTCTAATTTTACTGCTTTCTTCTTATCCATAACCATGCCCAAAAGCCAGATACGGCTTATTTCCTTTCTCCTTTAAGCTGTTTCATTTTTAAGGGCCGGCTGTTTTCAGCCAGCCCTTTTATCAGCAATCGTGGTTATGCTTCCGTTCCATTACTGGTTCAGAATCTTTCCAACCTGCTCATTCATGGATGCTACACCCTCTTCTACGGTCACTTCACGGTTCATGATGGAAGTGTGGTAGGTGTCGAGGATACTGTTGATCTCTGATACGTTCTCAGCATACGGTACCTCAAGGTATGCATTTGTGATGTTTAATGCTTCCTTGCTGCTCTCGTCTGTCGGGAATCCTGCCATGCCGGCGATTGTGTTGATAACATCGTCCGTCATAATTGCCGGGAAGTTACCGGTGGAAGCCATTACCTTAGCGCCCTCTGTACCGGATACCCAGTTTACGAAATCAAATGCTGCATCCTTGTTTGCAGAAGCGCTTGTAACAGCAAGACCTGTGATGGTAGCGATCGTGCTGCCTGCCTCTGCTCCGTCCGGATGCGGATAGCTTGCGATACCCCAGTTGCCGCAGAGAGAGCTGTCATACTCGCCGCTGTCAAGGTTGGAAATCAAAGTGGAGATGAACCATGAACCCATATTCATCATAGCAACGTTTCCGTTGGAGAATGCTGCGGAGTAATGAAGACCTTCTGTGCTTAAGTCTGTGTAGGTCTGGCATACACCGTCATCCTCTTCACTTAAGATCATGTCATAGTACGGAATCATCCAGTCGTAATTGCCGTCCAGGATAGAGTGTTTTCCATCCAGGATTCCGAACAGTTCGACTGCGGATCTCCATGTGTGATAATGGCATCCGTATACCTGGGAACCGTAGGTGGTATCTGTCAGCTGTCTTGCCAGTGCATCGTAATCTTCCATCGTCATATCGTTGGACGGATAAGCAATGCCTGCTGCATCAAATACATCTTTGTTGTAGTAGATCAGCCAGTAATCGCTTCTGAACGGAAGTTCATATAAGCTTCCATCTACTGTTACCTGATCTGTGATTCCGTTGAAGTCTGCGAGGTTAATTCCTGCATCTGTGATGTAATCATCCAGGGACTCCAGCGTGTTCTTCTGAACCAGCGTTGCGTAACCCGGTACATCCTTGATCGTAACCACATCGAAGTCCGATCCGCTTCCGGATAACTCCGTTGCAAGAACAGTCATGTAATCGGTTGATCCAAGGTCTACCATCTCAATGGTGACGTTTGGATTTGCAGCCTCATATGCCTCCTTGAGTGCGTTCCAGTAAGGAGTGGTCTCCTGATCCCAGATTGCCCATTTGAGAGTGACTGCCTCTCCATCTGTCGCAGCCGCATCTGCTGCTGTCTCAGTGCCTGCCGCAGCGGTGTTTGTGTCTGCTGCCGCATCTGCTGATGCATCCGTTGAAGCTGTTTCCCCAGAGCCACAACCTGCAAGTAACGCCCCTGTCATGCTTGCTACAAGAAGCATGCTCAATACTCTTTTTTTCATCTGAATCCTCCTTTTCGTATCTCTATCGTTCTCCGATAAGATGATTTTATTATATTGGCTTTGCCATACAATGGACATAGATTTTTTTACGTTTAAATTCACATTTTTTTCCTCTTTCTGTTTTCGTCTGCATTTTTTCTTCCCAAACCTGTCTTTTTTCTCAAAACCTGTCTTTTTTTCTTCACTTTGCTTTTCGCTCTCCCAAAATGGATTTTTTTCTTTCCGAATTTTCTTTTTGTGTCTATAATATAAGGTATGAAGAAAAAATTTACGACGATTCGATCCCGAATTACACTGACTACGATTACACTCTGTATTTTCTTAAGTATCGCTGTGTCCTATATCAGCTATTCTTTCTATTATAAAAGTGTAAAACAAAATATGATCCGCACCGCGGAGTCCTCTCTGACATTGCTCGGCTCCTCCATTGACAGCAACATCCAGGATGCTTATTCTTTCGTCCGCAACTGTCAGGCGAACTCTTTTATCCTGAATTATCTGTCGTCACAGGGTTCCCAGAGTGCGCGTATCACCGCCTCTACTTATCTGAAGGGAAGCTACAACAGTTACGATGGCCGCTACTATATCAAGCGCATTTTTATTGCCTCCTACAAGAACCGGGATTTTATCCAGGCTCTTGCTTCCACCAACAACCAGCCCTTCCACTCGGCAGACGATATCCGGGATCTCTATTTTTTTGACAGCTACTACAGCAGTCCTTCCTATTCTTATAGCGAAGGTATCCTGACAACCGACGGCGGTTCACAGTATCTTCCGATCATCCGGCCGCTTTACAGCCAGTATAATTCCGACGAGCTCGGTTTTATCTACATCGAAATGTCGCCGAACGTCGTCACCATACCGCTTAAGACCGCCGGAACCTACCAGAACAACGACTTTTACCTGACGTTGGAAGATCACAGCTATGTGTACAGCAATTACACCCTGACGGACGCCAACCCTTCCTATGAGATTACGGGAGATCTCTCCTCCATTGCATCTTTCTCCGATACGATCGTAAAGGAGATTTCAAATGCCAACGGAAAGTTCGTCTCCATCTCGGTTCCGCTCGCCGCGGAACACTGCTATATCACGCAGCTGATCACGGTCAATACGTTTTACGGACAGCTTGCATCCATCATTTTCGTCATCGTGGCGTGCGCCGTCATTACCGGTATCATTCTTCACACGATTTTTAATCATATGATCAATCATCCGGTACAGGAACTGCAGGTCCGAATGAAGCACATTTCCGAGGGAAATTTCGAGCGCGACTCCTCGATCGAGTGGCAGCACGAGCTCGGCGACATCGGCAGAAGCATCAACGATCTCGCCGAAGATGTGAAAACACTGATGGATCAACGGATCCGCGATGAGAATGAGAAGCGTGAGTACGAGTACAAAATGCTGCAGAGCCAGATCAATCCGCATTTTCTCTACAACACGCTCAATTCCATCAAATGGATGGCAACGATCCAGAATGCGCCTGGCATCGCGGAGATGACGACGGCGCTCTCCAGACTTTTAAAAAACATCGCAAAGGGAACAGAAAAGTCGGTTCCGCTCTCTGCAGAACTCTCCCTTCTGGATGATTATTTTACGATTCAGAAATACCGTTATGGAGGAACCATCTCCTTAGAATACAGGATCGATGACGAGGCGGCATTAAGCTGTCTGATTCCACGCTTCACCTTACAGCCGGTCGTGGAAAATTCTATCTTTCATGGCATTGAGCCAAAGGGAACACCCGGAACGATCACTATTCACATTTTCCGGAAAAATGACGCGATTCTTCAGATCGACATTACCGACGACGGCGTCGGCATGACGGAAGAACAGGCAAGACAGCTTTTGTCCGAGAACAAGAATGAAAAGACTGAATTTTTCAGGGAAATCGGCGTCAGCAACGTGCACAAGCGGCTGCAGTATGAATTCGGCGAAGATTACGGCCTGCGTGTGGAAAGCCGGCTTTCCGAATTTACCACTGTGTCCGTCCTGCTTCCGTTTGCGCCGCAGGAAGACATCGGCTAAATGCAGACAGATATTTTTACAACAAAGAAATGGGGTTACAGTTATGGTACAGCTTCTTATCGTGGATGACGAACCGCTGGTTCAGATCGGCATCCGCTCCATGTTAAACTGGGAGAGCATGGGAATTGAAATTGCAGGCACTGCCACAAACGGCAGGCAGGCATATGATATCATTCTGGAAAAGCATCCGGAAATTGTGATTACAGACATCAAAATGCCGATTATGGACGGCATGCAGCTGATCGAGAAATGTCAGTCCCAAGAGCATCCGCCTCTTTTTATTCTCTTAACCAGCTATGAGGAATTTGCTCTGGTAAAACAGGCGATCTCCTACCAGGTGCTGGATTATCTGGTAAAGCTCGAGCTGACGGAAGATGTGTTAAACGCTGCCATCCAGAAGGCTCTCGGCATTCTGGAAAAAGAGAGAAAACAGGCAGCCATCCCGGAAACCGGTTCCGATCTCTCCTTATTGCAGGATAATTTTTATATCCGGCTGCTTCTAAATCTATTCGAGACAGAGGAACAATTTGCGACACAGTGCGATCTTCTGTCCGTCCGCTTCACTGCCGCCGGCTACACGGTGGCGTATCTGGAAATGCAGAATACCAGGCAGAGTGCGTCCGCTGTCGCATCGTCGGACATCACACTCTACCGCAGCAGCTACCAGATGATCCGGAATCTGATCGTCAAATATGTGCCATGCCGGATTCTGTTCCTTGACACGACACACCTTGCGATTATTTTTTCCCTGACCAAAGAACAGACGGGCAGCTATCATCAGCTTCTGACCGATGCACTCACACAGACAGGCGACATGCTCTACAATTATTACAGCATAAGGATTCTTGCATCGGTCGGCTCTCTCGTCGAAAATCCGAGAGATCTGTCCGCCTCCTATTCGGACGCCAGACAGATTTTCCCGGACGTCCGCCAGAGTGATTCTGCCGTTATCTTTGCCGACGAGGACAATCCCGCCCGCGAGGAGCACAACGTCTTCAACATTGCCATCTTTAAGGATGAGCTGCAGAAAGCGTTCAACGAATACGATCCGGAAGCACTCTCCGCAGTCTTCCACGACATCATTGACCTGTTTTCCAATGATAAGAGACATTACTCCCAGGCCTTATCCGCCGCGAGCAACGTGCTGCACTTAACCCTCTCCTGCCTGAGCAACGGGGAAGAACAGTTAAACCAGATCTTTGGTGAATCCGCCAACGGGTACAACTGCCTCTACGAGGCGGAAACGGTGCCGCAGGTGCTCTCCTGGATGACCGTGCTGTGCGACGGTCTGTGCCGCCTGTTTTCCGAGCACAACAAGGATTACAAGAACCGAACCATCTCCGCGGTCAAAAAATATATCAATGAACACGTCGATGAGAAGATCACGCTGAATCAGCTCTCCGACGTCTTCAACATCAGCCCGAATTATCTGTCGATCCTGTTTTCCAAGTACAACGATATGGGATTTATAGATTATGTAAACCACGCAAAGATTGAATGTGCCAAGGAAATGCTGGATGAGGGAACGCTCAAGATCTATGAGATCTCCGACAAACTGGGGTACGAGAGCGCGTTCTATTTCAGCCGGGTATTCAAAAAGGTGGAGGGCGTGTCGCCGCGCGACTATATCAACCGGACTTGAGGCACTTCTTTCTTTTGCCCGTGTTAAATGTTATACCATTTAATCTCGTTTGCCTCCATCTCCAGAGGAAAACTGCTGCCATCACCACGATAAACCACAGTTTTCTGGTGGGCATATGTATTGTTGACCACGCAGAACCTGCCATTTTTCACATAGGCATGTACTTCCACATTGAAGTTGGAACTGAACCACTGATGCAGATCCTTCTCTCCGTGGGTACTCCACAGAATACTGCGGTACAGAATACGGCTGTTCTCAAAGCTGTAAGGCAGACCGCTGATATAAACACAGCGCCCCTTTCCAAACTCATGGACAGCCATCTGCACTTCCTTCTCCCGCTGTACCAGAATTTCCGTGTCCTCGTAAGCGAAGATGTTCTTTTTACCCTCACCAAAGTCCACTGGCTTCGTGGTATCTGCCAGAATGAAGTGATCGGGATGCTCCTCCCAGTTATATTTATCGTAGTTTAAAGTAAATCCGGTTTCTTTTTCCACGCCGAGCATATCTGCAAGCTGCAGGTAATGCCCCTGAAACTGATGACCAGACGGCTCACCGACACCGATAAAACCTCCGCCGTTATATACAAACTCACGGATAGCTGCGGAAATGGCAGGATTCTCCCAGATGCCGCCACCGGTATGAGCAGTATCCCCATCTCCCACATTGATAATCACATCCAGATCTTTAAGAATTTCCGGATTTGCCAGAATATCATCAAAGGAAATAAATCGCACATCGAAAGGGGCACCACTTAATGCTTCAATAATTCCCGCATAGCTGTAATTCTGTTTCTGGTATAGGGCATGGTGTACCATATGGCATCCCCAGCTTCTAATTTTACCCCAGCTGTTCAACACAGCTACTTTCCTCACGCAATAAGGAATCGTTCCCTTTGCGTTCTCATACAGCTCGCGGAACTCGTTGCACACATTCTCTACATAATCCAGAAATTCCGGAAAATCCAGAGTCAGCTTCAGATATCCACCATAGCCGATCCGGTCAATAGGTTTTCTCAGAATGGCACGTCTTGCGGTAATCCAGTTCTCCTTTGCCTCCTTCACCGGGTCTCCGCCGTCACAAAAAGTATCGGGGAAAAAGTACGGTAAAAATCTTCCCTCCGTGTATTTTACACCTTCAATATCGGAGATGAGACGAAGGGTACTACCGTTTCCTACACTGCCTACCACCGCATCAAGTCCAATGGTGGCAAATTCCTCCATAAACGGCTCGGTTCCAATCCAGTGATCCCCAAGAAACATCATTGCCTCTTTGCCATACTCATGGGTAATGTCTACCATCTCTTTGGCAATTTTGGCAACCTCCCTGCGCTGGAATGCCTGAAAATCTTTGAACTCCCTGCTAGGCACACGGTACTGGTTGTTGTAATAACCCTGGTCAATGATGTACTCAGGCCGGAACCTGTAACCGGCCTCCTTTTCAAACTGCTCTAAGATATAAGGGCTGACAGAGGCAGAATAGCCATACCAGTCCACATATTTTTCTCTCTTTAACTCATCAAACATCAAGGTAAACTGATGGAAAAAGGTTGTATAGCGAATCACATTCACGTAGGGATGATCCGCGCAGTATTTGCGAAGACGCTCCAGGGAATATTTGTGGGTCTTAGGCTGTCTCACGTCGAAAGTAATCTGATGTTCAAAGTTTTTCCAGTCGTTGGTAACCGCATTGTACATATGTACCGGATCCCAGATAATGTAAGCCAGAAAGCTGACCGTGTATTCATGGAAAGGAATGGCATCATGAATGACCACGCAGCCCTTTTCCTCCTCATATTCCCAATGATCTGCGGACACAACATTACCGGTAGAACGGTCGACAACCTCCCACCACCGTTTTTTGTCGTCTCTGGTATTGACCATCATCAGTTCCTGGGATATACCTTTCATAAGGGGAATCTCTAAGTCAGTATCCACAGCAGTGTAAAAGGATGTCATCACATAGCACTGCTGTACTTCATCCGGGTTTGCCTTTGCCCACTCGTTGTCCTTCCGGGTAGTATAATAGGTGGCATAAATTTTTGCCCCGGTTCTGACCAGTTCCTCTGGAAACTCTGTACCGTCGCAGTCACGAATGGCATCAGCACCCCAGCGTTTCATCAATTCTATGGTTTCCGGCACCACATCCAGGTTGGTAGGAATGGTTACACGTCCCTCTTTTAAAGTCATTGGTCTCTTTTCCTCCTGCAAAAGTTAAGTCGTTGTAACAGCGTTTTACAACGGAATAATCGTATTATCCTCCTCGGTATAAGTTCCACCGCCCATCTTGTTACGGACAAAAGGCACACCCTCCCTCACATAAAAAGTGTTATGGGCGAGCAAAGCATCCGGGTTCTCCGACGGGCTTACCGTACCCCCCAGATCGTCATAGCTCACATTATGGCAAAAACTGTTGTGAATTGCTTCTGACTGGCAGAACATAATGCATCCGCCCTCATTTTGTCTGCTGTAATTGTATTCGTAAATGGTTCCATCACCAGAATCCGCATCGTAAGCCATCCCGTCCTGATTTAATCTTGTATCTGCCACTTCATTGCAGCGGAACAGGGCATCCTTGCACTTCCATGGCCAGATGCCTGCTGCCACTTTTCCGGCACGGTTCTCCGGCCGGCAGTAAATCCTGTCATTGATTTCGCATGCAACGGAATCTGCTGTATTGTGTTCTACTAATGGGCGCAAAGCATACATCGCAGTGATGCCATCGCCCCCAGCGGCTTTTACATAATTGTCCCGGATGACCATATTTTCATGTCCGTATTTCAAAAAGGTATCCTCGGGCAGTTCCGCCCCCTGGAATTTGTCATGTGCATAGGTGTATCCAACAGCGATTCCCCAACGGCTGGTCTTGTATACAAAGCAGCCTTCCACCGTGATATCTTTAAAGCGCGCCACACCGGTAGCTTTTTCATCGGCAGGCTTTAAAGCTGTCATATAAATGCCGCCGTTGTTCATATGTTTGTCATAGACATTGCCATTCACATCATGGATAGAAAGATTACGCAGGGTAATGCCGCTGCGCACCCCATTATCCTTTGCCACCACAGCCACGCCAGTACGGTTCATTTTATGAGGAGCACTGTAATCTTCCCCCAGGATTTCCACTGCCTGATTGCTAATCTCAATATCATGGATGACCACATGCTCTACATCATATAAAAGTACGGCAGAGGATACATAACCTTGATAAACATGCGCAGGTGAATCCAATGTTGTACCGTAATCCTGATACCAGATGCCCTGTCCCCCGGCTGCTATCAGGGGATTTTTTCCCTCCCCCTCTTCTTCCGGTGAATAAGAGCCAATTTCAATGGGATGCTCCCTGGTTCCACTGTCTTTTATCTGCAGAAACTGATCTGTAAAAACGGAATCCCGGGCCAGCAGCACCTTATCGCCAGGGTACAGTCTCAATCTGTTTACCTGAAAAAGGCTGGCAAACGGGGAATCCATGGTCAGTCCGTCGTTACTATCACGCCCGGTTTTCTGATTGACATAATATGTCCTGTATGAGCCTGTCATAGGCATCCTCCCTCAGTCTTTTTTCGATAATCTGCCGGACATCCTCATAGTCAAACAAATCTCCATGGTAACGCCCGAACAAATCCTGGTTATTTTCATAAAATGCCCGCTTTTCTTCCTCCGTAAAACCGGGACAGACCCCCAGCTTTTTTATCTGCTCCGAGGGCTGAACGAAATCCAGCTTAAATCGTGTGAGTTCGTACTGAAGATACATGGCTGGAGAATAAAAACGGACACCATAAAGAGAATTTTCCTTATTTTTCTTTGCCCGCCTTTTTTCCAAAGCCTCGATACCGGCATCTTCAATGAGCCCGAACTGTTTTGCAAGAAGAAGGGCTGCCTGCGCCTCCTCCCATTCTTTTTTATCCAGACAATATTTCCGATTCATTATTTCACTGCTCCTGCAATTCCATTGGCAAAACTCTTTTGTAAGCACAGAAAGATAATTGCGGTAGGAAGGGTACAAATCAATACCCCCAGCATTAACATACCATAGTCTACGCTGTAACCACTTTTTAAGTTTGCAACCAACATGGGCATGGTAATCTGGTTGCTGTCCTGTAAAATAATCGTTGGCCAGAGATAGTTATTCCAGGCATTCATGAAAGTTACTGTCATGGCTGCGCCGTAGGTAGACTTCATAATTGGCAGGAACATGGTAAAAAAAATCCTGATCTCACTAAGTCCTTCCAGACGGGCTGCCTGGATAATATCATGAGGGAAAGAACGGGCTGCCTGCCGGAACATCATAATGAGAAATGGTGTAGAAAGAGAAGGCAGTGCCAGTGCAATCCATGTATTAACCAGTTTCCATGAAGAAAACATTTTAAACAAAGGAATCATAATAGCAACAAAGGGAAGCATCATGGCAAGAAGCAGGATGTTCATCAGAAGGTCTTTGCCCTTGTCATGATAAATCTCAAAGCCGTAGCCTGCGATGGAACAGATTAACAGTGCAATCACAGTAATCACAATTGCATTGCGGAAAGAGTTAAACATGGCTCGTCCCAGATTCTGGTTTGCAATGAGACTCTGGTAATTTTCCATCAGATAAATACCTGGGAACAGTTTTCCACGGACAATATCAATGCTGGAGTTGGTTGCTCCACAAATCATATAGTACAGGGGAAACGCTGACAGGAAACTGGCAATGATTAAAATAATATAAGCGATAGTTGTCTTTACTTTAGTCACGTTTGTCACCTACTTTCATCTGGATTGCAGAAAGAACTGCCACACTCACAAGGATAAATACGGAAATTGCTGCCGCATAGTTAAATTTGGGTGTTTCCACAAAGGAGATATTATAAACATAATGCGCCAGTGTCATGGTGGACTTACCAGGACCGCCGGAAGTCAGGTTAACAGACTCATCAAACAACTGTAACGTACCTGACGTTGACATAATAGCCGTCAACAGGATGGTAGGCCTCAATAAGGGAATGGTAATCTTCATAAACTGCTGAAAAGGGGTCGCTCCATCAATATAACTTGCTTCGTATACGGAATCATCAATATTCTGTAAGCCCGCAAGATAGAAAACCATATTGTATCCGGTCCATCTCCAGATCAGTGCAATGATGATGACAAAACGGGCTGCCCATGCATTCTGGAACCAGTCCACTCTGTCAAAGCCAAGGGTCGTAATAATATTATTTACCAGACCGTCCTGGGCAAATAAGGATTTGAAAATCATGGAATAGGATACCAGTGATGTCGCACATGGAAGAAAGATAAGAGTACGGAAAATACTCTTTCCTTTAATCTTCGGACTGTTCAAAAGATGTGCCAGCCCCAGTGCCAGAAGTAACATGACAGGCACCTGGATTATAAAGTAAAATACAGTGTTAAACAGACACTGCTGGAACGTCTTATCCTTTAATATTCTCTGGTAATTTGCCAGCCCTGCAAATCCTGATCCTTTTTTGGTAAAGGACAGGATAATTGCCTGTATCATAGGATAAAAGCAAAAGATAAAGATAAGAAGTGCAGCCGGAATTAAAAATGCCCATCCGGTCAGGTTGTGTTTTTTTTCCAAACTCATTTTTGCTTTCTTCTGTTTCATATAAATTCTCCTGATTAAAAAGAATATCGTTTCGCGATATTCTGCGCCGCTTTTACGCCGCTTTGGGCGACATATATTTCTGTAAAAACCTGTGCATCCTCGCCTGTGAAAAAATACCGGGAACGCAATACGCTGATCCCGGTACTGGCTCATTTTTCACTTACTTATTCACTAATGTTAAATTCAACAGCATCCTGTGCATTCTGAATTTCTTCATCAATATCAGCACCATTCTGTACTACGTTAGTGATTGCATCGGTCAGTGCACTTCTAATATCATTATAATATGCACCATAGTTAATTGCGGGAACTTTTCCTGCAAACTCAACAATGTCTTTGTATACCGCCTGTCCACCATAGAAATCAGAAGTCTGATTGTAAACATCCGACTGTGCTGCAGGCAGATAGCTGGAAATTGCGCCGGCGTTAGGGAGTAAATCATCGTATAATTCAACGCTGCCACCAAAGGTTGTCTTTAGGAAATCAAATGCCAGTTCAGTGTTCTTGCAATTAGAAGATACTGCCCAGCTTGCACCACCACAGTTTGCGTAATTGGTGGCACCATCAATGCCGTCTAAAGCAGGCATGTTTACAATAGCCCACTTACCAGACTGGTCTTCTGCCGACTGAATGGATGACATAATCCAGCAGCCCTGGATAACACCAGCAGCCTCACCCTTGTTCATGGATGCAATGTACTGATCCCAGTCGGTGTAGTCAACCATAATCCCCTCATCGATTAACTGCTTGTAAACCTCGATTGCTTTTTTCAAAGCTGCGTTGTCTGCCAGATGAACTTCACCATTAACGATAGGAGACGCGCCTGCAGACTGCAGCATCTCGATAACAATTTCAGAACCGCCGGAACTTGTCAGCATGGGAACACCGTTTGCATCGACAACTTTTTTCGCCAGCTCCATGAACTCAGACCAGGTTGTGTCCTTGAAATCTTCAACGGTAAGACCGGCAGCCTCTACCATATCGGAACGGATTGCCATAATGGATGCTCCATTATCAAAAGGAATACCGTAGTGTTTTCCTTCTGCGGTAGAATCTCCTAATTTACCACCGGAGAAATCGTCAAAATTAATACCGGAATCTGATAATTCTGTGAACACCTCGGGATAGTTTGCAATATTTTTCTGGAAAGAATTATCCTGCATCAGGAAAATGTCCGGCAGTGTGTCATAATTATCGGCCTCAGCGGCGGTAATGATGTTCTGCTCAATATCGGTGTAAACCTTCTCCTGAATGTCCAGTTTAAAATTGGGATGATCTTTCTGGTAAATTGCCTCAGCCTGTTTCATTGCATATACATTGAAGGTTGGATCCCAGCACCATACAGTAAGAACTTCTTCGCCATCTGCTGCATCTGTGCCTTCAGCTTCTGTTGCAGACTCTACCGGGCTGGTTTCAGCTGCACCGCCGGATGCAGAAGTGCCTGCTGTGCTGTTACTGCTTCCGCAGCCTGCAAGTGTGGAAGCGGTCATCGCTGCTATAAGCAGTGTGCCTACTAATTTCTTTCTCATATTAAATCCTCCTTTGAAACAATACATCATTTGTTGATGGTTTCATTATAGCTTTCCATATCCTACTATTCAATTTCTATGTTGTCCTATTCTATCAATATCTTGCTGTTTTTACTAAAAATATGAGTATTTTGACAGCCTTTTCATTTTCAGCATTATTATTTTCCGTCATTTTAACGTAGTATTTTTTATCACACCAATTTCAATGTGCAAAATGACGATTCACCGCTCTTATATTTTATTATATTGTTCAGCAAGATATTGATATTCAGCAACAATTTAACACAATACACCGCTGTCTTTTCGTGATATAATGAATCTTGACGGATTCATATTAGAAGTTCCTGCGGAACTTCAGATGCGCAGAAAACAGCGCAGAAACAACGCAAAAATGATATTCATGAAAATAAGTTTTTGGGGAGGTTTTTATGGGAAATGAACGTTTCGACATCTCCATTCCAAAAGAATATTTAACAAGAGATAAAGCAAGACTTTTATATGTTTCCTCTGCAACCTACGGTGGTGACTGGATCAGTACGCCCCACACCCATTACTGTTCTGAGCTTTTCTATGTAATTGACGGTGTGGGACAATTCCAGGTAGAAGATAATATCTTCCCGGTTTCTGCCAACGATCTGGTGGTCATCAATCCCAATGTGTCCCATACGGAACTTGGTTTCAATGCCAATCCATTAAAATATATCGTTTTGGGCATTGAAGGGCTGGAACTTTCCGTTGAAAATAACAACGCCAACTTCTGCATTGTAAATTTCAGGGAAATCAAAGATACCGTTAACTTCTATTTAAAAGTAATGCTCCGTGAAATCGAAACCCGCTCTGCCGGCTATGAAACAGTCTGTCAGGATTTGATGGAAATCCTTATCGTTCTTTTCGGACGCCAGACCAATTTTTCTACGATTCTCAGTCCCGCAAACAAAAGAGCATCCCACCTCTGCGATTCCGTTCGGCGCTATATTGATCAGAACTGCGGGGATGATCTCTCCTTGGAGCATCTGGCAAAATTTTCGCATGTAAACAAATATTATCTGGTACATGCCTTTACTGATGAGTATGGGATTTCTCCCATCAACTATCTCATGCATGCCCGCGTAAAAAAAGCTGAAAAGCTGCTGGCAACCACAGATTACTCTCTTTCTGTCATCAGCCATACCTGTGGTTTTTCCTCCTCCAGCTATTTTTCCCAGACCTTTAAAAAAGTAGCAGGAGTTTCTCCCAGCAGCTACCGCAAGACGGTCAAATCTGACCATGGAGAAATGGAAGACCTTTCCCACTGACATACAGGCAGGAGGTCATTTATTTATACTCAAAATTCGGGATCTGTCCCCAGCGCTCCTTAAAATAGTGTGCCGCCATCTTCGGCCGCCGGTCTCTGGTAAAGAGACCTTTTTTATTTCCGTCGGCGCGCATGCAGCCCTGGATTGTGGCGAAATCCGCAAAGTTCCAGACCTGCTCGCCGATGAAGAAGCTGCGCTTGTCAAATTCCGCATTCTGTCTGCGGTAATATTCCATCTGGAACTCCTCGGAGAACATTTCCGGCACGCTCTCGTGGATCCCCGCAACCGCATCCGCGCCATATTCTGTAATCATCACCGGTTTGTTCTGTTTTTCCCAGAAATCCAGTTCCATATTTAATGCATAGCATGCCGCATCGAGATCGCCGGACAGATTGTACCAGCCATAGTAACGGTTCACACACACCACGTCCATCGTCCTCGTCACGAGATCTCTCTCGTAGTTGTTCTGGCAGCACACGAAAGTCACAGGACGGTCTGCCGGATCAAGGCTGTGCGTCAGCTCATAGAGCGAGTGCCAGTAATCGTACGCCGACTCCGGAAAATGCTCGGTGTCCGGTTCATTTCCCATCGACCACATGACTACGCACGGATGATTCTTGTCCCTTGCAATCATCTCGCGCAGCACCTGCTCGTGGTGCTCTCTGATGTGGAAAGTCTTGTACGGGTCGATCTTATCTCCCGCGCCGATTCCAACCGCAGGCGTCTCATCGATCACAACGATACCTTCCCTGTCGCACAGCTGATACATCTCCTCCGCATACGGATAGTGGCTGGTGCGGAAAGAATTGGCATTCAGCCAGTGGATCAGATTGATATCCTTGACATCCAGGCACACATCGAGTCCTCTTCCACGGAAAGCCGCATCCTCGTGTTTTCCAAAGCCCTTAAAATAGAACGGTTTTCCATTGATCAAAAACTGCGTTCCCTCTACCGCCACCGTGCGGATGCCGAATGTCTCCTCGTAGAGATCCTCCCCGTAAGTGACACTCGCCGTATAGAGGTACGGCTCCCCCGGCCACGGCCACCACAGTCTGGCATCCGGGATTCTGACTGTTCCGCCCGCTCCATCCGCCGCTGCCACCTCATTGCCGTCCGCGTCCAGAATACGGATGCGCACCTCATCCTCACATACGCTGCCCGCCGTCTTAATCTCATAATTTACCACTCCGGTATCGCCGTCAATATCCGGCACCAGCGTAATGTCCTCAATATAAGCCGCCGGCGTCGTATAGATGCGGACCGGACGGTTGATTCCCGCATAATTAAAGAAATCAAAATTCGGCAGATTCTGCGGTTTTCTCCATACCTTCGCCGCTTCAACACTCGGCACGCCCGGATTGTCCGATCCGAAAAATGCCGTGCTGCCCTCATTTCCGACCGGAAGCGTGCTGTGATTTACCCGGTTGTCCGCCGCAACGACGAGTTCCGCCGTCTCTCCCGGCACAAGCTGATCTGTCACCTCCACCTCAAACGGAAGAAAGCCGCCTTTATGCGCAGTCAGAAATCTGCCATTTAAGTACACCTTTGCAGCATGTGTAACCGCGTCAAAGCGGAGCACGAGACGCTGTCCCTTCAGATAGGACGGAACCGTGATCTTGCGCTCGTAATACGCCCAGCCGTAATGATTCCGGTATTTCGGGTCATCTTTCTGATCGTTGTACGATGCCGGTACCGCCATCAGTTCAGTGTCCTCCCCCATCGCAAAGGAGTCTCCCGGCTCCTTCTCATCTCCCAGTTTAAAATTCCATACTCCGCCGAGATCTATCACTCCGCGCACTCTGTTTTCTCTTGGATACAACATCTTTTCTTCCTCCATTTTTTCTGCTGATTTCTTCCCGATAGCTTTTGTCCGGGATTTCTTTTATTTTGCATCTGCTTTTGGCTGCTCTATGCCGTCTATCGCAGCATGGATTTCCCCGTCCTGCTTCGTAACGGTATACGTTTTCCCACGCATCCGCACGGACGTATGGAAGTAATCCACTTCCTTGGGAATATGCGGTGCAAAATCACAGCCGCCTTCCGGCGACAGATGGATTCCGGCGATCTCCTCTAAGATCACAGGCACGGGCGCACTCGCCCACGGATGACACAGGCTCGTGTTCCACTTCTGGTCTTTCCCCCACGCCTCAAAGCAGGTCGTCGCTCCCTCCCGCAGCATGTTGCACCATCCGTGATCGCTGTCGTTTAGCAGCAGCCTGTACACACTTTCATACCGCCCCCGCCGTGCCAGTGCAAGCAGCAGGTAATAGCTTAACATCACGCCGCAGGAAAAGCCCCGTTTTTCCAAAAACTCAACGACCGGCGCTTCCTCTGCCTCCTCCAAAAGCCCGAAATACAGGGCATACACGTTGGAGTGAAGCGATGTGTGGCTGCTTGTTTCACTGTCTGCAAGAAGCCCCGTCTCCTTCCGGTAAAACGCCCTGCGATACGCGAGAACCGGCTTCTCCAGCTCATACGGATCCTCTCTTCCCAGCACACGTGCAAGCCCGTTGAGCGTTTTTTTCGCACCGAGATACAGGGCATTGATGACGTTGTGGCACCCCGCCCCCACAACGGGTCTTGTCAGCGCAAAATCATAATCATCCCGCAGATTTTCGGGCCAGTCGACCAGATTCCACTTGTCTGCCACCTGCACAAGCAGCCCGTCCGCGCGCTCGTACTGCGCAAAATGCCGGATCATGCCAAGCGCCGTCTCATAGTACGGAAGCAGCGCCGCCGCGTCGCCGGTGTAGCGGTAGTATAGTGCCAGCAGCTGCGGATACATCAGGGAATAATCGGCGATCTCCTGCATCAGTCCTCCCGGCGCAACCGCCAGAAGCCCCGGGCAGACTGCCCTCGTCTGCGCAAACTGATCGATGCATTTCAAAAGCATCTGCATCTCTCCGGTCAGCAATACCTGCGCATGCGCCGTCACAACGGCATCCCCGAGATATTGTCCTTTTTCTCTGGTCGGGCAATCCACATAGCCCTCCTGTGTTCCGTATTTTACCGCGTTCTTACAGATGGAAAAAATCTGCTCCAGCCGCTTTTCGGAGGACATCACCTCTGCGCCCTCCTCCATCGGATAGTGGCGTGTCTGCACGAAAATCCCGCGAATGTTCACGCCCTTCCCCGGAAGCAGCTTTGCGTAGCGGAACCCCTTGTAATCATACGGTTCCAGACTGCAGCAACCGTCTGTGAGCGTCCAGATCTCGTGGTAGGAGCAGTTGCAGCGCATCTCGCAGCGGACGCTGCCGCTCTCATCCAGTTCCTCTCCGCAGAAGATTTCCACGGTATCCCCCGCGCTTCCCTCCGCCGTCAGGCACAGGCTTCCGGCGACTTCCTCTCCCACATCGATCCGGATGCTGCCATCCTCACAGATCTCGATTTTTTCCGGCTTGATGCGCTCCCCGCAAAGCATCCGCGTCGGCTGTAAATACAACCGGTAATCCGCCCACTCTGCCGCAGCCGGCGTCTTCCATCCGGCATCATCAAATTCCGCACTGCTCCATCCTTCCGGGAATTTTCTGCTGTCAAAGTTTTCCAGAAACTGCGTATCATATCCGATCGTTCCGCCGCTGTACGCATCCGTCCTCTTATAGCAAAAACGAAGCGGTACCCGGCAGCCCTGCGCATCCATCAACTCCGCAGCAAACGCAAAGCGCAGGTCGCCACTGTTGTATACACGGTTGATTAACCCCTGATAATATAAGTGCATTCCGAAGCAGTGCTCTCCGGCCTCCATCTTCCCCAGTGGAATCTCGTTGTAATAGTAGTGATCCGGATAACCGGGCGCAGGTCCCTCCGCCACAAATCCGGATTCCACGTACAGCTTATAGTGGTCATCCGCTGTCAGTCTTAACGTCAGGTTCTCCTGCGCCGTCTCAAGCGTAAAACGCGCACGCACCAGAACATGCAGATTCTTCCGGAATTCCGCTGTCAGCTGTTGCTCTGCCCCCGGTTGTTTTTCCCCTTCCTCCTGCTCCTTGTGGAACAGATTAACCGGTGTGATATGTATAAATTCGCGGATCGTAAGCCACTCTGGACTCCATTCCGCTTTTTCTCTGCTCATCTTTTCTGTCACCCCGCCATCCTTTCCGGGCGTTTGTTCTTCTGTCTGCAGCTTTTCTGATTCCTTCTTCTTGGCAGTCGTACTGCACAGATTCCCTTACAGACAGCTTCCTGATTTTTTATTATGGTATAAAAAAATAGTGCATTTTTCCATAGACTTTCTTATGAAAAAATACACTATTTCTATGTCATTTTTATGCTGCCTGAAATTACTTACTGCGGCTGTTTTCCGATGTAAGCAAGGATACCGCCGTCCACATACAGTACGTGTCCGTTGACAAAATCAGATGCATCCGAAGCTAAGAATACTGCCGGTCCCTGTAAATCCTCGGCGCTTCCCCATCTTGCTGCCGGAGTCTTTGCGATGATGAACTGGTCAAACGGATGTCTGCTTCCGTCCGGCTGGATCTCGCGGAGCGGTGCGGTCTGCGGAGTCGCGATATAGCCCGGTCCGATACCGTTGCACTGGATGTTGTACTCGCCGTACTCCGATGCAATGTTTCTGGTCAGCATCTTTAAGCCGCCCTTTGCCGCTGCATAAGCGGATACAGTCTCACGGCCAAGCTCGGACATCATGGAGCAGATGTTGATGATCTTGCCGTGTCCTTTTTTGATCATGGACGGAATCACCGCCTTGGAAACGATAAACGGTGCGTTCAGATCCACATCGATGACCTGTCTGAACTCTGCTGCGGACATCTCGCACATCGGAATACGCTTGATGATGCCGGCATTGTTTACCAGAATGTCGATCACGCCGACCTCTTTTTCGATCTTTGCAACCAGTGCGTTTACCTGCTCCTCATCTGTGACATCGCAGACATATCCGTGCGCCTTGATGCCCAGCTCCTCATAAGCGGCAAGTCCCTTGTCGACAAGCTCCTGCTTGATGTCGTTGAATACGATCGTTGCGCCCGCCTGCGCATATGCAGATGCGATTGCGAATCCGATGCCGTAGGATGCGCCTGTTACAAGCGCTACTTTTCCCTCTAATGAAAAATTAACCATAGTTTTCCGTCCTTTCTTTTTCCCTCTTATTACTCTGGTACTGCTCATTGCTTACACCTAGTATATCAGATATGTTATTCCATTTCCCGCAATATTGTATTATAAATCTTGCAAATATTGAACTTTTGTTCTATGCTGTGTAAAGAGACATGCGCTACAGAACACATAGCGCCACTGGCGCATTAAAAAACGGCGGCACTGCCGCCTGGAATCGTAAGAACGGAGAACCTATGAATAGCTGTACAACCTGCAAAGAAGCCATCGAACACTGCATGAGCACCCACACATTCGCGTTCGCCCATCTCTACGGCGACGAGAAGATCATGGACATGCACATTCACAACTGCTGCGAAGTCTATTACTCGATTTCCGGCGGAAAACAGTTTCTGATCGACCACTGCCTGTACGACATCCGCCCCGGCGATCTCTTCTTAATCAACCAGTTTGAAAGCCACCACCTGACGCAGATCGATCAGCAGACACACGAGCGGATCATCCTCTCCATCGACCCGGAATACTTATCGAAGCTCTCCACCGGCGCGACAGATCTTGGTCATTGTTTTTCTTTCCGCGACACCAGAATGCCACACCAGATTCACCTCTCCCCCAAGGAGCAGAACCGCTTTATGTATTTTATCCACGAACTGCATGACGATGGCGGCATGGGGGAAGACCTCTTAGATCAGGCAATCTTTCTGGAATTGATGGTCTTTTTAAACAGAGCCTTCGCCGCCCGCTGCACAGACGCCGCAGCCCCCGCCCCGGCTCCATCTTCCAATTACCACGCCCAGGTGGACGCCATTTTATCCTACATCAACTCCCATATCGGCGAGCCGCTGACGCTCGCCGGTCTGTCCGCGCATTTTTTTATGAGCACGTCCTATCTGTGCCGTATTTTCAAGGAGGCCACCGGCACCACCATCAACAAATACATCACCGCAAAGCGCATCACCCTGTCCAAATCGCTGCTCGATCAGGGCTGCTCCGTCTTGGAAGCCTGCGAGGCCTGCGGCTTCAACGACTACAGCAATTATCTGCGCGCCTTCACAAAAGCAGTCGGCATCTCTCCGAAAAAGTACGCGCAGTTTCACTCCTGACCGGTTATACCCGTTCCTTCTCCTCCGCGGTACAGTCTATCGTTCCGATCATGTAATCCGCTTCTGGGAAGGAACGCGGAATCCGCTCCCGTCTATTGAAACTGCTAGATCTTTCTGGCTGTGCGATACCCCTGCACGGCAATCTTTCCTCCGACTTTTCCCGGAAAATAGGCAACCCCGCTGAGCGTCGTATACTTCAATCTGAGCTATCCTGTCCTCTGAAATTTTTCATTTACAGTTTTTGATTTCACTTAATGTCATATAAGTTCCTACTAATATTACCAATACTGATATAACTGCAATAATACTGGAAATGAAATCTCTGATACCATCTCCAGCCACAATAAAATGAAGAGCAGCCAATATTATACCGATAACTATCAATATAATTCCATACAATACTTTTTTCCACTGTATATTTAATTTCATCCGGACACTCCTTTTCTATCTACCCCGCTGATAAATTTTTCTATCAGCCTGTTTACTTCATCCGGCTGGTCCGTATTGGAATTATGACCAGCATTCTTTATCCATTTAAGCGGTAAACCTTCTCTCTGATGCCATTTCTTATTATAGCTTTTGGCTGAGCCCGCTTTATCCTTTTCGCCACAGATAAGTAATGCCGGACAACTGATATGATATGGCAGATCTGCTTTGATCGCCTCAGCAAGCATTCTGTAACCAAAACCGGCAAGCCTTGCATATTCTTCAGGATCTGGATCATAGGACATCATCATCTTCCGCATAAGACTCTGACCATAATCCGTCTCTGCACACCCTCTTGAACCTGCCCTAAGAAGTGCTTTCCATGGATAGATCTTATATAATGGCTCTGCTCTTTCAAGAAGCCATATTTCCATTGCTGTCATATAAGACTTTTGAAGCGGTGCAGAATCAATGGAGATAAAGCCTTTTATCTTATCCGGATATAATTCCATATACATTTGAGCCAGGTATCCACCCATAGACTGACCGATAATGATGGGATTACAAATTTCTTCTTTTGCTAAGATTTTATCAAGCCATTCTGCCATGTCAGGCAGACTGTAATTATTCGTAAATGGTCTGGATAATGCATGTGATGGTGCATCCCATACAAACACATTCTGTTTCTTCTCAAAATATTCTATCTGTTTTTCAAAAAGCCTGTGATCTGCTGTAAGTCCCGGCAAAAACACTAACGTAATTTTCTGCTTGTCTATTATATTTACAAAATAATGGATGCAGCCACAGGGTGTCTTATAACTGTTTTCGGTCATTTTCCATCCCTTTTCCATAAACTATTTCCCAATGATTTATCATTTCCAGATATTCCTGCTTCTGCCGCAATTTCTGAGGTTGGTGCCTTTTTATATTGATTCGTTGCAAATACTTTATATGCAGCATTTAATATTTGAGATTGTTTTTCTTCCGGCAAAGCATAAAATTTTTCATTCATAAGCCACCTCCGTTGACCGATTCGGTTAATGTGAGTATATACCCATTGACCGATTAACGGAAGACCTCATTTGATCATCACGTCAATGACTATCTGTTCATAATAACGTCTCTATTATCTATAGTGGTGTACTCTCATGAAAACACTCCTAAAACATCTGTATAATAATTCTTGCAATCTCCATAACTACAATCTTTAGCATCACTCCACCGGACATCACATAAAACCATATCTCACGCATATGCTGTGACTTTGCAATTGGTGTTGCTATTGCTGCAATAATTATGATTGCAGCTCCCCCTGATTCCTGCCATGATAGTAGGCGGTGGTCTGGAAGAAGCAGGCTGGAGCATTATTACCTTTCCGAAGCTTAATAAGGAATTCAACTTTGTTATATCCGGCATAATAACTACGGCAATCTTGTGGATTTGGCATCTTCCCCTGTTTTTTATACCCGGAGTACATCAATACCAAAAAAACTATTTCATATTCGGATTATTCGTGTTGGGCTCAAGCTTTATGCCTGCGTGCATAAGGGAGGTTACCGGAAGCGTATGGCTTTGTATGTTGTGTCATAGTATCGTCAATGCTCTGCCGGAAGTATTTCGTTATGATCCTTTGGGGAGTTCAGTGGCAAATGTTATTACAGCTGCAATTATGATCCTTGTTTCTTTGATTATAGTCAGGATCTGCAAAACGAAGAATGTATTCAAATAAATTTATTACAATCAGGGAGAAACTCAACTACTTTTTCATCCGAATCTCTGATATCCGTCTTTTCTGTCAATGACATTTTCTCCTTTTCCCTGAACGAAAAAAATCGCCCAGACTAGATTTTTTAATCTAATCTGAGCGATACTTCGTCAGACCTGTTTTCATCTCTGTAAAGCACCTTTCGGTACCCGTCTGGTGCCCGGAGCACCCGGAGAATATAACCATTCCGTTCCATCAAGTCCAATCGGTTGGCCACCATTACGATTCAGCTTCGTAACAATAATCACTTGGTTTTCTTATTAGATTAACTATATTATAACGTGCTGTAGGTCGGATGTCGATGATTTTTTGACCATATTTATTGTTTTATATGTTACTTCTCTATTAGTTCTGCAAACTGGATTTTTAGCATTTCTACAAGTACCAATATGAGTGCATTCCACATAAATATGTTTTAGAATTTTTCGGCATTTGCTTTATTGCATTGTAAATATTTAAGTAATCCCCAAACCCCATTCCAATACAAATAATTCCAAATAAACCCAATCCAACAAATTGCGGAAATATCAGAAATAAAATATAGGGAATTATGCCAAGTATAAGATTAGGGCACAAGCACATAAAAATAAAACGCCCTTTACTCATATCCTCTGTTCCTACTACAAACATCAACCCATGTGCCAAATCATTATACATATATACATCTTTTTTATAACATATTGCATGCAGCAATTCATGTGGCAACAGAGATAATCCGCCACAAATTCCACCTATCATCATCCATATTGCATTATCAGGAATATATTCTATTCCCAGTATTAAAAATGGAATTGCTAATATACCCATTATCAAAATACATCCCCCATTTGCAATTAATGATAATTTCTTCGTATCCTCTGGTTCTTTAAACGGGGTTGCATTAGGATGATGTTCCTTGTATGGAAGACTACTCTCATCTCCATTATATTTGCCAGCATAGTGAAAAATCATATTCTTCTCCTCTCCATAAACTTCAAAGTTTCTGTTCCTTACAAACTGGAATTGAGATTTCATATATTCCAAGGAATTTAATAACTGTTATATCTTATTATCAAATATCTCTCAATCCCTTGAAAACACTAAATTTATCGCAGGTGAGCTTTCCCTTATTGTTTCCCTTGTATTATATTGTCCCATAAGTGTTTACGAACTCTGATAAGGGCAAAAACAAGGGAACGGAAATTATATAAAACAGTATAACACAAAATAAAAGTGACATGGTGAACTGATTGAAATGCTTCTGATTTTTGCAACAAATGATTGATTTAACGATAAGGAGATTTGATACGATGAGAACAATATTTGCAGAATACAATCCACAACGCAACAGCATTGATGTATATACCAGTGCTGGCTATATGCTCCGTATTGACTGTTAGGAAGCTGAGAAGGATTTAAAAACCACACCCGGATCAGTCTGTTCATTAAACGCACTTGCCATTGACGAACCACTTGAATATGCAAAATTATATCTTGATGGAACGATGCAAATATGGGTGGATGCAGATGACACTCTTTATTTATAATGTTAAATAATCCCCAAAAATTCTAAAATTTTTCGGGGATTATTTTGGGCTTATATTTATTATTCAATTTAACTGATAATGATTCTCATATGAGATTTATCTTTAGAAATCATATCATCAATCACGCCAGTCTGCATCTGATTCCCATTTACATTCCGTAATCTGCATATTTGAAAATGTTGCCTTATATGAGCCTTCTGTCGGGCTGCATGCATATATTCCATAAGTAATTTTTTCTGCACCTTCCCACATATGGAAAATACGCATTTGTCTGAAATTTATGCCATCCTCACTGCATTCAATACAGTAGTCACTGTCCCTTCGTGAAAAACGATACCACATACTTTTAATATCAGAGGATATGTCTGTTGTTGCCCAGTCAGAATATCCATGATTGGTTACAACACTTCCCAATCGCTGTATTTTTTTATTCTCATATTCTATAGATGCCTTAAACCAATTATCACTATTTAAATACATAGCCACACCACACTGGTCAAAACGACAGGTACTCTCGAATTCTGTTTTAACAATAAAAGAAAAGTACTTGTCCGTTGTTTCAACTTGAAATACTGGAGCATTATCATTTTGAAAACCATAATAAGTGCGTGCCCATAAGTCGGTACCCCTTTCTGTAAGAATTACAACTTTATCCTCACTAATTTGTACCTGCTTTGGTTGACGTATCCATTTAGGATTGTTTTTCAAAAATTCCATCTTTTTTCTCACTTTCTTTTTTATTTTAATAAGCAGCTATATTTAGTGCCTACTTTTCACTGTATTATAATTAGTAATTTTCTTTTGTCTTCTGCAAAGAATGACTCCTATAAGTAGCAACACTGGAAAAATAATTCCTGCCAAAATTCCCCTCTTTAGGTTATCCCCAAAAGCTCCTGATACCATTCCAACCAATGTAGGACCTCCTGAACAACCTATATCTCCACCTAATGCCAGCAATGCAAACATGGCTGTTCCCCCTTTGGGCAAAGCTGCGGATGCCTTGCTGAAAGTTCCAGGCCACATGATTCCCACTGAAAGCCCACAGACAGCGCAGGCAATCAGATTTAATAGCGGAATCGAGAATAATGAAATCCCTAAATAGGATAAAATACATAAAAAACTACTATAAATCATAAAGTGTTCCAAATTGATACGGTCACCATACTTACCATAAAACAATCTTGATATTCCCATTAGAACCGCAAATGCCATCGGCCCTGCTAAATCGCCGGCTGCCTTTGAAATTCCAAGACCTTTTTCTGCAAAAGCAGAGGCCCATTGACTTACTGCTTGCTCACTTGCTCCTGCACATATCATCATAATCAACAAAATCCAAAAAATTTTCATCCGAAACAATTCCTTTAATCCAAGTCCGGTATCTCCATCCTCAAGCAATGGTGCAATGGGCACCTTTGAAAAAACAAAAGCATTTCCAATTGGAATAACCGCCCAAATAATGGCTAATATTTTCCAGTTATCTATACCGACTACATAAAAGAACACTGTTGATATGAGTACAACTCCGGCGTGTCCCCAGCAATAAAAAGAATGCAACAGGCTCATTGCTTTTTCCTTATTGTCGGATGGGCAAGCCTCAACAACTGGACTGACTAGGACTTCCAAAAGTCCACCGCCTACCGCATAGATCATTACAGCAATCAAAATTCCAATAAAGGAAACTGGTAAAATCTCTGGTAAAACTGTAAGAAGGAATAATCCTGCCGCTGCTAGAACATGAGCTATAATCATTGATATCCGATATCCTATTTTATCAACAAATCTGACAGAAAGAAAATCAACCAGTAGTTGTATCCCAAAATTAAAAGTCACTAACAATGTAATTTGGGAAATTGGAATATGATAGCATTTCTGAAAAAACAAAAAAAGCAGTGGTGTAAAATTATTAACGATAGCTTGTACAATATAACCTACAAAACAGGCTGTAATTGTCTTATTATATTGGCTTTTCATTTTGTCCTCCTCCAATAAATGTGATTATATCGTAAACTTTATATCTAATCATTGTATAAAATCATATATTTATGGTATAATATAACAAATTTTATTATTTATGAGGAAATATAGCATGGAGACTTTTAAGATAACTACAGATGAAACACTACGAGAAACCATCCAGCATGGCAACAATCGTTATCCATTTGCATACTATCCTGATAATATTTGGAAATTTGACTTCCATCGCATTGACTGGCATTGGCATCATGAATTAGAATTTCTTTATACTGCTGAAGGTACTGCGCTCTGCCTTATAGGTACAAGTAAAATAGAACTACATAAAGGTTGCGGCATATTTATCAATAGCGGTGTCCTGCATCGTTTTGAAGCACAAAGCAGTACATTTGCACCTAATATTGTTTTTTCGCCAACCCTATTAGCACCCGAAAACAGCCTCATTTACGAAAAATATATTCTTCCTGTGATAAGCTCGTCTGTTCCATATCAAGTTTTCAGTCCATCCAACACATTTGGAAAACAGGTGCTACAACTTTTGTCGCAAATTTGTACTATTCAGGAAACTAAGCCGGATAATGAATTATGTACTATACAACTTTTATTTCAGCTTTGGAACATATTGCAAAAAAATATGGACTGGACTTCTGATTCTAACAGTATTCATCGATTAAATCACAAACAAGCAAGATTACAAGCTATGATGCAGTATATTCATGATCACTACATGGAAGAGATTACATTGGAGACGATTGCGGCATCGGCATCTATCAGCAAAAGTGGAGCTTTACACATTTTTCAAACTGACATCCACTGTTCTCCGGTAGCATATCTAATTCAATACAGACTAGCACAGGCTGCTGAACAACTTTATATCACTCAAAAATCGGTTTCTTCCATTGCAGAAGAAACCGGATTTACAAGTTCCGGCTATTTCTGCCGGAAGTTTAGACAATATTATCATATGAGTCCAAATGAATACAGAAAGAAGAAAACAGAGGAAATTTCTTAATTTCTACTTTCTGTTTTATTAATAATCCCTTTCTTCCCATGATTTTTCCTTTCCAAAAAAATAAAAAGTACTATAAGAAATGACATGGTCTGTGCCACAGTAATCCTTAAAAACATCATTTCATCTGTGCCGGTAGTGCTCTCTATATGAAGCAGATTCACAATCGTATTATTCACAAAATGGTCGGCCATACCCATATACAAATTGCCTTCCATGTATGTAATCATTGCAAGCTTAAGCCCAACCAAAGTTGATGAAACTATAAGCATGATAGCGTTGGCTATCATCCCCTGAAAGCTGCTCTGTCCGTCAATATAGTTCCTTACAGGTCCCACAATATGCCAAACTCCAAAAAGTAAAGAGCATATACTGGTAACGTTCCAGAATCTCCTGCTATTAAGCATTCGAGGAAACAGACCTCTAAAAAGTCCCTCTTCCATTAGTACATTAATGAAATTGCCAATGATACAGATTAGCATAAAAAGCACACTTGTCTGCTTAGCAATATTAGTATCTACGGCATATGCACTTACATAGAATCTTATACCTGCGTATGTCCTATTTTGCATAAGTATTAATATTTCCACAAAATAGCCTATAGCAAACATGGAAAGCCCAAGTGCCAGCCCCTTTACTGCACTTCTAATATAGCCATTTTTTACAAATCCAATATCTGAAAGTGTTACTCCACTTCTTCTTACAACAATTCTTTTTTACTCTGATAAAACCAGCTGCCTCTAAGAGTTTCTCTAACGAGAGTAGATTCTCACTACTTTCATAAACCCGACTGGCTGTATACAGATATGTACGCCTGTCAATTGTCTCAATATAATATATATCTGTTGGATATAATTTATAGATTTCATCCTCATATTTAGCCGGAATGGTAATAGAAAGAGATCTTACAAACTTCTCAACCTATTCTACTTCTTTCGTTTGTTTATGAAAAAACATATGAACCTCAGGCTCTTCATATCTCTCATTCTTATTCATAAATAATTTCATATGTATACCCACACTATTATCAAATTATTGCACTCAGCTTTGTTCCACTTTCATTATCAAAAAGCATAAAACTATGAAAGAAACGCTCTTTCACATACGTGATACGATTCGTATCATTCCTGCAGATGCTTGTATCATGAAAGTTCTTTCACATACTGCAAAAATTCCGGTGTCTTTGACCAGTATTTTACACCCCAGTTTTCAAAATTCCATTTTTCCATGTAATCGTTGCACTCGAAATCAACATAATATATTTCTTCGTTATGTACAACAAAATTCGTTGGGAAATAATCAATATTTGTATTGGCAGCATATAACAGCGCACACATTCTATGCAATTGCTCAATATAGCCAGTTTTCATCTTGTCTTCTAAAACCAACTGATAGATCGTGTCGCCATCAATAAACTCCTTCAAAATGCGTTCATTTTTCACATCTGCTTCAAGCATGGCAGGCATTTTTATTCCGATTTCTTTCAATTTCTTGTAATCCCTGATTTCTGCCTCAAGCTTGTTTCCGAACTGATAATAATCACAAGGTTCATGATGTATCTGCTTCAAAACATACCTGTTATTTCCAGACTCTGCCAAATAAGAATATCCACCTTTACCCTTTCCTAGCAATTTAATTATTGTATAGCTTTTCCCATTTACGTTCATTTCTTTATTCATGTGTTTTCTCCTTTGTTCTGCACTACATTGATTACTGATTTTTAATATTCTGCTTCAATATTACAATAGAAGTATCGTTTTCACAAAGGTTAAACGTGTAACCCACCACAAAATTCTCATTCGGTTTTTGTGATATTTTCCTATATTTCAGATTACAACACAATCTTCTTCCTTTTTCTAATTTTTGTCCTGAAAGTTCCAAAAGGTGCTGCTAATAGTCATATGTTATTGCGAAGATTCCCTTGAAAAAATTCTCTGTCCGTATTGTATCATCTCCTCTAAATTCATTATCAGTCTTTTTTAACAATGCATTCTTTTCAAAAAAGTTAAACATTTTCCAAACAACCGTTACAGAATCATGAGAAGCGTTCCCGCCACAATCAGTACAAGACCAATCGCCGCCCTTTTCGTCAGCTTCTCATGGAACACCAGATAGGAAAATGCGATGGTGACAAGGATGCTCAATTTATCAATCGGCACTACCACGCTCGCAAGTCCGTCCTGCAGCGCTTTGTAGTAGCAGAGCCAGGAACCGCCGGTTGCAAGTCCCGACAGACAGATAAATCCCAGTTCCCTCCTGTCAATCCTGCCAATCTCCTTCTGCTTGCCCTTCGCAAATACCATGATCCATGCCATCACAAGCACCACCGCCGTCCGGATTGCCGTTCCGAGATTGGAATTGAGTCCCTCGATGCCGATCTTGCCGAGAATCGAAGTGAGACTTGCAAAAACGGCGGATAGGCAGGCATACAAAAGCCAGTTCTTTTTCTCCTGCCCCACGCTCTTTTCCGTCTCCTTCTTCTGGATCATAAGAAAGGTACCGACGCTGATTAAGATGACACACACGATCTTAAGCGCGCTGACTTCCTCCCCTAAAAAAAGAAACGCCAGCACAATGGTCAGAATTGTACTGGACTTATCGATCGGAACCACCTTATTCACGTCACCTGCCTGCAAGGCATGAAAGTAGCACAGCCAGGATGCTCCCGTCGCAAACCCCGAGAGAATCAGAAACAGCCATGTCTTGCCGGATACAGCCGCAATGCCGTCCTGTGCCCCCACGACGAACACCATAATCCATGAAAAAACAAGAACCACGATCGTGCGGATTGCCGTCGCCACATCCGAGTCTGTATGGCGGATGCCGCATTTTGCCAGAATCGACGTAAGTCCCGCAAACAGCGCAGAACCAAACGCATAGAAAATCCACATACGAATGCCTCCTTTACGATACGCCTTTTCTCCCGCGTATCACAATAATGTCATTTAACTTTAAGAGCGTGTCCTTCTGCGGCAGGATGGATAAATCGTCGCGCAGAATTAAAAACACCGTCAGCTGCTGCTCATCCTGCACTTCTCCCACGGTCTTTCCCGCATATCTTCTGTCCACAAAAATCTCCGCAATCTCCTTGATGTCCGCATCCCGGATATTTGAGATGCTGCTCTTTCTCTGATACTGCTCCACGAATCCGGCGCTGATGATACCGGTCGGGATCGCTACCACGCCGACGCCGAGATACGCAATGCAGATCGCCATCAGACGCCCCAGCGTTGTGATCGGATAAATATCGCCGTATCCGACCGTAAGAAGCGTTGACATGCTCCACCAGACGCCGCTGAATGCATTGCGGAACACTTCCGGCTGCGCGTCATGCTCCACACTGTACATGCACAGACTGCTCGCAAGCATCAGGATTACCACGATAAACACCGAGGAAATGATCTGATTCCGCTTCTCGTACAGTACCGTCGTGATGACATTAAATGAATCATATCTTGCATTCAGGCGAAAGAGATGAAAGATTCTTGCCACCCGGAGCATCCGAAAGATCACAAATCCGGACAAAAAGAACACCGGAACAATGGTCAGAATGTCCACCACGCCGTCAAAAGACACCATAAAGCGCAGTCTGGCGCGGCATTTGCGCATTCCCGGATATAAAAGATCCGCCGTCCAGATGCGGAGCACATACTCCACACAAAAAATAAACAGCGTGATGACCTCCACCACGAAAAAGAAACCGGACAGAAAGTCCAGTTCCTCAAACGTCTGCAAAAATGTAACCAGAATATTTGAGACAATCGTAATTGTGATAAAAATATCGAACGCACGGCTGATCCGGTTACTCTTATCTCCAATCTGGATAATGTTAAATATTTTTTCTCTCACCTTATGAATCCATCTCCCAGCGTAACTCTGATATTTTCGGTGTCCGACGGATCCTACCGGTCATGGACGGCTCCGATCAGTTCCCGGATATCCTCCACCTGATAGCGCTCCATGTAGGCGCGGATTCCGTCAACGATCTCCTCCGTCGCATGCGGATGATAGAAGTTCGCCGTACCGACCGAGACTGCGGTCGCACCGGCAAGAATCATCTCGATGGCATCCTCCGCCGTCTGGATTCCGCCCATTCCGATAATCGGAATCTTTACCGCCTGCGCACTCTGGTAGACCATGCGCACCGCGACCGGATGCACTGCCGGACCAGACATACCGCCCGTGCGGTTTGCCAGCGCAAAGCATCTTCTGTGAATATCAATCTTCATTCCTGTGATCGTATTGATCATGGAGAGTGCATCCGCACCGCCCGCTTCCGCTGCACGCGCCATCTCCGTGATGTCGGTGACATTCGGGGAAAGCTTCATGATGACCGGCTGCTTTGCATGGCGTTTCATCTCTTTTGTGACTTCTTCGACCATCTTCGGATTCTGTCCGAACGCAATACCACCCTCCTTTACATTCGGGCAGGAAATATTGATCTCGAGCAGATCTACCGGCTGGTCGGAGAGGCGTTCCACCACATCAATGTATTCCTCCGTCGTATGTCCGCAGACATTGACGATGATCTTCGTGTCATATTTTTTGAGGAACGGAATGTCTCTGTCAATGAACAGATCAATGCCCGGATTCTGTAAACCGATCGCATTGAGCATGCCGCCGTAGACCTCCGCCACACGCGGCGTCGGATTTCCTTCCCACGGCACATTCGCAACACCCTTGGTCACAACTGCTCCCAGCTTATTCAAATCGACGAACTCCGAATACTCCTCCCCGGAACCGAACGTGCCGGATGCCGTCATAACCGGATTCTTCAGTGCGACACCGCACAGATCAATGCCAAGATTCATCAGAAATCCACCTCCTCTGCCCGAAATACCGGTCCTTCCTTACAGACTCTCTTGTTCTTCACATTGGAATGCGCATCCTTCTCTGTGGACTTGCAGACGCAGGCAAGGCAGGCGCCGATGCCGCACGCCATGCGCTCCTCCATGGAGATCCAACATTCGATGTCTTCCTTTGCGGCATACTCCTTTAAGGCGCGGAGCATCGGAAGCGGTCCGCAGGCGTAGATCACATCCGCGGTCAGCCCGTTCTCGCGGATGGCATCGAGCACATTGCCCTCCGTTCCCACACTGCCGTCCTCCGTTGCGATATAGACCTCTCCCTGTTTGCGGAACTCATCCAGCAGAAACAGCTCATCCCGGTATCCAAGCACAATCTGTTTCTCGCAGTTTAACTCTTTTGCGAGCTCTAACATCGGCGGAATCCCAATGCCGCCGCCGATTAAAAACGCCTTTTTCTCCTGCTTCGGAAAGCCGTTGCCGAGTGGTCCTATCACCTTAAGCTGCATGCCGGTGTGCATGGAAGAGAACTCTTCGGTTCCCTTTCCCGCCACGCGGTATACCAGACGGAGCGCGCCGTCCTTTCTGTCGATCTCACAGATACTGATCGGTCTCGGGAGCAGCCTGCTGCCTTCCTTACAGTAGACCGATACAAACTGCCCTGCCTTTGCATGCGCCGCGATCTGCTCGGTGTGCAGCCACATGCTGTAAATATCGTCCGCAATCTCTTCCTGTTTGATTATGATTGCCGTCTCTTCAAATTTCTGTTGTGTTGTATGCATGATCTTTTATTTTTCCTTATCTTCATATACCACTTGTCCGTTCACAAGTGTCATTCGCACTTTACCGGTGACTTTTCTGCCGTCAAACGGGGTATTCCTGCCCTTGCTGAAAAACGTATTCTTGTCAATCACGTACGTCTCGTCCGGGTCAAAAATAACGATGTCTGCGACCTTTCCAGGCTCAATATCTCCCTTGTCGATTCCGATAATCTTCGCCGGATTGTAGCTCATCTTCTCCGCCATCTGCATCGGCGTCAGATACCCGCCGAGTACAAGCTCCGTGTACGTTAAGCATGCGGCGGTCTCAAGACCCACAATACCGAACGGTGCGGATTTCATGGAGGTATTCTTGTCCTCAAACGTGTGCGGCGCATGGTCGGTTGCGATCACATCCATCACGTCATCCCGCAGTCCCTCTTTTAACGCCTGTACATCCTCCTTCGTGCGCAGCGGCGGATTCATCTTGTAATTCGTGTCCGCATCCGCCTCGATCGCCACTTTTTTCTCCGTATCCACGGTCGGCTCGATCTTCCTGATGTCATCGGAAGTCAGTGTAAAATGATGCGGGCACACCTCTGCCGTCACATGGATTCCCTCCATCTTAGCATGCTTGACCATGCTGACAGAATCCTTCGTGGAGCAGTGGCACAAGTGCAGTCTCGCCCCGGTATCCCGGCTTAACATGATGTCCCTGGCAATGATGATGTCCTCCACGGAATTCGTGATGCCGCCAAGTCCAAGTTCTCTGGCGTTGACATCCTCATTCATGACACCGCCGTTGACAAGATTGATGTCCTCGCAGTGAGCAAGCACCGCAATGTTGTACTTCGCAGCAAGTTCCATCGCCTCTCTGTAAAGCTGTGCATTCATGACGGATTTGCCGTCCTCACTGATGGCAGGAATTCCGGCTTTCACCATGCCCTCGATGTCGGAAAGCTCCTTTCCCTGCTGTCCCTTCGTCACCGCACCGACCTGCAGCACGTTGGCAGCGCCGACGGTCTTTGCTTTGTTGTGCACATAGTTCACAACATCCGGATTATCCACGACCGGCTTGGTGTTCGGCATGGCAAGAATCGTCGTAAATCCGCCGTGCACTGCTGCCCTTGCGCCTGTCTCGATCGTCTCCTTCTGTTCAAATCCTGGATCTCTTAAATGCACATGCATGTCGATAAACCCCGGCATGACAAAGCAGCCCTTCGCATCGATCACGCGGTCGCATTTTTCCTTGATACTCTTCTCGGTTCTGGCCACAACCCCGTTCTCCACCAGCACATCCAGTGTCTCATCCGTTCCGGTGGCAGGATTGATTACGCGTCCATTTTTGATCAATATGGTCATCTTTTTTTCCTCCATTGTATGAGTTCATCTTATCATATCCGCCTACAGTTTTCCATACAATTCCAGCGGCACATACGCCTTCACATAGATCCCCTCCGGGCGGTAATCCTCCTCTAAAAGCTCTCCCTGCTTTCTGATCTGCTGCAGGATTCCGGCATCCGCATAGGCGATGGTTCGCTCAATCAGAACTTTGTTCTCGCGCAGAAGTTCCGCAAGCAGTTCTTTTAACTCGTCGAGCCCCGTTCCCTCTCTTGCCGAGACTGCCAGGGTATGATCTGCCCTTAAATCGCGCAGCGGCTCCCGCTCCGTCACCGCGTCCTGCTTGTTAAAAAGCGTGATGACCGTCTTTTCCCGGATGTCCAGCTGATGGAGCGTGTCATAGACAATGTGCATCTGCTTCTCGTGCTGCGGGTTGGAAGCATCCACCACATGCAGAATGTAGTCCGCGTATTTTGCCTCCTCGAGCGTACTCTTAAACGCCTCGATCAGATGGTGCGGCAGCTTCCTTATAAAACCGACCGTATCGGTCAGAAGAATCTCCTGTCTGCCCGGAAGTTCTAAGACGCGCGTTGTCGGGTCAAGTGTGGCAAACAGCTTGTCCTCCTCTAACACCCCGGCGTCGGTAAGCCGGTTCAACAGTGTAGACTTTCCGGCATTCGTGTAGCCGACGATCGCCGCCACAGGCATCCCGTTTCTCGTGCGCTTCGCGCGTGTGATCTCGCGGTGCTGGCGCACCTCCTTTAATTCCCGGTTCAGCTGTGCGATGCGGTCTTTGATGAGACGTCTGTCCATCTCCAGCTTTTTCTCACCCGGCCCTCTCGTTCCGATTCCGCCGCCGAGTCTGGACATGGAACGCCCGAGGCCGGTCAGACGGCTGAGGCGGTATTTTAACTGCGCCAGTTCCACCTGTATTTTTCCCTCGCTCGTCGTGGCGCGTGCCGCAAAGATATCCAGGATAATCAGCGTGCGGTCCATCACCTTGGTGTCTAACATCTGCTCTAAGTTCTTAAGCTGTGCCGGTGAAAGTTCATCGTCACAGACGATGCCGGTCGCGCCCCGCTCTGCGATCATCGCCGCGATCTCCGCCACTTTTCCGGTGCCCACATAGGTGCCCGGGTGCATCAGTTCCCTCTTCTGGATCAGTGTGCCGACCACGACAGCTCCCGCTGTCCTGACAAGCTCCGCCAGCTCTGCCACAGAGTCCTCGGCATCATCCCCATCCTGCTCGCTCACGCCGACCAGAATCACCTTTTCGATCTGATCTTCCAATTCAATAATTTCTGCCATGCTGCTCCTTTTCTACTGTCCGCTGTCTCCGCTTCCGTCTGTTCCGGCATCGGCTCCGCTGTCGGTTCCATCTGCACCGTCTGTTCCGTCCGTTCCGCTGCCGGTTCCATCCGTTGCGTTATCGGTTCCACTATCCCCCGGCACGACCACCTCGCCCTGCACTTCTGTGCCCGCCGGCGTATCCACCCGGCTTTTTAAGAATGTGTATTCGCGCAGTGCCTCCGCATCATCAGGGTACGCGGCTGTATAAGCGGTCATCACCTCATAAGCTCCCGCAAAATCTCCGGTATACTCCATGCAGATGATCTGATTCTGCAGCAGCGCACGCCGGTTCGGAACGCTCTCCATCGAAAGTCCCTGCTCGATATAGGGAAGCGCACCGCTATAATTCAGCTTGCCCATCTCAATCTGTGCCAATGCATTCATCGCTTCCGAATCTGCGACACCCGCATCCACATAAGCCTGATAATACGTCTGCGCGTTCGCCGTGTCCTGCTGTGCCTCATATACCTGCGCAAGCGTCAGGTTCGCCGCTGCACTGCCTGCATCGATCGCGGACGTCAATTCTTTGATTGCGTTGTCATACTGCCCCAGAAGGTAGTAAATCTCCCCTCTGTATGCAAGACTTTCCGCATCATTTCCCTTGATGGAAAACGCATCGTTTAAGTACGCCGTGCCGTCCTCCGCCAGATCATAGGCGGCAAGATTCTTGTAAATGTTGATATAAAGTTCATAATCCGAATGATTATACTTGACTGCATCCGCAAAATCCTGCTTTGCCCCGTCCGTATCCCCGGTGTCAAGCTTTAAACATCCGCGCAGATAGTAAGCGTTGGCGTTCTTCCTGTCATAATCAATCATGGCATTGTATGTCTCAAGTGCTCCCGCAGTGTCCTGTGCAGCATACTGGGCTGCCGCCTTGTAATAGCAGATGTCGATCTCCAGATCGGTAATTTTTCCGGTGCAGCACGCAAGTGCTCCGTCAAATGCCGCCAGTGCCCCCTCATAATCCCCGCTCTGCATGCTCTCTATGCCAATCTTGCGGTAGGAAAGCTCATCCTCCGTGCGCTCGTTTGCACATCCGGCAAGAAGCGCCGCTGTCACAAGCAAAAGCGCCGCTGTTTTTCCCCTGTATGTTCTATGGTGATTGATTTCCATTCGTCTTCTCATCTTAATTCCTCTTTTTACTATAATGAAGCCACCAAAAAGTATAAACGATATTTTCCTTCCCCGCAAGGTGATTTCCCGCTGCAACAGGCGGTATCTTCCATGAACATGACTTTTCTATCTCATGCCGTCCCGGATCACGCGCGCCGTGTTCTGATAGGCAATCTGCTCCACAGCGTCTTCGGAAAGTCCTCTCTTTCGCAGCGCATCGAAAAGCAGCGGCAGTTTCGTGCAGTCACTGATCTCAAATTCGCCTGAGATTCCGTCAAAATCCGTGCCGAGTCCCACACATTCGATCCCGCCCCTGTCAATCAGATGCATTGCATGGTCGCAGATACGCTCAATACGGCTCACCTTATCCGTCTCGTCCTCATTCAGAAAGGTCGGTTCCAGATTCAGTCCTGCCACTCCGCCGCACTCTGCCAGCTCGCGGATCATCTCGTCAGTAAGATTGCGCGTTGCCGGCGCCAGTGCCCGGCAGTTGGAATGTGATGCCACGAAAGGCACGCCGCTTCGCCTGGACGCTTCCGCGACATCCCAGAAACCGCCGTCGGATAAATGGGAGACGTCGACTAAGATTCCCAGTTCCTGCATATAACGCACTGCCTCTTTTCCAAATCCGGTCAGTCCGCGGCTCATCTCCTCCGACTTTTTGGAATGACAGTGTCCCAGACAGTTGTCGTCATTCCATGTCAGTGTCACAAGTCTTACGCCGAGATCGTAAATTTCCCGGATTTTGTCCATTTTCCCATCAATCAGAGCACCGTTCTCGATCGTGAGAAACGCCGATATTTTCCCAGCATTCTGATTCTGCTTTAATTCCTCTGCATTGTGCGCTGCAGCAAAGCGGTCGCCGTACTGCTCCATGGTATGGCAGAAAATATCATACATTTTCCTCATGAGTGCTTCCACCGGCGGCATCTCTTCTAAGCCGAACCAGTCTGGATCATTTCTCTGCGGCAGAAACATCGCAAAAAACTGCGCACCTGCCTCTGCCTGCTGTAGGCGCAGTCCATCCACCATCGTGTGGTCAAGTTCCAGAAACGTCTCTGTTTTCTGCGCTAACGCGCTTCCCAATGTATCACAATGCATATCAATATAACGCATCATTTTCTCCATTTCCGGGCAGAGTTCCTTCTTGTTTTCCGGACTGCTGCCCTGTCTTTTTCTTATTATAAAGAACCCGCGGACTTTATACAATATGCCGGTCGCCGGATTTTGTACAGCATTTTCTCTGTTTCCACTGTTTTCATACAAAAAGGAGCGCCTTGCGGCACTCCTCTCTGTGAAAGAAATATATAAATTTTGAAGCAAGCTTTTTCTTCCGGGCGGTTTTCCCCGGTTTTACAGATGCCAGATGTCCTCATTGTACTGTGCGATCGTACGATCAGAGGAGAAGAATCCGGCTTTGCTGATGTTGATGAGCATTTTCTTCGCCCACGCCATGCGGTCTTCATAATCCGCATAGATGCGCTCCTTGGTTGCCACATAGTCCTCAAAATCCGGAAGCGTCATGAACCAGTCTTTGTTCAGAAGTTCGTTGTAAAGACGTTCTAAGTTCTCTCTGCATCCGACTGCCATCATCTCGTCGCTGACGATAAAGTCCACTGCACGCTTGATGTTCGCATCATTCTCATAGTAGCTTCTGGACACATAATCCGCCTTCTCGTAGTGCTTGATGACTTCCTCGGAGGACTCACCGAAGATGTAAATGTTGTCGTCGCCGACAAACTGATGCATCTCCACATTTGCGCCGTCCATGGTTCCGATCGCTACCGCACCGTTTAACATGAACTTCATGTTGGATGTTCCGGATGCCTCCTTGGAAGCAAGGGAAATCTGCTCATGGATATCTGCAGCCGGGATCAGCTTTTCAGCCAGCGTGACATTGTAATTTTCTACCATCACAACCTTTAAGTACGGAGATACCTCAGGGTCTTTTGCAATCAGTTCGGACAGGCAGAGGATCAGATGAATGATATCCTTTGCAATCACGTAAGCCGGAGCTGCCTTGGCACCGAAAATCACAGTGATCGGACGGGTCGGCTTCTTGCCTGCCTTGATCTCGAAATATTTGTGGATGACATACAGCGCATTCATCTGCTGTCTCTTGTACTCGTGCAGACGCTTGATCTGGATATCGTAAATGGAATTGTCATCCAGCACGATTCCCTGCGTTTTTGCAAGGTAATCTTTCAGTTCGGTCTTTCTGCTGCTCTTGACATCGAGCAGACGCTGCAGCACGGAAGCGTCATCGACAAGCGCACCGAGCTTCTCCAGTTCCATCGCATCTTTCTTAAATCCCGGTCCGATCAGGGATTCAATCAGATCTGCCAGCTCGTGGTTGCAGTGCAGCAGCCAGCGGCGGAAGGTGATGCCGTTTGTCTTATTGTTGAACTTCTCCGGATAAATCTTGTAGAAGTTGTTGAGCTCCGTATTTTTCAAAATCTCCGTGTGCAGGTAGGCAACGCCGTTGACACTGTAGCCGTAATGAATATCCATATGTGCCATATGCACGCGTTTCTCATCATCAATGATCGCAACCGACTTGTCATCGTATTTGCGCACCACGCGGCTGTTCAGTTCGTAGATGATCGGAAGAAGCTGCGGAACTGCCTTTTCCAGGAAATGAATCGGCCATTTTTCCAGTGCCTCCGCAAGGATCGTGTGGTTGGTGTACGCGCAGGTCTTCGATACGATCTCGATCGCCTCATCCATCAGAATTCCGCGCTGCATCAGAAGACGGATCAGCTCCGGAATCACCATGCTCGGGTGTGTATCGTTGATCTGGATTGCCGCGTACTCATCCAACTTGTGCAGATCGCCGCCTCTTGCCAGCGTCTCGTCGATGATGAGCTGTGCCGCATTGCTGACCATAAAATACTGCTGGTATACGCGCAGGATGCGTCCCTTGTCATCCGAATCGTCCGGGTATAAGAACAGCGTCAGGTTCTTTGCAATATCCTCTTTGTCAAAATTGATGCCGTCCCCCACAAGGCTCTCGTCCACGGTCTCCACATCAAACAAATGAAGCTTTGTGGTGCGGTTCTCGTAACCAATCACATCGATATCATACAGTCTGGACTGTAAGGTAAAACCGCCGAACTGTACCGGGTAGGTCACGTTCGTTTTCGTCAGCCAGCTCTCCTTCTCGATCCACGGGTTCGGCTCCTCGTGCTGTAAATTGTGCTCAAATACCTGCTTGAACAGACCGTAGTGATAATTGAGACCCACGCCGTCGCCGTTTAATCCAAGTGTTGCGATCGAATCCAGGAAGCATGCTGCCAGACGGCCCAGACCGCCGTTTCCGAGAGACGGCTCCGGCTCAACCTCCTCGATCTCTGCCAGGTTCTTGCCGTTCTCCGCCAGAACCTGCTTTACTTCCTCATAAATACCGAGGTTGATCAGGTTGTTAGATAACAGCTTACCGATCAGAAACTCGGCGGAGATATAATAAAGCTTGCGCTTTCCCTCGTTGCTCTCCTTTTCCTTCGCCATGCTCTTTGTCATCTCAAGCAGCGCGTAATAAATCTCTTCGTTGGAGCACTGTGCAATGCCCTTACCGTATCTGTTGTTTACGATTTCCTGTACGTTCATGTGAATCCTCCTTGTTTTGCGAAGCAAAATCCGAGTCCTTTGACGAGGAGAGGATTTTACTCCTTGTTTTGCGAAGCAAAATGTCTGCTATGCCTGCATAGCATGCGCCCTTGCAGGAGCAGAGGATTTTACTCCTTGTTTTGCATCCCCAATTGCTTTTTGTATTTCCCTGCTGTATGAGAACATTATATGCAGAAGTCCACTTTTTTTCTTGTCATATTATCCCCAAAAGTGGTACAATCCTATCATGAATAAGATTCAAAAAACGGTGCTGTTTTTGCGTGTTTTCGCTCCAATAGTACCGTTTTTCGTATATATTATGCCTGTTTTATGGGTTGTGCATATTATTTTAGTATCAAAATAGTATCACGGATTTTCCACTCAAAGCCCCAATGCAACCCGCTCAGTGGAACTTGTCCATGTCTGATTGAACCGCTCCACACCGGAGCCATGAAGGGCGGCGTTATACACGCTTCCTTCCCAAAATGAGGACAGTACACGCCTATTCTCGCCCTGCCGGAGCTCCCGCAAAGCATTATTCTGCATCGTTCGCGTTCTCTCTGCTGTCATGCCTATTTTATCTCCAACTTCTTTCAAGGTCTGCCCCTGCAGGAATCTCCCCCGGAGCACCGCGCCTTGGTTCCCCGGCAGTGAATCGACCATGCCCCAGATTACAGATTCTAATTCTTCCCGCTGCATATCATCCATCACAGCTAACATGGCATTATTTTCATCTGGAATTATATCAATGAGCGTGTCCGCGCCGTTTTCATCAGTCAATGGTGTGTCAAGGCTTGCTATCTGCCCCATTCTGACGGTCTTTTCCAATTCCCTAACCCCTTTATCGGATAAACCCATATTATAGGCTATTTCCTGCCGTGTGGGCTTTCTACCAAGGTACGTCTGAAATGCATTGACCATTTTCTTATATTCGTACATTTTCGCCTGCTCATGCTCCGGTATCCGCACGGAAGAACCGTTATCGTAAATATAACGCCGCATTTTCCGTTCTATGATTGTGGTAGCATAGGACAGGAACCTAACGCCTTTATCTGGTTTAAATCCGTCTATAGCATCATACAGTGCAAGGTAGCCTTCCTGCTGTAGATCCTCTATATCAGCGTATGCACTATACCGACGCGCTAATTTACCAATCATGCCCCTGTTCTGTTCCCACAATGCCAGCATATTGTCAGCCGTATCTATTCCGGCTTTTATCCGGGCAACAAGTTCCTCGTTCTCCATGTGCTCCCCTGCCTTTGCATTTACTCCATCATTTTCCATCATGCACCCGAACAAATCCGAACATTTCACCCTAGGAAATCTTGGCACGTCTCCGGGGTGGTTCTGGTTTGTATCTGGTTTGTATCTGGTTGTTTTTCTCTTTGTCTTTTCTTTGTATAAATTTCCTATATTCAATGCTATAATCCGAGTATTTCCGGACATTTAACGTTAGCATATGTTAGGCATTTAATCCTATAGAATATAAGTATTTCTAAGTATTTTATCGCAACGTTTTGCAACGTTTTTGCAACGTTGCATATACAAAAAGGGAGCTGCTTTAGCCCCCTTTGCATCCTACGCCTTGAGTTCCTGGTAATAGATCGCCATTTTCTTATTCTCCAGCACAAACGCATCGTAACAAATGCGCCCTTCTACCAGTGATCCACTGATTCCCGGCGGGTCCTGGTGAATTTTGTAGTCCTCCAGTTTGGTAGGTGCTACCGTTGCGCACGGATGGCATAAGATGAAGCCGCAATTCTCCGGTAATCTTGCAGATGGTACCTTAATAACTGCTGCACCGTCCAGATTGGAAACAACACCCTGTTTCCTAAGGTTGCTGTCAATGTCGGTTTCCATGACAATATCCTTTGATTTCTTCATAAGACGGTATACATCCGGCGATACGATGATCACGCGGCTTTCGTCCGGTACTTCCGCATTATCAAGGGTATTTGTCGCCTTGGTAATCTCGTCATAGATATTATCGGCTGTCAGTGTCACGGCCGCCGGTTTGGTTCCTGCTCCCGCTGCCATCACTCCATATACATACGCATCAACTTCTGGAATAACTACCTCGCGCTGCTGTCTGGCCAGAGCCGACGCGCCCGCAAGCTGCTGCGCTGTCTCGTCAGCGTCCAGTTTGTCGATTGCGAACGTGAAAGAGCGGTCTTTCTTGAGTGTAAATTCCTCTGTGGTAGCATCCAGACTCTCAACAGATCCATAGCGCGAACCTGTTGTCCCGCTGCCGGTTCCTGCTCTGTCGTAATCGTTCATACTCCCCGTGCTGATCTTATACACCTTTACAGTGTGTGCACCTGTCCAGTCAAAATCCTGGTTGGTCACAAGTGCCTTTTTACTTTCTTTTTTGAACATCTCATCCACGTATGGAAGAAATTTTGTTACTAAATTGATAGCCATATTTTATCCTTTCTACAAGCCCATAGCTTCCCGTACAGTATCATGTGGCACGCCGCTACCGTCCTTTGGCGTGTAACTTGGCTCCCGGTGCCCCTGCGGCTCGGTTTTATATGTTTGCATTAAAATATCAATGCTTTTTGTCATTGTTTCATCATCGGAACAGTTGATTGCATCCACCAGAGAGGACGGCAGCCCTTTTTCCTGCAGCTTCTCTAATGCATTCATACGCATTTCCCGTGCGGTGATCTTCTGCTCACGCGCCGCAAAAGACGCATCCTGTTCTTTCTTCATTTTCTCACGCTCTTCTTTCAACCTGTTGCTCACAATCTGGTTTACTTCTTCCTGCGTGAATGTTTTCCCGGTATTTTCGCCCCCGTTGGCTGTGTTCTTCTCGTTATCCATTGCTTATACCTCTCTTTCGTAAATCAGCACCACAACCGCCATAATATCGCTTAATGGCGTAATCTTTAAATCAACATATCGCTCATTTTCCTTCATGTGATCCAAAAGATCATTCGCTGTTTCCTCGATAAAGCCGTAACCGCAATGTTTCACTGATGTTTTAATCATTCTTATACCCTTTCTTTTAACGTCCCAGGTAGACTATTGTTTTTTTGGCTCCCTGGACAAGCCGAACGGGAGCCATCAAGAGGAATTTAAAATTGCAGACTGCAAACAATAAACGTATGAAGTAGGAAATCGTTCATCATTTGCAATTCTATTATAAAATCGAATCACAAAATATTTGTGCCATTTTTACAACCAAAAAGACCCGCACCGGGCACTGTATTTCTACAATGTCGTGGTGTGAGTCTCATGGGTTTAGGGCTTGTTTCATTCGGAGCGTGCCGCTCTACTTCAGAGTTTTTACAAGGTTCTGTGCTGCTTCTATCGAATCGTCCGCGCGCTCTATGTAATCAATTACTGCCTGCACATAGCCGATCAGATATCGCTTGTTATTCAGTGTATCATAGATCTTAGATAAAGACCGCGATTCTTCCATGTAGCGCTGCTGTTCCTGGTTTCTTTCATACCAGCGCCAATGCGCCAGCGGCTTTCCATTTACTACCTCTAACGTATTACTGAATAAATATTCCGGGTCCATGTGGAAACATCTGCAAAGCCCCATCATATTTGATACGTTCATTTGGATTGTTCCGTTCAGCATACCCCATACTTCCGGATCATCCTCTTTTCTATACCTCCCAAGTTCCATATACTCGGCTATGGTGCATATAGAGAGGGTGGTTTCCATAACTTCCGCTATGAGATTTGGGTATTTACATCTGCTGAGGAACTCATTCGATAATTTTCTACAACTCATACTTTTGCCCTCCGTCTTGCTCTCTCTGCACGCTTGCCGTATATATATCCCAATACAAAGGCATCCATCGCAACATCTGCATAATGTACGTAGCCATTCTCTCGGTATGCGTTCATCATATCGTTGTACGCTTCACTCTCTGGGCTGCCATCTTTCAAAATTTCAAGATAGTATTGCTCACCAAGTAATTTCATCGTATCGTTCATTTCATACAATTTCATACTTTCCCTTTCCGCCGGAATCTGCTACAATGCAGACGTAACCGGACTTTATGTGGGTTGATTGGTTACTTGCCCTGTGATGGTGTTCCAGCACCGTCCGGGGCGTTTTTCAATTCGGCCAGAATATTTATAAAATCATTCTGACGCATTTCAGACAGCTTTCTGCCACGCGCGATCTCGCACAATGTCATGTATTTTCGATCATCCGGGTATAGCTGTTTATACCGCTTCTTTGCTGTCTCGATCTCTTCCAGCGTGAGTTCTGACAGCCGTTTCAAGATACTTTCATCATTCATCCCTTACACCTCTTTTCTATCAGCTCCGCCGTGTCCAGTACCAATGATCTGACATCCTCGCCGTACTGATCCACTATCTTTTCCGCCTGCTCTGCCAGCCTGTCCCATTCTGCGTCTGTCCGGGCTGTGTGGTACTGCCGAAACATTTTCCAGAGGTCAGTGTATAACTGGTAGATGATTTTTAACTCTTCATCGGTCATTGTTCGCCTTTCATGTCACTAATGTCATTCATGCCGTACTTGCCGTATATGCCGTACTTGCCGTATATGCCGTACTTGCCGTTTTCCTACATGCCGTACTATCCACCCCTTATAAATCAAGGCTTTGCTGACCATCTACGGCGTTTACGGCATGTACGGCGTATGTTTTATATGTCCAACTTCTTTTCCCGTGTCCGTCTTTTTTATTCTGCGTGGCTATAATATTATCCACCTCTTTGAATAAATCCACATATCCTGTCAATTCTTTACCGACAACCCGCGGATCATCATATATTTTAAGCGCTCCGCCGCCGATCCAGTTACTCGCCTGTATGATCTCGTCAACGCTCGCCGTTAGTTCTCCGTTGCTCTGCTCCAGAAGCTTCTTGACGATCTGCACCGCCTTGCTGTTCCGGTACTTGTTTATCTGCCGGTTATGTTCCACCGCATCAGAATCACCGAGATTCTCCCAGCGGAATATTGACTTGTTGAACTCAATCGCAAGCACCTGCTCCGGCATGTCGCGCCCGGTTATGTATAACTTAGCGTCCTTGTCCTCGCGCCGTTTCTTTGAAATAACCAGCGCTGCATCAAGAACACCCATTACACCGGAAGAGCCGGCAAGCTCATTAAATGGATCATCCGGATCTTTCATCTTTCTGGTGTGATGTATGACCAGAATACATATATTCCGGCTATCCGCAAATTCCTTAAGCCGTCCCAAGTCCTCATAATCCCTATCATAATCATTTTGCCCGCGTTTCTGCGTTGGTCTGACCTTTTTCAGCACATCAATGATTACAAACCCTATATCGGGAAATTCCTGCATCTGCCATTCAATCTGTTGTTCCAAGCCCTCGCCGATCTTGCCAACTTTCTGTTCTGCCGTCACAATATGCAGATTATCCGGACACTCTGCGCCGTTTAGAATCTGTTCAAGTCTCGTCTTTGGTCTGCGTTTAGTGCTTTCCAGGTCCATATAGAGAACACCGTTTTTCTTGGTGTCAAACCCTAAGAACTTCACACCCTCGGCAACACAAAGCCCCATATCAATACACATATAGCTTTTGTAATACTTTGATGGTGCACCGAGCATTGCAAGCCCAACCGCCGGAATAATCTTATCAACGAGATACTCCAAGGGTGCTATATACTCGTTCAGCAGGTCTTTTGCATTGATGGAATGTATGGGCTTGAGTTCATTTGCCGGGCGAAATCTTCCATTGTCTAGGACACGCCCCGCCGTGCTCTCACTTCTTTCAATTTCGCTAATAATTCGTTGTCGCTCATACTCTGTAAGCTCTGTTTCTGCCACTCTTTTACCTGCCTTTCATAATTTTTGTCGATCTGCCTTGTCAGCCATTCTCCGGCTTCCCGTTCCTGCGCCCGCTCGTGGGCTATCTGCGTTCTGTAATAAATACCGTAGATAGTTTTAACCCTTGGGCGGTTTAATTCGTCCAATCGGGCAAATACGCGTTCCAGAAACGCCGGGTCTGTGACGGAATAGCCGTACAACTTCCGGCACCAGTCCCAACCGCACCAAGTATCAGCCGTTAGGCTCTGGAAGAAATTCTCCTTACTGGGTGCACTCATGCGCCGCTCCTTTCCCGTCATAGATACGTTCATAGAAATACTTTGCATTGATCTTTCCATGAATTGTGATATAGTCCTTTTCCTCAAGTTCTGCGTTGAGTTTTCTAATAATCTCATACGCGCGGCTTGTGCTGCACTCCATGATCTGTGCCACCTCTGCCGCTGACAGAAACCGTTTTCCCTCTGCCATGCTCCTACCTCCTTTACTACATCGTCGCCAGACTTTTCTAATCTTCTAAAATTTCTGTTACGTCTACGCCGAGGGCTTCCGCTATTTTTCCAACGGTTCCCGGCTTGCATGTACCTCTTGAATACACGCTGCAAATTGTGTTCACTGGCATTTCCGCTTTTTCTGCTAAGTCATTACGATTGAGTTTCGCGCGTGCCATTGCAATCTCCAGTTTCTTTTTACTTACTTTCAAATCTTTAACCTCCTTTATTATTTCTTGCATTTGCAAGATTTGATTATATACTACTGTGCATTTGCAAGATTGTCAATAGTTTTTTGTACATTTGCAAGTTTTTTTGGTGTACAAATGCAAGTTTTTATGGTTTAATAATTAGGAAAGTGAGGTGTTTACACTTGGCTATAGGAAGGAATTTGCAGATTGCACTGAACGACATAAATATGACCGTTGCCGAACTATCTAGGAGAAGTGGAGTTTCAACTAACACTTTATATGCAATAATAAGACGAGACAGTAAAAAAGTTGATACAACTATTTTAAAAAAGATATGCGAAGCCAGTGGAATTCCCATATATGACCTCTTAGATGATGTTATGTCTGATGAAGATTTCCCTCTTTACGATTATTTATGTGCCGAAACTGATGCAGATCGTAAGGATGCAAAAGATAGAGTGGTAAAGTATCTAAAAAATAAAGATTCTGCATTAAGTTCATATATAGTAGAATCTTTAGAAACTGACGAAATGTTCATGCAAATATCGTCTGCTTATAATTCATTAAATTTTTTAGGGAAAAAAGAAGCTCATAAACGTGTACAGGAATTAACAGAGATACCACGATACACCAAACCAGACACACCCGAACTCAACGCCGCACACGCCATCCCAAACGCCACCGAAGAGGACCAGCAGCATGACGAAGATGTGATGGATGACGAGAATTTCTAAAGTTTCTAAATGCAACTTTAGGAGTGCAGATGCTGACCAAAGTGTAACTGCTGCCAGATGTCCAGAAAGAGGACAACTCAAAAGTGAGTTATCAGCGCTTTCCCAACTTATTGGGAACTGCTGCCCGGCTGTCGGCTTAACCGACACCCAAACGGGCTTGAGTGGTACTTTCCCCCAGAATTGGGGGAAAGCGGTATAAAGTCAATAGAGCTGACTTTTCAGCCCGTCGCGGTTTCCGACGGTATTCGTCAAAAGTGACGATAACTCCAGATAAAAAACTCCCTAAATTGAACTTAGCCGGTCCCGACGGTATTCCCCAGATTGGGGGAAAAGGGGACAACAAATCAATTTGATTTGTTCTTGATATGACGCGTCCAAAACTGGATCCGGCAAGGGGTAACTAAAACAGTGACCCCCCTATAATTAGCCGGGCTCAATGTTGCGCCGGGTACGCCGTCAGCGTATTCCCAAAATGGGAACACGGTAGCAGAATCTGACAATCCAAAATTGGACAGTCAGGATGAAGTAACGAATCGTTACGCCATAGAACAACAAGCGCAAAATTGAGCGGCTTCCATTCTTCATCAATGAGGAATGGAAACGAACTCGATACCGCTCGATTATTGAATTAGTGGACAGCGCAAGATTGAGCCGTCCCCAGAATTGGGGATGATATAAACCGGGGAAATGTTCCCCGCGTCGATCTGGCCAGAATGACTGCCTAGATCTCGCCTACCCATTTGGTACCCGAGAATGTCTGATCCAGACAGTGACAATAGAATATACTTAATAAGGGAGCTGGTAGACGGTTCTTGCCATCCGTTCCGAGACCTTGCGGAAGGGGGACAAGCTATGGTTACATATTCTGACTTATTTACTTTCGTCATCATGCTATGTGCAATCATAACGCTTGTGAGTAATTACAAGCATAAAAAATAACCGTCCACTCCCCGGCTAAAGGTTGGACGGTTACTTCGTAACTTAAGACATAACGCCGGAGCGGATAGGTGCAAGCTATCCGACCAGCTCCCTTGTTAAGTATATTATATGCAATATATGAAATATATGCAAGCAGAAAAATAACTATCTCTTTTACTACATCGCCGCCAGCATGAGGAAGGAGATAATACAAATGCCAGCATATTTTGATGACCAGAAAAGAACATGGTTTGCAAAATTCTATTACAAGGACTTCACCGGGAAGCGAAAACAGAAGATGAAGCGCGGTTTCGCCCGGAAAGCGGACGCGCTGCAGTATGAACGCGAGTTCCTGCTGCGCCTGTCCGGGTCCTCGGATGTGACATTCAATACACTGCGGGAATCCTATATTGATTACAAACGCACCAGAGTGAAAGCTTCCACGCTCCGCAATCTGGAATACTGTCTGACAGGGCAGATTGCCCCATATTTCGACGAAAAGGCAATCCGGGATATTTCCCCGGCTGATGTGCTTTCATGGCAGAATGAGTTAATCAACAGCGACAGGAAAGAAACCACGATCAACAAGATCAATTCCCGGCTGGTGGACGTGTTCAATTATGCCGTGAAATATTTCGGACTTCCGGCTAACCCATGCATTGAGACGATCGGAACCCAAAAGCGGAACGCGGATAATATCGACTTCTGGACACTGGAAGAATACCGGAAGTTCATAGACCATGTGCCGGATATAGAATACCGGATCATATATGAATTGCTTTTCTATTCCGGTATGAGGATCGGCGAATTGCGGGCTCTGACGCTCTCTGATATTGATTTCGATAAAAATACCATACGCATAGATAAAACGCTCCCACGGGGCGCTAACGAGACCACAACGCCTAAGACATTGAACAGTTTCCGCTCTGTCTCAATGCCGGCGCCGATCATGGCAGATCTGAAGAAGTACACCCGCCATATTTACGACCTTACCCGGCATAACCGGTTATTCTTCCTTGAGTACCAGTCTATTACCCGGTATAAGAATGAGGTATGCCGATCCTGCGGCGTCCGTCAGATCCGGTTGCATGACCTGCGGCATTCTCATGTATCACTGCTGATTCATCTGGATTGCGACATCATGACCATAGCGGAACGGATCGGAGACACACCGGCAACCGTGCAGAGCACCTATGCGCATTTATACCCGGATAAGAAAGATATTGCGGTCAGCAAGTTAGAAAAAATAGTATCAAAGTAGTATCAAGAAAATCAGAAAGCCCCCTCAAAGTCCTATTTTTCAAGGGGCATTATCAGCGAGGTACAATCCTATCATGAACATTTTAGAGTATGAAAACTATCAGGAAAAAATTCCACATGGCAACCCGCTGTTTCCTTATATCACCTACCCTTGCTCGATTCCGCTTGACTTTTCGCGCGTGCCTCTGCACTGGCACGATGAGATGGAAATCATCTATATCAAAAAAGGAACCGGAGCAATCACGGTCGATTTCAAATCCTACGTGGTAACCGAGGGAACCATCGCGCTGATTCTGCCGGGCAGGCTGCACAGCATTGAACAGTACATGCAGGAAAGCATGGAATACGAAAATATCATTTTCCATCCGGGCATCCTCATTTCCAAAAAAACGGACACCAGCAATACCGAATTTCTTGCGCCGCTGTTGTCGGGCGTCCTGTCCGTTCCGCTCTTATATCAGCCGGGATCTCCCTGCTATGCGGAGATTGCCGCCTGCATTGACGCCAACGATGAAATCAGCCGGACAAACCCGCCCGGCTATCAGTTCTTTATCAAGAGTCAGCTCTTTATGCTTTTTTACATTTTATTCAGCAAATGCCTCTTAAAAGAGCCGGCAAAGCGCGACCACAAATCGCTGGAGAAGATGAAGCTAATCTTAAAATATCTGGAGAACCATTATATGGAGCGCATTACAATTGCAGATATCTCGGCGGAGGTCGGGCTGAGCCAGTCGCATTTCATGAAGTATTTCAAGAATACGATGGGCACTTCCTTCATCGAATATCTCAATGAATACCGCCTGACCATGGCTTCCCGCCTGTTGATCTCCTCCGAATCCTCGATTCTTGCCATCGCGGAGGAAGTCGGCTACGAGAATCTGTCGTACTTTAACCGCACTTTCAAAAAAAGATTCGGCATGACGCCCCGGGATTACCGCAAACAATCCACGAAGCAGTTGTAAAACGGGTCCCACAGAGGATTTTCCTTGTTTTAGACCCGTTTTTCTTCATTTTTCCAGTCAAAATGGTGCTTTTTCTATGCAAAACGGGTCCAGAGCAGATTTTTTCCTCTGCCAGACCCGTTTTTTGCAAAAATCCGGGTCTCACAGTCATTTTTTCCTCCTGTGGACCCGGATACCTCTTTTTCACACGTCTGAACATACCATCTGGACAGTTTTTCTTTTTCTCGTGCTTTCTCTTACGATTCTATATCAAAGTCAATGCTTCCCATACCGCAGTCCAGATCAATCGTTCCCACAGCCCCGGCATTCGTGACTTTGTAGCTTCCGCTGAGATCGGAATAGCTTTCTCCGTTTACCGTGAGATCCCCCATGCCGCAGGACATCTTATAATTATAGTCCTCTTCCCTGCCGCGCAGGGTGATGCTGCCATCCCCCATGCCGCAATGCGCTTTCACATTCTCTGCCACAATGCCGTCCAGCGCAAATGATCCCATACCGCAATCCAGCTTAATATCTTTATAGGTGCCTCCTTCCAGATCAATATCACCGGCTCCAAGCTTGATGTCCAGGGTTTCTGTCACAGCAAAATCTGCTCCCGTCAGTTCTCCTGCTCCCACATTCAGCTCCATCGTTCTGCAGTTCACACTGCCCGATGCAAAATCTGCATCTGCCGCCCCGATGTCAAAGTCCATGGTATCAAAGGTCATTTTCTCCGGAATCTCAATCACAATCTGCGCATCATAATTGTCCGGAAACTGCTTATGAATCTCATACTGAATCTGAAGCGTATCTTTATTTATATCCTCTTTATAATATTTTTCTTTGCAGCCGTAGGTTCTCACCACAAGGTTTTTATCATCCGTCCCCTGCTTGACATAGATTTCCGCAGCATCAATATCAATATCCAGATTTTTTATGCCGGCTGCCTCATAGGTATAAACTTTTGCATCGTCGTCTGCTCCCCAGTCATCCTCTGTGTCTTCTTCATCCGAAGAATAGTAAAGTTCATATGGCCGGATATGCCAGTTGCCCGCATCCAGTTCTCCTCTTTCCGCCATGCGTCTGATTGCCCCAAAGCCTCCGCCAAGCAGAGCGGAGATGCCGCCGAGCAATAATCCCATTCCCCCGAGAACTGCCACAATGATCAGGCAGATTTTTGAAAATTTTTTCATGCTGCCGCACGCTCCTTTCTCTTATTAAATGGCTTTTTGCAAAGCTTCCAGATTCCTTTCAATGCCCATGGCAGAAATCCTCCGAAAATCCAGACCACGAGCACCACCGCAAGAATACCGATCGCCAGCACGATGAGTCCTCCTCCCATAAGCCCGATTCCGATTGCAGGATTTCCTGCAAATGCACTTCCGATTCCTGCACCAAAGAGCACCACACCGCAGATTAACAGTGCTCCCATGACTGCCACAACCGCTATTGCAATTCCAAACAGCGCCGCCACAATGCCGAGCAATGCTGACAGTATGACCAGAATCATTACCAGCCACACCGGCGAAGTGATGACCAGAAGAACGATCGCCCATCCCGGCATTCCATCCTTCTCCTGCGCAGAATACGCTGCATTCTGCGCTGCTCCCTGTGGTACTCCCTTCGATGCGTTCTGCGCTGCCCCCTGCACTGCCGGATTCCACTCTGCTCCTGTTGCTGCTCCCTCCGGTGCGCTCTGCACTGCCGGATTCCACTCTGCTCCTGCCGATGCTCCCTGCGCGCCGGAAGAACACGCGTCCCCGGGCTGCACACCCAGATCTTTGATAATGCTGTCCGCCACTTTCTGCGGTGATTCCAGTTCTTCTAAAATCTTTGCCTCATTCGCCTCTCCGGCGTCCTCAAAATAGCTGCGGTAGAATGCAAGCGCCTCCGTTCTTTCCTCCTGTGAAATCCCGGACAACAACACTTCCAGCTGCCTTAAAAATTCATCTTTATTCATCTTCAAACTCCCTCCTCGGAAAATAACTCTGATATTTTCGAAGAATAGTCATCCCATTCTCTGCGATAATCGTCCAGCTTCTTTCTTCCCTCATCCGTAATCCTGTAGTAGCGCCTGTTGCGGCCTCCACATTCTCTGTCATACACCATAAGGCATCCATCTTTCTGAAGTCTACGCAATACCGGATAAAGTGTGGATTCCGAAACCTCAATCGCCACTCTCACATCCTGCGTGATCTTATATCCATATGTGCCTTCCTCCTCCTTGGAGACGACCGCCAGAACAATCGCATCCAGCAGGGCTGCACCTGTATTGAACACCATATTACCGGCTCCTTTCCTGTTCTGTCTGATATTACTTATATGTTTATAATATTATTTTGTTATCAATACTATATATCATATAATATAGTATTGTCAATATTATTATTCAAAAATGATACATTCATTTTCTAAAAGAGAAAAAAAGAATCCCGCAAACAGGATTCTCCTATAAATCAAAAAATCGTACATGCATGTGTAACGCTTACACAACATGTACGATTTACATTTTTGATTCGCTTTATCTCCGGCTTCTGTCTGCCCTACGCTTCCCAGTCCGCGCGTTTGATAATCCCCACGCCGATCGGATACGGTCCGGTATGAACGCCGATCGTTGCGCCGATCTGGTAAATCTCAATCTCATCGATCCCCAGGCGCTCCCTCACGAGACCTTTCAACATCTCACGAAAATGACAGGCTTCCTCATAATCATAGCCATAGCCGATGGCAAAACTGTATTCGCCCGGCTTTGCGGTGCGTTCGTCCAGATAAGCCTTGAGCATCTCAATTACTTTCTGCATGGATTTTTCCCGGCTCCGCGCAATGCCGGAGGCAAAAATCTCGCCCTCCTTCAGTGTAATGAGCGGCTTAATTTTCAACGCGCTTCCCGCAATCCCCATCACTTTTCCGATTCTTCCGCCATGCTTTAAGTAATCAATGTTGCCGATCGTAAAGAAGATTCTGCCGCTCTCCCTTATGGCAAGGAGCCTCTCCACCATGCGGTCATACTCCCAGCCGAGGTCGCGCAGCCGGCATGCCTCAAGTACATACAAACCCTGCAGCACCGTGTTGATCTCTGCGTCAATGACTGTGATGCGCGCCTTTGGATATTCCTCTAAAATCATATCTCTGGCAGTCGTCGCCGACTGCATGGAGCCGCTGAACTTCGTCGTGATACAGATACAGATCATCGGAACATCCTGCTTTGCGAGCGGGAGAAAAACCTGATAATAATCATCCACCGACGGCATCGACGTCTTCGGAAATACATCCGGATGATCCACCATTCTCTGATAGAACTCGCGGATATCCAGTTCCACCCCCTCTTTCAGATAAGTTTCTCCATCAAAAGATACATAGAAAGGCACCACCAGAATATCGCGCTCTCTTGTGAGCTCTCTTGAAAGGTCTAACGACCCGTCACTGATAATTTGAATCTTTTCCTGCATAAATCTCCTTCATAATCTGTTCATCAGAATAAATAAACACCGCGCTCCGTGACACGGATCTCCGGGATTACCGTAAGCGCCATAAAAGAAAGGGTAACAAACGGATCTACATTCTCTGAGATACCAAGTTCTCTCGTCTCCTTCTGCATGGCAGAGAGCTTTTCCGTGACTTCCTCATACCGTCTGTCGCTCATAAGACCCGCGATCGGCAGCGGCAGTACATCGATTACCTTGCCGCCGGACACGATCGCATAGCCGCCCTGCTGCTCCTCCACAGTCCGGATGGCAAGCAGGATGTCATCGTCATTGTCTCCCGCCACAATCATATTGTGGGAATCGTGCGCAACGGACGTCGCTACGGCACCGCCTTTTACGCCAAAGCCCTTGAGCGGTGCCACACCGATCTCTCCGGTCTTGCCGTGACGTTCCACCACACAGATCTTATTGTATACTTCATTCGGGACAAAATATCCGTTTTCTGTCGGCACTTCTTCCACCAGATGCGTCGTCACGATCTGATGCGCATTCATCTGTATCACATCGGTCTTTCCGTTGCATGCAAGCTGAATCCGCTCTCTGGAAAGCTCCCCGACATGAACCGTGTGAAGCAGTTCCTCCGGCACTGGAACCCAGTAATCTTTCTTATAGTCTTCCTCTCCCAGGATCCTGCCGTCCTTCATCACATCGGTCGGACGCACCTCCTCCAGATTATCGAGGAACACAATGTCGGCGTGATATCCGGCTCCGATGGCACCGTATCCCTTGAGCCCGTAAAACATTGCCGGCTGGTAGCTTCCCATCTTGTAGGCCTTTGCCACCGGAACCCCAAGTGCAATCGCCTTGCGGATACAGGTGCTGATATGTCCTTCCTTGCGGATTTCCTCGATATGCTTATCGTCGGTGCAGAATGCGCACTGGTCGAGCGCCACATTGGCATCTAAAAGCGTGCGGATTAACGTTTCAAGATTCTTGGCACCGCTTCCCTCACGGATATAGATGTGAAAACCGGCGCGCAGCTTGTCGAGCACTTCCTCGGAGTTCGCACACTCATGATCATTCTCCACGCCAGCCAGACGGTACGCCTGTACCGCCTTTCCTGTAATGCCCGGCGCATGTCCGTCGATGTGCTTCTTTGCAAAAAGTTCCAGCTTATCCGACATCCGGCGCTCGCCCTGGTAACACTCCACAAAACGCATGGTCTCCCCGAGTCCCAGCACTCTCGCATCATCCACATACTTCATCATATCGGACGCCAGAAACTCCCCGCATCCGTTTGTCTCCACATCGGTTGCCGGAACAGAGGACGGAATCATGAAGAAAATATGTACCAGCGCCTTGCCCGCACATTTCAGAAAATAATCCATTCCCTTCACACCGCACACATTGACAATCTCGTGCGGATCCGCAACAATGGTCGTCGTTCCCGCCTGCACCAGCACCTTGGACAATTCGCCCGGAGATACCATACTGGATTCAATATGCATATGGGCATCCAGAAATCCCGGTACCAGATATTTTCCGGTACAGTCGATCTCCCGCTCACCCTCGTAGGAACCGACTCCCACGATCGTATCGCCGCAGATTGCCACATCCGCTTCCAGAATCTCCTCCGTGAATACATTCAATACTTTGCCGTGCTTTAATACAATGTCTGCTTTCCGGATTCCGTTCGCGCAATCCAGCCGTCTCTTTCTGTCTACCATAGATTCCTTCCTCTCCTCCGTTTACGAAAACAATCCCTTAAAGAAGTCCGCGATCGAGCTGAATACATTTGAGAAAAATGTGCCTACGCTCGAGAGCACGCTGCTGTCTCCTCCGCCGTCCTTAAAGGAATGGTACAGTGACTCCGCATAATCCACAAGGCTGTCAAGATTGATTCCCAGGGATGTAATCTTTAAGAGCAGATCCACGATCTGCTGACGCTCGGAATCTGACAGTGTCACATTATATTTGCTGCAGGCATCATCAATTGCCTGGTTGATGCTCGCCTCATCTTTCAGATCATTCTGTGCAATGACCGACTTGATGTAAGCGATAAACTCTTCCACTTCCTCATCGGAAAGTCCGGCAATCGACTGTTCTAACTGCCCGGTAACCACGAGCTCATTTAAGGATGCGTCGATGATATCCGCATTGATCGTCTCACCTGTCATCTCCTGGTATGCCTTGAATACGCCGACAAGCGCCGCCGTACCGGAGATCTCCTGCGGTCCTGCAACGATGATATCCGCATCGGTAATACCCGCCGTTGTCAACGCATTTTTGTACATGCCAACTGTACAGTAATTGATATTCCTGGTTGAAATATTTAATCCGTTTCCCTTATCGCGTTTTACGATCACAACGGAAGACCATGACTTGCTTCCGATCTGTGAGGAACTGATATAGGAATCCAGATACTGATGCTCCTCTGCATTCGTTGTGTAGACCACATCATAATTGCCAAGGTTCGCCGGATCAATCCCCATCAGGGAAAGCACCGTATTCTTCTGGGCATCCGTCAGATCCGCTCCCAGCGCAAGATATGGCTTATCATCCGCCTGGATTGTCACGTTATCACTGTTTGCTCCCGTGGCAGCGTCCTCCGCTGCCGAAGCCTGTGACTGATCCTGCGCCTCTGCCGAAGTCTGATCCTGCCCTGCCTGATTCTGCGACTCTGCTGAAGTCTGATCCTGACTTGTCTGGTCTACGACAACCTCTCCCTCTACATTCGCTGATGTATCCGCCGCGGATGCCGTCACAGGCGCCGATGCAAGCATCACCGCAGCCAGAAATAAACTGGTAACTCTCATTCCATTCTTTTTCATGTGAAATCCTCCTTCCAAAACAAGTCTCTATTTTACTACGAACTTTCCCTAAAAACAACCGGCGTTTTCCCTCCAGTAGTTTTATTTATATAAATTTAAGAAACCTGTCCGGCAAGATTACAGTTCCACATGCACGTTCAGCCAGGCCGCAATATCCGCCATGACCTGATCGCGGTCTGTCTCGTTTAAAATCTCATGGCGGTCATCCTCGTACAGGCGGTAGGTAATATCCGAAACCCCCGCATCTTTGTACATCCCGTACACCTTCTTAACTCCCTCTCCCAGATCTCCGACCGGGTCATCCGCACCGGATACAAAAAACAGCGGCAGATTTTTCGGGACCTTTTTTATATTCTCCATCTGATTATCAAACAATACCGCCTCCATCAGGCCTTTGTAGCCGTTTACGGTAAACAGAAAAGTACAGCGCGGATCAGCATAGTATGTCTTGACATTCTCCACGTTCTTGGAAAGCCAGCTGTTGGCATAATCCTTTCCATATAAATCGTAGCGCTTGTACGGCTTGCTGTAGGAAAGGCTCTGCATCAGGCGGCTTCTGTAATGCCATCCACGGAATAGTGCGATCGTACGGCATAAAAACAGTCCAAACTTCATCGTGCTATCCGGCATTGCCCCGGTTCCCATGATGACGGCGCCAGCCACTCCCTCCGGGTGAATACACAGGTATTTGCGCAGCATGTAAGATCCCATGCTGTGTCCCATCATAAAATACGGCACGCCGGGGTTCTCTGCCTGGACCGTCGTGCGCAGCGTGTGCATATCCTCGACGAGCGTGTCACTCGGATCCGGCTCTGCAAAATATCCCAATTCCTCCTCGGATGTAACCGACGCACCATGTCCCAGATGATCATGTCCGACCACAAGGACCCCCTGGTCATTTAAAAATTCCGCGAACGGCTTATAGCGTTCAATATACTCCACCATGCCGTGCGTGATCTGCAAGACCGCCCGGTACTCTCCGCTCTCCGGCATCCACTTTACCGCATGAATCTTCGTCTTCCCGTCCTTTGATAAAAAACTGAACTGTTTTTCTTTTGTCATAGCATTGTTCCCTCACTTTTTATTATTTATACTCTCTGATTCCTACTCTCTGCTCTGTATTCTTTGCAGCAAAACCGGCATCATCCGGCTTCCCCTGCCGACTGCAGGATGCTCTTGCAGACATTCTCCAGTTCATCCGCGCTGCTCTTCTGCTCTGCCAGTTCCTCCTGCATGCCGGATACATATTTCAGGAATGCCTCCCTGGCGCGCACATTTTCGTCCGCCGACTGCTGCAGCACATCTGCTCTCGCGACCGCCGTATCCTGGATCAGCCCCCTCAGCCCGATCTGTCCGGTCTCATAAGCCACCATATTCTGCGCACAGTCGCGGTAGAGTTTCCCCATGGAAATATTATTCTCCTTGAGCAGCTCGTTTAAGTGGTGTACCTGCTCCTCCAGCGACGTGATCCGTTCTTCTGCCTCCCCAAGCTGGGCTTTTAACGCCAGCGCCTCCTGCTCATAATCGTCCGCATATGCACGCACCTGCTCTGCCGCCGTCACAAACCGGGTTCCGCTCTCCCCCATTCTTCCTGCTTCGATCGCAGAATTGAGCGCCAGCACCCCCATCGTTTTCGACAGTTCCTCCATGCGCTCTGCCCTCTCACCAAGTGCCTGGCGCATCTCGCGAAGCGCCTGCGGAGCCTCCGAGATATGCTTCATCGGCGTCGTAAAGTGCTTGTTGTTCTCCACGATCTCGACGACCTTTTCATTCTGCCCCTTCACCTGCTCCATAAAAACGCTGTGGTTGGCGTCGAACGTCGCGATTCCGTTATTCATTGTGATCAACGTATTGTGAAGTTCTCCCGCCGCCTGCGCGCCGTTCTCCGACAACTCCCCGTTCTGCTGCATCTGCTGTTCGATCTCTTCGATCTCTTTTTCCATCTGTGCACGCGAGGCTGTCATGCGTGCAAACTGTTCCTCCGCGGTATCCTTCTGTCCTGCGATCTTATGGAGCAGCTCCCTCTCGCGCTTCTCCGTCTCCCTTAATGCCGCAAGTTCCTCTTCTAATAAAGCCTTTTCTCTCTTTCCACTAAACATAGCTACTCCTTCTGTCCACCCGCCACGTTCTATTTATAATTGCGAATGATGAGCTGGACACTCTCCATTCCCTGATATACATTGATTTCCGGATAGTAAATCACCGACATCCGGATGGCATTCGCCCTTCCGCGAAGCGCAGCGTCCACCTCCGTCTGCCCGTATTTTTCGCTGTAATACTGCTTCCATGCCTCCACATCCCCAAAATAGACCGCAGAGACATGTTCTCCCGCCGCCGTCATAAGGGACAGCTTCAACACATTCTGGTTCCTGCCCACCACAGACGCCCGCAGAAGCGCAAGCTCCCTGTCCGCGAACTGTGGCTTACTGTTGCCATTTCCAAACGGCTCTAAGCGCGCCAGCTCCCGGATCAGCCCGATCGTCGGATACGCGGCAGGCATTGCCATATCTATCTTTATCTTAGGTATAAAATCATCTTCTGTCAATTCACAGCAGGCATTTATTTTGCCGCGGAATACCGCCACATCCTCGCGCAGCGACAGCCCTGCCGCCATCGGATGTCCGCCAAATTTTGAAAAACATTCCCGGCACTTGCACATCTCGTCATACATCGAGTACGCTTCCGTGGATCTGCCGGACCCCTTCACTCCCTCCTCGCCGTCCGTCAGAACAAATACCGGCTTGTGGTAGGACTCCCGGATTCTCCCCGCAATGATCCCCGCCAGGCTTTCATGCACCCCGGGCAAATAGATCACCAGCACCTTCTCGCCCGCTGTTCCCTCGTCGACTATCTGTTTTGCCAGTTCCACGCCGTCTGCCGTCATGCTTTTGCGCTGTGCGTTCAGTTCCACGAGTTCTTTTGCAATTTTTCCTGCATCAATCTCGTTTTTTTGCAAGAAAAGATTCAGCGCAATTTTGGCTGTCTCCAGCCGCCCGCTGGCGTTGACGCAGGGACCAAGCACAAATCCGATATGGTACGATGTGATCTGCTCCGGCGTCAGCTGATTCTGTAAAATCAAGGCGCGCATGCCAAGGTTCGCTGTCCGGTGCAGCCGCTTTAATCCCTCCCGCACCAGAATCCGGTTCTCATCCGTCAGTTCCATGACATCGCCCACTGTCGCAAACGCCACAAATTCCAGAAACGCGAATGCCTCCTCCGCGTCAATACAAAACTTCTCGTAAAGCAGCTGTATAATCTTCCACGCCACCGTCGCCCCGCAGAGCCCTTTGTACGGATAGGAACACTCCTGCTGCTTCGGATTCACAATGGCATCCGCCGCGCTCCGCAGATACCGCCGCACTCCCTGCTCCTCCACATAGGGAATCTCATGGTGATCCGTCACCAGAACCGTCATCCCCAGCTCTTTCGCATGCGCAATCTCATTGATGGCTGCAATGCCGTTGTCGCAGGTGATGATCGTGTCCATCCCCTCCTCATACGCCGCATCGATCAGATGCTCGTTGATGCCGTAGCCGTCACGCATGCGGTCGGGAATCGCGCAGGACACACTGCCGCCGCATCGTGTAATCCCCTGATACAGAATATAGGTAGACATCACGCCGTCGATGTCGTAATCTCCAATGATCCGGATCGGTCTTCCCTGCCTTATCTTTTCTGACAGGATACAAACCAGCTTCTCTGACTCATAAAGCAGATGCGGATCATACAGATCCCTGCATGTGCCGTTCAGATATTTATCAATCGCCGCATCACCGATCACCCCGCGGTTGCGGATCAGCCGCGCTGTCACGGGACTGATGCCAAACCGTTCTGCAATCGCCTGAAAATCGGCGCCTTTTTTTATTTCATACCACTTTTCCATCTTCACTTATGCCTGTTCCATCGTATTCTGCCCGTCGCCTTCGTATTCCACGGAGAGAAGCGCCAGCCCCAGCGCCGGTGCCGTGTAGCCCGCCGCCTGTCTGTCCCTCCTGGCAAGCACGTCCGTCATACTCCCCGGCTCTCTTCTGCCGTCTCCCACCTCAATCAGTGTCCCCGTCAGAATCCGCACCATATTCTGTAAAAAACCGTTCCCCGTGAAAAAAAGATCTATCTCCGATTCGTGTTCCTCCACACGAATCTCATAAAGCGTCCGCACTGTGGACTTTTTCATTCTTGTATTGCCGCAGAACGACTTAAAATCATGCTCCCCCAGAAGAAGTCCCGCCGCCTCCCGCATCCTTTCCACATCAAGCGGAATCCTGTAATCATACACATACCTGCGCGCAAAAACATCCGGCACCGCGCCCGTATGAATCCGGTAGCGGTAGGTTTTGCACACTGCCTGATAGCGGCTGTGAAACCGCTCGTCCACCTCTGTCAGGCTGCTTACGGCAATATCCTCCGGAAGGTAACGGTTCAATCCATCCAGCAGCTCCCCCGTATTGCGCGGCTGCTTAAGATGAAAATTGGCAACCTGCCCGATGGCATGTACTCCCGCATCGGTTCTCCCGGAACCTATGACATCCACCTGCTGTCCCGTCATCCGTGTCAGAACAGTCTCAAGCTTGCCCTGGATCGTCGCGTCCGTCGCATGCTGGCTCTGCCATCCGCTGTAGCGCGTGCCGTCATACTGTATTGTCATCCTGTAATTCGCCATAAAATTCTCCAAAAAAAATCCCCAGTTTGTAACTTATTCTATCACAAACCGGGGAAAAAACCAACCTCTAAACCAGCTCCGCAATGCGCGTAACCGCGACATAAATCTCGGAAATACGGTACCAGGTCCGAAAGTCGATCACTCCCGTGACCGGAAGTCCGAAGATACTCTGGAAACGCTCCACCGCCTCCCTGGTTTCCGGCCCGTAGATTCCGTCCGGCGTAATCGTCGGAATGGCCGGGTAGGAACGCGAGATGCGCGCCAGCTGTTCCTGAATCTGCCGGACCTTTTCTCCCGTCGATCCGACCGACAGATCGACTCTCGGCCAGGACGCCGGGATGCCCGAGACCTCCTCCGCCGTGTTGATGAACATGTTATTGCCGTAATAGTAGCGCAGAATCTCAATCGTCTCATAATTCTGATCGCCGAGATACTTGCTGCCCCACTGGCTCAGCCAGTTGCTGCAGGTCACGCGCTGCCCGTCGCAATACTGCGTTAAGATCGGCTGTCTGACATTCGGTCTGGAGAGATAGTTCTGGAACATCTCATCCACCACGTCCGAGATGCTCTGGTAAATATTGCGCCCGTACATGAATTTCTGATCATATGCCGTGGAGGACGTGATCGTAAAGCTATAGCCTTTGTTGCGGTACATCCACACCACTGGATTCAAGTAATTTTTCGTCCAAAAAATTATCAAGACGAATCTTGAATTTTATTGTAATATCATCATCTTTTACTATGATTTTGTCTATCAGAGTTGACAGTATCATCTGTTTTGTCTGTATATCTGAATCTTTAAAAATCTCACTCCATTTTGGCATTGCGTCCACATAAGCCAGTAACTCATTCGATTCTACAGACACCTCATCCAACTGCTTTTGCAATCTGCTTTTGTTTGCTTCTATTTCCTTTTTTGAAGTCTCTTTATCAGATATTATAGCAGATAATTTATCAACACTAAATGCAAATTCACCTCTTATTGCTTCGGGTAATTTTTCTTCCAGTGTTTCTATATCTGCTGTAAGACTTTTTATTGTCTTTTCTAAGTCCTTGATTTCACGCTTAATGTCCTTTGTCTGCTGTGCCTGCATATCTTCCAATTCCTTAGAGATATCTATTTTCTTTAGATTTTCAAGATATGTTTCTACTGTAGCAAATACTATGCTTTCTAAATATTCCTGTGAGTAAGTGCTTCTAGGCTTACACCCATTCGGACATCCATAACGCCCTACATATGAGACTTTTTTCTCCCCTGTTTTCTTACATGTCCAGTGGTTTGCATAGCCTGTGTTCTTTAATCGCTTTCCACAGTACCCACAATAAACCATACCTGTAAGTGCAAGTCTGCCCCTTGTAGAGAATGGTACATTATATTGCTCCATATACAACTCATTTGTAGCCTGCCTTGCAGCGTTGATTTTATTCTTTCTGGCTTCTCTGATTTCCTGTGCTCTCTCCCACAGTTCCTGTGATACTATTGCAATCTCTGGATTCTGCTCTCTGGCATAAGTCCATTCTTTTCTGTCTAAGCGTGTACTGTTTGCATGACCATTTTTCCTTCTGTTGTACGCTACGACCCCCATGTAAATAGGATTTGTAAGAATGCTTCGTACTGTTCCATTTTTCCATTGTTCTAATATAGGTGCTGGCACACCATTTTCATTAAGAGTTTTTGCTATCTTCTGGAATCCCATTCCTTGATTCACTGCATAGCCAAAAATCTGTCTGACTACTTCTGCCTGCTCTGGCACAATCACTAACTTATGTAATGCTCTTCCATGATTGCTTATCTTTCCAGACAAGACTAATTTGTAACCATAGGGAGCTTTTCCACCTACAAACCTTCCATCCTTTACCATTTCCACCATGGTATCATGTACTCGCATACCTGTCTTTTTGCTCTCTCCCTCGTTCTGCCAGAATCGTATATAGTTGAGAAGCTTATCTATATGTTCCTCTGTTTTTAACTGTCCATCCTTGATCGTCCATACCTCAATTCCCATGCGGTTAAGTTCTGCTACATAGAAACTGTATTCTTCCTGTCTGCCTATTCTATCTGACATATAAGCAAGAAGAATTTCAAACTCTCCCTGCTTTGCGTCCTGCATGATTTCTTGAAGTACTGCTCTGTCCTCTACTCCATTGTGGTAGGCTGATATTCCTTTTTCCAAGTATTCCTTATCAAATACCCAGTCTTTCTGTTTTGCGATAAACTGCTCCGCTTCTGCACGCTGAATTGGTATGTCATCATCATGCAACTGTTGTCTTGATGATACTCTAAGCAACGTTCTTGCTCTTTTACTCATGGCTCATTCCTCCTTGTGAACTTGTTTCACAATGTGAACTTGTTTCACATGCAAACTTGCTTTGCATTTTCCCCTTTGGGGTTGGGAATGATACCGCTTGTAAACTCCTTTGTAAAGACCCTATTTGAATTTTGTTTAAATAAACTTCTTTTAGCATATGCTCAAATCGGTCTGCATCCCTAGGGTCTACAGTATATGGAAATTCTAAGGTGATTTGCACCTTTTTATTTCCCTGCACTATCTCTTGTGAATATGTTTCCATATTCTGCATATTGTTTTGTTCTCTTATCTTGCTTTTTACATCTTTATGACTATCTGCAGATTGATATTCATTCCATTGCTTTTCCATGATAAATAATCTGTTTTTCTGTTAACTCTACAACTTCTCCCTTTGGTAAGCTGTACGCTTCATAACAGATAGCTCTTGTTCCTAAAAAGATTTCATTTGTTACTACTAATTTTCTACACATATTGTTTTCCTTCTGCGCTTCGCATTTATTATCTTGTTTCGGGCTTTTCTTTTACTGCCCTCCTTACATTTAATACAATAACGCTAGGAAAGTATGGTGTCAGTGGTGGTAATAGCCAAGGATTTTGATATGGGATTAGTGATGTTGTAGAAATATAAAAGGCACACATTTTACTGTGCGCCTTCATAATTTAGATAATTGAATTTTCGTAGTCCTGTAACTCATGGTACATGCCTTCAATAATTACTTTTTTATCAATGATACGATAAACAAACAGATATCTATGCTTAACAAATTTAATTTTATGCAATCCCATTTTTTTCAATCGTTTACTGTTACAATATCCAAAGCTGTCTGCCATCTTCTCTAATTTCTCAATCGTATCATCAAAATCATTTATTACATTTTCCAATGCCTGTTGATTTTTCAATACGTTAGAAATATACGAGAGAATATTATCATATTGAGTTTCTGCCAATTCTGAAAGTTCTACATTAAACTGCATACTTCTCCCTCATGCTCTTCGATACTGCTCGTGCTGACTTTGTTGCTCCCATGTCACTTTTTCTGATTGATTCAGACAACTCTTCTACTAACTCGTCCTCACTGATCCTTTTAAGTCCACTTGCTTCTGATTTCTCGGACAGTCTGTTTACAAGCATGATTACCATATTATAATCTTCTGCTGACAGGCTCTCTATTTTAGCCGTCAATTCTGCGATACTCATGTACAAACCAGCTCCTTTCGTGAATCTGTGTTCAATTTTATTATAAGTGCTATTTTCAGAAAAATCTATAACAATTTATTCCAAGTTTCTAACTATTATACAAGCCTGCAATTCTATAATACTGCCTGCTTGTCCTATATTTTCTTTTCTCCGGATAAACCACCAGTTCCCTATAGAAGTACTTACTTTTTCTCTCCAAGACTTTACTTGAAACTATTTGCCTACCTACCACTCCGTGTATACACGATTGAGCGTAAACGACATGATGGCAAGAACATTCGCCCGGATCGTTGTGTCCGGCCAGGTCGAGTAGATCTCGCTGGAGGCAACATTCTTGATATAATCTCGGTAACGGACATAGTAGTCTCTGGCTGTCGGATCACTCGGAGCGCCGTCATGTACAATCACATATTCCGGGATCACCACACGGCTTAAAACGATCTCTCCGGTTTCCGTGACGGGTTTGATCTCGGCTTCCGCGATCTTGGGCGGATATTCCGCAAAAAGGGTATGTGCCGGAATGACGATATTATCGGTCATGCTTTCGGCGGCTTCCTCTGCGTCCATCCGGATTTCCTGCAACGACAGCTGACCCGAAAAGACCTCAATGCCGGAGATATTGATCGGACGATATCCTTTTGCAGTGACCTGAATGGTATACTCCGCGTAAGGCTGCACCTCGCTCGGCTGCATTGACAGTTCAAGCGGAGGCGTATCAAGCGTAAGTGTTTCGGACATTCCGGAAGCATCCGTGTTCACCTCCTCGACCGTGCTGTCGGGATCTCCGGAATAGGAGATCGATATTTTCGCATCGTCGATCGGTGTGCTGGTCCCCCGCTCGATAACCTGCATCCTGAGATCTCCGCGATCCACATTCTCGTTCTGTGCATATCTGATGTCTGGCATAACAACCTCATCGATTCTTTTCGTATTATCATATGCCGGCGCCAGCGGAAATGTGCGCATCCGCCCTGCCGAATCCTGCCGCAAAAAAACGGATTGTCACTTTGAGCAGCCAACCCCTTTTGCACGACGAGGAATAGAATGGGAAGATCATGCCTATCGATTTCTGAGGGAATGCATCTGGAAATTCGGTTCAAAAAATGTGGCATTTCTAACCAGCCGAATGTTTGCATCTTCGATGATCCGTGTTTTTCCAAGTTTGGAGCACTCCGCGGGTCATGTC
>ERZ791908.119-NODE-119-length-108904-cov-28.479609_pt1 | contig 108904 bp, 102 predicted proteins | sample MGYA00510144_ERZ791908 | MGnify/ENA primary metagenome ERZ791908 (study PRJEB30046, sample SAMN00792105) | human gut metagenome | study: EMG produced TPA metagenomics assembly of the A metagenome-wide association study of gut microbiota in type 2...
ACAAGATTGGACTTTTTTTGTTAACTAAAACGATTTAACTAGCACCACGCGTATTAAGATAAACCTATTCAAGCTGAAAAAGATGATTTATCTAAAATTTTGTGCTATTCTGCTATACATCGAAAGAAAATATGTTTATAATTTTTAGGTTGAATAGGGGTGAAATTTCTGATCATGAAAGGTGTTAATTATACAAAAAAACATCACATGTATTTAATGAATCATGTTAATGGTGATGTCATCGAAGTTAAAATGGACAAGAAGAACAAGTCCTTTAAGAAATTAAGACTTTATCGGCAAGACGGTTTAGGAAACTATTATCTAGATCCACATGCAGAGTTAAGAGATCAGAATAGTTTGGCCACTAAAGAGAATATTGTAGCAGCTGGTAAAAAAGTCAGTCATCACATTTCTGACATCAAGAACTGGCATCATAGAGTAAAGCCAGTTTTCAACGCTGATCACAAAATTATCGACTTCGAACCTAGAATTACTTTGAAGCATCATGAGCATATTCAAAACGCAAAGAGATACTTGCGTCACCTAGACAATCACCATGCAGATTTCCTTTTCCGCAAGAATAATAAGGGTCGTTTAATGGCACCTTGGAACTATGTTAAGGATGTCATCTACGAAGACCGCAACAAAGAAATGGTTATCGCTCATAAGGTACATAAATTATCAAAATAATGAGAAAGCTCTCAGCATTGTTTCGATGCCGAGAGCTTTTTTGGTGGTCTATTCCCTTATTCTCCATCACAGCTACAGCAGCTTTAGCATAATCACGTTTGTATTCCTGATTAACTTGATTCCAATTAACATTTTTAAAGTGCTTTTTCTAGACAATCACTTACAACATGTCTATAGTAAACACAAAGAGGCGATTTTATTATGGAAACAAAACAATTCTGTTACAGAAAAGCAAACTTTCAAATTTCTAAAGCCCCAACTTTTGTAGAAGACTCTAGTAAAAAATTAAAGAAAATAAAAAAACAAATCAAACAAAATATTAAGCACATTGATAAAGCACAAGATAAAATGAATGCTCGACATGAATATAGCATTCTAATTGTATTACAGGGTATGGATGCGGCTGGTAAAGATAGTATGGTTAAGCATATTCTCTCTGGCGTTAACCCTAGCGGCTTTAATGTAGTCAGTTTTAAACAACCAACAGCAGAAGAATTAAATCATGACTATCTTTGGCGGGTTAATCGAGAATTGCCACCACGTGGACATATAGGTGTGTTTAATCGCTCTTACTATGAAGATGTTTTAATTTCACGTGTTCATCCACAGATTATATTGAATGATAATTTACCAAATATTCATTCTCTAACAGATATCGATGATCATTTCTTTGAGAACCGTTATAAAGATATTCGTAATTATGAAGAATATTTAACGAGAAATGGCTACGTAATTCTTAAATTCTTCCTCCATATTTCTAAAGATGAACAAAAAAGACGTTTTATGGCAAGAATTCAAACACCAACAAAGAATTGGAAACTATCTTCTTCTGATATTAAAGAACGTCATTATTGGAATAAGTACCAAAGTGTTTATGAAAAAGCCATTAATGCCACAGCAACTGAGAAGAATCCTTGGTATGTCATTCCATCAGATGATAAATGGTACTCACGTTTAATCGTATCTGATATTCTGACTAAACGATTAGAAAAGTTACCATTAGCTTATCCAACGATGTCTCCAGATCAAGAAAAGGAATTGAATTTAGCTAAGCAATTACTACAGGATGAAGATAAATATTAATGCAATATAAACATACTAACCTAGTGTTGGATCATGAATCGACGGATTCGTGATCTGGCACTTTTTATTTTGTCTAAAATGATTAGCATGCTAACTATTTTGGCACACTATTTAGAGATGAAAAGATAGTATCATAACTACAAAAATATATTATTATACTTTTTCCTTGCTCTTTTCTAATTCAAGTAAATACTTCTTATTTTCTATTCCCGCTGCATAGCCGGTTAAACTACCATTTACACCAATCACACGATGACATGGTATTAATATCAAAATAGGATTAGTATGGTTAGCCATGCCAATTGCACGAGCAGCCTTCGGCTTACCCATCATCTGTGCAACTTCACCATAAGTTCTTGTTTCGCCATAAGGAATTTTTTGAAGAGTTTGCCAAACCTGTTCTTGAAAATCAGTCCCTTTAGGTGCTAATGGTAAGTCAAAATTTGTACGTTGACCTGCCAAGTATTCTTTTAGCTCTTGAGCACATTTTTTAACTAATTCGTTGGCATCCTCAGATAGTAATCTATTCTTTTCAACCTCAATAGGCTTAATCGCAATAATTGCTTTATCATTTGCTGTAATTTTGAGAAGACCTATTGGTGTTTCTAATGTCAGGCTATAGTTTTTCAATTCTTCACTTTCTTTTGCTTGGGATGTTCCTGTTAACTTTGCTGACATATATCGACCAACATCACAAAAAATAAAAACGCCGCTCAATTTGATAACTTTGGAAGAGTTATTGAGTAGGCGTCTGCCGAAATAATAATGTTGCCTCCGCTCTTAAAGCGGGCTGCATGGGAGAGTTTCGGCTCTCCTTTTTTCATACTTAAATTATACCATGAATACCAAAAAAGACCCGCAAAATTAATTGCGAGTCTTTCGTTTTTATTCCCATTCAATAGTGGAAGGTGGCTTACTGGTTACATCGTAAACTACACGGTTAACGTTATCTACTTCGTTTACGATTCTATCTGAAATGTGACCAAGTACGTCCCATGGAATTTGTGCAAAGTCTGCAGTCATACCATCAATTGAAGTTACGGCACGAATACCAATGGTGTAGTCGTAAGTACGGCCATCACCCATAACACCAACTGAACGAATGCCTGGAAGAACTGTGAAGTATTGCCAAATCTTTTCTTGCAATCCTGCACGCTTAATTTCTTCACGTAAAATTGCGTCTGATTCACGCACGATCTTAAGCTTGTCTTCGGTAACTTCGCCAAGAACACGAATACCCAGACCTGGACCTGGGAATGGTTGACGCCATACCAAGTCATGTGGAATACCTAATTTTTCACCAAGTTCACGGACTTCATCCTTGAACAACTTGCGAAGTGGTTCAATAAGTTTAAAGTGCATGTCCTTAGGAAGACCACCTACGTTGTGGTGTGACTTGATAGTTTGAGCAGTATTAGTACCTGACTCAATGACGTCAGTGTACAAAGTACCTTGTGCTAAGAAGTCAACATCCTTAATCTTTTTAGCTTCTTCGTTGAAGACTTCGATAAATTCCTTACCGATGATCTTACGCTTCTTTTCAGGATCAGTTACGCCCTTAAGCTTGTCCAAGAATCTCTTTTGTGCGTTAACACGGATAATGTTAACACCGAGGTCCTTGTTCAAAGCCTTCATAACTTGGTCGCCTTCGTCCTTACGAAGCATCCCGTGATCAACGAAAATAGCAGTCAATTGATTACCAATTGCCTTGTGAAGCAAAGTGGCAGTAACACTTGAGTCAACACCACCAGAAAGACCTAAGATAACCTTCTTGTCACCGACTTCCTTACGGATTTCGTCAATCTTCATGTCGATGAAGTCATCCATCGTCCAGTTAGCTACGGCACCACAAACGTCAAAGGCAAAACGCTTCAAGATGTCCAAACCATATTCTGAGTTACGAACTTCAGCGTGGAATTGGATACCGTAGAACTTCTTATCTGGGTTAGCAATTGCGGCAATTGGGCAGTTCTTGCTTGAAGCAGTTACTTCGAAGCCCTTAGGTGCTTGGGTTACTAAGTCACCGTGGCTCATCCAAACGTATTGCTTAGTTGGTAAGCCTTTAAATAAAGTACTGTCAGGATCTTCAACAGTAATGTTTGCTCTACCGTATTCCTTGTTGTCGGCAGGTTCAACCTTACCGCCCAAGTCATAGCTCATCAGTTGCATCCCGTAACAAATACCCAAAATAGGAATACCTAATTTAAAGATTTCAGGATCAACCTTCAAAGCACCATCGTCATAAACACTGTTTGGACCACCTGAGAAAATAATTCCTTTAGGATTCATTTCCTTGATCCTGTCAATTGAAAGATCGTGGGGCAAAAGTTCTGAGTAGATGCCAAAATCACGAATGCGTCGAGTGATTAATTGATTGTATTGACTACCAAAGTCAAGAACAATAATCTTGTCAAAATCGTCTAGATTTTTAGCCACTTGATTCTCCCTCTTTTCAACTACACATTTTTAATCAACTTTACTAGGAATTTTCAAAAAGGTCAATCAATATTTATGAAACCGAAGTTAAATGTTCAGCTTTTAGGTAATGCAACTACCAGTTGCAACCGCTAGTTGCCTAAGACGCAAGCAAAAAGTTCTTGTTAGCAACTAATCTTTTTTATAAATTAAAATCATCACCAAAACAGAAAGGACGACCAATTATGAAACTAGGTCAAAAAATTGCAGAATTACGCAAAAAATCTGGTCTTTCTCAAGAAGCTTTGGCTGAAAAAATGAATGTCAGTCGCCAAGCCGTTTCTAAGTGGGAAAGTAATCAATCGATTCCTGATATTGAAAAGATTGTCGATTTATCAGAATTATTCGGTGTTACCACTGATTATTTATTAAAAAATGGTACACCTTCTTTTGAATTACCCGGGAAAACAACGGAAGAAGAAACTAAAAAATTACCCAAGATTAGTGATCATGAAATCACTCAATATTTGGAAGTTGCAAAAAATGCAGCTCATTTTGAAAGTTTAGCTCTTGCTCTAATTTTTCTATCAATTGCAGCATTTTGTCTATTTTCTTCTTTCACATTTATCTATCCTAATATTTTAGGGACAGTATCATATGTCTTACCTGTTATTATTATTGCCATTGCATTGGGCTGCTTTATTCATGGAAGATTAATAATGCGTGAATATAAATTACTCAAGAGCAATTCGATTTAACGACCGCGCAAAAAGTCAGCTAATTTAACTGCCACAGGAGTTTTACTTTGCATTCTAAGCTCGGCTCCCCTTCTTGCGCTCATTAGCTTTGCCAAGCTTGGTTCATCTACACCATCAGTAGACACGATGACTGCATTAGGCGTCATCATTTTACTGATCATCGTCGCTACCGGTGTCGCATTCTTCATCGCATCTAATCGCTACATCAAAATCTATGAAAAACTAGAATACGAGAACTGCACTCTAGACGAGGAAACGACTAAACAAGTTGAAGCCGAAAAAGAACAATATGCTTCAACCTACACAGCAATGACGATCGCCGCCACCGTTTTATGCATCATCTCCGCCATTCCAATTCTCTGCGGCACATTCTTCACCCAACATCTTTCCGGCAATCAAATCGATTCACTGATGACCGGTTCAGTTGCCATCACCCTGATTTTAATTGCTATCGGAGTTTTCTTCTTTGTCAAAACTAACACCATCGAAGATGGCTACGACATTCTTCTTCAAGTTAAAGACTACACGCCGCAAAATAAGCTGGGCTGTAAAAAGATGCGCAAATACGCTACTATCTACTGGCTAATCATGACCGCCATTTATCTTGGCTACAGCTTCTCTACTGAAAATTGGGAACACAGCTGGATCGTTTGGCCTATCTCCGGAATTACCTACGGCATTTTAGAAAAAATCTTCAGTATGAAAAGCGACGACGTCGCCTCCGATTAGAAATAATCGAACATTAATGCTTAATTTTTCACTTGTGTTCGGCAATGTATTTTGTTACTATTAAACCAACACAAGAATATCTATATATCGTCGAAATAAGGTCGACAGTTTCTACCCACTACCGTAAATGGTGGACTATAGGTGAATGAAAGTTAAGAAAAACATCTTAAGGACTTCTTTTACCTAAACGTAGGTAGAAGAGGTCCTTATTTCTTTAGGAGGATTAAGTAGTTGAAGTTATTAGAAGACAGAATTAAACGAGATGGGGAAGTTTTAGACGGCGATGTTCTTAAGATTAACTCATTCTTGAACCACCAAGTTGATCCCAAGTTAATGATGCAAGTTGGTGAAGAATTCAAGCGACTTTTCGCCGATGAAAAAATCGACAAGATTTTGACCTGTGAAGCATCAGGTATCGCACCTGGCATCATGACCGCTTATCAATTGGGCGTGCCAATGGTCTTTGCCAGAAAGAAGAAGCCATCTACTCTTAACGACGCAGTTTACTGGGCAGATGTCTTCTCATACACCAAGAAAGTTACCAACAAGATCTGTGTTGAAGAAAAATTCTTACACAAAGGTGAACACCTTTTAATCGTTGATGACTTCGTTGCCCACGGTGAAGCCGTTAAAGGTATGGTTAACATTGCTAAACAAGCCGGCTGTGACATCGTTGGTGTCGGTGCCGTCGTTGCCAAAACCTTCCAAGGCGGAAGCGACTGGGTTAAAAACGAAGGTTTACGCTTTGAAGCTCTAGCAAGTATCAACAGTTTCAAAGACGGTAAAGTACACTTCGAAGGAGAAGAATAAATAAAAAATGGCACAAAAAGAAGTTAGTCACAAAAAAGCTGCTGTCTTAGGTTTGCAACACCTGCTCGCCATGTATTCCGGTGCTGTTGCCGTTCCTCTTTTGATCGGTACCGCACTTAAATTCAATAGCGAACAAATGACTTACCTTGTTTCCATTGATATCTTCATGTGTGGTCTTGCCACCATGATCCAATTGTTCCGCAACAAATACTTTGGTATCGGCCTTCCCGTTGTTTTAGGCTGTGCCATCCAAGCTGTTGCCCCACTTGAAATGATCGGACAAAAATTTTCGATCAACACGATGTACGGCGCAATCATCGTCGCCGGTATCTTCGTTTTCCTAGTCGCTGGTTGGTTCTCAAAAATTAAAAAGCTGTTCCCGCCAGTCGTCACAGGAACTTTAATTACAGTTATTGGGTTAACTTTGATTCCTGTTGCTGTCCAAAACATGGGCGGTGGCAATGCTCAAGCCAAAGACTTCGGTGATGCGAAAAATCTTATCGCTGCCTTTCTTACCATCCTCATCATCGTTGCCATCGAAGTCTGGACCAAAGGATTCCTTCGTTCAATTTCTGTTTTGATCGGATTAATCGCCGGAACCGTTATTGCAAGTTTCATGGGACTTGTCTCCTTAAAACCAGTTATGCAAGCTTCATGGTTCCACCTGCCACAGCTTTTCTACTTCGGAGTGCCTGAATTTGAATGGTCGTCTTGTTTAACAATGATCATCATTGCATTGGTTTCTATGGTTGAATCAACCGGTGTCTTCTTTGCAATCGGCGACCTGCTTCATAAAGATATTACCGAAGATGACCTTAAACGCGGTTATCGTGCCGAAGGACTGGCACAAGTCTTCGGTGGGCTTTTCAACACCTTCCCCTACACTACATTCTCACAAAACGTTGGCCTGCTTCAATTATCTGGTATTAAAACAAAACGCCCAATCTACTGGGCTGCCGGCTTATTGATGGCTATGGGTCTTCTTCCTAAAATTGGCGCTTTAGTAACCATTATTCCTGATTCTGTCTTAGGCGGCGCTATGTTAGTCATGTTCACCATGATCGCCGTTCAAGGGATCAGAATGTTAACCAAAGTTGACTTTGAAAACAACCGTAACATCTTGGTTGTAGCTATCTCTATCGGATTAGGTTTAGGCGTTACCGTTTACCCACAAATTTTCCAAAACCTTCCTCAAACTATTCAATTGTTCTTGGGTAACGGTATCGTAGTAGCCAGCATTTGTGCTACTTTGCTTAACCTTATACTTAATGGAAGAAGTGGTGCCAAATAAGCTGAATATCCCATTTCATAATTTATAAATCTCACATATTTTTCTATAAATATTTCTTTAGACCCTACATAAAACGCCTGACAAAAAATCAGGCGTTTTATTTTTTATGATAATGTCTAAACTGTCTAGGTGCTCGATCAGGTGCAAAGAACGAAATGATGGGCAAAACTAAGTACATGATTAAGGTGATTTTAGGCAAAAGAATTAAAACTACAGCTAGTGGCATCCGGATCAACAGCGTTCTAACTAACGCGGTCTGCCCAACGGCTCCCTTATGAACGCGGACATAATTGCCAGCCACAAAGATCCAAAGCGCACACATTTGTCCCAACAGATAAACGCCGCCGTAGACTGCTAGCGCCATTTGCGAAGGATCAATGATACTCCACTTAGTCATCACGGGAATAAACGATAGTGTCAGTAGAAAAAATCTGCGATGACGACTTGTTTCGTCGCTCTTTTAAAGGTGATAAAAATGCGGTGCGCATCATACCAAAAGTCGCCGTCACTTTTAGGTGCAGGAATCGACAACACCATAATCGTAATAATAATCGCAATCACGCCATCGTTAAAAGTGAGTAGGTGTTCTCTTAGCGATGTCTGAAATCGTTCAAAAAATCTATCCTGCTTGTCTTTTTCCATACTCATTCTTCCCCCTAATCTTAATCATTCTCTATAATAGGAATAGAAGAAAAGTTTTTCAATAGCGAGGAAAATATGCCGAACCAATATCATAATTTCAACAATCAAAATCTCGAAAGCCACATTCTATTTTATGGTGAGCAAGCTTGTCAGCCTGACGAATACTTCGAAGGCAATAATTTGCGCAAAAACGATGTCCTCTATTACATCATGTCGGGTAAAGGCACTTTTACTTCAAGCGGCCACCACTCAGTCAAATTAAAAGAAGGCGACCTATTCTACATTCCACGTAGTCAAACCTGCTACTTTCAAGCAGATCATGATGAACCATGGCAGTATTTCTGGATTGGGTTAGCCGGTCCTGGCACCAACCAGATGATTAAGGCTTCTAATTTGCCTAATAAAAACTTTTTGCGGCAGATTCAGAACACTAAGTTCTTCACGACTTTACATAAAATCTACGGCATTTTAAACAAGAAGACCTCGCTACTTAATAACATTCAAATCGCCTCTCTCACCTATCAGCTCTTCTATCACCTCGTCAACGAATTTCCTGATCACCCACCGGTTCGCAAGACACCTAAGGTCGATCAATACCAGATCGCTATTGATTATTTGAACAAAAACTACACCGACCCTACTTGCAACATTGTGGAGCTCTGCAACCGGCTTGGCGTTTCGCGTAGTTTTTTGTATGCCCTATTTAGAAAGAATACCAAGATTTCGCCGCAAAAATATCTGATGCAATTGCGGATGGAGGCCGCTAAGAAGGAGTTGCAAAATACTACGCATAATTTAAAGCAAATCGCGCATACGGTCGGCTACGGCGACGAATTCACCTTCTCCAAGGCATTTAAACGATATAGCGGCGTCAGTCCTAACGTATTTCGTGGAAATTAATGTCTTTTTTGCATACAATATTAATATGAAGTAAATCTTATCTAGTAAAGGAATGATCAAATGAAACAAACAGAATGTACTACTATCTTAGTAGGTAAAAAAGCAACTATTGACGGTTCAACTATGATCGCTCGTAGTGAAGATGGTGGTCGTGTTATTATCCCTGAAGGCTTCAAGGCAGTTAACCCAGAAGACCAACCTAAGCACTACACCAGTGTTATCAGCAAGCAAAAGATCGATGACGAAGATTTAGCTGAAACTCCTCTTCGTTACACTTCTGCACCTGATGTTTCAGGTAAAAATGGTATCTGGGGCGCAGCTGGTATCAACGCTGAAAACATTGCGATGACTGCTACTGAAACTATCACTACCAACTCACGCATCCAAGGCGTTGACCCACTTCTTGACCCATCAGAAGGCGGTTTAGGTGAAGAAGATTTTGTTACTTTAACTCTTCCATACCTTCATTCAGCATTTGACGGTGTTAAGCGTGTAGGTTACCTTGTTGAAAAATACGGTACCTACGAAATGAACGGTATGGCCTTCTCAGACAAGGACAACATTTGGTACCTTGAAACTATCGGTGGCCACCACTGGATCGCACGTCGCATCCCTGACGATGCTTACGTTATCGCACCAAATCGTTTGAACATCGATGAATTCGACTTTGATGACACTGACAACTTCGCCGCCTCAAGCGACTTGAAGGACTTAATCAGTGAATACCACTTGAACCCAGACCGTGAAGGCTACAACATGCGTCACATCTTTGGTTCATCAACTATCAAGGATGCTCACTACAACAACCCACGTGCTTGGTACATCCACAACTACTTCGACCCAGACTTCGGTGGCACTCCTGCTGACCAAGATCAACCATTTATTTGCCACGCAAATCGTTTGATCTCAATCGAAGACATCAAATGGGCTGAAAGTTCACACTACCAAGACACTCCATACGATGCATATGGTGATCAAGGTACTCCTGAACAAAAGAAGACCTTCCGTCCAATCGGTATCAACAGAAACTTCGAAACTCACATTTTGCAAATCAGAAACGACGTTCCTGCAGAAATCGCTGGTGTTCAATGGTTGGCATTTGGTCCAAACACCTTCAATTCAATGGTGCCATTCTATACCAACGTAACTACTACTCCAGAAAGCTTCCGAACTACTCCTAAGTTCAACTTGAACAAGATCTTCTGGCTTAACAAGTTGACTGCACAACTTGGCGACACCAACTACCGCGTATACGGCGAACTTGAAGATGCCTTTGAACAAAAGAGTTTGGCACAATGCCACAAGATCCAACACGACACTGACAAGGAAGTTAAGGATCTTTCAGGTAAGGAATTACAAGATAAACTTATTGCAGCTAACCAAAAGATGGCTGACACCGTTTACAACAACACTGTTGAACTTCTTGGTCAAATGGTTGACGAAGGTCACGGCTTGATGACTTTGAAGTACGACTTGCTCGATTAGTAAAAAAATAAATTTTAGATAATAAAAATCGCATGGCGAATGTCATGCGATTTTTTTGTACAAAAAAGACGAAACAGCCTACCCTGCTGTTCCGCCACAATATATGATTTTACTAATCTAAAATAATTATGCAAGTCCTGCTTTTAGATATTATCTAAAATGCCGGGAACGGAAGGGTCATCTTTGATACTCACATCAGCACCAAGTTGACGCAACTTCTCTTCGACACGGTCATATCCACGCAAGATATTACCTGCCTTGTCGATTATCGTTGTTCCTGCAGCCATTAAACCTGCAATCATTAAACATGCACCTGCTCTAATTTCACCGGCAGTTACTTCTGCACCGTGAAGTTGAGGGGTTGGATGAGCCAAGATAATATTATCTTCAACCTTAATGTTAGCACCCATCTTTTGCAATTGCGCAATATGACCAATTCGCTTTGGATAAATGTTATCGATCACTACGCCTTCACCAGACTTAGCGGTCAAAAGAAGTGGCGTAATTGGCTGTTGTAAATCTGTCGCAAAACCTGGATAAACATCAGTCTTAACTTGCACCATCTTCAAATCACCGGCTGGATACACATAAAGTGAATCTTCATCCGCATCAATAACAACGCCCATTTCCTCTACCTTAGCTAGGTATGAATCAAGGTGTTCCTCAATAATATTATGAATACGAATGCCATTGCCGATGCATGCAGCAAGCGATACATAAGTACCTGCTTCAATTCGATCAGGAATAATCGTATGTGGAATTTGTGCCTTAAGCATGTCCACACCTTCAATTCTGATTGAGTCAGTACCTGCACCACGAATAACTGCCCCCATGTTGTTCAAGAAGGTAGCTAAATCAATGATTTCTGGTTCTTTGGCTGCATTTTCAATAATAGTTTGGCCTTGTGCAGTCACACTGGCCATAATAATATTCATCGTAGCACCAACGGATGGCATCTTAAGGTGAATCTTCGCACCATGCAAGCCATCTTCAGGAGCCGTAATTATAATTTGATCATTTTCATTTTTTACGCTGGCGCCTAAGGCTTCAAAGCCCTTAATATGTTGGTCAATAGGACGTGGTCCGATATCGTCACCACCAGGGAAGCCCACAACTGCTTTGCCAAATCGACCAAGAAGTGCACCCATAAAGTAATATGAAGCACGCAAACTCTTAATCTTACCAGCTGGCAAAGGACTCATCTTAATATCGGTTGGATCAATGCGCAAAGTTGTCTCTCCGAAGTCACAATGCACATCCATCTCACTCAACAAGTCCATCAAGTTAACAACATCAGCAATTCTTGGGACGCCTTCCAAAGTTACCGGTGTTCTAGACAAAATCGATGCCGGAATCAATGCAACAGTTGAGTTCTTAGCTCCACCAATCCAAACATCACCCTGCAGGGGCTTTCCACCATGAATAATCATCTGCTTCATTGGCGAAAACAAATCCTTTTCTACTTTCAATTAATCATAATAATGTTAAAGGATATTCGCAAAAAAAACAAGAGCTGAGGCCCTCAGTTCTTGTTTTCTTAAGATTTTGTATAATTCAAATCTATTATTCTAGAATTTTTCAGCTGGAAGACCACTAGCTGCACCAATAAATGACTTGAACAAGCCTTCTGGACGTTGTGGACGGCTCAAGAATTCTGGGTGGTATTGAGCTGCGATGAAGAACTTCTTCTTTGGCAATTCAATAATTTCAACTAAGCGGTTGTCTGGTGAAACACCTGAGAAGACCATACCGGCCTTTTCAAATGCGTCACGGTACTTGTTGTTAAATTCGAAACGATGACGGTGACGTTCTTGAATAACATCTTGGTCGTCGTAAGCTTCACGAGTCTTAGTACCCTTCTTAAGAGTAGCTGGGTAAAGACCTAAACGTAAAGTACCACCAATATTTTCTTCGTCACGCTTGTCAGCCATGATGTCGATAATGTTGTTCTTGCAGTCTGGTTCAGCTTCTGCAGAGTTGGCATCTTCAAGGTGCAATACGTCACGGGCAAATTCAACACTAGCCATTTGCATACCCAAGCAAATACCTAAGAATGGGATATCATTTTCACGAGCGTACTTGATAGCAGTGATCATACCTTCAAGACCACGAGTACCAAAACCACCAGGAACGATTAAACCATCTGAACCCTTCATGATTTCTGCAATGTTGTCTTCAGTTACATCTTCAGCTTGAACCTTATCAACTTCAATCTTAGTGTTGTAAAGGTAACCTGCGTGTTGCAAAGCGTCAGTAACTGAAATGTAGGCATCTTCAAGTTCTACATACTTACCTACTAAAGTAATCTTAGTCTTGTGCTTCAAGCTCTTAGCACGTTCGTCAAGCTTCTTCCAAGCTTCCATGTCAGCTTCTGGCTTTGGACTTTCAAGGTGCAAGAAGTCACAAACTTTTTGATCCATTCCTTGCTTTTGGAAAGCCAAAGGCACATCGAACAATGAAGGAGCATCAATTGATTCAATGATTCGGTCAACAGGAACATCGGTGAAGGTTGAGATCTTGTCCTTGTGTTCTTGGTCGATTGGCTCTTCCGCACGAAGAACAAGCATGTTTGGTTGAATACCGATGCTGCGAAGTTCTGCAACTGAATGTTGAGTTGGCTTAGTCTTCATTTCGTGAGCTGCGTGAAGAAGTGGTACTAAAGTACAGTGAATGTACATTACGTTGTCTTCACCAACTTCACGACGCATTTGACGAATAGCTTCCATGAATGGAGTTGATTCGATATCACCAACAGTACCACCAATTTCTGAAATGATTACGTCAGAATCAGTAGTAAGAGCTGCACGCATGATCTTCTTCTTGATCATGTCAGTAATATGAGGAATTACTTGAACTGTTGCACCATGGTAGTCACCACGACGTTCTTTTTCCAAAACTTCTTGGTAAATCTTACCAGTAGTTACGTTAGAGTACTTGCTAGTTCTAACGTCTACGATTCTTTCATAGTGACCTAAATCAAGGTCTGCTTCTGTACCATCATCGGTAACATAAACTTCACCGTGTTGGTATGGGTTCATTGTACCTGGGTCAATGTTGATGTATGGGTCAAACTTTTGCATGGTTACCTTTAAACCACGATTCTTGAGAAGTCGACCTAGACTTGATGCAGTAATACCCTTACCAAGTGAAGATACGACACCGCCAGTTACGAAGATGTATTTTGTCATTTTCTGCTCCTTTATTATTTATCCTTCAAACAAAAAAGCTCCCTCAAGTTAGGGAGCTAAACGCACATAGGGTGCCCAAGAAAAATACTATCTGCTTTTTCTTCTTAAGTCAAGCGTCAAGCAAATTAATTATCTTCTTCGTCATCATCGTCATCGTTTAATTGTGACAATTGACCTTCGATACCGTCTGGCAATACGTCATCAGTATCATCGTTATCTTCATCGTAATCAGAATCGTCGTCGCCGTAGTCGTCATCGCTATCATCAGCAGTGGCATCTAAGTCGTCGTCTTCTGGGTCGTCATTGTCGTAGTCGATGATGTCATCGTCACCAGTTGCACTGGCTAAGAAGGCATTAACCTTCTTGTGGTGCTTACGTGCATCGTCTTCGTCTTCATCTTCTGGGTGGTTAACTTCTTCGTCAACTGATTCGTATGGGAACCATGAGCGAAGTGCCCAAACATTTTCACCCATGGAAATAAATTCACCATCGGTGTTCATGTCAGTATAGAATTGTGGCAAACGTTCACGAATTTCTTCGTCACTCTTGTTCAAGTATTTTTGTACGGCATTAACAATATCGGCAAATGCCATTCTCTTACCATTATCTTCCAAAATTGCACGAGCAACTTCGATCATTGATAATTCGTCGCGGTTTTTGTCTTTAAATTTGTCTAATCCCACAGCTGTACGTCCTCTCTTTTACAATCTTTACTATTCTACTAGGCGTTTAAGTAAAAATCAACGTGACTGCATAGTTACCTATTAAGTATAGTCCATTAAAGAGGTCATATTCAACCCGAAGTTTATGAGAACCTTCATCTTCTGTGTATTCGAGCAGGTTGGTCACGCTGACCATATCCATTTGTCTGCCTTCAACTACATAACGGCAGCTCTCCTTTTCACCGGGAACAAACTTCATGAACGAGTAGTTGTTGTGATCAACGCCTCGTCTGATCAACAATTTGTCGTCCTTTAAAAGCACTTTGACGGGAATTGCACCCTCTTCAGCGTAGGAAATGCGAATAATGTCCCCGTCTTCGGTCATATTTCCTGGTGCTGTTCTGGTAAAAGTTTCAGTATCGTTATCTTGAGTAATTTTGCTAGTTAAATTGATTGTAATATCGGTCACGCTCTCATCCCTTCCGTTAAGCACTTCAGACACATCTTTGCTATAATTTATATAGGTATACTCTATTTTAATATATTTTTTCAAAAATTAAATTAACAAGCTTGGTGAATGTTTATGGCAAGATTTCAAAGTGAAAAACTAAAACAAGAAGTTGTACTCCGTGACCCGGTGCACGGCTACATCCATATTGAAGATAAAGTTATCTTCGATATCGTAAAATCAAAAGAATTCCAGCGGATGCGCAGAATTAAGCAGCTTGGACCTGTCAGCTATGTCTTTCCTGGGGCAACGCACACCAGATTTGAACATAACTTGGGCGTTTATGAATTAACGCGCCGCATCTGCGATATCTTCGCAAAGAAATATCCTTCGATAATACCAGGAGACGGCCTCTGGGACGATGATAACCGTCTGTTAGTAGAATGTGCTGGTCTGCTTCACGACATCGGCCACGGCCCTTATTCGCACACATTCGAGCACCTTTTTGGCACCAACCACGAAAAGATTGGGCAAAAGATCATCAAGGATCCTAATACTGAAATCAACAAGGCATTAAAACAAGTTGCGCCCAACTTTCCTGAACAAGTTGCTAGCGTAATTGCTAAAACTTACCCTAACCCTCAAGTAGTTAAGATGATTTCAAGTCAGGCTGATGCCGACAGAATGGACTACTTGCAACGTGATGCCTACTTCACTGGCGTTAACTACGGACGCTTTGATTTGTCCCACATTTTGCGCGTGATTCGCCCATACCAAGGTGGCATTTGCTTTACCAATAACGGGATGCACGCGGTAGAAGACTATATCGTGTCACGTTACCAAATGTACCAACAAGTCTACTTCCACCGCGTTGGTCGTTCAATGGAAGTTATCTTGCACCACTTGCTTGAACGTGCTCAAGACATTTACAAAGAAGGCAATTTAAAAGTTACACCAAGTTTGGCCAAGTTTTTGGCTGGCAACTGGACGCTTGAAGACTACTTAAAGTTAGACGACGGCGTCATGGAAACTAACTTCTTGATGTGGACAGAAGCACAAGATCCCATTTTATCTGATTTAGCCAAGCGCTATTTATACAGAAAGCCACTCGCTAGCGTCAGAATCGATGAAGAAACTAAGAACTTGTTGCCAAAATTGAAGAATTTGATCAAGCAAGCCGGCTTCAACCCAGATTACTACACCGCTACTAACTCAGCTTTTGACGAACCCTACGATGCTTACAAGCCTACTGGTAAAAATGCCAACAGCCAAATTGAAATCATGCAAGATGATGGTAGCTTAATCGAATTATCGCAATTAAGTCCATTGGTTTGCGCCTTAAACGGTACCTTCCAAGGTGACGAGCGTTTCTTCTTCCCTAAGACAATGTTGTCTCACAACGAAGATCAACCTCAAATCTTTGAACCACTTTATGAACAATTTCAAAAATATATTAAAAATGGTGCATTAAGGTACTTAAGAAGACCTAGAAAAAAGTAGAATATAAGGTGAAAGTGAGGTATTTGTTATGAACAATGATGTAAGAACTCAAATCAACCCAGAGGATGAACCAAAACGTGCTGAAAAGAGTGGCTACACTCAAGTGAAAGACCTGATGAACACTATTCACGGCTACTGCATGGATTACACTAATGCATCTTTCAAATTTATCCATGAAAATAAGGATTTAGTCAAAGATATTGTCGACATTAGTTGTAAGACAGCAATGGTCGCTTGTGTTGCGGCAGCTAGCGTAAGCATTGCTAAGTTCATGTCAGACGTTAAAAAATAAGTAGATCAAAATAGCCTAGTTCAAACGAACTAGGCTGTTTTTTATTGCTTATTCAGTTCAAGCAAAAGCGAATACAAGGCACCATATAAGTTAGAATCGTTGCCATGCTTTGCGGCAACAATTTTTGGTGGGATCATCTGCTTGCCAATCATTGGGTTGATTTCCAGGATTTTAGCTAATTGATTATTGATTTCTTCAATCAAGATTGGCTGGTTGCTGATGCCGCCACCAATCACAAACTTCGAGGCATTGATCACAGTTTGAATATTAATAATCATAATCGCAACGTTGCGGCAGTAACGTTTAAAAATTGCCAATGCACGTAAATCACCATTATTGATCGCTTCAAAGGCAGTAAGTCCATCATCTAAATCTTTATTTCCAAGAGCTAGATTTACCTTTTTAACCATATTAACGGCAGAACAATTATCACCAGTATATGCAGTCTTGTTCTTTGTGCCGATACCAGAATTAGTAATCATCCAGCTAAGCTCACCGGCTTGGAAAGTCCAGCCATGCAAAAGATGATTATTAACAACGACACCGCCGCCAACGCCGGTGCCTAGAGTAATTGCAACACCAGTATCTACTCCACGCAATTCGCCGAGCCATTGTTCAGATAAAGCGGCTGCCTTACCGTCATTTTCCACGCTAATTGGCACATTATATTTGTCACCTAAAGCTTTTTGAAGGCTCAAGCCATCAAGGAATTGTAAGGCACCACCAAAGTAAATAATCTTATTTTCGGTATCAATTTTGCCTGGTGCACAAACTGCGATTCCTTCAAATTGATCTTGATACTTATCAGCTACTTGGTACATCGATTCCATAAATGCATCAAGATTTTCTGTACTTGTTTTCACACGATCTTTTTCAAGAATTTGCCCTTTTTCATCGATCAAGGCATATTTTAAATTTGTTCCACCAATGTCAAAAGATAGATATTTTTTCATTATTTTCACCTATGATATAAAAATGAGCCTTTAGTCTATAACTTTATGATAGAGATAAAAGCTCATTTTTTCTACTTTAATTATTTAGCTGCTTCTTCTTCAGCCTTTTTATCTTGAACATGCTCTGCAGCATATGCTTGATTATCTGCAATCTTAAAGAATGGGTACCAAATTAGAACACTGAGTATAACAACTACAATTGTAATAATCCCAAATGAAATTCCACCTTCAAGGAATCCCTGAACAACACCTGGAGCAGTCCAAGGTAATTGAATTAACGGATTATATGAAGCAGCAACATTAAGCAATGGAATTAATCCCCATGATACTAGACCAATTACGATTGGTGTAATTAACATTGGAATAAAGAAAGTTGGATTCAACATAATTGGCATACCAAAGATTAATGGTTCGTTGATATTAAAGAGTGCAGGAACAGCTGCTAACTTAAACAAGTCCTTATATCTTCTAGATTTGGCTCGAGCCATTGAAATTACCAGACCTATAGTAGTACCTTGTCCACCAAAACCATTACCTAAACAAATAGTGATAATTGCCATTGTCAAGAATGGCATTGCTTTGCCAGCCTTAAACGCATCCATATTCATAATTCCGTTTGCGGTTAGGATTGGAGTGATTACGCCATATACCATGTTAGGGTGAATACCAAAGAACCAAAGAACATTTGCAATTGTGTAAATTACAATCAAGCTTATTGGTGAAGCTGTAAAGTGCTGCAATGGTGTCTGTACTATAGTAGTAATCAAAGCAAATACGTTTCCATATGTCGTATAAGCGAAAAGACCTCTAATAATAGCCATCACAATCAAAATGATTCCTGAAATAAATGATGGACGTAATGACTCTGCAACATTAGGTGGTACAGAAGCTGGTAATTTTACAACTATGTTTTTCTTATTCAACCAAACATAAAGTGCACCTACTAACCAGCCAACTAGAATGGCTACTACCATACCTGAGGCACCCAAATAATTAGTAGAAAAGGCCGTTGTTGGAGCTAGTTTATCACTTGTTCCTGCCAATTTAGCCATGTAATCTTGTGGAGCCAAAATCAAAAAACTTGAAATAGCTAATAATCCTGATGGAAGTGGGTCATAGTCACATTTTTTAGCATAAACATAAGCAAATAGAAATACAACGAACATTGCTAATACATTCATTGTTGCATTTTGAGCAGCTGTAAAGTGAGCAGCCCAACCGATTTTATTTAAGAAATCAGTCCATGCCGGAATTGGAAAGTTACCGATTAATAATACAAAAGCACCACCCAATGTAATTGGCGTGATTCGCATAAATGCTTCAGCTAATGATGAAAAGAATAAATTATTATTCATCCAATTAGCAACTGGAGCAATATACTTATTTAAGAATTTCTGAAGATTATCCATATTTTATCTACTCCTTACTTTTTTGTAATCGTTTTCACATGACGACTTTATTTTATTTTTACAAAAAAGCTTTGACAATAGATTTTGATTATACTGGCATAATGTCTATTCATTGCGGTTTATTTCACAAATGGAACAAGTTGTTCCATATGGTACAATCAATATGAAATATCTACCTATGGGAGGAAAATTATGGCATTTTTTGGTTTTAAAGATTTATCTTCACTATCAGATGTGGACATGACTATTTATAGCTACGTAACACAACATCAAAATGAAGTAATCTACATGCGTGTTAGAGATATAGCTCAAAATACCCATGTATCTAATTCGTCTGTTATGCGATTTATACATAAAATTGGTTTTTCAAGTTTTCCAGCTTTCAAAGCATACTTAAAAAATTCTCCTACACTAGAAGAATCACCTAATCATGCTCTTACATTTATTAATAAAAATAATTTTCCAACAGATATAGAAGAACAAATTAGTATAGTAGCTGATTTTCTATTTCAATGTGACAATATTATAACTTTTGGTATAGGCAATTCTGGTTTTATAGCTGGCTTAACCGCTAGAAAAATGGCATCTCTTGGTTTTAATACAACTGCAATTACTGACTCTACATATCCTCTTCCAAGTAAACTAATAAATACAGCTAATAATGCAATTATTTGTTTTTCTGTATCAGGAGAAACTACAGAATTAATTGAAGCTTTAAATCCTTTTACTAACGATAGTGACACTACCATTATTGGAATAACAGGAAACTATACAAGCACTATCTCTATAATGAGTAGATATTCCCTTTCTTATACCGAACCAGAAGATAGAATAAATAAATTTTATGATTTATCTTCACAGGTTCCAGCGGTTTATATAGCTGAAGCAATAGCAAACTTAATGGGACATAAAAAATAGAGAAAAACACCCTGTTCCATACCTGGAAAAGCTGACTTAATTAGCGAACTATTCCAAAAAGCTCCGTTTTTATATCTTATTTGCAACCGATTTCATATAATGCAGATATAGATATTCAAAAGGAGTTTTTTATTATGACTGAATCTACTTTCCCTAAAAACTTTCTATGGGGTGGCGCCGTCGCCGCTCACCAACTCGAAGGTGGCTACAATGAAGGCGGCAAAGGCATCTCAATCGCCGACCTCATGACTCTCGGCGGACCAAATCACCCTCGTGAATTGACTGCCACCATCGAAAAGGATAAATACTACCCTAACCACAAAGCCATTGATTTTTATCATCACTATAAAGAAGACATCAAATTAATGGCCGAAATGGGTTTCAAGGCTTTTCGCACCTCAATTGCCTGGACCAGAATCTTCCCTAATGGCGACGAAACACAACCCAACGAAGCAGGATTAAAATTCTACGACGACGTCTTCGATGAATGCTTAAAATACGGCATTGAACCAGTCGTAACCCTTTCTCACTTCGAAATGCCATATCATTTAGTCACTGAATATGGCGGCTGGAGCAACAGAAAATTGATCGGCTTCTTCACTCGCTTTGCTCACGTTTGTTTCGAACGCTATCACAACAAGGTCAAGTACTGGATGACCTTCAACGAAATTAACAATCAAGCTAACTATGAAAGTGATATCTCCGTTTACGAAAACTCAGGCATCAAATTCAAGGAAGGCGACGACAAGCAAAAGCTAATGTACCAAGCTGCTCACTATGAAATGGTCGCTAGTGCTGAAGCCGTACAAATTGGTCACGCAATTGATCCAGATATGCAAATCGGCTGTATGCTTGCCTTCTGCCCAATTTATCCTGCATCCCCTAAGCCAGAAGACATCCTCTTTGCCCAAAGAGCAATGGACTCTCGCCTCTACTTCGGCGACGTTCAAGTTAACGGTGAATATCCAAGATGGCTTACTCAATACTTCAAAAACAAAAACTACAACTTAGACATCACCGATAAAGATCTCGAAATCTTGAAACATGGTACAGTTGACTACATCGCCTTCTCCTACTACATGTCCTTTGCAGTTAAATACACTGACCACATGGATTATCGCGAATATAGTGATTTAGTTGAAAATCCATTCGTTAAGGCAAGCGATTGGGGCTGGCCTGTTGATCCAGTTGGTTTGCGTTACTCCTTAAACTGGATGACTACTCGCTGGCACAAGCCATTATTCATCGTTGAAAATGGTCTTGGCGCTTACGACAAACTAACAGACGAGCACAAGGTTCATGATGATTACCGCATCAAATACTTGCGTAGTCATATCAAGGAGATGAAAAAAGCTGTCACAGAAGATGGCGTGGATTTATGGGGCTACTTGCCATGGGGATGCATCGACTTAGTAAGTGCATCAACCGGCGAAATGAACAAGCGTTACGGTTTTATCTATGTTGACGAAGATAACCATGGTGGCGGCTCTATGAAGCGCTACAAGAAGGATTCATTCGACTGGTACAAGAAGGTCATCGAATCTAACGGAGCCGATTTATAAAATATTTACTTTTCATTACATTTATTTCAAAAACTCTCTCAAACATATGAAAAAACGGCTAGTCAACTAAACTAGTCGTTTTCTTTATCTTCAAATAATTTTTATTCGTTCTTGTCAGCTTCGTATCTGTTATCGAACAATGGGCTAAGTGCCTTGTGTTCTTGGATGCACTTAATAGCATCACCCATAAGTGGACCAACAGATACTAAAAGCATCTTGTCCAACTTCTTTTCAGCTGGTTGGTTGATTGAGTCAGTAAGAACTAAGTTCTTAATTGGTGAATCATTCAATCTCTTGATGGCTGGGCCTGAAAGAACGGCGTGAGTTGCACTAGCGTAAACTTCAGTAGCACCTGCATCGATCAATGCTTGAGCTGCTAAAGTAATAGTACCAGCAGTATCGATCATATCGTCGATAATGATTGCACGCTTGCCCTTAACATCACCGATAATGTTCATAACTTCGGCAACGTTAGCCTTAGGACGACGCTTATCAACGATAGCGATAGGACAACCTAAGAATTCAGCAAGCTTTCTAGCACGGTTAACACCACCGTGGTCAGGTGAAACAACAACTGCGTCTTCTTCCAAGTGGTTACGTAAGAAGTAATCAGCAAGAAGAGGAGCACCCATCAAGTTATCAACTGGAATATCGAAGAAGCCTTGGATTTGTGGTGCGTGCAAGTCAAGTGAAAGGATACGATCTGCACCTGCAGTTTGAAGCATATCAGCAACAAGCTTAGCAGTGATTGGTTCACGTGCACGAGTCTTACGGTCTTGACGAGCATAACCATAGTAAGGCATTACAATGTTAATTGTACGAGCACTAGCACGACGTACAGCGTCGATCATGATCAAAAGTTCCATCAAGTTATCGTTTACTGGATCACTTGTTGATTGAACAAGGTAGACGTCTTTACCACGTACAGTTTCATCAATATTAATTTGAATTTCACCATCACTAAAACGTTCAACGCTTGACTTAGAAAGTGGAACGCCAACACGGTCCGCAATCTTTTGAGCCAATGGCACGTTTGAGTTGAGGGCAAAAATCATCATATCGTCTTTATAGGACATAATTTCCTCCGTAAAAATAATTAACCAGCTCTATTTTAGCAAAAGTTGTTCCAAAAAGAACCATGTACTCCTTAATTATAACAAGATTTTTGCTTCTACAGTAAAAAACAAGCAAAAGGACTAACTATTGAGCACTAAAAAAGTTAGAATATATGTGTACTTTCGAGTACAACGAAAATATCCTAAAAAATAAGACGTAACATCTATTGGATGTACGCCTTATTTTTGTTTTCAGTACTATTAGTTGTTACTAGTAGTAGTACCTACTTGAGCATAGTCATTAATGTTCAAAGCTTGAGTGTAACCGTTAGTTACGATTGACAAAGTAGTGTTGTTGTTAGTAAATTGAACGCTGCTTTCTGGAACGTTGTTTACTGAAGCTACTAATTTAACAATTGCGGAAACTTCATCTGGAGTTAAGTTGCTTAAGTTAGCTACAGTAACCTTCTTACCGTCAAGCTTAGCCTTTGCACTAGTGATGTTAGCGATAGCTTCGTTAACTTGTGCAACAGTTGCGCTAGCGTTGTTGTTTACAGCAGTAGCGTCAGTAATTGCCTTGTCGTATGCACTCTTAGCACTTGATGAAGCAAGCTTGTAAGCATCTGTGTTCTTAATAGCGTTTGCTTCGTTGATGCTTGGAGTAAGCTTAGCCTTGTCAGCTGCAGTAGCTACAGTAACTTCAGTTAAAGCTTGTTCTGGAGTGTTAACTGGGATTAAAGTCTTGCCGCTGTAGGTAACGTCAGTCTCCTTTAAGTAGCCTCTGCCACTAGCTAACTTGTAGAACAATTCTGGAGTGCTGTTAGCTGAGGTAGCAATGTATCTTAATTCTGAAACTTGTTGCTTTTGGCCAGCACCGAATGATCTAGTTGAGTCTGCTTGACCCTTGATGTCGTAAAGTGGAGCAACCTTAGTAGTAGTTACGATTGATGCATTTAAATTAGTATAGTCTGATGAGTTGTCATCTACAGTTGCGCTGCCGTCTGGTTCGTTAACTGGATCAAGCTTGCTTGAAACCTTACCAACATTAGCAGCCTTTACGAATTGATCGTCACCGATCTTGTAGTAAAGCTTAGTACCAATGTATCTTGCTTCAGTAGCCTTTACCTTCTTGCCCTTCTTAACGGTCTTCTTTTTAGTATTACCGTTACCATCGTAGATGTAGGCATTCTTCTTCATGGTAATAGTTACGCTGCTAGTTGAGTCAACGTTGCTTGCCTTAACAAATGCAGTACCTGCAGCGTTAAGTTGGTAGTAATCCTTACCATTGATAGTGTCAGTACCGTATGAGTTAACAGTAGTACCCTTAGTAAGCTTTGTCTTACCGTTGTACTTCTTGATACGCTTGCCGTTTTGGTCGTAAACGTATGCGTTGTGGATCAACTTAACCTTAATAGCATCCATGTCTGAAGCTTCTGAATCCTTCTTAGTTGAAGTCTTCTTGCTAGTAGTTGACTTCTTAGTTGAAGTGGTCTTCTTAGTGGTAGTCTTGCTTGATGATGAAGCATTTGCACCACCAACTACATTTGCGGCCTTAATGTAAGCATTGTTACCAAGGCTATAGTAAAGAACACCATTGATCTTAGTAGTGCCGTTTGATTTTACAGTTACACCCTTTGCAATAGTAGTGTATTTTGCACTGCCCATGTACTTATCAAGACGCTTACCGTTCTTGTCGTAAACATAAGCGTTACGAGCTAAAGTAATGTCGTTTGAAGATGCCTTTGAAGTAGCCTTTGATGAAGTTGACTTCTTAGCAGTAGTCTTAGTTGCTGCCTTCTTTGATGAAGTACTCTTTGAGTTTGACTTACTATCAGTAGTCTTCTTGGTTGAAGTAGTAGTCTTCTTTGCAGTGGTCTTGCTTGATGACTTAGTAGTTGTTGCAGCTTGAACTGAGTTTTGGATGTTAGCTACAAGTGGACTAACACTCATCAATGCGGCTGCTGATACCATAATCAACTTATGATTTAATTTCATCTATTATTTACCTCAAATCTAAACTAAAAATTAAATTCATTTATATATTGTAAATCCAAAACCGAATTTTGCCAATTTTAGTACAAAAAAAGACATCTTTTCTTAACGAAAAGGTATCTTTTATTGCAAATTATTGCTTAACAGTTACATCTGAAGCTTTAACGTAGTAACGGTTTGGTTGTAAAGCGTAGTACTTAACACCGTTGATAGTCTTAGTACCTAAGCCCTTAACAGTTACGCCCTTGCCGATGTACTTAGTGTTTAAGTAATTGTTTACACGTTTACCATTCTTGTCGTAAACGTAAGCCTTGTTCTTCATAGTAATCTTTACAGGCTTAACGGCTGCCTTCTTGCTAGTAGTCTTCTTAGTTGAAGTTGACTTAGTAGTAGTCTTGGTAGTCTTTGAGTTGCTGTTTGACTTAGTTGAAGTCTTAGTAGAGGTCTTCTCTGAAGAAGTGTTTGACTTAGTGGTCTTAGTTGACTTCTTAGTAGTCTTCTTTGAAGTGCTCTTCTTAGCAGTTGAAGTAGTAGTTGTTACCTTCTTGCCGTCTGACTTAAGAGTGTATGTAGTGTTGCCTGACTTGTAAGTTACTGTACCTTGAGTTGCTGAAGCTGGAATCCAGTACTTCAAATCAGTTTGGATACTGTAGTAAACTTGACCATTGATAGTCTTAACGTTCCAAATAGTGTACTTGCCACCCTTAGTAGCAGTCTTTGAAGTCTTCTTACCGTTTCTGTCAACGAACTTCATGGTCTTAGTCATTTCAACACGACTATTCTTGCCGTAGGTGTTGTTAACGCCCTTTGCATGTGCAACTGGTGCAGCTTGTACGCTGTTTGATGCCATACCTAAAACTGGACTAACGCCCATTAAAACTGCTGCTGATACCATCATTAACTTATGACTTAACTTCATAAATATATACCTACCTCGTTAAAAATATTCTGTGTAAATATATTGTAGGGCTCTTATATAATTTTGCAAATAAATACTTTAGCCTTAATATTTTTTTATCAAAAGAACCCTAGTCCATTTGAACTAGGGTTGCTGCTTTATTTTTTATTTAAAACTATTCCCAATCTTTGTCTTTTGAAAGAGGAAGTTTGTGCCAGTAGTCTGGCTTGTTGACTTGACGACCACGAGCAATTGCCATGTCGTACTTGTCTACGTCCTTAGTGATGGTTGAGTCAGCAGCAATAAATGTATGATCAGCAACATTAATTGGAGCGATCAAAGTTGAACCAGCACCGATGAATGAGTGATCACCAACATTAGTATGGAACTTCTTAACACCATCGTAGTTAGAGAAAATGGTACCACAACCGACGTTAATATCCTTACCCAAAGTAGCATCCCCAACATAAGTCAAGTGACCTACCTTACTGTTTTCGCCAATTTCAGCCTTCTTGATTTCAACAAAGTTACCAATGTGAGCACCCTTGCGAATAACTGCCTTTGGGCGAAGGTGTGAGTTAGGACCAATATCAGTATTGTCATCCATTTCAGCTTCTTGAAGAGTTGAAGAAGTAATGGTTACGTGGTTGCCGATCTTAGAATCAACAATTCTTGAACCATTAGTGATGTAACAATCGCTACCGATTTCGGTGTTGCCCTTAATCACAACGTTGCCTTCAATTACAGTATCGTTGCCGATCTTTACGCCAGCATCAATATAAGCAGTATCAGGATCGATGAATGAAACACCGTTACGCATGTGTTCTTCGTTGATTCTTCTTTGCATGGTCTTAGTTGCTTGTGCTAAGGCAATACGGTCGTTTACACCAAGACTTTCACTGAAGTCTGGCATCTTGTAAGCACCAACGCGTTCGCCACTGTTACGCAAGATTTCGAGCACATCAGTCAAGTAGTATTCACCTTGTGCGTTGTTGTTGTCAACGTGCTTCAAAGCTTCGAAAAGCTTCTTGTTGTCAAAGCAGAATACACCAGTGTTAATTTCCTTAACCTTTAATTCTTCTGGCTTACCGTCTTTTTGTTCAACAATTCTTAAAACGTTGCCTTGGTCATCACGAATGATTCTGCCGTAGCCAAATGGGTTAGGTGCTTCAGCAGTCAAAACAGTAGCAGCGTTGCCCTTTTCTGCGTGGTACTTGAACAATTCGTCAAAAGTTTCGGTGGTAAATAAAGGAGTATCACCAGTAACTACCAAAGTAGCACCGTCTTTATCACCTAATTCTTCCTTAGCAGTCATTACCGCGTCACCAGTACCAAGTTGCTTTTCTTGGAAAGCAAAGTCAGACTTGCCGTCTAAAACCTTTTCAACTTCGCCAGCACCTGTACCAACAACAGTAACGATCTTGGCAGGGTTAACGCCACGAGCGGCATCAACTACGTGTTCAACCATAGTCTTGCCACAAACTTTGTGTAATACCTTATATAACTTTGATTTCATTCTGGTGCCCTTGCCTGCAGCAAGAACAACTACATATTTTTCCATTAGTAATTAACCTCTTAATAATTAAAACTTGGTTCTAGTATACCATTTTAAAAACGGTCGAAATCAGTTTCATCTAAGAAGTTGCCAGGTTCTGCTAAAATAAGCTTCTTTTCGGTATCAATCTTGCTGATCTTAACCAGTGATAGATAGTTGTTGATTAACTTTTCTTTATCAAAATCAGCTTCGCAAAGTACGCACACGCCGGCAATAGTTCCGTCAAATTCCTTAACTAGTTCCTCCATACCAGTTAAAGTGCCGCCGCCTTTCATAAAGTCGTCGACGATCAAAACTTTAGAACCCTTTTCAAGTGCGCGAGTAGGCAATTCCATCTTTGATACACGAGATAAAGATGAAGAAATGTAGTTTACTGAAACTGTTGCACCTTCGGTAACCTTTGAGCGTTTTCTTGCGGTCACGAATGGCATATTAAGGTATCGGGCTACGGCTTGAGCTAAAGCAATACCCTTAGTTTCAACTGTCATTACGGCATCGACATCTTCATATGCATAGCGAGTTGCGATCAATTCACCAATACGACGCAAGTCTTGCGTGTCGCCCAAGATATCTGACAGGTAAACAAAGCCCCCTGCCAAAATTCTGCTTGGATCTTCGATTCTTGATGACAAATCTGATAAATACTTTTCTGCGTGCTTTTGACCTAAAAATGGAATGTAGCGTACGCCACCGGCTGCGCCTGCTACGGTCTCCAACACGCCGTCTTGATTGCTTGCAAGCGTATGCTTCAAAATAGCTAAGTCTTCTGAAATAGATGATTTAGCTGCACCGTAACGCTTAGCAAAGAATGGTAGTGCAATTAGCGTATGAGGACGTTCCATTAAATATTTGGTCATATCCACCAATCTTTCTGAACGTTTCATGATATTTCCTTTCTAATGTTTGGTTTTATACTTAATAAATATACTCTAAAAGACAAAAAAAATCACTAACATTTCAAAAATGCTAGTGACTTTTTGTAAATTATAATTAAGCTTCGGCTTCTTCAGCCTCATCATCAAACTCTAATGCAATATTCTTAGTTAATAAATCTGTATAACTGTAAGAAACGTGTTTAAAGTTATTTTGATGTTGATCTAAATCAACCACAAACACTGCAGGGAATGTTTCTCTTAAAATTCCCCGTCTTTTTGTAACCTTCTTACGACCCGCTTGAGCTACTACTGTTATGGTATCACCTAAGTGAGAATCCAACTTCTGTTTAATTGTCATAATTGACGTTGGCACTAAGCAACAACTCCTTCTTAGGCATTTTACCATAATTATATAATAAAATCAATATTATACACTATTTAGCAGGAATATTGCTAGCTATTTTGATAAATTGTTCAATTGTTAAATCTTCAGGTCTAACTCTCGTATCAACGCCCAATTCTTTAATCAAAGCTGCACGCTGATCATTATCTGGAATCAAAGTCTTCAAGTTGTTGTTCAAAGTCTTTCTTCTTTGTGAGAAGCACATCTTCACTACCCAGATAAAGTGTTTTCTATCGTTAATCGCTGGCTTTTCAGCAAGTGGCGTCAAAACAACTACCGCAGAATCAACCTTAGGACGTGGCATGAATGATGAGCTCTTTACTTCAAGCGCCAGCTTAACGTTCATTTCAGTTTGAACGGAAATAGTGAGTGGCCCATACTCCTTGTTGCCTGGCTTTGCTTCAAGTCGTTCAGCCACTTCTTTTTGCATCATCAAGGTTAAACTGGCAAAGTGCAAATCTGATTCAGCCAAAGCAAAAATGATTGGCGTTGTAATGTAGTAAGGCAAGTTAGCGACGACCTTTATTGGCTTACTCATATCGAAAAAGCCAGCCAAGTCTTCTTCAAAGTTAGCCTTCAATACATCCTTAAGTATCAACTTAAAGCGTTCATCTAATGGCGCATCCCCAATCTTTTTGGGTAATTCATTATGCAAAATTTCAGGCAAGCTGTCGTCGACTTCATAAGCAAACACCTTAGCTCCAGCTAAAAGCAATTGCTCAGTCAATGATCCAATCCCAGGACCAATTTCAATTACTTGATCGCCAGGTTGAATATCAGCTGACTCGACAATACCCAAGATAGCAGCTTGGTCAACCAAAAAGTTCTGTCCTAAATTTTTCTTAGCTTTAACAAAGTAACGGTTAATGATCGCTCTTGTTCTGACTGGTGAGCCAATTGGAATATTATTTGCCATTTTCAATCTCCTCTACAGCCTGCTTAAGTTCATCAAGTGAAACGCCAAAGGTATGCAGGCGATTGTAAAATTGCTTGGAATTGCCGTAGCCTACGCTTAACTTAATACCGACTTGTTCGCGTAATTTCCGTGAACCACTGCCGCCTGCTAAACCTAGCTTGCGATATTCAGTTTCAGTTAAATCACTCTTTTGCAGATCAACTTCATGCAAATCCTTCAGGGCCCGTTCAAGTGCTTCTTTTGAGGCATGCTCAACGCCAAGGCTGCCCTTTTTATTAGGCTCGCCTTCCTTACGCGTAATAAAGGCCTGCTTAGCGTTCGGAACCGCATTAGTTACAATACGACGAATTCGTTCGCCATTAAAGTCAGGATCCGTAAAAACAATAATTTGTCTGGTCTGACTTAACTTTTTTATTTGCTTTAAAACAGCATCAGAAACAGCTGAACCGTTTGTTTCAACCGTCTCAATTCCTGGGAAAAATTGTTTTAAACGGATAGTATCGTCTTTCCCCTCAACAACGATTACTGCATCAAAATTCTTTTTATTTAAGACCATAAACTCTCACTGTATTTTTATAAGTAGCGTCTGCCACTTCTTCAAGTGGAATATTCTTCAACTTAGCGATGGCTTCGGCTACATAACGCACATAACCCGTCTCGTTTTGGTGACCGCGGTATGGCTTAGGCGTCAAATATGGCGCATCAGTTTCAACCAAGATTCGATCAAGTGGAGCTGCCTTGGCACTTTCATGCACTTCCGTTGCCTTAGTGAAAGAAACAACACCGGAATATGAGAAGTAGACGTTTAAATCTAAGAACTTGTTTAACCAATCAACGCCACCATTAAAGCTGTGCAAAATTGCCCCATATTCAAGATTGCTGTGTTTCAAAATGTCGTAGCAATCTTCAAAGGCATCCCTAGTATGAATATCAACCGGCATCTTCAAGTCATGTGCTACTTCAATTTGTCTTGCAAATACTTCACGTTGCACATCGCGAGGTGATTCGTCCCAATAATAATCAAGACCAATTTCACCCATCGCAACTACCTTAGGCATTTTCAATTGTTCAACCAGCTTATCTTCGGCCTTTTGATCATAGTCTTTAGCAACATCGGGACAATAACCGACCATCGCATAAACATTATCAAATTTTTGTGCCAAATCGACTGCACGCTGGTTAAAATCAGGATCTTGTCCTGCGCAAATCACCTTGGTTACACCCAAAGCTTTTGCGCGTTCAAGGTAATATTGTTCCTTGCCGCGAAACGGCTCATCGTTTAAATGAGTATGGTTATCAATGATTTCCATTAACCTAATTCAGCTCCGTTTGCGTGTTCGTCACCAACAATTGCCAACTTGATCTTGCCGTCTTTTTCACTAGACAAAAGCATACCTTCACTTAAGTGACCAAGCATCTTACGTGGCTTCAAGTTAGTAACTGCCAAGACCTTCTTATCAAGCAATTCGCTTGCGTCTGGGTAGAACTTGCGGATACCACTCAAAATTTGACGTTCCTTACCATCGCCAAAGTCGAGCTTGAACATCAACAACTTCTTTGAACCTTGAACCGGTTCTACTGACAAAACTTGACCTACTTGGATCTTAACCTTGTCGAAGTCATCAATGGTAATTTCGTTACCCTTCTTTTGTTCGCTTCTAGTGGTCTTCTTTGGCTTAGCCTTAGCCATTTCATCCTTGATGTACTTAACTTCTTCTTCAGCCTTAAGTCTCGGGAAGATTGGCTTTGGCTTTTCGATTACCTTAGTGTCCCAAGCAAAGTCGCCAAATGATAAGCCTCTTTGGTCTTCATCGTCCCAGTTCAAGCCAAGTTGTTCAAACATCTTAGGTGCAGTTTCAGTCATTACTGGTTCAATCATAATTGCGATCAAACGAAGACTTTCTGCCAAGTTAGACATTACGTGCGAAAGTTCTTCCTTCTTGCCTTCCTTGTTAAGAACCCAAGGAGTAGTTTCATCGATGTACTTGTTAGCACGAGCGATGAGCTTCCAAATACTGTCTAAAGCTTGTGAGAAGTGGAGTGAATCCATGTATTCTCTGTATTCGTCGATTACGCTAGCAGCAGTATCTTGCAATTCCTTGCCAAACTTGTCTTGTGCGACAGGAACTGGATCAACGTGACCATCTTGGTATTGGTTAATCATTGAAACAGTACGGTTCAATAAGTTACCCAAGTCATTTGCCAAGTCGTAGTTGATTCTTTCAACGAAGTCTTCTGGAGTAAAGATACCGTCAGCGCCAAATGGAAGTGCACGCATCAAGTAGTAACGAAGTGGGTCAACGCCGTAACGGCTAGTAAGTGATTCTGGGTAAACTGCGTTACCTTTAGACTTAGACATCTTACCGTTCTTCATTAATACCCAGCCATGACCAATAATGTGCTTTGGAAGTGGCAAATCAAGAGCCATGAGCATGATTGGCCAATAAATAGTGTGGAAACGAACGATTTCCTTACCTACCAAGTGAACATCTGCTGGCCAGTACTTCTTAAACAATGAATCATCGTCTGAGCCGTAACCTAAGGCAGTGATATAGTTTGAAAGAGCATCGATCCAAACGTAAACAACGTGCTTAGGATCGCTTGGTACAGGAATACCCCAGTCAACTGTAGTACGAGTAACTGAAAGGTCTTCAAGGCCTGGCTTAATAAAGTTGTTGATCATTTCCTTTTCACGAGAATGAGGCAAAATAAAGTCAGGGTGTTCCTTGTAGTATTCAACCAATCTGTCAGCGTATTTGCTCATCTTGAAAAAGTATGAAGGTTCCTTAACCAAACGTACTTCGTGACCACTTGGAGCCTTACCGCCGATTACGTTACCGTCATCATCCTTATAAACTTCGGCAAGTTGTGATTCAGTGAAGTATTCTTCGTCTTCAACTGAGTACCAACCAGTGTATTCGCCTAAGTAGATGTCGCCCTTCTTTAAAAGCTTTTCAAAGATCTTTTGAACAGCCTTAACGTGTTGTTCATCAGTAGTTCTAATGAACTTGTCGTAAGAAATATCAAGGCTCTTCCATAATTTCTTGTAAGAATCAGCCATCTTGTCAACGAATTGTTGTGGCTTGATTCCTTGTGCTTCAGCCTTTTGTTCGATCTTTAAGCCGTGTTCATCAGTACCTGTTAAGAAGAAGGTGTCATAGCCTTGTGCGCGCTTGTAGCGAGCCATAGTATCAGCTGCGATTGTAGTATAAGCATTACCAATAGTTAATCTACCGGATGGGTAGTAAATAGGGGTTGTAATGTAAAAAGTATCTTTATCAGCCATTAATATTCATGCTCCTTTATTGTCTAAAATATCTATTCTATCTTACCACGAAAACAATATTAAAAAGGAATTGGAAATAATCCAATTCCTTTTTTCTAAAATTTTCCATTTTTCAAATATATTTTCTTCACGATCGTGTTAAGCAAAATATAAATTATTTCAAGAACCAACACAACCAGCATAAAGCTGAATGGCAAATTCGTCATCCCTAAGCTTGAAGCGATGCTGGAAGATGGCAATGCCGAACCCCAAATTGCTAGTGCAAAGGTAACCAAGAAGACGATTGGTGTTGCATGTTGACCAAAGAATGGAAATCTTTCGTCACGCAAAACGTGGATTGCCATTTCTCTTGTCCACAGTGATTCAATAAAAATCCCTGAGTAAAACAGTGAAATGAAGACCCAGTGATGGTAGTTTGAACCAACCAAATATGGACAAACCACGTAAAACATCATTGCCATCGCAATAAAGTCGATGATCGCAGGAATCGGGCCAAAGGCTAAAACAAACTTAGGCCATTTTCTGATCGACCATTTCTGTGGCTTTTTAACATAGCTCTTCGAAACACTATCGAATGGAATTACCAAACAGCTGATGCTGTAGATCAAATTAAGAATCAACAATTGCAGTGGCAATAATGGTAAGAATGGCAAAATCAGTGAAGCCACAACCATGGTGATGATACTGCCGAGGTTGGTTACAAGGAAGGTCTTGATGTACTTCATCGTATTGGAGAAGACCTTTCTCCCCGTAATCACCATTTCTTCAAGCAGCTGCAAATCTTTTTGTTTAAAAATGATATCTGCAGATTCTCTCGTAATATCAACTGAGTTTTCTGAGGTAACCGTCACGTTAGCCACCTTCATGGCAAGAGCGTCTTTATTGCCATCGCCCATGTAGCCAACTGTATGACCATTTTTCTTTAACGCTTCAATGATCTTGGTTCTAAGTTCTGGCGTTAAATGAACAAAGATATCGCACTTTTCAACGATCTCAGCTAATTCTTCTGGACTCGCCTTTTCGATTTGTTCACCATCGTAAACAGTATCAACGTTTAAACCCACCTGCAAAGCAATCGCACGCGTTACCGCCTCATTGTCACCGGTAAAGATTTTGACATCGATATTGTCATTTCTAAGAGCTTGTAAGGCTTCCTTAGTACTTTCCTTTGGTGGATCTAGATATGCAAGATAGCCCACAATGGTTAAATCATTTTCATCCTTAGCTGAAAATTCTCCAACTGGAGCTGGATTTAACTTGTAGCCTACTAAAAGCACACGCAAGCCATCATCGTTTAATTCATCGATCTGCTTTAAGATCTTTTTGCGCCAGTCATCGGTCAACTCTTCACTTTTACCGTTAATTTCTACTTTATTAGAAATATTGAGCATCCCTTCAGCGGCGCCTTTTGTAACCAACATGTGCTGGCCGTGGTGTTCATCGTTATCAACCACCACGACGCTCATTCTTTTGCGTGTATAATCAAACGGAATTTCGTCGATCTTGTTGTAGTCACGCTGGATTTCATTGACGTCAAGCTCGTCACCCGCCGCATCGATTATGGCCTTATCAATCAAATCCTTCATTCCAGTTTGATAGTAGGCATTCAAATACGAGAACTTCAAAATTCGCGGCGTTTCTTGCATCTCCAAGTCATAGTGCCGCTCCAGCACTACCTTATTTTGCGTTAAAGTCCCCGTTTTATCGATACAAAAAGTATCAATTGAGCCCAGATTTTGAATGGCATTCATCTGCTTGACTACGGCACCTTTTTTGGACATTTCCAGTGCCCCTTTAGTCAAGTTGCTGTTAACGATAATTGGCAAAACTTCTGGCGTAATCCCTGCGGCGGCCGCCAAGGCGAAGATCAAACTTTCACCCCAGTCACCCTTAGTCAGGCCATTAATAATGAACAAAAGCGGAATTAAAATCGCAGCCGTGACGATCAAAATCTTGGCTAACTGTCTCATCTCACGATCAAATAAGGTCGTCTTTACCTTCTTGCGTGAAATTTCCTGCACCTTTTTACCAAAGACAGTATTGTTGCCGACCGCAAAAACAATGCCGCTACCCGAGCCAGAAACAATCGTCGTTCCCTCATATAAAATGTTAGGGTAGTTCAAATAGTCCTGCATACTCGGTTTAATGGTCACATTGGCCATTTTTTCTACTGGTTCCGAGTCGCTATCCAAATAACTGTATGAACAAAACAGGTCCTTACTCGTAAGGAGCTTCATGTCTGCAGGAATCATGTCGCCGGCAGACAAATTAATCACGTCGCCCACAACTACTTCGTCGGTGGGCAGTTCCACGTTTTTACCATCCCGACGAATGTTAGTCGTTACCGAAACCATGTCCATCAATTTTTCAGTTACTTTGGCAATCCTAATCTTTTGGGCAAAATTTACTACCACAGAAATGATCAACATAATAATCATCACAATGACTGTATCTATATCACTATTATCTTGTGGCACCAATATATAACTAGTAAATAAAGTTAAAATAGTTAATCCAATTAAAGCAAGCGTGAACGGAGTAGCGATTGATTCCCACAGCAATCGCCAATTAGAAGCATTGGAGTTAGTCCTAATCCTATTTTCGCCATATTCTTTTCTATTTTCTTCAGCCTTATTCGTGGAAAGTCCTTCAGCGCTTGCCTGAAGTCGCGCTAGCGTCTCACTACGCGATTCGTGTGCAATCTGCTGAATTCTTTGAATGTCGACATTTGACTGCTTTTTGCCAGCTGCTTTTACCATTCTTTGCTCCTCTCATTTGATCGACAAGCAAAACAAAAAAGCCACCTACTGTTTCTGTAGGTGACCTAACAAGGCTTTGTCATACTCGTCGTTCAGTTTTAACACTACGTGACGTAAGCACATGCTAGCTATCTGGATCTCGCCTTAAGTCGACGACACCTATTTAACCCGTTGGCATCTCTGGATGTTTCTGGGCGATAGCGTGTGTTCACGTAGGAGTCTCACCTAACAGTTTAATTGCTAATTATATCCACAAGAAAGTGTAAGGACTAAATTTAAATAAGTCAAGCCACCTAATTGCGTGAATTGTAATTATTGCGGCCGAATCTTCTTAAAACATAAACGATTCCGACGATCAAGAATGCTAGTGCTAACGCAATCGGAAGCGCTACGCGATGTGGATGCGAAATTTTATCTTGCTCGCTGCTCGATAAATCATATTTGTCTAGTGCATATTGATACTGCTGATCCACCTTGGTAGCACAAGCTCTAAACACGAAGCGTAATCCTTCATTAAAGGTGGCATTATCTTGACTGCGCAACTTATCTACTTCAGCTCTAATAATGTTGGCCCGTGCGTCAGCCGTAAAGGCGCCGTGCAGGTCCTTAGTAGAAAAGATTTGCACGTTGCGCTTCTTGCCTTTTTGTCCAACCACGATAAATACCGATCGCTTAGTACGGTTCAACGCCTCAGGAGTGAGTTTATTCAGTCTCTTAACCGTAATCACAGAGATCTGCGGCTGCTCCTTAGTTTGAAAATAGCGATTATTCTTTTCAGTAATTAAAGTCTTAGTTTCTTTATTCAGAATATGAGCATGGTCTTCAATATTAGGCTGCACAAATCCCGTAGTCGTTAAAAAGACTAACAACAAACCTACTAAGCCAACTAAACTAATTCTCGTCTTCTTCAAGTTTATGGGCCAAACCTTCCACATATTTTCGATCGATCTTAATTTGCTCATATGGTACCCCGCAATCATGAAGCAACTTCAATGCTAGTGGATTATCACGATAGTCAAAATAATAATTTATCTTTTTAATGCCTGCTTGCACTAAAGCCTTGCAGCAGTTGTAACAAGGAAAATGGGTCACGTAAATTTCAGTATTTTCAGTAGAAACACCAAATTTCGCACATTGAATGATGGCATTCATCTCTGAGTGAATCGTTCTTACGCAGTGGCCGTCAACCATTTGGTGGCCAACGTCATCGCAATGCGGCTGTCCTGAAACCGAACCGTTATAGCCAGTACCGATAATGCGGTGATCTTTGACTAAAACGCTGCCGACTAGCGCTCTATTACAAGTAGAACGCTGAGCAATTACTAACGCCTGCATCATAAAATATTGTTTCCATGGAATTCGATCATGCATGACTTTGCCCCTTGCTTTTATTTATCTATTCTTAAAGTAGTTCAAGCCGATAGCATCACGAACTTGTTGCAAAGTTTCGTTAGCTACCTTGTTAGCCTTCTTTGAGCCTTCCAAAAGCATTTCGTAAACTGCATCTTCATCTTGAGCAAACTTTTCACGACGTTCACGGATAGGTGCAAGTTCTGCTTCAAGGACCTTGTTCAAGTAACGCTTAATCTTAACGTCGCCCAAACCACCCTTTTGGTATTCTTCCTTAAGTTCCGCAACCTTATCCTTGTCTGGGTCAAAGACATCAAGGTAAGTAAAGACAGTGTTACCTTCGATCTTGCCTGGATCTTCCACGTGAATGTGGTTTGGATCAGTGTACATTGACATAACTTTCTTTTGGACGGTCTTGGCATCATCAGCTAAGTAAATAGCATTACCAAGTGACTTAGACATCTTAGCATTACCGTCAAGACCTGGAAGACGACCTTGACCCTTTGGTGGGAAGTAGCCCTTAGGTTCAACCAAAATATCGGTGTTGTAAACTCGGTTGAAAGTTCTAACGATTTCACGAGTTTGTTCAAGCATTGGTTCTTGGTCATCCCCTACAGGAATAACAGTTGCCTTAAATGCAGTAATATCTGCAGCTTGAGAAACTGGGTAGTTCAAGAAACCGACAGGAATGGAATCTTTGAAGTCCTTTTGCTTAATTTCAGTCTTCACAGTTGGGTTTCTTTCAAGACGAGCAACTGTTACTAAATCCATGTAGTAAGCAGTCAATTCAAACAAAGCTGGAATTTGTGATTGTACATAGATAGTAGACTTATTTGGATCAAGACCAACAGCTAAGTAGTCCAAAGCTACTTGGATCAAGCTGTTGCGGATCTTTTCTGGATTACGAGCATTGTCAGTTAAAGCTTGCGTATCGGCAATCATAATATAAGGATCATACTTGCCTGAATTTTGTAATTTTACTCTGTTCTTTAAAGAACCAATGTAGTGACCTATGTGAAGTTTACCAGTTGGACGGTCACCGGTTAATAAAATTTCTTTTGCCATGCTTCTTACTCTTTTCTATTATTAATGTTTATTTTTTATTTAAGTAATTACTTAATTTTAACAAATATTAGGCTATGATTAAACTAATCGTAGGTGATCAAAATGTGTAATCAATTTCGTATACCCAAACTCGCATTAATCAAAAAATATCTAACTGAAGACCTAGATCTGCCTTTAGTTGAACCCAAAATAAATGATGAAGAAAAAGACGTCTTTCCTAACCAAATAGCGCCAGTTTTGCTTTATCAAAACAATCAGCTGCAATTAGTAAATAAAAACTGGGGCTATCCTAGTCCCGTCGATGCAAATAAGTCGCTATTTAATGCTAGAATCGAGCGTTTTTATGAACAAAAACCATCAATGTGGGATGAGTCCTTTGCCAAGCAGCGCTGCATTATCCTGGCTAGCGAATTCTTCGAATACGCCAAAAACACTTATCAAGCAGATAATGGTAAGAAATACCATGAACGCTATAGTTTTAAAAGCAAACAACCAATTACGATGATTGCTGGTATTTATGACCATAATAATTTTGCCATGGTGACGACCGACCCGAACTCAGATATGCGGCCCATTCATAACCGGATGCCGCTGATCATTGAACCAAGCGAACTGCGCCGCTGGCTCTTTCAAAACTTTACCAGCTTAATCAACAGAGATAGTATTTCACTTTCTGTCCAGAAGCAGCCCCACAAAAAATAATTGTTCTATTGCCCGAAAGCATGATAAAATAAAGACATATTGCGGGTATAGTTAAATGGTAGAACGACAGCTTCCCAAGCTGTAGATGCGGGTTCGATTCACGCTATCCGCTCTAACCAAAAAACAGGGATGAATTTTTCATCCCTGTTTTTGTTTTATCTTGTTTTCTTTTTAAACCATGATCACAGTTAGAACACTGCTTAAGATTGCCAGATAGATTGGCATATAAATCGTTTGTGAATATAAATAGCTCCCAGCAAAGAGCATGCCATAAATTGCTTCAATAATGAAGTTAATGAGTGAACTTTGATAATTCAATACGCTGAAGATCAAACCGGAAACGATGATTCCCACAACGGCAACTTGAACGCTATCTCTACGGAAAGCATAGTTGAATAAAAAGCCCGTTGCTAGGAATTCCTGCAGAATCGGTAAGATGATTCCTTGAACGACGATCAAGAACCAGAACATCCCTGTTGACTGACTCTTAAGATAAATCGTCTGGAAATCATACAGAGGTATTTTGCCATACGCCTGCAAATATGAAATCGAAATTCGAGTAGCCGTCAGCACCAGCGTTAATAAAACTACCGCCGAGAAATTCCCCAGCCACGGCAATTTAAAATCACGCGCAAAAAAGCGATTCTCACGATTATAGCGATATACATAAAACAGTAAAATCATCGCAGCCACGACACCGAATAAAATCAGGTCCCAGACATGCAACGGCGACTTTCTAGTAACAAGCTTCACTACTGCAAAGACCATCAGGTAACAGATTAAATACACTGCATAGCGAATGACATTGCCCTCTCTCGATTCTGGCGTATTCAAGATTTTCACTCCTACTCTGGATTGTATCCTACAAATTCCATATTATACCAAAAAAATACAGTTAATTGAATACAGATTATTTTACTTCCACAATAGTTACCTTATATTCTCCGGCCGGTGCTTCAACTGTTTAAGTCGTCCCTGCCTCTTTTTTCATAATTGCTTGCCCCAGTGGTGAATCAAAGGAAATCTTGCCATCGGCTAAATCAGCCTCCATCCGGCCAACAATCTTATATTCTTCAGTATCTTCATCATCGTCAAACTTCAAGACAACGGTTTTGCACAAATCAACCTTGCCATCGTCCTTAGTTTCAGCGATTTCCGTATACTTTAATTGTTTGCCTAAGTAACGCTTAGCTTCAGTATATTCCGTATTTTCTGAAAGGTCGCCGAGCGCACGTGCTGCCTGCAAAATTTTAATTCTGCGTGGACGATCCTTCTTTAAGCGAGCAATTTCATCTTCAATTTGTTTGTAGCCTTCTGGCGTCATCTTTTGAAAATATACCATAATAGTTATTTCTCCTTTTACTTTTTAATTATGTAAGAGTTTTCCACAAGTGTTAATCCTTGATTTGATCAACTTTTTAATCAAAAATTAGCACTATATGTTTTTGAGTGCTAAATAGTTTAACTTTGTTTCAAAACGACTACAATAATCAGTGTAAGGAAAAAGAGATCAGATAAACAAATGATTCACTCCTTACAAATTAACTTAGACAAAAAAATGAAAGGAAGTTTTATTTATGGCAAACGATATGATGAATCGTCGTAATGATATGATGGATGCAATGAACGACTGGTTTGGTTTTCCAAGAAACTTCTTTGATGACAGTGAAATTGAAAACATCATGCAATCAGATGTTGCTGAAACTGATAAAGATTATGTAGTTAAGATTGATATGCCAGGCATGAACAAAGATGACATTAAGCTTAACTATAAAGATGGTGTTTTGAGTGTTGCCGGTACCAGACAAGCCTTTAAGGACACCAGCGACAAGAACAGAAACATCATTCACCAAGAGAGAAGCGAAGGCAGTATCTCAAGAAGCTACAGATTACCAAATGTAGTTGCAAGTGACATTCATGCAAAGTATGATAATGGTGTATTGACCATCACTTTGCCAAAGCAAACCGCTAGCGATGATGGCAATTCTATCCCAATTGATTAATTATTAGATAATTGCAAGAAATCTAATAAGTAACGGATAAATAATTCTCTGAAGCGAGTTCATGATTGAACCCGCTTTTGTTTTGGCTTAAAATAGAGTTAATTTAAGAAAAAATTAAAAATGAAAAAGGAGATTTTTTTATGGCTCATGAATTAACTGTACAAGAGCTGGAAAAGTTTTCTGCAGACTTTAACAAGAACCCAGAAAACAAAGTTATTGCTCGTGCTGCACAACGTAGTGGTGTGCTTGAAGCATCATACAATGATCGCGTTCAAAGTAAATTAACTCGTGTCTTCTCTACTGAACTTGACACTGACAACGTTACTAACCAAAAGCACTCAGGTCGTTGCTGGGAATTCGCGACCTTAAACGTTTTGCGTCACGCTTTCGGCAAGAAGTACAAGGCTAAGAACTTCACCTTCTCACAAGCCTACAACTTCTTCTGGGACAAGATTGAACGTGCCAACATGTTCTACAACAGAATTTTGGACAGTGCTGACATGCCCCTTGATTCTCGTCAAGTTAAGACTGACTTAGACTTCGCCGGCTCAGATGGTGGTCAATTCCAAATGGCAGCCGCATTAGTTGAAAAGTATGGTGTCGTCCCTTCATACGCAATGCCTGAAACTTTCAACACTAATGACACTACTGGCTTCGCTACTGCACTTGGTGACAAGCTTAAGAAGGATGCTTTGGTTCTTCGTCACCTTAAGCAATACGGCAAGGACGACGAAATCGCAAAGACTCGTGAAAAGTTCTTGAGCGAAGTTTACCAAATGACTGCTATTGCCGTTGGTGAACCACCTAAGACTTTTGATCTTGAATACCGTGACGACGACAAGAAGTACCACTTGGACAAGAATTTAACTCCACTTGAATTCTTGCACAAGTACTTAGGCGACGTTGACTTTGACGACTACGTTGTTTTAACTAACGCACCTGACCACGAATACAACAAGTTGTACGGTCTTCCAGCAGAAGACAATATCGAAGGCTCAATCAGAATCAAGCTTTTGAACGTACCAATGGAATACTTATCTTCAGCCGCTATCGCTCAATTAAAGGATGGCGAAGCTGTTTGGTTCGGTAACGATGTTCTTCGTCAAATGGACCGTAAGACTGGTTACCTTGACACTAACCTTTACAAGTTAGATGACTTGTTTGGCGTTGACTTCAAGATGTCAAAGGCTGACAGATTAAGAACTGGTGTCGGCCAAGTTTCACACGCTATGACTTTAGTTGGTGTTGATGAAGACAACGGCGAAGTTCGTCAATGGAAAGTTGAAAACTCATGGGGCGACAAGTCAGGTTCAAAGGGCTTCTACGTAATGAACAACGAATGGTTCAACGACTACGTATACGAAGTTGTTGTTCACAAGAAGTACTTAACTGACAAGCAAAAGGAATTAGCTGAAGGCCCAATCACTGACTTACCAGCATGGGATTCATTAGCTTAATCGAAAAATAAATAAGCAAAAAAATATCCTCGAGGAATTTTCCTTGAGGATATTTTTTATATTTATAGAGAGATTGTTTATTTTGGCTTAGTCTTCGTAGCTTGTTGCTACTTCTTCGTAATGTTTTACTTCATCGTCACTACAACGAACGAAGTGACCTGGACGGATTTCATGCATGCTACGTTCTTTTCCATCCATTTCTTCTTTTTGAGCATCGTATGGAATTCTAGTACGACTACGTTCAACTTCTGGGTCAGGAATTGGCACAGCTGAAATTAAACTCTTAGTGTAGTCGTGAAGCGGACGATCATAAACATCGTCGGCTGGCCCTACTTCAAGCAACTTACCGTAGTGCATAACACCAATACGGTCAGAAATAAACTTAACCATTGATAAGTCGTGGGCAATAAAGAGGTATGTTAAGCCACGCTTTTTTTGTAATTCAATCATCAAGTTAACAACTTGGGCCTGAATTGATACGTCCAAAGCTGAAATAGGTTCGTCAGCTACGATAAATTTAGGTTCAACGGCAAGTGCACGCGCGATACCAATTCTTTGACGCTGACCACCTGAGAACTCGTGTGGGAAACGGCTGGCGTGACTTTCGTTCAAACCAACGGTTTCAAGCAATTCTTCAACACGCTTGCTTCTTTCAGCTTTATCCCTAACCAAGTGGTGGATATCAAGCCCTTCAGCGATAATATCTTCAACTGTCATTCTTGGGTTAAGTGAAGCATATGGATCCTGAAAGATCATTTGGGCATCCCGAGTAAAAGCCAGCTTGTCTGCACGAGACTTTAAGCTTTCTACATTCTTGCCTTCAAAAATGACTTCACCACTAGTTGGCTTGTACAATTGTAAAATTGAACGACCAGTAGTAGTCTTACCAGAACCAGATTCACCTACCAAACCAAAAGTTTCGCCTTCGTAAATATCAAAACTTACGTCATCAACAGCTTTGGTGACATTACGGCCATTTTTAAAGTATTGTTTTAGATGTTTCACTTCCAAAATTTTCTTTTTTTCTGGCATAAAATTCTCCTTTGCTGCGATTATTTAACTCCTGGTAATTTGTTCTCTTTTTTCATTAAATCGTATTTCTTCCAGCGTCTTTGAATTTCTGCTGGTGGATCAACCTTCGGTGCACCTGGTGCAAGCAGCCAAGTTGCGGCATAGTGTGAATCACTAACCTTAAAGAACGGCGGCTTACGCTCAACATCAATCTTCATGGCGTACTTGTTTCTTGGTGCAAAAGGATCACCCTTAGGTGGATCAAGTAAGTTAGGTGGCGTACCTGGAATTGATTCCAAAGTATCACTGTTAAGAGTAGGCATTGAGTTGATCAAGCCCCAAGTGTATGGGTGTTGTGGATCATAGAAGATTTCATCCACGCCACCAAATTCAAGAAATTCACCTGCGTACATTACGGCTACACGGTCAGCCATGCCTGCAACAACACCTAAGTCGTGCGTAATAAAGATAATTGAAGTCTTTACTCTCTTTTGTAAGTCCTTCATCAAGTCCAAAATTTCAGCTTGCACAGTTACGTCCAACGCAGTAGTTGGTTCGTCTGCAAGCAAGATTTCAGGTTCACAGATCAAAGCAATCGCAATAACGATTCTTTGTCTCATACCACCTGAGAATTGATGTGGGTATTCGTTAATTCTTTCTTCAGCGTTAGGAATACCAACAGCCTTCATCATTTCAAGTGCCTTAGCCCAAGCTTCCTTCTTAGAAGCACCCTTGTGCTTAATCAAAGGTTCAGCGATTTGCTGACCAATCTTCATCGTAGGGTCAAGTGAAGTCATTGGATCCTGGAAGATCATTGAGATTTCGTTACCACGAATCTTTTGCATTTCCTTTTCCGGCAAATCTAAAAGATTTTTACCGTGGAAGTTAATTTCTCCACCTTGAATTTTGGCGTTACGAGCAAGAAGTCCAATGATACTACGAGTAGTAACAGACTTACCTGAACCTGACTCACCTACGATTGCTAAAGTTTCACCCTTATTCAAGTGAAAGGACACATTGCGGATAGCTTTAACCTCACCAGCATAAGTGTGAAAATCAATTTTTAAATTTTTAACATCTAAAACTCTTTCTTCTGGCATTTAGGTTAATCCTTTCTATCTTTGTCCTCTTGGGTCAAAGGCATCACGTAAACCATCACCTAATAAGTTGAAGGCAATCATCAAGATACACAAAACGATTGCTGGGTACCACATTTGGTATGGCAAGAATTGGAAGTTCTTTTGACCTTCGTTTAAAAGCACACCAAGTGAAGTTTGTGGAGCTGAAATACCAATACCGATGAAACTAAGGAATGCTTCGAAGAAGATAGCAGTTGGAATGGTGTACATCGTTTGAATGATGATGATACTTGAAAGGTTTGGCACCAAGTGCTTCCACGCAATCTTCCAAGATGATTCACCAAGTGAACGAGCTGCTAAAACATATTCTTCGTTCTTCAGACTCAGCGTCTCGGCTCTGACCTGCCGTGCCATTGTTGTCCAGCTAGAAATGGCAATGGCTAAAATAATTGAAGTAATACCTGGTTTCAAAACAACCAGCATTAAAACTACGATGATCAAGTTAGGTACGGAGGAGATGATTTCGATAATACGCTGCATCACGTTATCGACTCCCCCGCCTTTCCATCCGGACACTATTCCATATATAACCCCGATAGTTAAGTCAAAGAAGGCGGCTACTAAAGCAACGATCAATGAAATCTTAGTACCATAAATAATTCTTTGACCAAGTGAACGACCTAAGTAGTCAGTACCTGCAAGGAAATACTTGTCCTTTGGCACATTGTTTTGAGCATATGCGTCAACCCATTTGCCGTTTTGCTTAATCTTACCGTTCAAGCCGTTAACTGCGCTCATGCCAGGAACCTTGGCAGGCAAGTTAGCGTATTGCGGATGTGACTTAACCAAAGTTGCGTTATTGATGAATGGTGTTGAACCAAAGGAAATGACAATCATGACGATAACAATGATTGCTGAAATTACTGCTGCTTTTCTTTGCTTAAAACGAATCCATACGTTTTGAGCAAATGACAATGATGGACCAGCAATATTTTCGTTGTCTTGCGCCTCATCTTTTGGTAAAGGTTCAAAGGCATCTGCAGGAAGGTTTAATTTTTCTTCAGCCATATTGTCTCCTAAGCCTCACTTTCATCTAATCTGATTCTTGGATCAATCAATCCGTAAATGATATCAGTAATTAACAGAATTACTACTAATCCGATACAGTAGACCATCGTGATTCCCATGATTGTTGGGTAGTCGTTAGTTAAAATTGACTTAACGAATTGTTCACCGATGCCTGGGATGTTAAAGATGTTTTCAATAACCATTGAACCAGTCATCAAAGCTACTGCGTAAGGACCAATCAAAGTAACAAGTGGAATCATTGAGTTACGCATTGCGTGTTTTCTAATAACTTCCATTCGGCTTAAACCTTTAGCCTTACCTAACTCAATGTAGTCACTACTCAAAGTATCAACCATGCTCGTTCTAATGAACCGGGCCGTCTCGGCGAATGGCCCTACCGCTAAAGCAATCGTCGGCATAATTGTTTGGGAGAATTGCCCCCAACCGGCCAGTGGGAAAAGCCCCAGTTTCAAACCGATGTAGTATTGAAGTAGTACCGCTAAAACGAAGTTAGGTACTGACTTACCGATAATAGAAATTACAGTTGCAGTTGAGTCAACCCAGGTTCCCTGGTTTACAGCAGCGATCGCACCAACGATAACGCCAAGCACAACACCAAGAATCAAAGCTTGAAGACCAAGTTGCATTGAGGCACCCAAACGTGAGCCAATCAATGTTGCAACAGGTTGATTACTGTATTGGAAGGATGTACCGAAGTCTCCGTGAAGCATCCCGCCGATGTAAATCAAATATTGTTGCCATACTGGTTTATTCAAACCGTATTGTTCATCCATAATGTGTCGCTGCGTTAGCGTCATCTTCGCTTCGTTAGCGTAAGGTGAACCAGGCATTAACTTCATTAAGAAGAAAGTTACCGTGGCTACGATAAACAAAGTGAGGATCATATAAAAAATACGTTTCAATAGGTATCTAGCCATATTAATTTCTCCCTCATTTTCTTTTTGCTTTATTACTTAATTTTTAATGTTGTTTTAATTATACCAGATGGATTTTAAATTACTAGAGAAAAGTGAATGAAAATTAAAAAAATAAGAGAAAAGTATGTGCTTTTCTCTTATTTTTAAGCTGTTGTTATTATTTGTTATTTTGATTGTTTGTACTTATTTGTAGTTAGGTGCTTCCTTAGTCATTTGCACATCGTGTGGGTGTGATTCACGCAAACCAGCATTAGTGATTTGAACAAATTGAGCCTTTTCGATTAATTCTGAAATGTTAGCTGCACCGCAGTAGCCCATACCTGAGCGAAGACCACCATCGATTTGGAAGACAACGTCAGAAACGTCACCCTTGTATTCAACACGAGCTTCGACACCTTCTGGAACAAGCTTGTTGGCTTCGTTAACACCACCTTGGAAGTAACGGTCGCTTGAACCGTGAGCTTGAGCCATGGCACCGACAGAACCCATACCACGGTAACGCTTGTACTTCTTGCCATTATCTTCAAAGATGTCGCCAGGTGCTTCAGTGGTACCACTAAGCATGCTACCAAGCATAACTGCGTTACCACCGGCAGCTAAAGCCTTAACTACATCACCTGAGTACTTGATACCACCATCGGCAATGATTGGCTTGTGGTACTCACGTGCAGCTGAAGCAGCATCATAAATAGCAGTAATTTGTGGTACACCAACACCGGCAACGATTCTAGTAGTACAAATTGAACCAGGTCCAATACCTACCTTAACTACGTCAACGCCAGCGTCGAACAATGCACGAGTGGCATCCCCAGTTGCCACATTACCGGCAATTAAAGTTTGCTTTGGAAAATGTTCACGGAATTCTTTAATCTTACGCAAAACACCTGCTGAGTGACCATGAGCAGTATCAATAACGATTGCATCGGCACCAGCTTCAAGAAGTGCTTCTGCTCTTTCAAAAGTATCACTAGTTACACCAACAGCTGCGGCACAAAGCAATCTGTTTTGGTCGTCAACTGCAGCCTTAGTGGCATTGCTTGGTACGACTACGCTCTTAACATTAGCAACTTCACTTGCTTGGGCTTGAATTGACATATTCTTGTGCACTACGCCAAGTCCACCTTGGAGAGCCATCGCAATTGCCATTGCTCCTTCAGTGACAGTATCCATGCCGGCACTGATTAATGGAATATTCAATTTAATATTATCAGCCAGTTGTGTGCTCAAATTGACTTCGTTTGGCAAAACATGGCTTTCTGCTGGAATCAATAAAACATCATCAAAAGTTAAACCTTTTTTGGCAAATTTTGTATCCCAATTAGACATTATGCTCTCCTTTTCTCATACAAATAAAAATTATTAGCTATACTTTACTAGGAGATCAACCAATTTTCAAGGGTAAAAATAAAAGCAGGCTGAATTTTTTCAGTCTGCTTTTCACTTAAGAGAGGAGTTTATTGGTTATTAAAAAGATTAGTTTGCAATGTATGCTTCCTTAAAGTTGTAAGGAGCACCGGCACCGTTGTAGACAACGCCCTTGACGGTTGAACGAACCATCCAAGCTTCTTCAGGGTGGTACAAAGGAGTAACACCCTGAGTGCTGATAATTCTTTGTTCAGCCTTAACCAAGTCGTTCCAACGAGTGGTTTCACTAGGAGTTACCTTAGATTCTGCGACAAGCTTATCATAAGTAGAATCTGAGTACTTTTCCCAGTTTTGCGAGTTCTTAGAAGTGTTCAAGTCCAAGAATGAAATTGGGTCTGAGAAATCGGCAGTCCAACCCATCAAGAAGACATCGTAGTCACCGCTTCCGGCGTGGTCTAAGGCAGTCTTCTTAGGAATGCTTTGAACTCTGACGTTGACACCCTTCAAAGCGGATTCGATTGAACTTTGCAAGAATTCGCCGCCCTTCTTTGAAGCATCGTCATCGTAAGTCAAGATTGAGAAGCTTACGCTCTTCTTGCCCAACTCTTTTTGAGCCTTCTTCCAGTAGGCTTGAGCTTGTTTCTTGTTGTAGGTATTAAATTGCTTAGTAGCAGTACCTCTAACAAGGTTGGTGTAGTCTTTACCCTTCACTTCGGTCATATTTTCTGGAGAAAGCGTGTCGGCAGGTTCTGCGGCCCCACCAACAGAGTTAGCCAATTCTTTTCTATTGATTGCTAAAGAAAGAGCCTTTCTGAAGTTTTCGTTGTTAAATGGTGCTTTCTTTTGGTTCATTTCAAGGTAAATCGTAGATGCAGTCTTTCTCAAAGTGTAGCCCTTTTGATTCTTCAATTCCTTTGAAGCTTGAGGACCAAGCAAAGCTGCATCAAGCTTGCCTGATTGGTACAAGTTGTAGTCGGTTGATGGCGTCTTTTGCACGCTGTAGTTAATCGTATTCAGCTTGACGTTCTTCTTGTCCCAGTAGTTTTTGTTCTTAACTAACTTCCAGGAAAGGTTTGAACCAGTCCAGCCCTTTTGCACAAATGGACCGTTGTAGACAGTTGTCTTGGATGAAGTACCGTAACTCTTGCCGTATTGTTCAACTGCCTTTTGGCTTTGTGGGAAGAACAACGGGAAGCCCATCAACAGCTTGAAGTATGGAATTCGCTTGTCCAAAGTTACGACCAATTTGTCATCGCCGACAGCTTTAACACCCAAAGTATTTGGCTTCTTTTTACCGGCTACGATGGCATCGGCGTTTTCAATGCCGGAGAACAAGTATGAATATTGTGAACCGGTACTTGGGGTAACGGTTCTACGCCAGGAGTAGACGAAATCTTTCGCAGTTACTGGATCGCCGTTTGACCACTTATCGTCTTTACGCAAAGTGAAGGTCCAAATTTTGCCATCTTTACTGGTTGTGGTCTTTGTTGCCAAGGCATTTTCAACTTTAGAGTTTTTGCCTAAACGATAAAGACCTTCCATCGTGTTGTTCAATTGGGTAAAACTAGTGGCATCAGTAACTTTTGAGACATCCATGCCTTCAATTTCAGTTTTATCCATCCAGTTTAAAGTCTTTTTACTGCCGCCGGCTGATGAGGAACTACTGTTGTTGCCACAGGCTGCAAGTGCAGCTCCGGCCAAAGTTACAACACCGGCTGCCATTAATTTTCGGAATTTACTCATTTTCTTACCCTCCGAATGTGCAAAAAAGAGTAGCCGTCTAAAGCTACTCTTTTTCTGTCAATGTACTATTGATTAGTTGCCTGATACGTAAGCTTCCTTGAAGTTGTAGTTCAAACCAGCACCGTTGTAAACGATGCCCTTGATGTCTGGACGTACAAGCCAAGCTTCAGTCTTGTAGTAAAGTGGTGCAATACCTTCTTCATTAAGCAAGATCTTTTCTGCCTTTTCAAGGTCGTTCCAACGCTTAGCAGTGCTTGCTGTAGTCTTAGAATCAGCAATCAACTTGTCGTATTGAGCGTTGCTCCACTTACCGTTGTTGTTAGCGTTCTTGCTAGTGAACAAGTCAACGAATGAAATTGGATCGGCGAAGTCAGCTGACCAACCTGATACTACGAGGTCGAAGTTACCGTTAGTTGAACGGTTCAAACGAGTCTTAAATGGTACGTTTGCGACAGATACCTTCATGCCCTTCAAGTTTTCTTCTAATTGACTTTGAAGAGTTTCAGTAGTCTTTTGACCTGCATCAGTATCGTCTGAAAGGATTGAGAATGAAACGTTCTTTACGCCTAATTCCTTCAAAGCCTTCTTGTAAAGCTTCTTAGCTTCAGTTGGGTTGTAAGAAGCACTTTCCTTATCGCCAACTACTGAAGCCCAATCCTTACCGTCGTGGTTAACGACACCCTTAGAAGTTAAACTATCGGCTGGAGTGTTTGAACCACCTAAAGCGTTAGACAAAGCTTTTCTGTTGATTGACATTGAAATAGCTTTACGCAAGTTTTCGTTCTTGAAGATCTTTCTTCTTTGGTTAAATTGAACGTAGAATGTTGCAGCTGTGTCACGCAATGTGTAGCCTGCATTGTGTTTCAAGTTCTTAGTTTGTTGTGCGTCCAAAACAGTTGCATCAAGCTTGTTTGATTGGTACAAGTTGTAAGCTGTTGAAGGAGTCTTTTGAACACTGTAGTTAATGGTGTTCAACTTAACATTCTTCTTGTCCCAGTAGTTCTTGTTCTTAACTAACTTCCATGAAAGGTTTGAACCTGTCCAGCCCTTTTGTACGAATGGACCGTTGAAAGCAGTGGTGCTTGATGAAGTACCGTACTTAGAACCGTTAGCTTCGACAACCTTTTGGTTTTGTGGGAAGAATAGTGGGAAGCCCATCAAAAGCTTAAAGTATGGAATACGCTTATCCAATGTAACAACTAACTTGTTATCACCAACGGCCTTGATACCTAAGCTGTTAACTGGGGCTTTACCAGCTGAAATTTGAGTGGCATTATGAATTCCCTCAAATAAGTAGGCATATTGTGAAGCAGTCTTTGGGTTGACAGTTCTACGCCAAGAATATACGAAGTCCTTAGCAGTTAACTTGTCACCGTTTGACCATTTTGAAGGACGTAAAGTAAAAGTCCAAGTCTTGCCGTCTTTAGAAACCTTGGTGCTAGTTGCCAAAGCATTTTCAACCTTGGAGTTCTTGCCTAAACGGTAAAGACCTTCTTCAACGTTACCCAATTGGTTAAAACTAGTAACGTCGGTAGCCTTTGAAATATCCATAGTTGGAATTTCGGCTGAATCCATCCAGTTGATGCTTTTCTTTGCAGAAGAGTTGCCTGATGAACTGCTGTTACTGTTGCTACCACACGCTGCTAGTGTGGCACCAGCGATAAGAACTGTTGCCCCTGCAGCAAATAATTTTGTAAACTTCATATTATTGCCCCTCTCATTTATGAGAAAATTAATAAAATTTCTTAAGTTGTTTATAAGTATATATTATCAATTTTTAATTTGCAAGTTTTTTTTAATCTTTAGTAAATATTTAAGTAAAGAAATAAGCCTCAATGCTACAGCATCAAGGCTTATTAATTATTAAACTTTTTTCAGACATTCCACTCATCCATGAACTCTTGAACGAAATTACGCATGTAATCGGTCCGTCTTTCAGCCTCTTTTTTAGCGGCTGAGGTGTTCATTAAATCGGTTAAATGAAAAAGTTTCTCATAAAAGTGGTTAATCGTTGTCTCGACATGACCACGATATTGGTCATGACTCACTAACTTGACTGGCTTAATCTCAGGATCATAGATTTTGTTACCATGCTTACCACCATAGGTAAAAGCACGAGCGATGCCGATGGCACCGAGACTTTCCAAGCGGTCCGCATCTTGAACATACTTGCCTGACAGAGGCAAATTATAGTGATGTTCAATATTGGCAGAAAAGGACATGTGCTGGATCGTAAACAAGACGTCCCAGATTTCCAAATCATTAAAGCCCACTTTAGGCAATAATTCTTTAATCTCGGCAACGACCTTTTCTGGATCGGCACAAATCTTTTCATCAATCGTGTCGTGCAAGTAGCCGCCAGTTTTAATAATGGCCACTACCCGGCTATCCTCATGAGCATCAGGATGATCTTCCAGATACATCTTGCTAGCCAAGTTAGCTACACGTTGACCGTGATAAAAATCATGGCCGGTTTTTTCGTCTTTTAAATGATCCTTGGTAAATTGAATGACTTGATCGATGTCCATTATGCCATTGAGTCCCATGCTTCTACTGGGGTAGCTTCGCCTTCCCAGATCTTAACCAATTTTTCTGGTACGTATTGCTTCTTTACGACCACCTTGAAGAGGTATTCGTTGAACCAATCATCGTCCATGACGAAGTAGCCTTTTTCGCCGACTTTTGTGCCCCATGAGTTTTCGATCTTCCATTGACGAGGCTTGCCGTCAACAACATCGACACCAACCAAAGTCATAGCGTGAGTTGAACCAGATGCCCCAGTTTGCAGGCGCTCTTTTTTATTCAACTTAGTTTCAATGTTGAAAATGGCATCAGTTTGGTAAAGGCCTTTAGATAAAATACCCTTTTGACGGTCGCTGTCTTTATCAACATCACAACCGAACCAAATAGTTTCACCGGCTTCAAGTTGCTTAATTGCAGCTTCCTTCAAGTTATCGATTTCGGTGTTCAAGAATTGAACAGGAGTGCCACCTTCGACGTTGTCTTCAAATGGCAGTGCGTAAAGCTTGTCGAATTCATGATCTGGAGCGTTGAATAAAACAACGTAGTCATCGAGATCATCAGTGAAGTAATTGTGGAAGAAATCAAGTGGAGTCAAATCACCATCAAAGTGATATTTGCCATCGTCATCCTTGAATTCAAGGTCAAACTTTTGGACAGGTTCACCGAAGGCGATCACAGCCATGCGGTAAACTTCGCTCAAGAATTCTTGACGCTTAGTTTCAATTTCATCGAATTTCTTTTCTTGATAAAATTTACGCAAAACCAAACCATCTTCACGCAGCTTCATGTTCAAAGTACGGTTAAACATGGCGGTGTTGTTGGCAGAAAAGCTTTCGTCTTGAGCATAGGTTGGTACTAAGCCGTATTTTCTAATTAAGGAAACGGCCATGGCCCATTGCCCACCATCGGTGTCGGGACCTTGCATGTAAGTGTGCACTGTTCTGTCATCAAGTGGACGATCAGCAGTATTTAAAATATTATCGAAGAAAATATTTGCACGTTCTACTCTGTCCCAGAAAAAGAGGTAATTTTGAGAGAAGGTAAAATTCTTCGCATTGTACTTTTTAGCAAAGCCATGACGCAAAGTATTGAGTGCCGCAAACAACCAGCAACGACCTGATTGCTTTTGATCAGTGACGTTGTCAGTTGGAATTTCAATTGAAAAAGTGCGATTTAATTTTCTTACGCCTTCGTTGTTAAAACTAGCCTTTTGCACACCGTTATTAACAACAGCAAGTTCAGCCACGCGGTTTTGTGGCTGCGCTTCATAATCTTTTTGGAATTTGGCAATTTCTGCCATTGTCAGCTCGTGTTTCATATGAGATCCTTTCTCGTTAAAATCAATCACTACATTGTCATCATTTTAGCATTATTTTGCCCACGAAAAAAAGCCGCTTCCCAGGTTTGAACTGGGAACCTCCTCCTTACCACGGCGGTGCTCTACCTATTGAGCTAAAGCGGCGTCTCTATTGTAACAAAAAAGACAAAGACAATCATTTCGAATGTCTTTGTCTCTTTTTTCATTTTCCTAATCCAAGAGTTTGAAAATAAGAAATAGTTTGAGATTATTAAATTGTAAAGTAGTTAGATTGAGTTAAATTTAGTTCTTAACAACGTCCTTGCTGTTCAACCATTGACTCTTGTTGATCTTAACAATCTTCTCCTTCTTAACTGCCTTAGCGGTGTAAGTTGAACCCATGGTAACCTTAGCACCGGTCTTCTTAGCGCTTTGGTTGTAAACAGCAACTTTTTGATTCTTAGTATCTTTTACAACTACGAAGATCTTGTCGCCTTTCTTAATTGAAGGGTCAGTTGGAACAACTTCTGCAGTTCCTAACTTAGGAGCAGTGAATGAAGTAGCTTGTGCAACACCACTGCCGACACCGACAAGACTTAAACCAACTACCAAACTTGAAATAACTTTCATGAAAGCTTTTAGAAATAAATAAAATAACAGGCAGATTTTAAGTAAATTATTCCACTTTTTAGGCAAAATTAGACCAATTTCAGCATAAAAAATCTTTTTTAAATATCGTATAGCACTAAAAAAGACAAAAAAATAGAAGGTTAAACCCTCTATTTTCGATACTATATTTTGTTTTAAAAATATATCTTTAATTATTTGATAGTTACCAAAGTGTACTTTCTCTTACCCTTACGGATAATTACGTACTTCCCATCAAAGGCGCTTGATGGATCAACGTCGAAGTCTACGCTTTGTTCACGGTCACCGTTAACGTAAATAGCACCGTTCTTGATGTCTTCACGAGCTTGACGCTTTGAAGGTTCGATCTTGGTATCAACTAAGAAGTCAACCAAGTTCTTCTTTTCGCTACCTGCTTCAGCACTTGGAGCATTCTTCAAACCTTGTTCGATTTGAGGTACTGATAAGTTCTTGATGTCACCTGAGAACAAAGCGTCGGTGATCATTTGAGCTTCCTTCAAACCAGCTTCACCGTGAACGAACTTAGTAACTTCTTCAGCAAGTTTCTTTTGAGCAGCACGCTTCCAAGGTTCCTTTTCAGTCTTTTCAGCCAAATCTTCGATTTCTTCATGGCTAAGAAAAGTGAAGTACTTAAGGTACTTAACAACGTCACGGTCGTCTTGGTTAATCCAGAATTGGTAGAATTCGTAAGGACTAGTCTTTTCTGGGTCAAGCCAGACAGCACCACCAGCTGACTTACCAAACTTAGTACCGTCAGCCTTAAGCATCAATGGAATGGTCAAACCAAATGCCGGACGATCTGCACCTTCAAGCTTGTGGATCAAGTCGATACCAGCGGTGATGTTACCCCATTGGTCACTACCACCAATTTGTAATTGAACGCCATCTTCCTTGTTCAAGTGGTAAAAGTCGATGGCTTGCAAAATTTGGTAAGTGAATTCAGTGAATGAAATACCATTTTCAAGACGGCTAGCAACAACATCCTTGTTGATCATGTTGTTAACTTGGAAGTACTTACCGTAGTCACGCAAGAAGTCGATCAAATTAAGCTTGCCAAGCCATTCTGCGTTATCACGAATTTCGAAGTTTTCAGTACCAAACAACTTCTTCATTTGGTTAGTCAAACTTTCTTCGTTGTGCTTAACTTGGTCAGCAGTTTGAAGAACACGTTCAGTCTTACGGCCTGATGGGTCACCGATTGCACCAGTACCACCACCGATTAAGATTACTGGGTGGTAACCCGCCATTTGGAATCTCTTCAAGATCATGAATGGAATAAGGTGACCGATGTGAAGTGAGTCACCAGTTGGGTCAGTACCACAGTAAAGGGCCAAATCATCGTGTTCAGCCAAGTACTTCTTTAAGCCTTCTTCGTCAGTTTGTTGGTTAATGGCGCCGCGCCACTTTAAGTCTTCTAAAATATCAAATTTTGCCATATTTTTCCTCCAATAAAAAACGCCCCTCGAGAATAAATCTCAAGGGACGACTAATTATCATCTTTAGCCGTGGTACCACCCACGTTCATGCCTATTCGGCATCTCTATTGGTTGATAAAGAAACCACCCTATCAGTATTTCGTCAAAATCGACCTGTCTAGCTCACACCAACCGCTAGTTCTCTGAACGCTGAATCGATTTGCTACTTATCGTTAAGTACGATCTTAACTAGAAAAACGGTTTTAGTCAACCGTTTAATTTAATTTTTAGGTGCATGGTAGGTAAATTCATATGGATCTGACCATTCACCTACTGGTGTTTTGTCTGCATCGATTGGACCACGATAAGTGTCACTATTTATGCCACGTACACGCACTAAATATGTTTGTCCATCAACTGGCTTAAAAGTCATGCCGTATGAAGGATTATGAAAAACTGGATCAGTTACTATTGTTGTGCTTGTACCTAATGCTTGACCTACAAGTCTTTCATTTTGGAATGGAATACCAATAGTGGCATTACCGTTAGTTGCCTTTTGGGTGAACATTAATTCATATTTCTTGGCATTATCCGCTTGAGCTACATTAACTCATACAGCATCCTTTTCATCGGTAACTGATTCAATCTTAGATGCACTTGGGACAGTATCACTACCATCTTCAATCTTGAAATCAAAGTTATACCGACCACGTAGATTAGACAATCTTACTGTATAAGTACCTTGAGGCAAATTGTAAACAATTTTTTGGCTCTTTTCCTTAGTAAAGATGTTCAATGGATAGCCGTTACTATTAAGTTTCCAACGCAAACTGTAATATTGGTAATGGCCTGGGTAGATTGGCAAAGCATTAACATCAAAAGTTACTTTGGAAGGCTTATCCAATTTAAACGTATAAGCATCAGTTTCATCGTAGTTGTAGAAGCCTAGCATCCCCTTGATATGATCACCACTCTTGATTTCCATTGGATGATTTACATCATTGACGTTCTTCTTAGTCTCAACTACTGTTTCAAAATCTTTGCGAATCTTAGTTAAATTCGTAAAGTTAGAGTTAACGATAGCCGTATTAGTTGGGGTTAAATAATAGTTACCCTTGCGCAAATAAAATACTTGGTTCTTGCTTGAACCATAGTTGGCAATTTTATTGCGTGAACTATTGGTCATCGTAAACTTAGCATTACCGTTAATTCGAACACGACCAGCTGCATTAATGTAAAAATGATATTTTTAGCCTTTTTGTAAAATTTGTCGTTGGCCAATTACCATGTTTGGTTTGCTTGCAGCATTAACTGGAGTAGTCATAAAAGCTAAACCAGCAGCACTAGCAAGTGCCATTGCTAAAATTTTCTTCATTGTTTTCACCTTTTAATCTTTATACTCATATCTATTATTTTATCATTACATAAACAAAAAGGACTAAAGCAGTGCTCTAGTCCTTTTCTTATTTATTTTAATTGTTCATCTTGTAGAAGCCCTTAGCCTTCAAACCATAAGCTTGACCAGCGGTCATATCGTATTGAACCATTTCGTAATCTTTCAAAATAGCTTGTTGTTCTGAAGTCAACTTCTTAGGATCTACAAAGTGACCCTTTTGGTCAACCAATTGGAAGCCCTTGTCACCATTGAAGTTAATGGTAATTGCAGGAAGCTTCTCGTGAACTTCAGTCAAAAGTGCTTGATAAGGAGTTACCTTACTGTTTGTTTGTTCAAGCATCATAGCAGTGAAGTCACTAGTGTTGACAAAGTTAGTGTTGTGGGTCAACTTGCTCTTAGCACCATGTTCTCTTGCGTACTTGTTTGAGTAAATGAAGTAGCGAGTTGAGTGCATTTGAACTGGATACTTGCCAGTGTAGTTTTGTGACAAGATGCTTGGGTAGTGGTCACCGTAGAAGACAATAGTAATTGGCTTCTTGATCTTATCGATTTGACCAATAAACTTCTTAACTGCCTCGTCGGTGTATTGCGTACCCTTGATGTAAGTTGCCATTTGTTCACGAACGGCAGCAGTGTTGAAGAGCTCACCAGATATCTTGCCCATGTATTCGTTGTTTGGATACCAGTTGTTGTAAGGCATGTGGTTTTGAATTGAGATCAAGTTAATGAATTGACCACCCTTCATGCTGTTGATTTGTTTCAAACCGTTAGCATAAGCAGTGAAGTCAGAGTTGTAAGTACTCTTACCAAGTTTCTTTTGATCAATGATCTTGTATTTAGAACCAAGGTAAACGAACTTGTTAAACTTAAATCTCTTGTAGTCTTCTATTCTTGAGTAGTAAGTACCAATGAATGGGTGAACAGCTGACTTGTAGTTGAAGTCCATACCAATGGTTGGGTAGAAGTCGTAGTTTGGTACGATTTGTACATATGGAGTCAAGGTTGACTTGAACATACCCATGTTGAATCCGGTCAAAGTTTCCCATTCCATGTTGGCAGTACCACCACCGTAACCGGCACTAAGCATGCTACCGTATGTGGCACGTTTCTTCATTGATTGGATAAACTTAACTGGGTTTGGAGTTTTTGGATCAATCTTAATTGTTGGGAAAGTATATGGATCAACAAAACTTTCACTCAAGTTGTAGACAATAGTTTGATCCTTTAAAGTATTCTTTCTTGTCTTGTTAATTTTATCAGCAAGTTTGCTGTACTTTTGGTCCAAATGCTTGATTGTAGATTCTGAATAGTTGGCTGGCTTGTTCATAATTTGCAAGTCGAAGTAGTTCAAGAAGTTCAATAATGGACCGTTAATTTGAATATCACGTTCAGGGTTTCTGAATGATTGCTTGTTGTCAAAACCACGGTTGATGTGGTAGATCATACCGCCATCGTGGTTAAAGCGCATTGGTGTCATGAATAAGAGCAAGCTGAGTAATGCCCAAATACCACGACGTTTCCATGAACCCTTTTTCTTAATTGGAAACTTGATTTCAAGGAAGACACATAATGCAATGATAATGACCAATGCAACGGCAACCATAATGACTGTCTTTTGACCAACCATTGGAAGCAAGGTCTTCCAGTTTACGATTTCGTCAATTTCGGTTGGGTAAATTGGTTCACCACGAAGGTTCAATTTAATCTTGTTGGCAATAGCCCAACCAATAGTAATTACGCTGACTAAAACTGTTGAAGTCCAGTAACGCGTAGTAATGAAGTAGAAGATCGCAAACATTGCGTCGAGGAAGATAGCCGTCAAAATGATGGCGAAGAATCTAGTCCCCAGCAAGAAGATAACTGCGTTGATGTCTGTAGCAGTAGTAATTTGAATACGTAAATTGTCTGATTCGATCAAGAATGAGACGAAACTCAAGATGTAGAACCAACCCCAAGTAAGAAGTCTTACTCTGTTTTCTACAACCCAAGCAGTAAACCTGCCCCAGAGATCTTCGACAATTTGCGCCAGATTATCATGTTTATTAAAGAATGTAATTGCATTTTTGACCGGCTTAAATTTGAACAGATATCGTTCATACAGATAGTCCAAAATAAAGGCCGCAATCATCATGATGATAATCATCAAGAACTTGTTGAATCCGGCGCTGCTAGTGAAGCGGAATGATCTTACAAAGCCGCCGATAATTGGGGCATCCATAAAGATTACAACCGGAATAAAGAAGCGTATTTCCTTAGCAGAGAAACTAACGATTACTTTTCTAAAAATCAAAAATGCGGCAAGAACCATTAAGAATAGAAATGGTGATGTAACGCTGCTTAAGAATCTTGGATTCCAAGAATAAACACTACTACGACCAGATAAACGTTGGTACCAGTAAACACCGTTAAATCCGGGAACACCGATGAACATTACAAAGAATGATACGATGCCGGCACCAATCGTCCAGCCAAATACCTTCTTAGGGATTTTGACATTAGCTAAAAACATACCCCATGCGAAGTACAAGATTAGGTAAACACCATAGATGGAGTAGTTGAAAATCATTGTACCAGCGTTAGTGGCAAATCCTACCAAAGTCAATGCACTAAGCAAAAGCAAGTTTTGCTTAGTAGTAATGCGATGTTGCAGTTCATAGATGTATGGCTGAGCCAACATACTGAAGATTAATCCAGCAAGTAGTACTGATGTACTAGTTAGTACTGGGAAAAATACGCCCCACAACTTCCACATATTAAAGCTGCCTGGTCGCTTCATAAAGTTGACCAAATACAGCAATACTAGTGTGACAACTGCCATAATCCAGAATCTGAAGGCCTCAGTTGGATGGACCTTCTTCTTGCTGTAGACAGCCCCAAAGACCATTGGCACAAGCACCATCGTGCTGCAGTCTAGCAGTCCAGGGATGTATCTCATTAAAGTGCTGAGTGGAAGTCTACCAAACAGGCTACCCCATGAAAACATTTGCACTAGCATGAAAAATGCTGCCACAATTATACAGATAATTTGGACAACACCTAGTGATTTTTTATTCTTAATCTCACTCATTTTCTTAGTCTATGTCCTTACTAAAAAATTCTTTTTTGCCATTACTTACTCTTGATCCCCAGCTTCTTCTTGATCGAGTATAAAATATCGACCTTCTTGCCGTGGCCGGTAAAGAAATCTACGATATCCTTCCAAAACTTGAAGACCATGATTAAAGTAATCACCATGAAGATGATTCCTGCCTCTTGGTTTTGCAGAAATTCATAAACACTGAATAAAAGCATAAACACTAAAGGCGGAATCGTCAAATTTTGCATGATTGCTGTCAGCACGAGGGCCACCAGTAATGTCGCAAAACCAGCCTTCCAATCATAGAACACTGTGATCTGAGCTGCAACCGCAACTCCCTTGCCGCCTTGGAAATGATTCCAGAATGGAAAGCAATGTCCCAAAATCAAGCCGAGTCCGGCAAAAGCAATGTTAATGTGACCTGGAAAAGCAAAGTAAACAATAAATAAGGCAATTAAGCTTTTAAGCAAATCACCGAGACATGTTAAGATGCCCCATTTTTTACCAAAAACAGCACCCATATTGGCTGTTCCAGGATTATGTGAACCATATTGAGTAGGATTTATTTTCAAAAAGATTTTTCCGACAACCATCGCAGTCAGAAAATTACCAAAGAGATAACCGATCAGTGTCGCATAAATAGGCGTCATCAATTATCATCATCTCCCGTGTAGTCATAAATATGGTAGTCTTGCGTCTTATCGCTCTTGAAACTAAAGCCATGAGCAATATTGCGCTCATTTTGGTAAGTTTCGTTATTGCTGATGGTTTCTTTTTCAAGACCTAGTTCTGTGCGAACCTTATCAGAAATTCGCTGCAATTCGCTAGTTGGTTGAACTTGATATGAAGCATCATCAATCATCGCATTATAGCCATGCAGATAGTCGCTAGAAGACGTCTTCGCACAGCCACGATAATTCGTCGCGATCTGTTGCAAAGCGCTAAATGGCAAGTTAGTGCGGACGTTGCTTGATACCGACGTTAAGATCGAATCAAGATTCGACAGCGAACTGACAGAGATTGCCTTTTTGATCAAAGTCGTAATCACTTGACGCTGTCTTTCTTGTCGGCCGTAGTCGCCGCGTGGGTCATCATAACGCATTCTCGAGTAGGCCAGTGCGCCGGCACCGCCCATGTGCGTTAATTTGCCCTTCTTAAAGATATAACCGCCATATTCAAAACTGAGCGTTGGCCGAATGTTAATACCGCCAACATAACGGATCATCTTCATGATTCCGCCCATGTTAACCACGGCATAATACTTAATCGGCACATTAATCAATTTCGAAACGCTGTCCATTGACATCTTGGCACCGCCGAGTTCATACGCGGCATTGATCTTTTCAGTTTGGAAAGAATCGGCATCAATCATCTGTGCCATCGTATCACGCGGAATAGAAATCAGCGTGTAGCGCTTCTTTGCAGGGTTAACTACAGCTAAAATCATGGTATCGGTTCTACCCCGCTTCTCCGTTCTATCCAAGGCACCGGTATCCGTACCCATCAGTAAAACGGCAAAACATTTCTTTCCATTAAATTCACCTGTAGTTTTCACTGCAGTATGGGGATCATAGGTCTTATCAACTGCATTCTTCGTTTTAAAGTAAACAGAAGTAAAGTACGCAATTGCTGCGCCAACTGCAGCTAGCACAACTAAACCAACAATCCACGGCCAAATGTGGTGTTTTCGATATTTATGATTTTGCACTCGCGTGCCTTTCGGATGATATTGTCTTTTTTTCTCCATAAGTCATACCTATATGTAAATTCACATTGAGTGTATTATAACAAAAAAAGCAAATCATCGCTGACCTGCTTCCTATATCTTATTAAAATCGTTACTTATTTTTACTTCAAAGTCAAATTTAAAGCAAAAGTCTTGCTACTTTCTGCTTCAAGCTTGATCTCATCAATAAATGCGGTAACATGATCTTCTTCTACATTTAATTTAAAATCAGTTGAAGCAACATCAATTTCATGTTTTCCATTATTTAAACTAATTTTGTTAATCCCCTCTTCAGTAGGCCAATTATTTGGTAGAACAAAACCTAATGAAAATGGCATTTCTTTATGCGAAGAATTCTTTAGAAAAAAGGTTATCTCGACTTGATTGCCCTCTAAGGCATATGTAGTCATCACTTCAAAGTGATACGGGAATTTCTTATAGCTTTTCGGTGTATCAATTAAAGTCAAACTCACTCGAGTATCGCCTTTATCAACGACAGTCCAAGGCATTTTGCTGGCCCAGTCATTATCATGATTGATCACTGGAAAAGCAATTGCCGTACCCTCTTTAGTCCCTTCTTCGCCGAGATAGTCATAATTATCAGTTACTGATATTACGTGGGCCACCTTGGCCCCATTCTCATCGACAGAGACTTGAAAGAGAGAATCATCAATTGTTTGCATATTTTTCTCCCAACTTTAATTCTAAAGACAAAAATAGCACTTGAAGGGGGGTACTGTCAATCTTTAGCCAGCTACTGCCACTTTAATGGAAGCGGTTAACCCTTCTACCATGTCACTTAAATTCATGGATGGACGACGACCATTTTTCGCTTGGCTAGGCAAAAATGGAATGTGAATGAAGCCGGCTTTTAGGTTAGGAAATTCGCGTACGCGCATGTATTGCACCTCATAGAAAAGGTGGTTGCAGACGTACGTGCCAGCGGAATTTGAGACTTCGGCAGGGATGCCTATTTTTCTCATGGCAGTGACCATCTTTTTAATTGGCAATTGGGTGAAGTAACCGTCGGCACCGTCTGCTTCAATTTTGCCTTCTTTTGGACCCTTGCCTGAATTATCGGGAGTTGAGCCCGCTTGAAAATTAATAGCAATTCTTTCAGGTGTAATGGCAGCTCGGCCACCTGCTTGGCCGACGTTGATGACCATGTCTGGTTGATATTTTGTTATTGCTTCTTTAACTACCTTGGCGCTTTGATAAAAAATCGTCGGTACTTCTAGTTTAATGATTTGATTGCCGTCGATTTCATCTGGCAGCTTCTTTACGGCTTCGATAGCCGGATTAATTTTTTCACCACCAAAAGGATCGAACCCAGTTACTAAGATTTTCATACTTTTTGCCTCTTTCTTAGAAAAAAAATGGCAGTTTTTCTTTGTTTATAATATAATATACTTGTTTCAAAAAATATGAAATAGAATAATATATTAAAATTTTTGGAGCAAGTTGATGAAAAAAGGCATCCCTTCCGGGGATGTCTTTTTTTACCCTAAAAAATAAAAGAACTCCGAAAATTCGAAGTCCTTTTTGTGTGAATAACCACTATTTAATTAGTCGTCCAACTTTTCCTTGTTAACAACATCAAGGTTTTCGTCGAATGTGTAAACAACTGGTTCACCAGTCTTCATTTCGAGGTTCATGATGTCGTCGTCAGAAATGTTTTCGATGTACTTAGTCAAAGCACGAAGTGAGTTACCGTGAGCTGCGATAATTACATTCTTGCCGTCAAGTAAGTCTGGAGCAATGTGATCTTCCCAGAATGGCATTACACGGTCAAGACATACGTGTAAGTTTTCTGCCTTAGGCACGATGTGTGGGTCCAAGTTTGCGTAACGACGGTCGTGAGCTTGGCTGTACTTGTTGTCGTCATCAATAGCTGGTGGCAAAACATCGTATGAACGACGCCAAATGTGAACTTGTTCATCGCCGTACTTTTCAGCAGTAGCCTTCTTGTTCAAACCTTGAAGAGCACCGTAGTGACGTTCGTTAAGTCTCCAGGTCTTAGTTTCTGGAATCCAAAGTTGGCCACTTTCTTCAAGTGCGTAGTGCAAAGTCTTGATAGCACGAGTTAATAATGAAGTGTAAGCTTGGTCAAATTCAAGACCGTGTTCCTTGATTAAACGACCAGCCTTCTTAGCTTCTTCAACACCTTTTTCTGAAAGATTAACGTCAACCCAACCAGTAAATTGGTTTGAAAGGTTCCATTCACTTTGACCGTGACGGATTAAAACTAATTTTGACATGAAATATCTCCTTTTAAATTCAATGTTTCACCCATATTTTACACATTTCGCAGTTTTTTTCATAGAGATATGACAAAAAAACATTAATTTTTAGACATTGTTTCAAATATTTACCCTTTTGTGCTAACTTAGAACAGAAAATATTAATCAAAAAAGAAGTGCGGAATTATGGTATTCAAAAATAAAAAAATTATCATCGGCCTCATTGGCATTTTTGTCTTGCTGTTAGCAGGCTGTTCAAATAATAAATCTACTACTAAAAAAGAAAATACTTTGCCAAGTGCCAAAACGATTTTGACTAAGGCGCAAAAGACCAAGTTCGATTCGATGCATACTACTTGGAACGAAACTGAAAATGGACAAACGATTCAAAAAGCAGAAGCTCAATACGTTAAGGATCCAACAGTCATCTACGCTAATGTGGCCACAGCTTCCAACCACTATAAGATGTGGATTGAAGGTAAAAACAACTACATCCAAATGAAAGGCACCAGTTCTAGTCACTGGTTTAAGACCAAACTAGGCAAAAGCAGTTCATATGCTGTATTAACAGACAGTTTAGACAACATGCTTGATCCATTCGTTGCTACCAGCAAGAGTTTTAAAGTTAAACCAAATGGCAACGATTATGTCCTCTCTTATAAAGGAAACAATAAGAAAATTTGGAACGCCATCGTCTCCGATTCTGCGATCACGGCTTTGATTGGCATCGATTTAGACAACGTGAAACCAATCAACAACGAAATTTTGATCGACGTTGATAAGAGCTACCACATCACTGATGTGAAGGTGGTTTCTACCTATAAAGATGAAGGCACAAAGAGAACCTTTACCATGAATGCTGATCAAATCGACCAAATTAAGCATCTGGAAGTTCCAGCCAATGTTAAAAAAGGTGCAGTCGATTTAGGAAAAATGAGCAAAAGCAACTAATACTAAGTCCGAATCCAAGTTGATTCGGGCTTTTTTAGTTATAATAAAGGTATAGATCAATAGGAGAAAGATTATGAATACGAAACTTAAAAAAGCATTTATTGGTATTTCGTTTGCCGCCCTCTTCTTACTAGGCGGCTGCAGTCAACAGAAAAAGGCCAATCCCAATCCTGTTTTAACTAAGAGTCAGGTCGTACAAAAAGCGAAGAAGAGCTTTAGAAGTGGTCAGGTCATCCAATCTGTTACCTTGGGCACTGACACTTCTAGCCAAGTAGCCTTGGCAAGCACTACCTTTGGTGGCGAATCAACTGTCTACCATATTACTAACCAAACAACCAGCAAGGGCAAGACTCGTTCAAGCGAAGAATGGGTCAACCTGAACAGCGTCTACATCAATGGTCGTGATACTTGGTACAAGGCTGATCTTGAAAAATTAACGGGTCACTCATACGCAGATTTGACTGACGCAATTATGAATAATCGTTTGATCCATAATCCAAGCGACACTTTGGTTAACGCCTACAAGATGAAGCGTAATAAGAAGGAAAAGACTTACACTTTGACTGCTAATATCAAAGACAAGGACTTAATGAAAAAAGCAGCAGCGCCAGTCTTCAATACTGTGCCTCAAAGCACTAACCAAGCTAGAGTTTTCAAGCAAATTCAAAAGTATGGCAAGTACAAGAATATGACCGTTAAGACTGTAATAAGAGACAACAAATTGGCTGGCTTCAACGTCTTCGTGAACATGAAGCTGGGCAAGATGATGACGGTTAAGGTTGGTCAAAGTTACGGCAACTTTGGCAGCCACGACTTCTTAAAAGTACCAACTTCCGCAACTAATGCTAAGCCATTGCCAACAACTGATAATAATAGTAAGAAAAAGTAGAGGTTGAATTATGAAATTAGGAATTATCGGAAGTGGAATGATCGTCCACGATTTTTTGAAGACTGCTGATAAGATCAACAATCTAGAACTCACAGCAATTTCATCAACTGTCCGTAGCAAAGATATTGCCCGGGAATTAGCTAACCAATATGGCATTAAGAAAACCTACACTGATAACGAAAAAATGATGGTAGATCCAGATGTCGATACGGTTTACGTGGCTGTGCCAAACTTCTTGCACTATGAGATTGCCAAAGAAGCATTAGAGCATGGTAAAAACGTAATCTGCGAAAAGCCATTTGTCGAAAGCACGGCGCAAGCAAAAGAATTAAAGCAACTTGCCGACGAAAAAGATTTGATCATCCTTGAAGCAATCACCAACCTTTATGTAGAAAACTTCAAGGCAATTCAAAAAGAGATCAAGAATATTGCACCAATTCATATCGTGAACATGAACTACACGCAATACTCAAGCCGTTATGATGCCTTCCTTGAAGGCAAAATTGCACCAGTCTTTGATCCAAATAAAGATGGTGGTGCTTTGATGGACTTAAACATTTACAACATTCATCTTGTAGCGGCCTTGTTCGGCTTGCCTGATAAGGTGCAATATTACGCTAATATGCAAAAAGGCGTTGATACATCAGGCATCTTGCACTTGTCCTACCCTGACAAGCAAGCATCCCTCACCGCATCAAAGGATAGTTACGTAACGCCACGTTCATTCATTGAAGGTGAAAAAGGCAGTATCTGTATCGATGGTTCAACTGGCGAACTTAACAACTTTACAGTACAAATGCGAGGCAAAGAACCTAAGCGTTACAACTTGAATAAATACGACCACCGTATGACGAGCGAGTTTAATGCGTTTAGTGAGATCATCGATAATCATGATACGGTGAAAGCTGATGAAGCATTTGTGAATACGCTTGAGTCAATGCAAATTTTGACTGCTGCAAGAAATTCTGAGGAATAAAAAATTAGACTAAAAAGATTGATTGTCTTCGTTACAAAAAAACGTTGATAATCAATCTTTTTATTTTTGTCTTACTTTTGTTTGGAATACTTTCCAAATAAATACCATTTTTGTCTCTCATTTGGAATACATTCCAAACAAAAAGGAACCATCTTATGATAGTTCCTTCTTATCTTAATCATGACTACTTAACAAATTCCGTACCTGATCAGCATCCTTGAATTCACCAGAGAAGACCAAAACATCCCCCGGCTCAATCACAGTCCAGCCGTGCGGAGCCAGCCACTGATCTCCACGCCAAATTCGACTGACCGTAATCTTGTCGATAAAGTCCAAATCGGCCAAAGGACGCCCAGTGTAATGCGTATTCGTAACCTTAACTGAGTAAAGAATATTCTTCGTATCAGTAATAATCCGGTAAACAGTTGGTGATTCAATCAACGCACGCATCAAGGCAGAACGAATATTGGTAAAGTTGAAAATTTCAATATCTCTTTGGTTAAATTCGTCAACAATATCGCTATTAACCTGACTGAGTCGTGCAATTACACGCTCTACTCCAGCTTCTCTAGCATCCCTTGCCAAGTCGGCATTATTCTCATCCGTGTGACTGGCAGCCACAAAGATATCACAATCATATGCGCCGGCCTTCTCCAAGGTCTCCTTATTCAAATCAGGCAACAAGGTAATATTATCAACGCGGCTATCATAAGTTTCGTAGCCGACCTTGTTAGCAGTATAAATCTTGACTGAGTACCAATTATCGTGCAAGTCGTGGGCAACCGGCACCGTGAAGGCGTTGGCCCCAATAAAGGTAACGGTCTTCTTGATTCTGTCTTCCGGTGACAAAACGAAACTCGAGTTAAAGACGATCGGACTCAAAATACATACGATAACTGCGGCCAAAATAAAGGCATCGGATTGCGTTGAAGTAATGGCGTGCAATCTTCTCGCAACTTGCAAGGTTGGCAAAACAATCGTAATGGTTGTAGCAGTTAAGAAGCCGCCGGCAAAAGCATTGCGCTTTTCAAAGAATCTCATGTAGGTTAAAACAACCGGCAACTTGGCGAGCAATAAGAAAATAACCAAGACTGGCAAAAGCATTAAGGCTGAGGGATGGGTCAAGAATGAACGCAAATTCAATCTTACCCCTGTCATAATGAAGAAAATAGGAATAAAAAAGCCATAACCAATTGAGGTCAACTTATCCTTAGTTGCTTCACTTGGTTCAAGCAGCTTCATGACCATCCCAGCCAAAAAGGCACCTAAGATGTTCTCAGCCCCAACAGTTTCGGCAACAGTAACTAGTGCAAAAATTAAGAAAAATGCCAAACGAATATCTAGTTGCGTCGTTGCCTTAGTTACCTTGGCAAACCACAAATATGGTTGCTTAAATCTACGCAAAAGAAAAATTGCGGTCAAGAACAACAAGATGATCAACCATAATTGACCTGCGTTACCACCATTAACTGATGCGTAAATCGTCAACAAAAGCAGTGGAATAACTTCACCAAGCACAGCCGTCAACAGGATCGTCTGGCCAATTGGCCGACCCAAAATGTCCTTTTCCTTCAAGGTGGCAATCACCACGCCGAGAGCAACGGTCATCAAGATAATCGCAGCCAGCATAACTTCGCTGAACAAACCGATCCATTTCAAAACGAAGGCCAAGGCCACAGCCATGACGACGATGCCACTAAAGGCAATCACGGCTGTCTTCAGCGGATCAACCATCTTTCCGGCTTGTGATCTCCCCTTCGGATTATTCTTTCTTTGCAATAAATCGAAGTCGATTTCCATCCCTGATAAAAACATCAGTAAGATCACGCCCAGATTAGACAAAAAAGTCAGATCGTGCGTCGAAGAAATCAGGTTGAAACCACTCGATCCCATGATAATCCCCACGATAATTTCGGCTACCGCGGTTGGGACATTGCTAATTTGAAAACGAGCCATAAATATTGGAATAATTAATGCCAATAATACGACTAAGAATAGCGATAATTGTGCCATACTCTTCCCCTTTTTTCATTCAATCAACATGCATTATACAAAAAAACGCGCCCCATTCCCATAATTTTAGGAATAAGACGTGTTTTCTCTTAACTTACGTCACTTGCTAAAACATATTGTGTAGCATTAAGTGCATAGTACTTTTGACCTTTAATAGTAATCTTGCTGCCGTAGACCAATACTCGGCTGCCCTTCTTGACCTTGTTTTGCTTTTCGATCTCACCAGTGCGAGTACGTAAGTAAGTATCCTTGTTCACGGTCTTAGGCGTTGCGTCGATGTTTGAAGCAACTACGTATTGGTCCTTGCCAATCTGGTAGTACTTCTTGCCATTGATCATCTTGTAGCCCATGACCACAACTGGACTGCCGGCGTACTTGAGATTCTTGGTGTTCTTGCCCTTAGCATCATAGATGTAAGCATCGTGACCTAAAGTTACAGCACCTTGAACAACTGGGATTTCTTCCTTAGTCTTGTTTGGATCCTTATCCTTGTCCTTCAAGTTAGATTGAGATTGAGTATTCTTCTTTTGCAAGTCGTAGTAATACTTAATCAATGAATAAAATTGATCCATGCTGTAGCCCCATTTTTCAAAATAGCCATCGGGGTCAACGTGGTCAGTGCCACCAAGGAAGTTGCTGACGGCGTGGTGCGACCAAATCGTACCTTGACCATCATCGCAGGCATTGTCCGGCTGCAAATCGTAACGGTGTAAAAGCTTAGCAATGTAGATCGCATCATTATTAATTGACTTAATAAATGCATCCCTACTATCTTCTTCACACAATTCAACTTGAATAAATCGGTTGTTCGCCTGCTGACCTGCACCCCAGGTACCCATGTCGGGTGAGCGCATCTGAATTACTTGCTTACTGTCGACGAAAGCATGAACATAGGCCTGGATGTTCTGCCATTCACGGTTGAAGTAAATTGCTTCATCGTGGGCAGTGGCACCAGGGTCATCGGTTTCGTGAACGACAATTCCCTCTGGTTTACCATTTTGGTATTCAACGCCAGGGAATTTGTTGTACTTGATACCCTCAAGTTTAAGCATCTTGTATAAATAAGTAACACCGCTGTACTTATATTTCTTAGCTTCAGTGTTAATCGATGCCGCTTGAGTTTCTTCATTATTAAAACTAAACGTACAGATTAAACTGATGGCCGCAATAAATGCGATCGTTAATTTCTTTAGCTTCACTAAACCATCCTTTATTACATGAAGTTAGATTTCTTGATGTATTGACGGATACCAACTCTGTAGTACTTGGCACCGTTAATAGTTACGGCGCTACCGTAGGTAGCAACTTGTTCGTTCTTCTTGCGCTTCAAGTTGTTGTCGCGGTTGCCATATTGGTTGTAAACGTAAGAATTACGCTTCAAGAACTTAAGGGTACCGTCGATGTTGCCGGCTGCGATGTATTCATTTTCGCCAATACGGTAGTAGCTCTTGCCCTTGATGGTCTTGGTGCCGTAAGTGTTGATTAACTTAGCGCCTTCTTCGTCGTTAACCTTGAACATCTTGCCAGCGAGCTTCTTGCCGTTCTTGTCATAAACGTAGGCATTGTGCATCAAGTTCTTTTGGATCTTGGTTACACCCTTTGGAGCTTGAGTGATTGGTTCACTGCTACTGCTCTTCTTGCCCTTGCCAAGAGCACTGCCGTTGATCCAGCCCTTGCCGTCGATATACATTCTAGATGAGCCATCATTATAGGTAATGGTCTTGGTTACAGTAACCTTTTCGCCTTGCTTAACTGAGCCGACTGGACTAGCAACTGAGTGGTCGGTTGGCCAGTTGTAGACTGAGCCGCCCTTTTCGACGGTGTAAACCTTAGCAGTCTTAGTGACAACTGGATCATACTTGCTCAAATTGTGAGCGGTGATTCTTGAGTTAAGTGCGGAATCATATTGGGTATCGGTTGCGTAAGTACCGGTCAAAGCCTTGGTAGCTTGAGCATAGTTATCGGCGTTTTCGATCCAGGCACCCTTGTAGCGAAGTGGTTGCCATGAAACACCTTCACGCAACTTTTGTCCGTTGTCTTCGAATGATTCTTCCAATGTATCGTATTTTCTAAATTTAGCAGTGACGTAGTAACTCTTGCCGTTCTTATCTTCTTCACGCGTCTTGGAAGTATAAGTGGCACCAGTCCAACTATCATCAGCCTTCATACCAAAAAGATTGTTCGCATTAACTGCCAATCCTGATTGGCCCCAACCAGATTCAACGATGGCTTGGGCGATCATTACTGATGGATAAGTACCGTACTTCTTAGCAGCCTTCACTGCTTGCTTTGCGGCTTTGTTTAAAAATTCTGCTTGTTCATCGGTTGTTGCTGCGGAAACTTTTTGGCTATGAACAATATTTATAGCATTGCTTACAACTGGCGTAGCTACTGAAGTCAACATAACTGCGCTAGCAATGCTGGTCAAAAGTCTCTTCTTCATAAGTTGGTTCCTCCTATTATTAACAGTTCTATTGTATCTAGCAAGTTATTTTAAAACAAGGGATTCGGCTGATTTGTATGATAAAAGTAATATTTCAATTATGTTATTTTAATAGTGATTAAGTATGCATATTTACACCTTAATTTTGAGGATAATTGTTATGGAAAAACTTTGGCCGATTGTAAAATTAAATTGAACACTTTGTAAAAAATAAAAGCCCATCTGGGCCTGTTTGATAGAATGTTAATAACCACAAAAACTTCTATTGGAGGTCACAATGGACTCTTTATATTCTACCATGAATCAGCGCATTAAAGGCAAACACTTATCATTCGAAGAGCGGGTTATTATCCAAACTCGTATCAAAGACGGCTTCTCTCTTAGAGCTATTGTACGTGAACTTGGTTGTTTCCCGTCTACCATCAGCTATGAAGTCAAACGCGGTACTGTTTCTCTTTATCATGGCAAACAGAGGCGGTACAAGGCTGATCACGGTCAAAGCGTTTATCAGGCTAATCGATACCATTGTGGCCGCAAATCAGGCTTCTTGAAGAAATCTGATTTTATCGAATATGTTAACAAGCATTTCTCTGAAGACGACTGGTCGCTTGATGTATGTGCCAATCGCAGTTTGGCTATAGGAGAATTTTCTAGTAATCAAACGGTTTGTACTAGAACCCTGTATAACTATGTCGATCAAGGATTAATGGATAGCAGAAACTGTGATTTGCCCGAAAAGTTAAAACGCAACACTAAAATTCATCGCATCCGCAAAAATAAGAGAAAGCTTGGCCGAAGCATTGAAGAACGTCCACAATAGATCAACGATCGATAAGACCGCTGCCAGTGTCATGCATGCTTTTAGAACGCTTCAAAAACAATACAGCGAGCACTGGAACGACATCCTCAAGACAATCACTACTGATAATGGCTCGAAGTTCGCGGATTTAGCTAATTTAGAGCAAGTCTCTAAAACGCTTGTTTACTATGCTCATCCATATACTTCTTGCGATAAAGGCACTGTTGAAAGACATAACGGCCTTATTCGTAGGTTCATACCTAAAGGTGATTACATCAATGACTATTCTCTTCAAGACATCATTAATATTGAAACCTGGTGCAATTCACTGCCGAGAAAGATCTTAGCATATCATACCCCAGATGAAATCTTTGAAAAGGAATTGGATCGTATCTATCAAACAGCATAAGTGTTCAATTTATTATTGCAATTTACGGAAGAAAATTATTAGGTGAAAATTGTAATTAAGTAAAATAGTTCCTGGAAAGCTGGCATGCAGGAAGCATGCTGTTTTTTTAGAGCAAAAGAAAAAACGAGGCATTTGCCTCGTTTTCCTTATATACTACTTAGACTTAATTAAAAGTTTGAAGCCTTTACGTAAGTCTTTTCAGTGTTGTTACCGATCTTGTAGTATTGCTTGCCGTTCTTGAATGTGTATGAACCACCGTAAGTAGTTACAGTTTCACCCTTCTTAAGAACAACCTTGTTAGCACGCTTCTTTGATGAACGGTATACGTATGCGTTGTGCTTCAAAGTACGCTTAGTACCATCGATGTTGTCAGCGTTGATGAACTTGCCAGTTGCCTTACCGTTTTCGATTACTTCGTAGTATGAAATACCGTTAGCAAGCTTAGTAGTGTTCATAGCAACAGTTACAGTGTTGTAACGAGTTACCTTGTCAGTACCAACACGCTTAGCGTCCTTGTCGTAGAAGTATGCGTTGTGCATAATAGTCTTGCTTTGACTTGGAACAACAGGATCTGCAACGTTAGCTACAGTGAAAGTTACAGGAAGTTTTTCACTCTTACCGTTAATGTCTGAAGTTGCCTTAACAGTTACATTAAATGAATGAGGTGCAGTAAAGTAACCAGCAGGTGAAACCTTAATACCAGCTGCTTCTAATTGCTTAGTGATTTCACTAGTAGTATTTTGACTTGGATCATCTAACTTAAATTGTACGAAATTAAGTTTGTTTTGTGCACCGTCTTGTACGTTACCATTACGTTCTTCAGTACGTTGCATAGCAGTGTACTTACTTGCAATAGCTTGCAAAATTGAATCAACATTAAGTTGGTTGTTGTAGTCTGCAAGAACCATTACATTACCGGTTTTAACATTAGTACCGTTTTCAGCATCGTAGAATACAACATTATTGTTGTTTTCTGGGTTGAATGCCTTAACAGTTTGAGTAAGGTTCAAGCCATTTACAGTACCGTTGTTGTTCAACTGACCCTTTAAAGTCTTACCGTCTGCACTAAGAGTAGGATTTTCAAGGTTACCAGTGTTGGTAAACTTAATAGTAGTGTTCTTTGGCAAAGTAAGAGTTACTTCCTTACCTGCGTTGTTAGCACCAAAGTTGAAACCAACCTGGTCAACCTTGATAGTGTAATTTTCACCAACTACAACTTGATTCCACTTAGCTTCAGATGGACGTGCACCATCGTAAATAGTACCATTAGGACCAGTTACAGTAACAGCAGTTTCACCCTTGTTACCTTTAATTAAGTTAGCAGTAGCAGTTACACCAAGAGCATTTGCTGAAATAGAACCAGTAAGACTACCATCTTGAACAACATTTGCAGCATCTGCAACATTGTTAAGGGCACCCTTCTTAGTTACAGCACTATTTAAGACAAAACTTGGGTTAACATTAACAACAGTATTATCCTTTAGAGCTGCACCACCTAAGTTAATGTGTGAGTAGTCTGCAGTACTGTTAGTAGCGTTTACAGTATCAGCAGAAACAACTGCAGTAGGTGCAACAACGCCAGAAGCAGCAACTGGAGCAACAGCAAGTAAAGCAGCAGCAGCAGCGCTAACAATTCTTAAATTTTTCTTCATGTGGTCTTTTCCTCCTTGAAATATAAAAAAATGTAATAGGCCATAGGTTCAGCATGTGATAGGAGCCTATAATGTACAAAACCCTTCAAAGCAGGATCCACGAGTTTATAACTCTCGCGAGGTAGTAGTCTTGCTGAAGGATCAGCATGCGTACAGGCTGCACGCCTGAAGCACGTCCTATTACTTACCACGATTCATATTGTACTAACCTCTTCACAAAATAGCAAGTTAAATAAACTGAAATCTTTCTTTTGTAATATTTCTCACTTTTTCCGTCACATCAACGTTTAGCCGACCTCTTTTTTAATAAATAGCCAAATCCTAGCTATAACAAGAAAAAGGCGGACTCCCGTCCGCCTTTTTTCTTTAAGAATCTTTACCTTTTTTACAAAAATATAACAAACTTCTATAAAAAAAGTAATATTTGTATTAATGTTTCTATAAAGATTTCGTATTTAAACTAGTGTGATACTTCACTTTTAACTAGTTTATTTTTGAGTAAATCTATGACCTCAAACAGTAACTCAAGATTAGTCTCGCTTTTCTGTAGATTCTGCTTCATCAGTAGCAGCATCATTAAAGATGTCGCTAACAGTGCGTTCAATATATGAAACAGATTGAGGAGTAACGTAATTCTTAACACCGTCTTTCTCAAACACGTTAGCTTGCGCAATAGTAGCCATCGCACCGCGAACTTGTTCTGCAGTAAGATTATCTACTGCATCCCCCAACGTAACACTTGTCTTCTTGTTCTTACCATTCAAAAAAAGTTAACTTCAAAGTCTTAGTAGTCTTAGCCATTTAAATTTCTCCTTGTTTTCCTATTATGTTAACTAACGTTTTCTACCCTAATTATTCAGCTGCTTCGACAATACGTCTTCTCTGAATTAAGATCGCATCATCAAGTGAATCGTCTTGCAGACTTGCAATTGCCTTACCCACATTTTGAAGGGCATCAGCTTGCGCATCCTTAGACACATTCTTGAAGCTACGGTTCTTAAGTCCGCTCTTGTATTCCTTGTTACCGAAAGTAAATTGGATTGATTGTTCAGTTAATTCAAAATTCATGTTTAATTTCTCCCCATCTTAATATTTGTTAAATTTTGAGCTTTTTGTAATCAACCTGCCGGCCAGATGTCTTACACTATTACTAACAATTTGAAACCCAAAAATGGGCCAAATTTGTTGAAATAATTTTTCTAATAAGGGAGAGTTACTTTTACAATGAAGAAATTAATCTTTTGGGGTACTATTTTTGCGCTATTCGTCTTAGGTGGAGGCGGCGCCGGTGCTTACATTCACCACACCAACGCTGTGCAACACGAGAACACTACCAACACATCCGGCTCCAGCAAGGGTCAGAATCCTAAGTCCGGTCCTGCCGATAATAATGGTAAGAACAATAATAAGGAAGATAATTCTTCTAGCGATTCTAATGCAAGCAAGTCATCTGATAGCAGCAATTCTTCCAGCTCCAGCAGCGACAAGAAGCAAGACAAGGACAAGAACAGTTCTGCGCAATCATCTTCGAGCAATGACGACAAGCAACAATCTAGCACCACGCAAACTTCTACTCAGTCATCAACCCAATCTTCAGCCGCTCAATCTAACACCCAAAGTGGCAAGACTGGAAAATAAGAGAAAACTATCTTGCTGACTAAATAGTCGGATCATGTTATACTAATTGTGCAACGAAGTAAAAATATCTAAATAGTGATACTCAAAAAAGCCTTACCATCGCAACTGGTAAGGCTTCTTTTTTTGATCTATTTTTTAAAATCTGATAAGTCTACTGGAGCAGATACTTTTCCCTTCTTGAAGTTAGCCATAGCTTCATCAAGATCGCGGCTTGTTTGCTCATATTCTTTATTTAATTCTGGATGCTTCTTAATGTCTTCTTTGATGAAATCTTGAATTTTACTCATGTTGTTCATCTCCATGTTCTATTTTGTATCTTGATCATTATATGAGTATCTTGATCATTTTGCCCTAAATTATCAAGATACTTTGAATATGATCATGATATTTTTCCATACAGGCAGTAGTTTGCTTTAAAGTTCAATATCTATTAGAATTATAGAAAGATCAATCCCCTTGCTCTAATGGATACGTCCTATCGCAAGGTTTTTTTATTGCTTTAGAAAGTTCCTACTTTATATAATCCAATATTTCCCCACATCATCCTAACAAGTGTAGTAAAATAGATTAGTTGCTTTTATTTGCAAAAGTAGATAGAATTATTATTGACTTTGTACTACTTATTTTCTAAATAAAGGGGTAACAACTTTGACTGAAGAAGAAAAAAACGCACAAGCTCAAGCAAATAAAGAAAATGAAGAAGAAAACGACGAACTTAAAGTCGTAATGCCAAAAGCTAACAAGACTACCATGCCAGCTGAAGAATTCAAGGAACAACCTGACTACTTGAAGGTTTTCGCTAACTTCTACATCGCTGAATTCGATGAAGACGACCTTGAAGTAATCAACCTTTACGATACCAACCACAACATGGTTGATATCAACGGCTACCTTTTGAACAACATTCACTTCCCACGCAAGAAGTTGGTTGACCACGTATTGCAATACCACGACTACAACTTCAAGAACTTGCTTAAGGTGATGGCTGAAAAGACTGGTGTTAAGCCAGAAGAAATGCTCACTTACGAAGCATGGGAAAAATGGGATGAAGATCAACGTAGACAAATTCCTTCATCACTTTCATAATTTGCGAATGAAAAAGAGCTCGAATCGATTTGGATTCGAGCTTTTTTGTTACTTCAAGACGTCTTTCGGTAAGTAATCGGCTCACCTTTGTTGCGCGCCCGCTCAACGTCTCGTTTTATTATCCATATGTATTTTACCATGATATTTTTCAGGGTGTTCGATATACTGGTAGTTTTTATCAGTTATACTGAACACCCTAACCTTTATACCCACTTTTTCAAAAGTGTCTACAAACATTAAAACATAATTATTTTCCTTGCAATGTGACCTCAAATGGAAGAAAATGGGTTTATCAAGAAAATGTCAGCGTGGCATTTTCTTTTTTTATATTAATGCTACAAATTATTTTGTGGGAGATATTTGATAATGAATAATACGTCCAAACGCATGAGTGCGGCTGGCTTACTTATCGCCATTGGTATCGTCTATGGTGATATCGGTACTAGTCCGTTATATGTAATGAAATCAATTGTGACTGAAAATGGTGGGATTGCCAACGTTAATCGAGAATTGATCGTTGGTTCAATCTCGTTAATTCTTTGGACAGTAACTTTGTTGACTACTGTCAAATATGTCATGATTGCTTTGAAGGCAACTAATCATGGCGAAGGAGGAATCTTCTCTCTTTATGCTTTAGTTAGAAAAAGAGCCAAATGGCTGGTCATCCCGGCTCTGATTGGTGGTGCAGCTCTGCTTGCCGATGGTACTTTGACACCAGCAGTGACCGTTACCACTTCGATTGAAGGGTTAAAGAATATGCGCTTTGGTGATGTGATTCCGGTTCCTTCTCAAGAAGTTGTAATTATGATTACTATCATCATTTTGGTAATTTTATTCTCAATTCAGAGGATGGGAACCAGCGTTATTGGTAAAGCATTTGGTCCAATTATGTTGGTATGGTTTACCTTTTTAGGAGTAGTTGGCATTGCTAACTTGAGCCATGATTGGAGTCTTTTGGAAGCGATTAATCCCATTCATGCTATTCGAATTTTGTTTAGTCCAGCTAATAAAGTCGGGATCCTAATTTTGGGTTCTGTCTTCTTGGCTACTACTGGTGCTGAAGCGTTATATTCGGATGTTGGACACGTAGGTAAAGCGAATATTATAGGCTCTTGGCCATATGTATTTGTTTGTCTTTCATTAAACTACCTAGGCCAAGGCGCTTGGATTTTGCATAATGCTAGCTATCATGCTGGTAATGGTGACTTCAATCCATTCTTTGAAGTTGTTCCTAGCAATTTGCGTCTTTTTGCCATCGCCTTGGCTACGATCGCAGCTATCATTGCTTCCCAGGCATTGATTACTGGATCGTTTACTTTGGTCGCTGAGGCCAGCAGTTTAAAGTTTTTACCAAGAATGAATATTATTTATCCTTCAACTGAAAAAGGACAAATTTATATTCCATCAATTAACAAAATGATCTGTGTGGTAACTGTAGCAATTGTGTTCTTATTCAGAACTTCACACCACATGGAAGCAGCATATGGTTTGGCAATTACTGTCACTATGTTGATGACTACAATATTATTGTTTGAATACTTGGGTAAAGAAGGTAAACCACTTTACTTACGCTTGATTTTTTTGATTGCATTCGCTTTTATTGAAGGGATGTTCTTAATCTCCAGTTTGACTAAATTCTTACACGGCGGTTACGTAACTGTTTTAATTGCTGGCTTTATCTTGGCAATCATGTACGTTTGGTACTACGGTAACAAGGTTCGTGACAAGCGTGAATCACGCAATGCCTACGTTCGTCTTGACGAATACACCGACATGTTGACTAACTTGAGTCACGATGAAGATTACCCTACCTACGCAACTAACTTGGTTTACATGGCCAACGTTAAGTACAACAAGTTCATTAAACGTGAAATCTTGTACTCAATTTTGGATAAACGTCCAAAGCGTGCGAAGGCTTACTGGTTCGTCACTGTTAACGTAACTAACGAACCATTTACCGCCGAATACGCAGTAAATACGTACGGTACTAAGAACGTAATCAACGTTCAGCTTTACTTAGGGTTCAAGAAGCAGACTAGTGTTAATGTCTACATCCGTCAGATCGTTCATGACTTGATCGCCGACGGTACGATTGAGCCACAACCACAGGAATACACCACCAGCCCAGGTCGTAACGTAGGTGACTTCTCATTCGTTATTGTTAACGACGTCATCAGTCCACAAACCCAATTGGTTGGTTATGAAAAGTGGTTGGTTGAAGCACGTGTTCGTTTGCAGAACTTGTCATCCAACCCTGCCTCATGGTTCGGCTTGGAATATGCGGACACTGTGATCGAACGTGTTCCATTGATCTTAGGTCGTCCAAATCCATCTTACATTAAGAGAATTAAGCCTAAGGATTATTCCAACGCTAAAAGTAAATAATAGAAGCTAGCAAAAAAGACGCCCATCACGGGCGTCTTTTTTAGTGCTCTATATAAGAAATAATGTTGATAGATTAATCAATCATAGAATCTTTTCAGTGCAATAAACTTATTATGGGTAGTTAAGTTATACCAACTGCAGTGTAGTAGCAGCACTGCAATCAACCATATTATAGTTTCGACAATGTAAAATAGCTAACATTTGCTCTCGAGAATATTAAAAAAGAGCAAATATTATAGTTGTATCAATTTTCTGTCGATAGAAAATAAAGCATAAAAAAAGCGGTCTTTCGACCGCCCACAATTCTTTCGAGTCGATAGCTAGTCGACTCTCAACACACGTTATAGTGTATCATTTCTTCATACTAGTATTTATACCATCGGACGGTAAGATGATCAAGCGTCTTAAGAAGTGGATCAAAAAACGTCTTAAGTCACTTTTCAATCACTACCTGCATTAAATCGTAATCCGACTAAACCATACCAGGACAGTTGGCCTTGTTGCCAACTGTTTTTTGATATTATTTTATTACACTAATTTCTATCATCAAAAAATGGCCAATTTTTAACGATAGACAAAAATAACCCCATCCATTTGGATGAGGTTATTTCTTTATCTAAACTACCAAATTACCACACGTTTTTCAGGATCAAGCCACATACCGTCGCCTTCCTTAACGTCAAATGCCTTGTAGAATTCTTCTTGGCATTGTGATTGAACGTTGGCACGTTCTGGACCAGGTGCGTGAACGTCAACTGAAACTTGCGTCTTAATAGACTCAGTAAGTTGCTTATTAGCCCAAATACGAGCAAAGTTTTCAAACAACTTCTTCATATCGCCGTTTTCACCCTTGTTAGCTTGAACAGCAGCAGTCAAACCACCTTGATCAGCAATGTTTTCTGAAACAATTTGCTTACCGTTCAAAGTTACAGGACCATACTTGATGCCGTCGAACAAGTCGATTTCAGCTTGCGTACGCTTCTTGAATTCTGCGTAGTCAGCGTCAGTCCACCAGTTCTTCATGTTGCCGTATTCGTCGAATTGCGCACCGTTGTTGTCGAATGCGTGTGAAACTTCGTGGGCGATAACAGTACCGATACCACCGAAGTTTTCAGCACGATCTTGCTTCAAGTCGTAGAATGGTGCTTGCAAAATTGCGGCTGGGAAAGTTAAGTCGTTTCTTTGTGGGTCGTAACAAGCGTTAACCAAGTTACCTGGCATGAGCCATACACTACGGTCAACTGGCTTGTGCAGCTTCTCTACGTTGTACTTAACTTGTTCAATTTCAGCAGCTCTAGCGTTTGAGTAAAGGCTGCCACCTTCGCTAGCTGGGGTTACGTGCAAACGATCGTAGATTTCTTCAATCTTGTCTGGATAACCGATCTTCAAGATCAAGGCACGTAACTTAACGATTGCCTTGTGCTTAGTTTCTTCAGAAAGCCAGTCATTGTTCTTGATACGTTCTTCGTAAACATCAAGCATCTTGTGAATCATTGATAAAACGTCTTTTTTAGCGTCTTCGCCAAAGTAAGTCTTACCGTAGTAAACACCAACAACTTCACTAAAGATGCCGTTAGCAAGGTGGTATGCTTGCTTTTCTTGGCTTTGAAGTTCTGGTTGACCTGACAAAGCTTGGCTAAATGGGAATGATGCTTCACGGAAGTCTTGTGACAAGTAGCTAGCAACACCATTGATGAACTTAACGATCATCCAACCCTTGATTTCATCGAAGTTGTCCTCGTTAATCAATTCATCGAAGTGATCCAAGTAGCGAGGTTCTGCGACGATTACGCGGTCTGGAACTTCACCCAAAGCTTCCTTCAAGAAGTAGTCCATCTTGAAGTTAGTAATCTTCTTTTCAAAGTCTGAGATTGGCATTGGGTTGTACATTGCTGGGTAGTCTGCCCATTCTTCAGATGACTTAACTACCTTAGATACCTTGTCATCGAACTTCATGGCATCGTCAACGTATTCTTCAGCTTGACCTGCTGAAAGACCTGCCATCTTAAGAAGCTCAATTGATTGCTTCTTCAAAACGTCGAGCAATTTTTGTGCCGCATCAGTCTTATAAGTAGTTGTATCTGGCAAGAAAATTGATGAACCGAAGAATTGCAATACATTGATCTTAGTGTTCTTCATATCGGCATCAACGTCGAAGCTGAATGGCAATGCAAAAGCCGCCTTGAACAAGTCTGGAGCCTTCAAGTTGAAGTCAGCAAAGTCACGAATACCTTCAAGCAAGGCTAAATCAGCTTGGATAGGCTTAGCACCATCTTCATCACGACGCTTAAAGTCACGCGCTAACTTGTAAAGTTCAACTGCCTTCTTCAAGTTAGGCACATCAGCAACTTCTTTTTTACCATCGGCAAAATCTGCGAAGTCCTTCATCAACTTCTTTTCAACATCAAGGTCAATGTTGTCGAAGCTGGCAATTCTTGAACGGTCTGATGGAATCTTGACGTTTTCAAGCCATTCAGAGTTAACTGCTAAGTATAAATTATCTTGTGGACGAGTACCTACTTTTGGTTCGAGGATGTCGCCGGCACCGCCGCGAACGGCCATTTTATTATTCATTCAGGAAAATCCTCCTTTTTTGGTGTCTAAAAAATTAAATCAAGCTAATTATATCATTTTAATTTAATTTTGTATGCTTTTTACTTACTTATAAATAGTTAATTCTTTGTGCACTCTCATGTAAGTTGGAATCATGACTACGATCATCAAGGCAATCACGATAGCGGCTACCCAGAAGAATGGAATATAACCAGCATGGTCGATGATTAAACCACCAAAGAGCGGTCCAAACGCACGCCCGATCCCGGAAGCCACCATGTTGGCACCTTGGTACTTGCCTTTACTGGTGAGTGGTGACAAGTCGTTGACGTAAGCAGGAATAGCTGGGAACGCGGTTGATTCACCCAAGGTCAAGATGAACATTGATAAAGCGAAGTGCGCGAAGTCTTTGGCAAAAACTAATGTGATAAACGATAGTGAGAACATGCAGATCCCAAAGATGATCTGATGGAAGAGATTTTTAAAAATATTAGGAAAACGAGCCAGGATCCCTTGCATGATGACGATAACGCCGGCATTAAGGGTCCAAAGCAAGCTGTACAAGTGGAATGGAATTCCAAGTGAAACCATGTAAACGGACAAGTTGGATTCCCAGTTCATGTACATCAACCACGTTACGCCCAGGGTGGTGAAGAAGACCATCGTCATAATGAAGTTGCGCTTTGGCATTGGTTCTGCCTTGTGCTTTTCGCCCTTCTTATGCTTGGCCATTCTTTCCTTGTGGAAGGCGATAATTGGCTTGTAGTTGAAGACTGCATTGATGAAGGCAATTACAAAGAGTAGTGCCGCAATCACGAATAGAAGCGTAATTGAGAAGTCGTAGAGGTATCCTACGATCAAAGTACCGGTTACCACACCCAAGTTTTGTGAGAAGTACAAAACGTTGAAAACGTAGCGGCCCGGATATTTTTTCAAACTAGTGGCAACGGAGTTGATCAAAGTTCCGTTCCAGCCGCCCAAGAAGCCGGTCAAAGTCAGCCAGACCCAATATTCTGGCCAGCCATGAAATGCGGCCATCAAAAATAAGACTGCGGCATCTAGACCTAAGCCCCAGAGCATCAATGGGTACGGATTGTATTTATCATAAAGACGTCCTGAAATAATTGAGCCGAGGATGTTGCCGGCACAGTTACAGAACAGGACCACACCAATGATTGACAGACTGATGTGCAGCTGTTTGTTTAAGTAAACAGAAGTTAATGGCCAAATGAAACTAGCACCGATCCAAGTAGCTAATACACCTACGATCAGCCAAATTAACTTAATTTCATCAGTTTTAATTTTTCCATGTGCATTTTTCATATTTGCCTCCCTAATGTTCTTTTTCTCCATTGTCTAGCTTATCAAGAAGTACAAAAAAAGAACAGTACCAAGCTGACACTGTTCGTAAACTATTTAACTTATTCTGTTTTCTTTTGTCCCTTCAATTTTTCAATGTCGGTGATATCTTGCGCCACCTCGAGGCATCCCAGATACTGATCATTGTCATCATGGACGGCGTAGTAACGCAAATAGAGCTTTCTACCCATCTTTCTTGGCGTGAACCAATATGAGATCTCGTTCTTCTTACCTTCATGAAATTCCTTGAAGATCTTCTCGATGATTGGCTTGCTGGCCGGTGTGTGGCAGGAGAAGACAGAGTTGCCGATCGCGTTTTTAGAATGAGGGAAAATATTCGCACCGCCGCCAAAGTAGGCAACTTTGTCGTTGGCATCGACGAAAGTTAAAGCAAATGGCAACATATCTAAAATTGCGGACAGTTGTTTTAGATTCAATGATCCTTCCTTGAAGTTAATGAACAAGCTGGAAAGATTATCAACCGAAATTGGGCCGGCAGCCTTTGGTTCTGCTTTTGGCTTCCAATTCATTGGTGGGTTGATCAAGGTGTAACCGATTTGCTTTTCTTCTTGCTTAACGTTTTCCCAATCTTCGGGGGATGCCACTTCATCGATCATTGGAATCATGATGTCTTCTTCTTTGAAGATCATCTCGAGTACTTCGTGGCTAGTTTCCTTGATTGCCTTATCTAATTTTTTTGCATCAATTGGATCAGTATTAGCAATCTCATTTGCTTGTTTAATTAAACGTCTAATCTTGTCATCCACGCCCCACATTACTTGTGGCGGAGCAGTGATGCCGTACTTGGTCATTAGTGGAAAAAGCGAGGTCTCTTTTCTCGCATAGTGCTTATCGATCGTGGCTAAATCAGACAATGCTTGTTTGATTTTATCTAAGGTTTCATCAGATTTGTTATCTTCCCACTTTTTCAAGTTAGGCAATAAAAAGTCATTGACCAGCGACTTGATAACCACGTTTTCCTGCTTGATTGTGTTCACCGGATGACCTGGCATGGAAAAATCAGGATTCTCCTTGTTTTCCTTGATATTGCCCCTAAACACATCAGCGTGAACGTTACACAAATATTGAATCTTGCGTGGATCCAAACCTTGTGCGATTAATTCCCGCTCTGCTGCCGTAATTTCAGATACGTCGACCTTATCGAACGCCTCCTGAAACATCTTCTTCGCTGTCGCAAAATCGCCACCATCTTGGATATAATGCAAGATCTTGAGCAACGCCTCTTGTCTTTCTTTACTTAAATTCGCCATTATTCAATCACCTTGTAGCCCTTTTCTTCAAAAGCCTGTTTAATCTTGTTTAAATCGATCTTCATTGCTTGTGCACCAAGCGGAATCGTCATTACTCTACCTACCGTGCTGAGCAAGCCTGGAATCTTAATTCTGGTAAAACCGCAGTCATACATAATCTGGATAAAATCAGGATATTCATCAGCCAGCTTTTTAATTGGCACAGAAAAGTCGATGACTTTTTGTTCTTTTTCAGTATCTTCGATCTCTTCTTTTTCACTTTGATCATCAAGCATCCCCAGCTGTTTCTTAGCGGCCTCAGTCATCCTCTCAGGCGACCAAACAGGATACCAGACTAATTGTACCTGACATGAATCAATGCCGTTAACGGTCAATACAGCCTGTTTAATGTGATCTTGCAAATAAGTAGAAAGTGGACAGCCACTGATCGTCAAAGTCATCTTTACCGTGGCCTTCGTACCATCAATATCAATGCCGTAGATCAAACCCAAGTTAACAATGTCAACCTGCAATTCTGGATCGATGACCTCTTGCAAGGCCGTCATAATCTGATCAACTAACTCTATTTTTTCTTCTTTCATCATTTTTCTCCACAAAATAAGGGTAACTGTAAATCTAATTTTACAATTACCCCTTGTTTTTATCTATTATCTATCTCTGCAATTTGTCCCAAATAACAACTTTGCCAGTCCTCAATGACTTAGGTACGTCGATAATTCTCTGATTGCTTGAACCTCTGAACTGTAAGGTCAAATCCTTTTTTGCTTCCAAGAATCGTCCATCAACTAAGATATCGATCTTTGACAGCATCTCTTTTTTATCAGGAGTTTCCTTTTGGAGTTCATCCCAAGTGTAGCCGGACCAAGACCAGATGTCCTTGGTATGACCGAATTCTTTTCTCACCCGATTGATAATTTTTAAACAAACCCAGGTGTTCAAGAATGGTTCGCCGCCCAAAAGGGTTAAACCTTGGACATAAGGTTGCGACATATCTTCGATGATCTTATCTTCAAGGTCTTGCGTATAAGGTTGACCATAGTTGAAGTTCTGTGCTGCCAAGTTGTAGCAGCCCGGACAGTCAAACAAACATCCCGATACATAAAGACTGCATCTTACGCCTTCGCCATCAACGAAGTTGAATGGCTTGTAGTCCGCAATCTTGTGCAAACTATGTTCTTCGCTCTTCCATTCTTGCGGCTTAGGGTTCTTTGGCATTGCCCTTTGCTTAAGCAACTTCTTTGCATGATCGACCTGAGGCTTATATTGATTTGAGTCAACAAATACCGTATCGCCATCAATATTAACCTTGATCAAACTGCTTCGAATGTCAGGGCCTTCTTGATCGTTTTTATCTTTCTTTGGCATTTTCTTCGATTTCCTCTTCAGCTTCTTCGCGTACCAAGCCCATGGTCATGTGCTTTACTCTGTGAGCAATTTCTTCATGACGACCGTGAACCATAGGTCTCTTCAAAGGATTACCAAGGTAGCCGCAGGTTCTCTTTACACAGTCACAGGTACGTGGATCGTGGTTGCCGCAGACTGGGCATTGGAAGCCTTTAGCAGTAGCCTTGAATTCACCGGCGAAACCACACTTGTAGCACTTGTCGATTGGGGTGTTGGTACCAAGGTAGCCTACCTTGTCGTAAGCCCAGTCCCAAACGGCTTCAAGAGCTGCTGGGTTTTGCTTCAAGTTAGGGTATTCGCAGTAGTGGATGAAACCACCGGCAGCGTATTTTGGATAATCCATTTCGAAACTCAACTTTTCAAATGGAGTTGGGTGCTTTCTAACATCGTAGTGGAATGAGTTAGTGTAGTATTCCTTGTCAGTGATGTCCTTGACCTTGCCGAACTTAGCAGTATCAAGTCTGCAGAAGCGGTCGGTCAAACTTTCACTTGGAGTTGAGTACAAGCTGTAGTGGTAGTGGTTAGGATCGTCCTTTTCCCACTTAGCACATAAGTCATGCATCTTCTTAACGATCTCAACAGTGAAGTCGTGAGCTTCCTTGTTGTGTTCCCAATCGGAACCGTAGAAGACAGTACCTACTTCGTAAAGGCCGATGTAGCCCAAGGAAATAGTGGCACGCCCGTTCTTGAAGAGGTCGTTAACGTTGCCATCTTCTGAAAGACGCTTGCCAAATGCACCGTATTGGTAAAGGATTGGTGCGTTGACTGGCTTAGCTTCGGTTACGCGGTGAGCCTTGAATTGTAAGGCTTCGTGGCAAGTTTGCATTCTAACGTCGAAGATCTTCCAGAACAAGTCCATATCGCCGTGACTTTCCATAGCGATTCTTGGCAAGTTAACAGTGACAACACCTAAGTTCATTCTGCCTGAGTTAACTTCCTTGCCGTTCTTGTCCTTCCAACCTTGTAAGAATGAACGACAACCCATTGGACACTTGAATGAGCCGGTGATTTCTTTAATCTTGTCGTAGCTCAAAACGTCTGGGTACATCCTCTTGGTTGAACATTCGATGGCAAGCTTCTTAACATCGTAGTTAGGATCGCCTGGGTGCAAGTTAAGCCCTCTCTTAAGAGTGAAGAGCAGCTTTGGGAAGATAGCAGTTCTGTGTTCTTTACCCAAACCAGCAATTCTGATTCTTAAGATGTCTTTTTGGATTTCTTTTTCAATCCAAGAAGTACCAAGACCGAAGCCCAAGCTAGTAAATGGTGTTTGACCTTGGCTTGAGAACATAGTGTTGATCTCGTATTCAAGGCTTTGCATAGCGTCGTAGATGTCTTTCTTGGTACGCTTCTTAGCAAAAGCATCTGCTTTTTCTTCATCGTCAATTAATTCTTTAGCATCCTTTAAGTGCTTTTCGTAGTTCTTTTGAGCAAAAGGAGCTAAAACTTCATCGGCACGGTCGAATGAACAACCACCGTATTGGCTTGAAGCAACGTTAGTAATGATTTGGGCAACTTGACTAGTAGCAACGCCGATTGAGTTAGGACTTTCCATGTAGGCATTACCAATCTTGAAGCCGTTGGTAAGCATTTCTTTGAAGTCGATCAAGCAGCAGTTAGACATTGGTGAAAGTGGCGTGTAGTCTAAGTCGTGCCAGTGAATGTCGCCGCGAAGGTGGGCTTTAGCGATGTGTTCAGGCATCATGGTCAAACCAACGGTCTTACCTACTGTACCAGCGGTCAAATCACGTTGGGTGCTGAAGACATCACTATCTTTATTTGCGTTTTCGTTAACGATGGTTGGGTCTTTATGAACTAAGCGTTCCAAACGGCTCTTAGTATCAATTTGTTTTTCCCATTCGGCAACGTCGTGCTTGCGGTAAGCAACATACTTTTTGGCAGCTTCAATATAGCCAAGTTCATTCAAGCTTTGTCTAAATGCGGCCGCAACATCTTGTGCCGTTACGGTGTCATCATCAAGCTTGTCCATAATCTTGCTTAAAATAATTGTCTTAACATCATCTAAGCCGAGAGCGTGAATAACCATTTCCAATTTGAATAATTCGAACGGATATTTAGAGCCGTCACGCTTAACGAACATTGTTGGTGTTTCTAGCTTTTGCTCCAATTCTTGCTTTAACATAAAGATCAACCTCTCTAAATCTATGAATCAATCTTACCATAAAACACAATATCTTGTATTCTATACATATAAAGGCGTCTACACCTTGTATTTAGCAAAAGACTGCTGTTAAGAGATTTTGAGCACGAAAAAAAGTTGGGAGAAATTTTTCCCAACTTTTTTAGCACCTGTTTGTGGCAAAGTCTTTTGATTTTGTTTCTTGTTAGCTGACACTACACCTTGTGGTTTAGCTGTTGCTTGAGGATGTTGTTTGGTTTGTGTGTTATTCAATACGGTACCTTGTGTTCTTTACTGCAGCTGCTGGAGCGTACTTTCTACCATGTCTGTTGGTTGCATTTTCTGCGTGTGGCTTGACGGTCTTACCGTTGTCCTTAGTCTTGTTAGGCTTGTTTTCTGGTTTGACTGGAGCCGTGGTTGGTTGAGCCGGAGTCACAGGAGTTTCTGCTAGTAGCAATTTCACCCAAATGCTTTTGAATTTCGTTTACAGCTTCTTCAGCAGAGTTAAATGCTTTAACTGGAAGTGTTTCAACAACTTGGCCGTTGATTTCTACTTTGTATAAGTAGTGTTGGGCATTATCTTTACCAAAAACATCAGTACCTCTATTAATATTTTGAGCGCCACTCTTTACAATAACCATTAATGGTGTTGCTACCCAACTTGGGTTAAACATATTATCTGTATGAGCATTATCTTGAATTTCCCAGTTACTTAAGTTAACCAAACATTGAATCTTATAATCATTTAAGAAAGTAGAAGTAAAATTAGTTACTTTAGAAACATCCCAATTTTCCAAACCATCGATTTCAACCAAATTATGATCCATCGCAAAAGTTTGAGCTATCCTATCGACGCCAGTTGTATCCAAAGCACCAACATCAAGCTTCTGCAAGGTACCTGAACTAGCAAAGGCATAAGATAAATCAGCAGTGTTTGGAATGACTACATCGCCAACATAGGTAACGCCAGTCTTTGTCTTTACTTCAACATTGCCATCGCTTAAATTACCATAGTCTCAGTCATTAATATTTACTGCTCTTCCGGCTAAATAACCGTTAAAAGAACCCCAAAAGGCATCTGAATATGGGCTAGCTTGTACATTAGTAGCTGGTGCCGCAACAGAAATCCCCATAATAGCTGCTGTCGCAATAATACCTAACTTTTTAATTTTCATCCTTTTTTCCTCCTTGAAAAAATTCATTGTCATTATATAACCAATTATTTATTTCAAAGATAGAAACAAAAATAAAAAAGCTTGGAAATAACTTCCAAGCTTTCTTAAATATTCAATTACTTATTTTTCTTGAAGTATTGACCCTTGTTTACTTCGTAGTACTTCTTGTAACGAGCGTAGTAGTTGTGGAACATGTACTTCATCAAAAGCCAACGCTTAAAGTTGCGGTCTTTGTCGTAAAAGACAGTAGTACCATAACGACCTTCGTGAATTAATTCTTCTGCAGTGTCCTTAGCTTCGTTTTCAAAGGCGTATTCCTTAAAGATCTTAACTGGTACACCCATCCATAAAACGTGCTTAGACTTCAACTTATTGCCGTATACGGTGTCCTTATCCTTCAAGCTGTCTTCAACGTAATCGTCGATGTACCACTTAGCCAAGTTGTAACCGTTCAAAGTTACGTAGAAGCTTGAACGACCTTGACGCAAGTTGATTTCGAAGAACTTGTATTGGCCGTCACGAGTATCGTACTTGATATCGAAGTTAGCCATACCAGTGTAGTTCAACTTTTCAAGGAAGGCTTGAACTTGTTCGTATAACTTTTCGTCGTATGCTGGCAAGATAGTCATGTAGTTACCGATTGATTGTGGGGTTGGGTCTTCCAATAATGGGTGACCTAAGCACATCATCTTAACTTGGTGGTTCTTGTCAACGTAAGCATTCAAGGTTCTCATGTTTGAGTCATCACCAGGGATGAAGTCTTGCAAAATAAGGTCTTCAGTATAACCATTGGTGTAGATCTTACCTACGATATCCTTGAATTCATTTTCATCGTGGATGGTGAAAGTCTTCTTACGACCTTCGAATTGGCAGTTAAGCCATGAAACTGGGTCTTCTGGCTTAAGTTCTACTGGGAATTGGAATGGCACATCAGTGTACTTGCCTGACTTGTAATCATCCATAGTGATGATCTTAGTCTTTGGATACGGCAAACCATATTCTTCGGCAACTTCGTAGAAGCCTTCCTTAGAAATTAACTTTTCAAGCAAGTCGTAATCGATGTAAGGTACGATAAATACCTTGCTCAATTCTTCCTTGTGCTTTGAAAGAAGTTCCGCATAACCATCACCACAAGCAATCAAAATTACTGGTTCCTTGTGATCCTTGTAGATTTCCATCTTTTTACGCATAATATCCATAAAAGTTGGATCTGCGCTAAAACCATGGTGAAGTTCTACGTCAACAATCTTTGAATAACGGGTTGCGGCAAGTTGGGCATCAGCCATTGCCTTAACCTTGATGCCGTATGCTTCGTTGAATGAACGAGCCATACCATAAACGTTAATGTCACTACCAAGTAAAATTGGTGTAAATTTCTTAGTCATTATCCTCAATAATCCCCTAAATTAAAGTAACTTACCTTGCTTAATCAAATTAGCAACTTCAGGTTGAACATGTTGGTACTTCTTAACAGTGTTTTCGTAATCTACGAAGAACAACTTGTACCAAACAAGGAAGGTGTAGATAGCCCAGATTTGTCTTCTGTGTGAGCCATCGCCTTCGTAGTTGTCATCAAGAAGCTTAATGATCTTCTTTTGATCGAAGATATCATTTACGAATTCTTCTTCGAACAGGCTGCGTACTTGCTTGTAGAAGCGTGGTTCCTTAAGCCATTGTTTGATTGGTGTTGGGAAACCAAGCTTTGGACGCTTAGCCCATTCGTCAGGCAATACCTTTTCTGAAGCCTTACGAAGTGCGTACTTGGTATCATAACGGTTTACCAAGTACTTAGTTGGGATTGAGTTAGCTAATTCTGCGATCTTCTTATCAAGATATGGCACACGAACTTCAAGTGAGTGAGCCATTGAGATCTTGTCGGCCTTTTGTTCAATATCGTTAAGCATGAAGTGGTGCAAATCGATGTATTGCATTTGCTTAACGTTGTCGATGCCCTTAACCTTCTTGAAGTCCTTTTGGTAAATGCCGTTAACAGTCAACTTGTTGCGGTAAGTTGGCTGCAAAATGCTGTTGGCATCCTTTGAGGTAAAGATAGTTGGGTAATCCATGTCGTAAATTACTGATTGACCAACGTAGAATTCACTTGGTTCAGCCAAATTGGTGTACATATGAACTTTACCTGGGAAGTTAGGCATCTTCTTAATCTTGTGGGCCAACTTAACTTGCTTATTCTTAGGCAACTTCTTAAGTTCGCTAGTGAAGACCTTGATCAAATCATTATGGGTGTGCATCCCATAGTTAACATAACCGGCAAACAATTCGTCGGCACCTTCACCAGAAAGCGCAACAGTAACGTGCTTACGAGCCAACTTACACAAGTACCAAAGTGGGATGATTGATGGGTTGGCATCAGGTTCATCCATGTGGTATTGCATTTCTGGGAAATCACGCATAGCTTCATCGGCGTCAACCTTGTCACTGAAGAACTTCCAGTGGTTGATGTCAGCTAAAGCCTTAGCCTTTGAAGCTTCATCGTAAGTTGAGTCGTCAAAACTTACTGAGAAAACGTCGTCTGGGTTAAGCAAAGTGGTCAAGTATGAAGAGTCGATACCTTCTGACAAGAAGGCACCAACCTTAACGTCGGCGTTTCTGTACAAGTCAACAGTTTCCTTCAAGTCATCGTTGATGCGCTTCAAAGTTTCTTCAAAGCTTAAGCTGTTTTCCTTGTATTCAGCATCCCAGTATTGGTGGGTCTTCATTTCGCCATCTTTGTATTCGAACCAGTGACCTGCTGGGAATCTGTAAACACCCTTAAAGAAAGTTTCTTCAAGGTCGTTGTATTGGTTCATGAGGTATGGCTTAACAGCTTCAACGTTCAATTCACGCTTGAACTTTGGATATTCCAAGAAACTCTTAAGTTCTGAACCAACAAGCAAGTGGCCATCTTGGTTGCTGTAGTACATTGGCTTGATACCAAAGAAGTCACGTGCACCATAAAGGGTCTTGTTGTTGTCATCCCAGATAAGGAAGGCAAACATACCACGTACCTTCTTAAGTAAACCATCCATGCCCCATTCTTCATAACCGTGAAGCAATACTTCAGTATCGGCCTTGGTAGTGAAAGTGTGGCCTGCTTTAATTAATTGTTCTCTTAATGGCTTAAAGTTGTAAATTTCACCATTAAAGATAATTGCTCTAGTTTTATCTTCATTATAAATAGGTTGCGTACCCCCACGAAGATCGATAATTGACAATCTTCTGAAACCAAGGGCAACCTCATCGTTAGTGTAGTAACCGTCGGAACTAGGTCCACGGTGCTTGATCGTAGCCATCATTTTGCCAATAACGGCTTGTTTTTCGTTTATTTTTGGATCATAAAATGCGACAATTCCGCACATATTTAAACTTCCCCTAAGCTAAATTCTCTCTACTTTATCTATACATATTTTTCTACGTTAACTTTTTTATTATAAGCTAAACACTTGTAATAGCCAAATAGCTTTACTCTTCTTTAACTAAATAAAATATACTCGCCGTCTTGCGGCAGCGCCATACCCAAAGACTTGAATGCGGTGGCGTTTCAAATCAACGTTAACGATATAACCGGCCGCTTCATTGCTGTGGTCGATCTGCCGCTTCAAGTTCTTATTGAATTTGGTTGTTAAAGAATGTTTTGGCCCCATTAAGGCTGAGCAATTAAACAGAATATATTGGATACCATTGATGCGATATTGATCTTCGCGGTGACGGTGGCCGCAGAAGTAGGCAATGATGCGCGCATTCTTTACGTGCGTAAAGTCGAAGTCATTGGACAAACGGAATTCTGCTGGTTCACCATCGCTGGCATGCATGCGGCCCTTTTCTCTTTGATTAAAGGCAACGAGCAATTCATGCAAAGATCTACCGTTATATTTAAGGGCGTTACTGCCCCTGCGGTTAATTGGGTTGGCATGGCTCATGAAGATAATCTTCTTGTTTGATGATCTAGTCAGAATTTCGATGATCTCTTCAATTTGGTCTTCACGCACGGCCAAAGTAATCTTGGCATCGTATTTCTTTTGTCCCTTATTATTCAAAACATAAGGCAAATCCGACGTATTAACGGAAATGACGCGGATATCATCGAAGTCAAAGTATGCTACACCATGTTGGCGTGAAATATAATGGATATTCTTTTGCCGGTACATGTCAGGCCACATGATATTTTCAAACTCATTTTCTGGGAATGAAGCCTTCAAATCATGTTGCTCGTCAAACTTATCATTTTCATCGTGGTTGCCCTTAATATTTAAGTAAGGAAGCGTAGCAGACTTAAACGAATTGTTTAACTTGATCAGTTCGCTTTCACCAAGTAGACCAGCATCAGAGCCATCGATCCAATCACCTAGGTGGGCCTTCATGTTAAGCAAACCTGATTTTTCAAGGTAAGAAAATTCTTGTACGTGCTGCAAACCATTCCATCCGTAAAAATCGATACTATCCTGGTCTTTAAAGTGGGTATCGGTAATCACGCCGATATTCACTGAGTTTCTACCCTCACGAATATGCTTTTTTACTTCATTGGTAAAATCATCAAGATAATCTTCTACTAAATAGCGACGGCCCGTCTTTTTATTTCGGAAAGCACGAAAACGCCCCAGCTTTTCATTATATTTACGCACGTATTCTGGTGCGAGTTCTGCTGTATTCTCAGAGCTTAAGCCTTGATGCAAAACACCATCCTTGTCTTGATAAACGGTCAAGACAAACTTCTTGCCATCAGGCGTACCATCTTCCGGTCCCACATGGTATTCGCCAATGGTCGTGTATTTTTGCATCGGATCGAGCAAGCCCCCTCCTTTCTCGATTGCGGAACGCTTTTTTGCTCCGATGATCCTATCAACTATCCCTTTTGTTTGTTTAAAAAGATTCATTCTTTTCGCCTCAAAGACAAAAAAAGCCGGCCCAATACGAACCGACTCAAATAATTTATGCGTTGTGTGCTAAAGCGTAAGCAGCAAGTCCTATTGATAATACAGCGTCTTTAGATAATACTTCTTGTAAATCCTTGGCAGCGATTGCTTGGACTGCGCCAATAACCTTCAAGCTGTACACAATAACCCGGTAATCAGTTGCTGGGTCGTATAAATCATCTTCATATGGATCTTCATGGTTGTAAGTTAAATTGATTTCGTCCTTATCAACGTAGCCGTCAACGTGGTTCGTTAAAATACGATCATGCAAATCAGTTAACTTGTTTGCCATCTTAATCAAAGTTAATTTATGATCGCTTTCTGCTTCGTAGTATTGTTCTTCGGTCATATCGAAATAATCCTTGATCGGATTATTTAAAACGCCTAAGTTGTCGATCACCTTGTAAACAGCTTCGGCATCAAAGTCTTGTTCACCATTCAAAATCTTGTCTTGTGATAAGGCTAAATCGTCAGCCAACATCATGGTATCTAATTTTTCCATATGATCCTCCTTAAAATTCAACCCTAATTATAACAAAAAAAGCTATTTAGGCCCCTATTTCATGCATAAAAATAAAATTTCTTAGAAAAAAATTGGTATTTTTTGCGTAATAAATAGTGTAGGGTAAAAATATAGATTGAGGAGAAAAATATGAACGATCAAATTATTAGCCGCTGTCCATGGGGCGACGTTAAAGACAAGGCAATGCAAGAATACCATGACCACGAATGGGGCAAGCTTAATTTAGATGAGAAATATCTCTATGAGATGCTGGTGCTTGAACTTTTCCAATCAGGTTTGAGCTGGAGCACGATTTTGCATAAACGCGAGAATTTTAGAAAAGCATTCAAAGACTTCAACGTGGAAAAAGTGGCGCAGATGACCGATTACGATGCGAGGATGCTCATGCAGGACAAGGGCATCATTCGCAACCATTTGAAAATAAACGCCGCAATTAAAAATGCGCGAGCAATTTTAGCAGTAAGAGAAGAACATGGCAGTTTTGCCAAATACCTGCAAAATTTCATCCCTAGCCAAATCATGCATCATCCCGAAATCGTTGATGATGTCCCTGCTTCAAACGATCTTTCCAAGAAGATTTCTAAGCAAATGAAAAAAGACGGCTTCTTCTTTGTGGGGCCAGTTATCGTTTATTCATACCTGCAAGCGATCGGCTTAATCAACGATCATTTAGAGCGCTGCAATTTCAAATACCGGGCATAGAAAAAAGAGCGAAGATAATTCTTCGCTCTTTTTGAGTTCATTAACAATTAAACTAACTTCTTACGGATCCAACCTGAAATCCAGTCGATAATGACAACCATAATGATGATACCAAGTAAGATGATACCTACACGGTCCCATTGACGATATTGAAGTGCAATGATCAATGGGTAACCGATACCACCGGCACCTACCAAACCAAGGATAGATGCAGAACGAATTGAAACATCAAAACGGTACAAGGTGTTAGAAATCAAAGCTGGCATCAAGTTAGGCATCGTTGAAAACATGATTACGTGGAACTTAGAACCACCGGCTGCGATCACAGCTTCGTTTGGTCCCTCTTCCAAGTTTTCAATGGCTTCTGAGAACAACTTGGCAAGCATACCAACTGAGTGGAAACCTAATGCCAAAACACCGGCTGCAGAACCAGGGCCCACGGCCTTGATGAACATCAAAGCAAGAACAATTTCAGGGAATGAACGGATAATTGCTAAAACAATTTTACCGATTCTCGAAGTGTACCAATGCTTGTGTCTAGTGTGAGCTGCCCAGAAGGCAAATGGCAATGAAATGATTGCGGAAATAAATGTACCTAAGAAAGCGATACAAATGGTTTGCCATAATTGTGAGATCAAGTCTTCACCTGAGCCATTGTAAACATAGCTCCAGTCCGGATGGAAAATACCGGCGAAGATCGCACCAGCAATTTGACCAGCAGTAGCTTTAATACCACCGAAGTTAATGCCGGTACATGACCAAACAATAATTACAACAGTCGCAATCGCAATCAGCCAATGCGCTGCTTGTTTCTTACGGTCAACGGGTTTAGCGGGTAATTTTTTCATTGTAGTATCCATTATTTCATTAACGCCTCCCGTGACTTAGATGATACATAGTCGATCAAAACAACAACTACGATGATAACGATGATAATCGTACCAGTTTGAGCGTAATTGAAGACTTGCAAAGTTTGTTGCAAGTTAAGACCAATACCACCGGCACCGATATAACCAAGGACTGTTGATGCTCTGACGTTGATTTCAAATGCGTATAAAACATATGAAATGAAGTAAGTGATGATTTGTGGCATAACTGCGTAATGGATAATTTGCAGCTTGTTTGCACCTACAGCAGTCAAAGCTTCAATTGGACCTGGATCAATGGTTTCGATTGCTTCGTAGAACAACTTAACAACCACACCAAAGGTGAAGACTGCCAAAGCCAAGATACCGGCAACTGGGCCGATACCTACGATAGCTACGAAGATCGCACCAAGAAGCAAGTCAGGAATAGTTCTGACGATATTCATAATGACACGAAGTACGCCAGTTACAGCCTTATTCTTAACAATATTACGGGCAATCAATAATGAGTAGATAAATGCGACAACAGATCCAATTACCGTACCCAAAACAGCCATCTTGATGGTTTCAATCAACTTAGGCCAAACAACGTTCAAGTAGCTCCAGTCTGGGTGAGACATTTGCACGAAGATATCAGCAAATTGGTCCCAGTTTTCAAACAAGACGCTAATGTGCGTGTTAGTGACGTTGATTGAAATAAATAGTCCTGCAATCATGATGATTGTCCAAACCAAGTTCATGACTTTGAACTTGCGCTTAGGCAATTGATTTATTTGTTCAGGCATTATTCTTCCTCCTCGCTGCCGTTACCACCATTGTAAATATTAGTGAAGACAGACTTAGGAGTATCTTTCATCTTGCCATCGTAAACCACTTGACCGGCACGAATACCGATTACTCGTTCACCAAATTGTTGTGCAAGTTCGATACTGTGCAAGTTAGCAACTACGGTCATGCCATATTTTTCATTAAGCATCTTCAAGTCGTTCATGACTCTCACTGAAGTCTGTGGGTCAAGTGATGCAGTTGGTTCATCGGCCAAGATGATCTTTGGATTTTGCATAAGTACACGCGCAATCGCTACACGTTGTTGTTGACCACCTGATAACTCGTCAGCACGTGCATAAACTTTATCAGCCAAATCAACTTGTTGCAAAGCTTCATAAGCCTTTTGTTTATCTTCTTTACTGAATAAGTTAAAAGTAGTCTTCCAAGTTGGGTAGTAAGCTACGCGGCCTACCAAAACATTGCGCAAAACGCTAGAACGTTTAACCAAGTTAAAGTTCTGGAAAATCATACCAATATCGCGACGTAATTCACGCAAATTCTTGCCCTTGGCACTTGTAATTGATTTGCCGTCAATCAAAATATCGCCTGAGGTAACATCGTGCAAACGGTTGATTGAACGCAGCAAAGTTGACTTACCAGCACCAGACAAACCAACAACTACTACGAATTCGCCTTTATTAATAGTTAGGTTGATGTCCTTTAAACCGACAGTACCGTTGTCGTAGATCTTGGAAACATCTTTTAATTGGATCATTGGCTTATCTGCCATTTAATCGTTAACTCCCTTAATTTGAATTATTATTTCTTAGTTGATTCAACAATCTTGTCGTATTTACGAATAACGTTGAAGTCGCTATCCTTTGCGTATGCGTAACCTTCGTGGCTATATACGCTTTCGATAACCTTCTTACCTTCCTTTGACTTACCTACAGCGATGAATGCCTTAGCAAGCTTCTTACGGAATGACTTAGACATACTTGGAATTACTGAGATAGTGTCGTTAGGAATTGGCCTAGTAAAGTAAATTGGAACAACTTGACTCATGATCTTTGGATTGTCCTTCTTAACGATGTTACGTGCATCTTCAAAGACGAAAGCTGCATCAGTATCGCCATTTAAGACGTTCAAAACAGCTTGGTCGTGACCAGTTACAGTAACCAACTTACAATCCTTAGTTACGTCCAAACCCTTTTGCTTAAGTTCAGCAACTGGGAATACGTAGCCGGCAGTTGAAGTTGGGTTTTGAACTGAGATTGACTTACCCTTTAAGTCTTTCCAGTTCTTGATCTTTGAACCCTTCTTAACAAGGATTTCTGCACGGTAGCTCTTTACTAATTGGTTAGTTGCTTTACCACCTGGTTGCTTAACGCCGTAACGTTCAGCTTGCAAAAGCAAATCAGCTGCACCTTGCTTGTGAGCTAAAACATAACCATCTGGTGGAAGGAAACCTACATCAACTTTTTTTGATTTCATAGCTTCCACAACAGTGTTGTAGTCAGTTGACATAGAAACGTGAACAGGAATACCCAATCTCTTTGAAAGCATCTTTTCAAGAGGCTTTGCACGAGCTTGCAACTTAGTTGCGGCTTGACTTGGCACAAATTGAATAGTCAATGACTTTGGGGTATAGCCGACCTTAGAACTATTGCTCTTGTTTGAGCAGGCAGTTGCGACTACTGCTACAAGAAGAGCAACTACTGCTACCAAGATTCTTCTAAATCTCTTCATCTTAATTTATGTCCTCCATAAACATAAAAAATAGTGATAAAACAAACTACCAACGTCACAAAAAAAGACTTAATTACGGGTCGCCAAAGACGATCAATAATTAAGTCTAATTGATAACGTTTCTAATAACTAAACGAACAGAAAAAACGTCTTTTCGAGCGAAAGACACATCATTCATTATGATAAATTGTTCTGATTGCATAAACACTGTCTTTCACTCCCCCCTTATTACATTTCCGCGTTCATTTTATAAAATAATACCAGAAACATTCGTGTTCTATCAAGGTATTTTGCAACTTTTTTCAAAAAAATAATCGCCAATGACTTTAGGATCATTTGACGATTATTCTTATATTAGTTCTTTTTCATAGTTGGCTTAACTGGATTGTTGGCCATATCGGTTTTAACAATCAAAACATCAGCCAAAGCGTGTTGGTTTACGTATTCAGTAACTGAACCCATCAACATTCTTTCAACGGCGTTCAAACCTGTAGCACCCATTACGATTAAAGTATCGTGGTGGTCCTTGATGAAGTCGTAAGAAATAATTCGTTTAGGACTACCATAACGAATGTGGTAATCAACATCATCAAAGTTGAAGTTGTCATGTGCCCATTTCTTCAAGCTCTTCAAGTATTCTTCAGAGTCTTGGGTCATTTGATAAATGGTGTCACCAGAAATCAAGGTATCTTGCATTTCACCCATAAATTGACGTGTATCGATTACGTTTAATACATCAACATGAGCGCCATCTCTTTGGCCGATTCTAACAGCCTTATCAAAAGCTCTTTCAGCTGATTCTGAACCATCTACTGGAACTAAAATGCTTTCTTTTGCCATAATTTTCATCTCCTAAAAATGCATTAATACTTAATTCTTATTTTAGCATAATTTTGTAAGCCGTTACTTTCTAAATAATTGTTTAGTGTGAGTTTTGTTGATAAAATATTGTTCATGAATAGATTAAGGAAAGGGGAGCAATTTTTGACTAAAAAATTAACTAATCAATTAATCGGCGTCACCAGTGGCCGTAACTTTCGCGAACTTGGAGGCTACGAAACCATGTCTGGCAAGAAAATCAAGATGCACAAATTACTAAGAACTGGTAACTTAGCCGATTTATCACCATTCGACAAGCAATTCTTAACTGATTACGGTGTTAAATACGATGTCGACTTCCGTAGTAAACAAGAAGTTGATAACCAACCAGACCGTGTGCCAGATGGCGTAGAATACATCTACGATCCCGTCTTTAGCGAAGACTTGACCAATTCATCCAAGAGTTTAAACGACTTAAACAAGCAAGCTCATGATGATGCAGACTTCGGTTTCAACCATATGCACTACGCATACGAAGACATGATTGAAAGTGGATCTGCCCAAAATGCTTACCGCAAGTTCTTCGACGTTTTGCTTAAAAATACTGTCGATGGCGAAAGTGTAATCTTCCACTGTACTGCTGGTAAAGACAGAACCGGTTTTGGTGCTTTACTTGCTCTTAGTGCACTTGGCGTACCATTTAGCACTATCAAGAAAGACTACCTTTTAACCAACATCACGACTAAGGACTTCGTTGACAGCATGATCGAACATGCCCGTCAAAATGGTCGTAACGAAAATGTTTTGCAATCTATTCGTGATATCCAAAGCGTTCGTGCAGAATACCTTGACCACGCAGTCAAAGTTTTAAACGACGAATACGGCAGTATCAACGACTACTTGCGTGATGTCATGAAGCTTTCAAGTGCCGACATCATGGAATTACGTGATATTTACTTAGAAGACTAATTTTTAGTCTTCTTTTTCTTTATCCTCAAATTTTTGCTTCAAAAAAGCATAGATTGCATGCGGATCGGTGAAGTTAAAAACTTCGCGCAATTCATTGGCTGGCGTGTCGGCCAAAAAGTCCATAACACTGGCCAACAATTCGGCTTGACCATCAGGATCATTGTCTAGCAGCATAAATAAAAATTTTACTTCAAGCGGTTGTTCTGGATTAATCATATTGTGAAAAACAACCGGGGTAGTCAATGAAACTGGAACAATCAATCTGGTATTGACGAACTCCCCTTCCGTGTGCGGAATTGCGATGTTAGGAATATTTTTACCCAAGGTTGAAGTGTCTAAACCTGTAGGAAAATTGTGCTCCCGTTCAACAATGTGAGATAAAAAGTTACCCTTTACGTAGCCTTGTTCAAGCAAGTTGTCGTAGACTTCTTTTAACACTAAATCTTGCTTAGGCTGGTCTGACACGAAGACGGCGTTAGGTGCGAAAAGTTTTTTGGAATTAGTCATTGAAATTTCCTCTCTAAATGTGGAATTAACATTTTCACCATAAGTTAACAAGACGTTTTTTTCAACCAAAAAGATGATAAAGTTAACTTATATAGTTGTTTATTTTTTAGGGAGAATATCATGACAAAAACAAAGACTTTATATTTCGGTGCTGGTTGGTTCAACGAAAAGCAAAACAAGGCTTACAAAGAAGCCATGGAAGCTTTACAGAAGAACCCTACTGTTGACTTAGAAAACAGTTACGTACCACTTGATAACCAATACAAAGGCATCCGCGTTGATGAACACCCAGAATATTTACACGATATTGAATGGGCATCTGCTACCTACCACAATGACTTAGTTGGTATTAAGTCTTCAGACGTAATGCTCGGTGTTTATTTACCTGAAGAAGAAGATGTTGGCCTTGGGATGGAACTTGGCTACGCATTGTCTCAAGGTAAATACATCTTGCTTGTCATCCCTGACGAAGACTATGGTAAGCCAATCAACTTGATGAGTTGGGGCGTTTGCGACAACGTAATCAAGATCAGCGAATTGAAAGACTTCGACTTTAACAGACCTCGCTTCAACTTTTACGATGGCGCTGTCTATTAATTGAAAAAATAAAAAAGACAAAATAAATGACCCCTCGCAATTTCACTTGTATTACGAGAGGTCATTTTTTATTAGAATTTGTCATGTATCTTTTGTCTTTCTACTACAGATTACATACATTCTTCAAGCGACTGCCAAATTATCATTACTCTATGTCCACCTTACAAGGTCCGGACCACTTATATTAATTATTCGTCACTTGGTGAGAAATTATTACTGTTCAATTTACAATGCCCATCGGTATCACAAACCTTTCAACTAGTAATTATTTTTCTCTTCACCAACACTATACCACCTTTTCTCCAAATTAAAAGCGCTTACATAAAAATAATTATAAAAAAATGACGTTAGCTTTCTAACGCCATTTTTCTATATCTTTTATCACTAATTAAGCCTTGTATCTTGATTCACCATTCATGTAGGTTTCACTCAAAGTCATATCAGGGTTCAAGATCAAGAAGTCGGCATCTTTATCTGGAGCAATAGTACCGCACTTGTCTAAGATGTGAGCACTCTTAGCTGGAACGTAGCTGGCCATCATTACTGCTTCTTCTGGAGTTACGATGTTCCAATCAACGACATTCTTGATAGCTTGCTTCAATTGCAAAATTGAACCAGCCAAGTTGTCGCCGTCCTTAAGACGAGCCATACCGTCTTTTACGTAAACTGGAAGTTCACCCAACATGTAGTCACCATCTGGCATCATACCAGCTTCCATACAGTCGGTGATTAAAGCAATGTGTTCTGGACCTACTGCATTGATCAAGGCCTTAGCCATTGATGGTTGAACGTGGTGACCATCACAGATCAATTCGTCAGTTACGTTGTTCAAAGCCATTGCAGCGTTTGAAATTGATGGAGTGTGGTGGCTTGGATCTGGCATCCCGTTAAAGGTATGAGTAAACATAGTTGCACCAGCTTCAACGCCTTCAACTGCTTCTTCAAAGGTTGCGCTTGAGTGACCTAATGAAATAACTACGCCTTCCTTAACAGCTTCGCGGATAAATTCCTTTGAACCCTTTCTTTCAGGAGCCATTGAGATCTTGCAAAGCATGCCGTCTGAAGCATCGCGCCACTTGTTAAATTCGTTGATGTCTGGATCCATCATGTACTTAGGGTTTTCAGCACCAGCGTGTTCTTCAGTAAAGAAAGGTCCTTCAAAGTGAATACCTTGAATCTTGGCACCAGTTTCTTGACCCTTGTGGTCTGCGAACATCTTGCAGATTCTAGTCAAAGTATCGCTACCGGCAGTGATTGTAGTTGGCAGCCATGAGGTTACACCTGCGCTAAGAAGACCATTAGAAATCTTGTTGATGCCTTCCCAGTCACTCTTCATAACATCTTCACGAAGTGAACCATGAATGTGAGTATCAACTAAACCTGGAGCAACCCACTTGCCCTTGTAGTCAACGATCTTACCTTCTGGCTTTTTAGACTCAGGATAGAAAAAGCCAAACTTGCCGTTGTCTTGAACTTCAAGATAACCGCCATTTTCTGTTCTGTTTTCTAAGAAAAACTTGTCTGCATGAATGTAATAAGTCATATGTATCTTCTCTCTTCAAAAAAATAATAATCGCTTTCAATATTTTTATTATATCCGATAAAATTGGTCAATACCAGTTTTAATATAATTGAACAAAAAGTTTTCTATTTTTTCGTTATAATATAGGGTAACAAGTAAAATTAGGAAGAAAGCAATATGACACAAAATACTCAAATAGAAAGACACCAATTAGGTCAGCTTATCGGTGCTAATAAACGTGATCATTATTATGAACTCCATTATTCCACTGGAGAAGTTGCTCGTCTTTATATTTTAGCTGATGGAATATTCCGTTATTTCCTTGATCCTGCTAAAAATTTTGACGAGAATCACTCCTCTTTTGTTGACCTGGCTCAATTTGATAATAGTTACTTTGAAAAATCTAAGCCTAAGGCTACTAGCGATTCATTAATTATTCAATCTGGCAATTACCAGCTTATTTTTCAGCAAAAACCAGCCGTGATGAATATTTTTGATGAGACTTTGCACCGCAACCGCGTAATGCAGCTTAGTCCGCTTGAGCTCGATCAAAATCAAACAACTGAGATTTTGAAGCAACATAAGAATGAATTTTACTTTGGTGGCGGGATGCAAAATGGCTACTTCAGTCATAAAGGCAAGGTCATCGAAATTAAGCGTGACAAGATTACGGGTAAAGGCGGCGTACTAAGCCAAATCCCATTTTTCTGGGCTAACTCAGGTTTTGGTGAATTGCGCAACACTGAATCAACTGGTAGCTATGACTTCGGTAAAACTGAAGCTGATGCCACGATCTTGAAGCACAACACTAACGTGTTTGATACCTTCTATCTTTTGGGCAATTCTCCTAAAGATATTTTGGCTAAATACTACACTTTGACTGGCAAGCCATTGATGCCACCTAAGTACGCATTAGGTTTGGGCCACATCGGCAACTTTTTGACCACGCTTTGGCAACCTGGCGAAGCCAAGGAAAGAAACGCCACCGTCTTTGAAGATGGCAACTACTACACTAGAACCGATAATCCAGAAGATTCTAACGGTAAGGCTTCTTTAAATGGCGAAGAAGAATATCAATTCTCTGCTCGTGCGATGGTTGATCGTTATGAGAAGCAACACTTCAAGTTAAGTTGGATTGTGCCTAACTACGAAATTCAAGACGTTAACCCAGAAGCAATGACCAGCTTTAGCGATTATGCTTCTAGCCGCGACGTTAATGCCGGTGTTTGGAGTGGCGACGAAACGCCTAAGACAGCTCCAGATACTCCCTTTATTCAAACAACCAGCAGCAATCCTAAGACTTTAAAAGATGATGCGATTATTTTGCGTGATAACTTAAAGCGCAAGCGTCCGCTTATTTTCTCAAATACGGGAATTGCTGGTAGCCAAAGCAGAACTATTTTAGCCTTTGGCGATATTGGCGGCAATTGGGAAAATATCCCAACTCAAGTTGCCGGTTTCTTAGGTTCTAGTCTTTCAGGCCAGCCTCTAATCGGTAGTGCAGTTGACGGTACCGCTGGTGGCGGCAATGCCCAAATCAGTATCCGTGACTTTGAATGGAAGGCATTCACTCCACTACTCTTTAATTTGGATGACCAAGGCAAATTCAGTAAGACGCCATTTACTTATAACAGCAAGATGACTCAAATTAATCGTGCTTACTTGAAATTGCGTGAACAACTTCGCACTTACATGTACACGTTGATTTACTGCGCACAAGTGGGTGAACCAATTATGAGACCACTCTTCTTGGAATTCCCACATGAACAAATCAACTACACGCCTCAAGTAGGTCATGAATTCATGCTTGGACCTAACTTACTGATTTCACCAATCGTTAATGGTCGTGAAGATGGTAACGGCAATTCCAGAAAAGATAACCTCTACTTGCCAAACCACCGCACAATGTGGGTTGACTTGTTCGACGGTAAGAAATACTTGGGGGGCCGAGTTTACAACAAGCAATCTTACCCATCTTGGCACTTACCTGTCTTTGTTCGTGGCGGTTCAATCTTTGACTTAGGTGAACGCAACTACGTCCTTTACCCACAAGGCCACAGCAAAATGGTTACTTACGATGATAATGGCTACAACGATTACTCAAGAAACCATGTTTCTACCCAAATCAGCAGTGATCTTGAAGCAAGCAAGTTAACTATTACGATTGATCCAACTCAAGGTGATTTCAGTACTTTCCAAACGGAAAATACAACTAACTTGAACATCATGTGTGACGGCTATCCTGATGGTTTAACCGTTAAGATCAATGATCAAATCATCAACATGCAAGAATATGGCACAGTTGATACTTTTGCCCACGCAAAGGAAGGTTTCTTCTTCAACACCAACTACAGCTGGATGCCTGAATTTGATCAATACCAAGAAAAGAAGCAAACGGCTTTGCAAATTAAGTTGGCTAAGCGTGACATCACTGATTCTAAGATTGAAATTACCATCCGCAACTTTAGATATGGTAACGAAACTTTGGTGCACGCAATTACTGACTCTTTGCTTCGTTCACCAAAACAACCAACAGTTGATCCTGATAAGATCAGCTCACACTCATTGACGGTTGTTTGGCCACAATTGACTGATAAAGTTCAAATCGAAGTCAACGGTATTTTGCATGATGGCATTGATGGCAGTTCATTCACCTTCCATGAATTGGTACCAAATACTCGCTACACATTGCGTTTGCGTTACGTTGCAGGTAATAAGGTTTCTGAATGGTCAGAGCCATTTGGCGCAATTACTAAGCCGGACCCAATGAATTATGCGATTAACAATATCAAGGTCACTAGCAATTTAACCAGTCAAAAAGACCACCCACTTGAATATTTGACCGATTTGAAATTAGCTAGCGAATGGAAAACAGTTAATGGCGTAAGTGAAGATGAACCACTTGAATTAACCTTCAAGTTCGATCAATTAGAACACTTAAGCCGCATGGTTTGGGTACCTAGAAAGATCGACCATCAAGGTGATCCAGTAGAAGTTAGCGTTGAAACTTCTACAGATGGAATCAACTTTAAACCATATTGTGATCGTCTTACTTGGAAGTCTGACAGCAAGAATAAGGTTGTTGGATTACGTGATGTATCTGCTAAGGCTATTAGACTAAAGGTTTATAAATCATCTGGTCCATTTGTAGCTTCTAAGGAAGTTATCTTCTTCAGAGAAAAGAAGGATTAATAAGAAATCAAATAGGCTCTCATGATGAGAGCCTATTTTTACTTGAAAATACATTATGAAAATATCAGAAGCATTACGAAACTACAGACAAGAAATTGGATTATCACAAAAAGAATTTATTGGAGATATTATTTCTGCAGCACAATATTCTCGAATAGAAAAAGGAACACAAGAAATTAATTTATCAACTACTCTTCTTTTACTCACCTCTAATCACATTAATGTAAGTGATTTTATCATCAAGATTTTACCAGATTACAATAATGATGACGAAGGAAATTTACAAACTATACTGTCACAACAAGTAATGGCAGCATACTATGATAACAATATAGACGAATTAAAAAAACTGCTTAACAAAATAAACAAATTACACGATGCCACAGATCTTAAGTTAAGAACGAATCTTGCATTAATTTATTTAGAAAAGAAAGAAAATCAGCTTGATCCTAAATTCAAAAAACAAATTATAAATGAATTTATAAAACGTGATAATTGGACAGAAAGTCCGACTACTCTCCATCTTTTAGAACAATCAATGTTAGTATTTGACTTTGATCAAATTTCTTTACTAACAAATTCGATATTTAAACGATATCAAGATATTCGAGATCAAGATTTCTTAACTCAAGATAGAGTTGCCGGTATTTGTATTAACTATTTATATATTTGTTATCAAAATAAAAACAAGTCAGCGGCTCAAAAAGCATTTAATCTTTTAGATAACTGAAACTTGAAAGCTAGAAATCATGCTCTTTTGCCATGGTTCCTAGTCTTTTTTGCGTAAAAATAAAAACGCAGGATCTCTCCGCGTTATACTTTAAGTGTCAAATTCAAAGTAAAGGAGATCCTACGCAATGAAAAGTATAACGCAATTCGACCAAGAAAAGGACACTGAATCTTTAATTTTTGCTTTTTCTAAATTAATTGGTCTAGCTGATTTAAGCAAAAAGGTAAATTTTAAACGCCATTCCCTGGTTAGCTTGTTAATGGTTATTACCTGGATGATCAAGGCTAGATTTGCAAGAAAGTCGCTTTACCGCTGTCAGCGCGCAAAGGATTTTACTGCCAAAACTGGCAGAAATGTGCTTAATGATGGTCGTATTAACTGGCAGAAGCTAGTTTGTTTGACTGCTGTCAAACTGATTTCTGTTTTGAAGCCGGTAATCGATCGGCGTAGAAGATTAGCTTTAATCGTTGATGATACGCTAATGGCTCGCTCTTGTTCTAAGAAGACTGAACTATTGGCTAAAGTCTATGATCATGATAAACATGAATTTCTAACCGGCTATCGGGGCTTAACTATTGGCTGGAGCGACGGTAATACCTTCTTACCGGTTAATTTTGCTTTGATGTCAACCAAGAAAAAAGAGAATATGATTGGCAGCCAACCAGTCACTACTGATCAGCGCTCAATTGCTGGCCGTAGAAGAACTCAAGCTCAAAGACCGATGAATACTGTCACCGTAGAGCTGATTAAGCAAGCTGTCGCTATGGGCATATCAGCTGAATATGTCTTATTTGATAGCTGGTTCTCTTCACCTAAAATGTTCTGGCAGCTGAAGCAATTAGGGTTAGATAGCGTAGGCATGCTTAAGCAGACCAAGAAAGTTTATTATCGTTACCGCGGCCGCCTTTATGATGTCAAAGGACTGTATGAACGTTTGGCTGCTTCCAAAATGCATCAGAAAACAGACTATCTCTATAGCAGCGTGGTTGAAGCCGAATATCAAGGACATGCTTTTCCAATTAGATTAGTCTATGTCACTAAACGCGGCAGTAAAGGAAAATATTTAGTACTGGCAACTACGCAATACAAGCTGCATCCACAAGAAATCATTCAGCTCTATGGCCGCAGATGACAGATCGAAACTTATTTTAAAGCAGCTAAGCAATATTTAGCCTTAAACAAATCACAGATCCAAAGCTATGATGGACAATGCGGCTACATTGCCGTGACGGCTCTAACTTATGATCTGTTAGCTTGGCAAGAAAGACAAAGTACCGATGATCGAACCTTAGGCGATTTATTCTATCTAATGAATGAGGCGCTGCCTGATTTAGCCTTTGAAGAAGCATTGGTCTACTTGCTTACAGCTTTCAAAGAAGTAAAGGCCGAAATCTCCGCGACAGTGGAACAAATATTAGACAACTTTATTAAGTTATTGCCGGTTTTCATTCAAAAGCAACTTCTGAGGACAACTTAAAAACTAATTTAAGAAACAAAAAGCCAGATCCGATAAGAGATCCGGCTAGTTTTAGTGCTTTCAAGTTTCAGTTAGATAAATTACCAAAAATACCTGAATTATTTACATACCAGTTTTTGATCAAATATTATAAATATTTATTCAAATCTGACTTTAACCAAGCCGAAGAAATAAAAAATATTTTAGCTACATACGGTTTAACTAACTTAGCTCAAAGATTGCCCAATTAATTTCATATATGAAATTACATTTCTTTTATAAAAAAAGAAAGATAAAATAATTAAATCGATTAATAATTACATAGTAATCTAAGTTACAAATTGAGGTTTTTTACATGATTTATACATTACCGGTAATTTTAAATTAGTTTTAAAAGGAGAACAAGATTATGTCTATGAATAAAAAGAACATAATTTTGGTCCTAATATTGTCCTAATAAAGTAGATGAATTTTATGCATAATCATGATATTTATCATGCAATTCTAAAAAATCGGAAAATCAATCGCATAATTTTGCCAATCGAAGCAATTTACTGCGTTTGGTTGGCTATGACTTTAGTTTTTAATTTTAAATGGTTCGCCTATTCTATTGATACACAATTTGTGTTGATCAGCCTTTTCTTTTTTATTGAATGGATATTTAATCTAATTAAGAAAAGAAAATCGCATAAATCAAAACTAAAATAAAAAATTTTTCCTCAGTTGATTATTAATCAGCTGAGGATTTTTTGGCTTCTCTTATTTTCTTTTCATGTATCTCTTGCTAGTATCTTTCAAATAGAAAGTGTCTGGGAAAAAACTCGATTTTTAGCCCGGATATAAAAACACAGCAATTCATTATTTTTAGTGAATTCCTG